>Ga0078972_1000400_pt1 | contig 178703 bp, 172 predicted proteins | sample YelNatPaOPGAMG01_FD_67568 | JGI IMG/M metagenome (GOLD analysis project Ga0078972, IMG submission 67568) | Hot spring thermophilic microbial communities from Obsidian Pool, Yellowstone National Park, USA - OP-RAMG-01 (SPADES assembly) (version 2) | ecosystem: Environmental > Aquatic > Thermal... | reverse complement strand
TTTTGCCACTCCAAGTTGCTAATGTCCAGTTTTAAAAGCTCTAGTATAACCTTAATATATTCAGAGTATCCATAGCTTAAAAACTGTATAGTATGTCTTGGACACCGCACAACATCTACTTGACATTCAGAAATGTGCGAATTTATAATGAGCCACAAATATAGTTGAGGTAAATCAATACAAGTACAGCAATGCGTATAAATGTCGCCCAGCTACTCAAGGAACCGGTAGGTTCCAGCCGCAAATATGAAACAGACGAGAGCCCTGGCACGGATAATGTAGAATCCATAAAAGGCAAGCTCGCACTGGTGCGCACTAATAGAGGTCTTATAGTTAGGGGGGAAATGACAGCCAGAGTAGTCGGTGCCTGCAGTCGGTGTTTGAGACCTATGGTTCACCAGGTAGATTATGATTTTGAAGAGGAAGCCTTCCCTACAATAGATATATGCACAGGGCTGCCACTATCTGCTGAACCCGAGAGCGTCACTATAGATAATAACCACACGCTCGATTTGACCGAAATGTTGGTTCAGTATGCCCTTCTGACTATGCCGATCAAACCACTCTGCCGACCAGACTGCGCTGGGATCTGTCCTCACTGTGGCACCGACCTTAATTATTCCACCTGTGAGTGTCATTCTGAGCCCGTCGACGAGCGATGGTCAAAGCTGACCACCCTGAAAAAGGAGGAGAGTTACTGAAATGCCATTACCCAAACGCAAGTACCCGAAATCACGGCAGGGCAAGAGACGCAGTCACTTAGCTTTGAACACCCCACCACTGGTCGATTGCCCCCAATGCCATACACCCAAATTGCCCCACCGGGTATGTCCCACATGTGGGACATACGAAGGCAGAGAGGTGATCAAGATAGAGCGGAGGGGAAGATCAACCAGCTAAGCAAGCTCAGCAAATGAGTGGTATTATGTCAAATTTCTAGGGGAAAGAGCAGAATGGAAGCACAAGGAGGACGAAATGGCTGAACAAATAAAAACAGCTTATGTTTTTCCAGGACAGGAATCACATGCTGTGGGTATGGGGCTGGATCTTTATGTACACTATGCTTCAGCAAGAGAGGTGTTCGACGAGGTTGACAGAACATTGGGTTTTTCCCTTTCTCGCCTGTGTTTTGAAGGACCAGCTCAAGACCTCCGTCAGACTATCAACGCCCAACCGGCGGTCCTGACTACAAGCGTCGCCTGTCTCAGAGCAGCCCAGGAGGCCAGCAGCAACAGCCTGCCACAACCTACATTTGTAGCCGGACATGACATGGGTATCTACACTGCATTGGTTGCCTGCGGAGCCCTCAGCCTCTCGGATGCAGTGCGATTGATACGCGAACGCGGGCGACTGATGAATGAAGCAGGACAAAGAACACCCGGCGGGATGATATCCATGAGTGGCTTGGATATCGAGACATTCGAGGGCATCTGCTTTTCAACAGGTGCAGAAATCGCCTTTGTTGATGCCCCCGATCAAGTTGCCATCAGTGGTACAGAAGAAAGCCTGACCAAAGCTAGAAGACTAGCCCAGATAAAAGGGGCGCGCAGAATAGTCCCACTGAAAGTCAGCGGTCCGTTCTACTCTTCTTTGATGGAAACAGCCCTGGAGAGATTGAGAAACGCTATTGCAGAGTACCAATTTAACAAACCTTCAATTCCCATAATAGCCAATGTCACCGCCCAGCCACTGGTCGACCTCGAGGCTATAAAAGAAGAACTGATAAGTCAAATCGTTCGTCCGGTCCAATGGCAACAAGCAGTAGAGAACATGATCGCTCGCGGTGTGACCACCTTTTTTGAGTTCGGACCTGGCGATACACTGACCAGATTGATCAAAAGGATCAGTCCAGGTGCACAAGCATTCGCAGTAAACAGCGTCCAAACCGTTGGCGAAATAACAAAGTGGCGCAAAGGATAGTTGCAGACTATTTGCAACAACCAGGCGAATATTCGCAACTTTATGTTCACACCGAGCATTTTAGTAGTGCAACACACTCAGAAATGATAAAGGTTGCAATGTCACGGACTTCTCTCTTGACTCCACTAGACTAAGAAGAGATGATGTCCCCAGGGTCGCCCTTTCCCATCAGAAACAGTATCGCGTGCAGCTATTGTGGTAAGAGTTCTACACCGGTCTCAAAATCGCTCGGCCTGTGCCTGAGCTGCATCCGTCACGAGTTCAAAGCGGTAAAAGCACTCATTCACCAGTCCCACCGAGCCTCCCGCCTATCCTACAATCTACCACCTGAGCCACCGAAGGCAGAAAATGGGCTTGCCTGTCATCTCTGTGTAAATGAATGTCGGCTTTCCGAAGGTCAAAAAAGTTACTGTGGCTTGCGCTCAAACGAAGGGAACAAACTTACCGGCGCCACAGCAAACAAGGGTAACCTAAGCTGGTACTATGACCCGCTCCCCACCAATTGTGTTGCTGACTGGGTTTGCCCCGGCGGCACCGGATCGGGATATCCAGATCTTGCATACCGTCCTGGCCCTGAGTACGGCTACAAAAATCTGGCTGTTTTCTATCAAGCCTGCTCCTTCGATTGCCTCTTTTGTCAAAATTGGCACCACCGTCTGGCGGCTACCAAGGAAGCTCGAACCAGCCCTGCCGAATTAGCCGCTGCCATCGATGACCACACAGCTTGCATTTGCTATTTCGGCGGTGACCCTGCACCTCAGCTACCCCATGCCTTAAGCACCTCCCAGCTTGCCCGTAGCAAAAACAGGGGGCGCATTCTTCGCATCTGCTGGGAAACCAATGGCTCAATGCACCCTGCTTTACTCAAACGAGTCGTTTCGATATCATTACAGTCTGGTGGCTGCATAAAGTTCGACCTTAAAGCTTGGAATGAAAATGTCCATATCGCACTTTGTGGCCTATCTAATAAAAGGACATTAGAAAACTTTGCTATGGTGGCTGAATATATTAATCAAAGACCAACACCACCGCTTCTCATCGCAAGCACTTTGCTCGTCCCCGGCTACATAGACGAGGAGGAAGTCAGTAATATTGCCAGGTTCATTGCTTCTCTCAATCCGAACATACCATACACCCTTTTGGCTTTCCACCCCGATTTTTTAATGGATGACCTGCCGACCACCTCCCGGCAACAGGCTGACTGTTGCCTTAAAGCAGCTTTAGATGCTGGCCTACAGCGTGTCCATATAGGAAACATCCACTTATTGAAAAACGAGCAGCAAGTTGCCTAACCCGAGACGCAAAGCCAGAATCGTCGCCCTGCAAGCCCTTTACGAGGGCGATTCATCTGGGCACAAACCAGAGAGCGTCATCGCGCGACTATTGGCAGAAAGACCACTTCCCGAAGAACTAGCCGTTTTTGCCCAGAATTTGGTCACCGGGGTTGTCCAGCATAAAAATAGTATTGATGACATTATTAAAAAGCTCGCCCCAACCTTCCCAATAAATCAGATAGCTACTATTGATAGGAACCTGCTTCGCCTTGCTATTTTTGAAGTTTTGTTTGATAATAGAGTCCCGGTTAAGGTAGCCATTAACGAGGCAGTAGAACTGGCAAAAATGTTCGGCACCAGCAGCTCGCAAAAATTCATTAATGGCGTCTTGGGTACAGTGGTAACATGCTATCTTACGAAAAAAGAGGAAGGCTCCAGCAATAACGAGCACCGGAGTAACGAATGACTTCTATATTGAAAAGACTTAAGCAAATCATTGCCGAGCAACTCGGTGTGGACGAAGAATCGATAACGTCATCGTCGTCTTTTGTTGAAGATTTAAACATCGAACCATCTGACCTAGCAGAACTTATTACAACAATTGAGCAAGAGTTCAGTACACCGAAGCGAAAACTGCAAATACAGGACGAGGACATCAAGAGACTCGTTACAGTGCAAGATCTTGTCGATTGTCTTCATGACTACGGGATAGAAACCTAAAACCTACCACCTCTTTTCATTACCTACATAAAACGTATCTTAAGTATGTTCCTCTTCATCACCATTTGCTAGAGATCTCAGTACTTCCTCCAGTACATCGCCCCATCGGTCACCCAGTGCCCTAGTATCTATCCTTATCTGGGTCTCGCCAACTCTCACTCCTGGACCAAAGTTACACTTTGTTTTTATCTTTCCACACCTGCTGTCGAACTGGACAACAATGTGCCTAGCCACAGTAAAAATAGACTTCGCTGAGGCTCTCACAGCAAGCTGCTTTACCATCGCTATATACAGAAGATTCCTCACCGATTCCGGCATATTCCCGAATCTATCAACCAGTTCTCTCGCTATATCCAATACGTCCCCTTCCTCCTTCGCGCTAGCCAGCTTACGATAGAAGTTCAATCTAGCACCCAAATCAGGAACATATTCCTCGGGAATATACGCCGAAAGTGGCAAATCCACGCGGAAAGTCGGGGGCTGCAGAACCGTTGACTTTTCACCGGCTATCCCACCCATCTTCAGTTCCTCCACTGCCTCAGCTAGCATGCGGCAGTACAAGTCAAAACCAACCGCAGCCACATAACCACTTTGCTCCACCCCCAGCAAGTTACCCGCCCCTCTAATCTCCAGATCCCGCATTGCCACAGTAAACCCGGCACCAAGCTCAGTAGCCTCAGCAATCGTCTTTAAACGCTTACGTGCTTCAGAAGTCAATTCCTTGCTTCCATCATAAAAGAAATATGCATAAGCATTGTTACATCCACGCCCGACCCGTCCCCGCAATTGGTAAAGCTGGGTCAAGCCCAGCGAATCTGCCTGATCTACGATTAAAGTATTAACATTTGGCATGTCCAGACCAGACTCAATGATCGTCGTTGTTACCAAAACATCAGCCTTATGAGCAGCGAAATTAACCATGACTGCTTCAAGTTCATCTTCGGGCATCCGCCCATGAGCAACCAGAATCCTGCTTTCAGGAACAAGCGACCTCAGTCTTTGAGCAACAGGGTAAATATCATAAATCCTGTTATGAACATAGAAGACCTGCCCGCCCCTTTCTATCTCCCGCAGTATCGCTATACGGACAAGACATTCATTATAAACACCCACATAGGTCCTTATTGGTAACCGTTCGTCGGGCGGAGTCTCGATAATGCTCATGTCCCTGATGCCGGTCAAAGCCATATGGAGGGTGCGGGGAATAGGAGTAGCGCTAAGAGTCAGCACGTCCACTTCCTGCCTTAGTTTCTTAAAATATTCCTTGTGTACCACACCAAACCGTTGCTCCTCGTCTATGATCACCAGACCTAAGTCTTTGAACACCACGTCCTTCTGTAGCAAACGATGGGTGCCGATACATATGTCAACAGCACCAGTTGCCAGACCGGCAATTACCCTTGCCTGTTCCTTCTCGGTACAAAAACGACTTAACATCTCAACCCTAACAGGAAAAGCTTGCAACCTCTCGCAAAAAGTATTGAAGTGCTGTTGTGCTAGTACAGTGGTCGGCACTAGCAAAACTACCTGTTTGCCATCCATAACTGCCTTGAAAGCAGCCCGTAGCGCTACCTCGGTCTTACCATAACCGACATCTCCACAAACAAGCCGGTCCATGGGTCTTGGCTTCTCCATATCGCTCTTGACCGCGTTGACAGCCCCCACCTGGTCGGGCGTCTCAACATAAGGAAACGATGCTTCTAGCTCCTGCTGCCACAATGTATCCCTAGAAAAAGCAAATCCTGGCGTCACTTCTCTTTTCGCATATAACTCCAGGAGCTCCCGCGCCATATTTAACATGGATTCTTTTACTCGTTGCTTGGTTCGTGACCACTCTTGCGTCCCCAACCTGGTGAGGATAGGTTCCCCCTCACCAGCACCAATATACCGACTGACACGCTCAGCTTGTTCCACAGGCACATAGAGTTTGTCATCAGCAGCGTACTCCAGAACCATGTATTCCCGCTCTACATTATTGACGAGCATCCGCGTCAGACCAACAAATCTCCCTATGCCATGTTCCACATGCACAACATAATCGCCCGGAGCAAGCTCTGAAGTAAACCAGTGATAACGTACCGGCCGCTTCCTGAACACCCGTAGTTGCTTGACGAAACCGAATATCTCACCGTCAGTGAACAACGCCAAATTTTCTCTCAATATCCACCCCGCATTAAGCGAGCCACGGACTAACGTCACGGAGCCACGAGATGGTATTTGTGCTATCTCAGATACAACGCTGGCTTCTATGCCCTCGTCTTCAAGAAAATCCGCCAGCCGCTCTACCTGCTGACTGACAACGACCACCCGAGCATTCTCCTTTAACCTCCTCAATTCATTAGCCAAGAGTTGTAACTTGCCGCCGTAGCTTGGCATTGACACCAAAGGCAAAGACTCAATCGTCTCGGCGTCACTCTTGTGCACACTACCAATGCTTAGAAACAAACGGCGTCTAGCCATTTTAATCTTGGCATCCAGCTCCTCCCAGAAGACACCTGCCGATGATTCGGCTCCTTTCTCTATTTCTTTCAGGCGCGTTTCATCAGCAAGACCAGCCAGCTTTTCGACTGCAGACCGGAGTTCATCGATTCCATCGATGATAAGAAACCCGCTTTCACCTATGTAGTCGAGCAGATTCCCCGAACGCGACCCTTTCTCCATAGCTGGCACTATCCTTACCGAAGTCACCTGCTTTACCGAGCACTGTGTCTTCGGGTCAAATTGCCTTATGCTTTCTATTTGATTGCCACTTAATTCGATTCGCACCGGAAGCTCGGTGTCTGGCGAAAATATATCAACAATGCCACCCCGCCGGGCTATCGAACCTGGAACCTCAACTAAGCTCACTACTTCGTAGCCCATAGAACGCCATCTCTTGAGTAAATACGGCAGGTCAATAGTCATACCCACCTCTAACACAATACATGACGAGATAAACTCATCCCGGGGTATAGTCCGGCTTGCTATCGCCTGCGCGGAAGCTACCACCATGGGCCAGGTAAACGACCCCGCACGGCGAAAACAGAGTGCAGAGAGAACGCGCAACCTCTCCGCAGTTTTATAAGAATCACCAGCACGGCATTCATCAGTCGGATGGTCCGGCTCAGGGAAAAATTGTAACCAAGCCGAATGTGGACACCAGACCCCCAGTTCCTCGTATAACCTCCGCGCGTCTTGGGTGTTAGCAACAACGAGTAGCACCGGCATACCCAGCATCAGGTAAAGAGCTGCTGCAACATAAGCCTTAGCCCCATCGGGCACTGTTAACCAACACTCCCCACCTTCTCCAAGGATTAACCTATCCTTTAGCTGCTGATAGCCGGGGACCTCTTCGAGTAAATTCAGTAGAAGAGACAGATTCATCTCAACTAGCACCAACCGGCGAGGCGATACCCAACACTAACATACCCTATACGCATGTGCCTCAGGAAACACAATAATAACTTTTCGCCAGCCTACTGGAAATAAAGAGATACAGCTTACAAAGGAATAGCGATTGACCAATCAAACGCAGACACTCACAGAGGTGCTTTTACAGTGACCGTTGTCCCCTTTCCACTCTGAGACTCCACACTTAGGCTGCCATTCAGCAGCTGCACCCTTTCCTGCATCCCTGCCAGACCCATTCTACCATCTTTGAGTAATTCCCCCACCATATCCGGCACCCGAAAGCCTTTGCCATTATCCCTGATTGTTATTCTTGTCTCGCCCGTATCGAATTCCACAATGACCTCAGCACTGGTAGCCCCGGAATGCCTCCACACATTCCTCAACGCCTCTTGAACGATGCGGAAAAATATTAGCTCCACTTCGGAAGAAAACCTCCGTACAGCACCACATACTTTAACATTTATGTTAATCCCTGAATGTTTTTCAATATCTGCAGCCAGTCCTTCAAGAGCAGGTATTAGACCAAGTGTGTCCAGTGCAGGAGGGCGAAGATCCTGGCTCAGACGCCTCACATCTTGTATTATGGACTCAATCTGGTCCCTCAAGCTCTCCAGCAGGATCTTCTTATACTCAGAGATACCGCGATCGCCAGAGACAATCTCATCGATTTGCCGGGTTAGAACCACCAGGGACTGAATGGTCTCATCGTGGAGTTCCCTGGCAATGCGCTTCCTTTCTTCCTCCTGTGCCTTGGTTATCTGACTCAAATAAAACCGCAGGCTTTCCTGCAACTTCTTCTCCTGCGTGACATCTCTAGCAATATGCTGGAAGCCAACAGGTTTGCCATCCTTGGTGATAAGATTCGTAGTCAACTTCAACACAGCTTCTGTACCTGCCTTTGTGAGCAGCTTCTGTTCATAAGGCTGAGGTACAGATTGCCCCTGAAGTAACTTGCTTCTAATCTCCCGGGCTAGATTTAGCCCCTCATCTGAAAGGAAAGCCCTGACATTCATACGCACCAACTCGTCTACCCTATAGCCCGTGAGCCGGGCAGCCGCAGCATTACCAGAAACAAGGTTCCCTTCCATATCGTGAATCCAAATAGCATCATGGGCATTCTCAAAAATCTGACGGAATTTCTCTTCAGAAGCCCTCAATTGCTCTACCAACTTTCGCTGCTCATCGTAGAGGTTGGCATTTTCTACCGCCACACCAATCTGCCCCCCTATAGCTACCAGCAATTCTACCTCTTCAGGAAGAAACTTCCGCTGACGGCGCATCGCTACCGAGAGAGTGCCCATTACTTTACCTTTAGATTTCATAGGCACTATAACTTGGGAATGTATTCCTTCCTCTTTCACCACCGCCTTGGTTACCCGCGGGTCTCTCGCAGCGTCCTTTATCAGCGCCGGTAACCCTGTAAGGGCAACTGTCCCGTTAAGACCTTCTCCAATTTTCAACCCGTCTACACTCTTCACAAATGTGTCTGAAACCCCTCTGTAAGCACGAAGGCGGAGTCCTCCAGTCTCCCTATCCAACAGGAATATCAGCACTGCATCAACATCCATGACATCAAGGATACTACTAATACTACTCTCAAGAATTTGCTCTAACTCCAGTGATTGCGACACCGTGTTGGAAACATAATTTAGAGCAACCAACCGAAGCCGCTGCTGGTACTCTTTCCTGAACCATCGCACGCCGAGAGCCACCAGGCAGCCTACAGCAGTTACCACACCTACTTCAAGCAGGGCACTAAAAGGTGACACCGACTTCAGGACAGCATTTGGTAACATGCAAATCAAAGCAGCTATGGCAACGACTAAACCTTCCCAGCCGCGGAACAAGAAGCTAGCCAGAATAATAACTATCAGGTAAAGTATTCTTTCAAGTGTGCCCGGACCTAAACCGAGTTTTGCCAGAACATCAGTGAAAAAAACAGGATACACCGCATCCCGGTAATGGATAACGGTTACCACAGTAAACATAACTGCCACTAGCCAGAAACTTGGATTGAAGATGACACCTCTCCACCAGCCTCGCTCAGGCACAAATCGCTTCCACAACCAGTGCAATGAAGAGAGCAGACGCTCTTCAAGAGACATCATTCAATGTAACCCAGCCTTCCTTCAAAGCATAGACTGCAGCTTCAGTCCGTGAGTTTACATGGAGCTTGTTAAAGATGTTGGCTAAATGTCCCTGTACCGTTCGTATACTCAAACAAAGCTCTTCAGCAATCTCCTTATTGCTTAGCCCCTTAGCTACCAGCCCCAGGACCTCCATCTCCCGATCGGTAAGCGGCTCTGCAGGCTTCTGTTTCCCTCGCACACTAAGGATGCCAACAAGCCGTTTGAGCACCTTTCTGGTGACCGAAGGGTGGAGTACAGAATCGCCAGCGTAGACTGCCCGCACCGCGTCTACAATCTCGTTGCCTCGAACACTTTTCAATAAGTAACCAGCAGCCCCCGCCTCAAGCAAACTGAACACAAATTGGTCATCATCATAGGCAGTAAGAACCAAGACCGCCACCTCAGGGCACAAACTCTTTATCTGCCTCGTTGCCTCGATACCATCTAACTTGGGCATGGCAATATCGACAATAGCAACATCAGGCTTCAATTCGCATGCAAGCCTGGCTGCTTCCTCACCATCACCCGCCTCAGCAACGACTTCCATATCCGGTTCCTGCTCCAGGATCCGCCGTGTCCCCTCACGAACAAACGCATGATCATCGGCAATTAAGACCCTTATCTTTCCCAAATACCTGCCTCCTGTGCCTTATTATAGCAAATCCTCACCAAAACCACCGCTTGAACCAGCACGATTTGCCCCGTCTTGCTTAGGCATAAACGCCTATCATCAGCATGTTAACTCCAAGACTTCTGCACGGTAGTAAAACAGGCAGCAAAACGCAAGTCAAGTCCATAGGCTGTCTGTTACTCTTTAAGGCGTGGGGGTAAGAGTCCATTCCCGACCTGCCTGAAAACCGGCAAAACTTCACCCTTCCTTTAAATTCCCACCTCTTACCCTCCCAATTATAATATAACAGGAGGTTACTAGATGACAGGAGGAATTATCGCAGCAATCGTCGTTGCCATCGTTATGGGAATTGCCATTTGGTTCCTGAGCATCAGCGGCGTCTATCAGGTTCTGCAGACATCTAGGGAACGTCAACGCAGGAACAACCGAAGTTAAGCGACAAGTGCATCTAGAGAAAATCCAAGCCACCTTCTCAATACCCACAAAAATATCCCTTGCCAGCAGAAGGTGTCAAAGGGGGAGAAGTGTGGGTGTTGTTATATGCGCAAATGACATATAATATACATAGACCATGACCAGAGGACGTGAAAGAATATGGTAACAACAAAAGTACATGGCGTCAATGACTTTATTCAGGAAATATCCGCCATGCCGGGCGGCGAGAAAATCAATTTGTGTATCCAGTGTGGAACCTGCTCAGCCTCATGCCCCAATGCTAACAAAATGGACTATACACCTCGTGAGTTAATTGCACTGGCACGGGCTGGCATGCGCGATGAAGTCCTTTCAAGCAACTCTATGTGGCTTTGCCTCTCCTGTTACATGTGCACTGTCCGCTGTCCCCGAGGCATAGTACCCACTTACATTATGCACGCCTTAGAGCACCTTTCAATGCGTCATTATCGCACACACCCCCGTGTGGGCACAGCCAAGCTCTACAGACTATTTAGCGACACAGTACATGCCTTCGGCATGATACCCCGTTTAGGCTGTATGATGGCATATTTTCTACAGACAAACTTGCTTCAGCCACTTAAGATGATACGTCCGGCTTTGGACCTACTGCTGCACGGGCGCATGCCCATCAAAGCCCATAAGTTAAAGCCCGAGCCAATGAAGCAACTGAAGACAATTCTTGATAAAGCTGAGGCTATGGGAGGACTGTAAATAATGAAATACTACTCCTATTTTCCCGGCTGTTGTATGCATGAAGAGACTCCAATGTATGATTCCTCTGCTCGAGCTGTAGCCAAAGCTCTCGATGTGGAACTAATCGAGCTTGACGACTGGAATTGCTGTGGTTCTACGCCATACACAGTGGTGGATGAACTGGCTGCCTTCTGCTGCTGCGCCAGGAATTTGGCTCTTGCCGAAAAAAGAGGGCTTGACCTGGTAGCCGCCTGCAGCGATTGTTACCTTATCTTGAGCCGAACAAATCAGCATTTTCAGCAGTATCCCGAGATCAGAGCGAAGATAACTGAAGCACTTGCCGCTGGTGGTTTAGAATACCATGGCACAATCAGAGTCCGACATATCCTCGACGTTTTTGCCAACGATGTTACCGCTGAGGCAATAAAGTCTCGCGTAAAAGTCGACCTCGGCAATCTCAAAGTAGCTCCATACTACGGATGTCAGGTCATCCGCCCGGCACCCAGCTTCGATGACCTTGAAAATCCCCAGTCACTTGACCGTCTTACAGAGAATCTAGGAGCTAAGGTCGTACCTTACCCCATGAAAGCTCGCTGCTGCGGCGGTTCGCTTATCCTGTCAGAGCAGGATATTACACTAGGACTCATCCGAAAACTTCTGGAAAACGCTCAGGCAAACGGTGCGGACTTGATAGTAACTGTTTGCCCATTCTGCCAGGTAAACCTTGATGCTTACCAGAGTGCAGTAAACAGAAAATTCAAGACTAAATTTAATATACCGGTATTGTTCTTCACCCAGTTGATGGGTATCGCCTTTGGTATCGACCGTAAAACCCTTGGACTACATCAGAATATCGTGTCCGCGGAAAAAGTGCTAAAGGCGCTGGCAATAGCATAAGGAGGCACATTATGGAGCCCAAGATCGGCGTTTATATCTGCCACTGCGGAGCTAATATTGCAAGCACAGTAGATGTTGAAGCTGTTACAGAATTTGTTAAAAGCCTTCCTTTCGTCACCGTAGCCCGCAATTACAAGTTCATGTGCTCAGACCCGGGACAGGAGCTGATAAAAGATGATATCAAAGAGCTGGGGCTAGACCGTGTTGTTGTTGCCTCATGCTCTCCACGGCTACATGAGCAGACCTTCCGTAGAGCAATTAGCGATGCCGGGCTAAACCCCTACCTATTCGAGATGGCAAACATTAGAGAGCAATGCTCCTGGGTGCACGAAGACAAAGCAAAGGCAACCGAGAAGGCTAAGGCACTGGTCAGCGCTGCAGTTAAGCGTGTCCTTCACCATGTACCGCTGGAGACGAAGGTGGTACCTGTCAACCCACATACCCTCGTGGTTGGAGCCGGTATAGCTGGTATACAGGCAGCTCTAGAAATCGCCGACGCCGGATATAAGGTGTACCTAGTAGAACGGGAACCCTCCGTCGGCGGTCACATGGCACAGCTTGATAAGACCTTCCCTACATTAGACTGTTCTGCCTGAATACTGACCCCGAAGATGGCCTCGGTGGGGTCACACAAAAACATCGAACTCCTGACTTACAGCGAAGTAATGGAGGTCTCAGGCTACGTTGGCAATTTCAAAGTTAAAATAAGGAAGAAACCGCGTTACGTTGACGAGACTAAATGCACCGGTTGTGGCACCTGTCAGGAGAAATGTCCTATAAAGGTAGATAATGAATTTGATGTCGGATTAGGCAAAAGAAAAGCGATCTACACACCCTTCCCCCAAGCAGTACCTAATATCCCTGTTATTGATCGCGAGCATTGCACCTACTTCCTCAAAGGCAAATGCCGCGCCTGTGAGAGGTTCTGCGAGGTCAAAGCCATTGACTTCGAGCAAACCGAGCAGATTCTGGAGTTAGAAGTCGGCTGTATAATAGTCACTACGGGGTTCGACTCATTTGACCCCGCACCAATGACACAATTTGGCTATGGGAGATATGATAACGTTATCACCAGCCTCCAGTTTGAAAGAATGACCAACGCCTCAGGTCCTACGAATGGCAAGATAGTACTAAAGGACGGCAGAGAACCTAAAAGCGTCGCTATCCTTCACTGTATTGGCAGCCGCGACATAAACTACCACGAGTACTGCTCGCGTGTCTGCTGCATGCACTCGCTTAAATTTGCCCATATAATAAGAGAAAAAATCCCCGACGCCACGATTTATGACCTCTACATCGACCTACGCTGCTTCGGCAAAGGCTACGAAGAATTTTACAATCGGTTGCAGGAAGAAGGAGTCAACTTCATTCGTGGGCGTGCCGGTGAAGTTACCGATATTGTTGAAACTCCAGAAGAGCAGGGTAAACTAATCGTTGTTTGCGAAGATACTCTCATCTGTCGACAACGCCGTCTACCTGTGGATATGGTTATCTTAAGTGTAGCCCTGGAACCCAGAGCAGACGCTGCCGAAACGGCTAAGTTGTTCTCCATAAGCCGCAGCCGCGATGGCTTCTTCCTTGAAAAACATCCTAAACTTGACCCGGTAGCTACCACCACAGAAGGCGTGCTTATCGCTGGCTGCTGCCAGGGTCCCAAAGATATACCGGACACGGTTGCCCAGGCTTCAGCGGCTGCTGCCCGTGCTATGGCGATCATCGCTAAGGGTAGCGTTGAAATCGAACCTACCACGGCTTTTGTGGATGAAAAGCTGTGCTCGGGATGCAAGACCTGCGTCTCTATTTGCCCCCACAATGCCATTTCTTTCGACGAAGGTAAGAGGGTTTCAGTCATAAATGAAGCAATGTGCAAGGGCTGTGGCACCTGTGCCGCCACCTGTCCCAGCGGCGCCATCACCGCCAGACATTTCACCACCGAACAAATCATGTCAGAGTTGGAAGGAGTCTTAATATGAGCTTCGAACCTAAAATAGTGGGCTTTATGTGCAATTGGTGTGCTTATGCTGCCGCTGACCTTGCTGGCACATCGCGAAAGAAATATGCCCCCAATGTTCGAGTAGTCCGTGTCATGTGCAGCGGGCGTGTCGAGCCAACGCTTATAGTCAAGGCATTTGAGCTGGGTGCAGATGGTGTCCTGGTCTGCGGCTGACACCCAGGAGAGTGCCATTACCTGGAAGGTAATGTAAAGGAGGCTCGACGAATCCCACTGCTGAAAAAGCTGCTTACACAGTTCGGCATTGAAGAGCAACGGCTAAGGCTTGACTGGGTATCAGCTTCAGAAGCTGACCGCTTTGCCAAAATAGTTGACGAGATGACCGAAGAGATACAGAAACTGGGACCACTGAACTTCAGCCCACACACCAAATAATAAACACCCTACTTTCGCCCACAATACATTTGGGGATAGATCATTTTTAGTTCTTACATCCCCAAAACTCTTGCAACATTCTGGAACATGCTATATAATCTTGACGGCTTTTGAACAGCCAAATCATTGAGCCAAATGCAGAAAGGAAGGGTGACATATGGAAATCGAACTGCTAACACCATCCAAAGAGACCACTGATATCATTCTCGAAGAGGGCGGCGATGCGCTTAAGTCGTGTTTTCAATGCGGTCTCTGCACCGGCATCTGCCCCTGGAACAAACTCACCGCCTTCTCTCTTCGTAAGTTGATCCACAAGAGCCAGCTCGGCATGGTGGACTTCGAAGATGAAGAGGTATGGAGGTGCGTCGCCTGCAATGCATGCGTACAAAGATGCCCCAGAGATGTACAGGTCCCTGTTCTCATGCGCGCTATCCGCCGCGTCATCATGGAAGTAGGTGCAGGCATAGTGCCACATTCACTGCGCATCTCAGAAAAGAATATCTCCGCTGTGGGCAATCCTTTAGGGGAGCCTCCAGAGAGGCGCATGGACTGGGCAAAAGACCTTGACGTCAAGACCTTTACCAAAGGTACTGAAATCCTCTATTACCCTTGCTGTTATCAAGCCTATGACCCGCCAGCAAGAAGGGCTGCAATAGCTACTGTCAACATTCTGAAAAAGGTCAAGGCGGATTTTGGTATCCCCGACAGCAGTGTAGTCTGTTGTGGAGAAAGCATCCGTAAAGCAGGAGCCGAAAGCCTGTATCGCAAACTTGCCGAGACCAACATAAAGATATTCAATGAGCTTGGCGTAAAGAAAATTTTAGTCACCTCGCCTCACTGCTATCACACTTTCAAAGATGAATACCCTGAATTCGGCGGAAATTATGAGGTCATTCATTTCTCGCAATACCTGGACCAGCTAATTCAACAGGGGAAGCTGAAGTTCTCCAAACCGCTGGTCAAGAAGGTGACCTATCACGATTCTTGCTGCCTCGGTAGATATCAAGGAGTATACGAAGAGCACAGGCGAATATTGTCCAATATCCCCGGCATCGAATTTGAGGAAATGCGTGATAATCGTGAATACTCTTTGTGCTGCGGTGGCTGTGCTGGAAGGCTGTGGATGGAGACCAAAAAGGGGGAGAGGTTCGCTGAATTGAGACTGGAGCAAGTAGACGAAGTCGGGGCTGAGATACTCTCTATAAGCTGTCCCTATTGTATGGCAAACTTCAACGATGCTGTGCTCACTACAGGAAAAAGCGAGACAATCGCTGTAAAGGACCTCTCCGAACTGGTCTGGGAGGCTTTGTAATGAAGTCACGGCAGGTCAAAGGAGGAAACGCGATGGAAAAACCAAAGATTGGAGTATATGTGTGCCATTGTGGCTCTAACATAGCCGGCACTGTGGATGTCAAGCAAGTGGTGGAATTCGCTAAAACACTGGATTCGGTAGTAGTAGCGCGTGAGTATAAATTCATGTGCTCAGATCCCGGGCAAAATATGATAAAAGAGGATATTAAAAACCTGGGACTTAACAGGGTGGTAGTCGCTTCCTGTTCGCCTTTGCTCCACGAGCCAACATTTCGACATGCTGTACAGGAGGCTGGTCTAAACCCGTATCTTTTCGAAATGGCGAATATCAGGGAACACTGCTCCTGGACTACTGAAGACCATGATAAAGCCACAGAAAAGGCAAAGGCGCTGGTGAGCGCCGCGGTAACGAGAGTCCGCTATCACCAGCCACTAGAGACAAAATACGTTCCGGTCAATCCAGCCACCCTTATCGTCGGCGGGGGCATTGCCGGCATCCAGGCTGCTCTTGAAATAGCTGATGCTGGACACAAAGTCTACCTCGTGGAAAAAGACCCGAGCATTGGCGGGCATATGATACAGTTCGACAAGACTTTCCCCACACTTGATTGTTCCGCCTGCATCCTCACCCCGAAAATGACATCAGCAGGTTCACACCCCAACATCGAACTGATGACCTACAGCGAGGTCGAAGATGTCTCCGGTTTCATCGGCAACTTCAAAGTCAAGGTCCGCAAGAAAGCCCGCTTCGTCGACGAAGAAAGATGCAACGGCTGCGGAGTTTGTATGGAAAAATGTCCATGGAAAGCACCCAGCGAGTTTGACCTGGGGCTAGGGGAGCGCAAAGCCATATATACGCCGTTCCCGCAGGCGGTCCCCAATATCCCGGTGATAGATAAAGAACACTGCGTTTACTTTCTTAGAGGAAGGTGCCGTGCCTGCGAGAAATTCTGCGAACGAGGCGCTATTGACTTTGAACAGCAAGACAAAATCGTCGAGATTGAAGTGGGAAATATCATCATTACCACAGGTTACGACCCCTTCGACCCCACACCTATCGTCAAATACGGCTACGGGCGCTATCCCAATGTCTACACTGCACTAGAGTTCGAAAGACTGTGCAATGCTGCCGGTCCTACAGGTGGCAAGATAGTACTCAGGGATGGCTCTGAGCCGAAGAGCGTTGCCATCATCCATTGTGTTGGCAGCCGAGACGAAAATTATCACCGTTACTGCTCCAGAGTATGCTGTATGTACGCCCTCAAATACTCTCACCTCATCAAAGAGAAGACAAGCGCCGATGTGTACCAGATGTATATCGATATGCGCTGCTTCGGCAAAGGCTACGAGGAGTTTTACGAGAGACTGTCCAAAGAAGGCGTCAAATTCATCCGTGGCAAGGTAGCTGAAGTCACTGATAGAACATTGACCAATGAAGAAAAGGGGAAACTCATTGTCTGTGGCGAGGACACCTTGCTCGGACAGGTAATTCGTGTCCCGGTGGATATGGTCATCCTCTGCATAGCGCTCGAGCCGCGTTCTAATGCTAAACAGGTAGCCCAACTGTTCCGCATCAGTCAGGGCGCCGATGGTTTCTTTATCGAAAGACATCCTAAGTTAGACCCTGTGGCTACCATGACAGACGGCATTTTCATCGCTGGATGCTGTCAGGGTCCTAAAGATATTCCAGACACGGTAGCCCAGGCTTCAGCCGCAGCTACCAGAGTGTTAAGTTTGATCAGCAAGGGCAAGGTGGAACTTGAAGCTACCATAGCCGTTATCGATGAAGAAAAATGTTCCGGATGCAGGATCTGCAACCTCCTTTGTCCTTACAACGCCATTGAATTTATTGAGGACAAAGAGGTCTCCAGGATCAACGAGGCATTATGCAAAGGTTGTGGCACCTGCGTTGCTGCTTGTCCCAGCGCGGCAATCTCTCATAAACATTTCACCACAGAAGAAATAATGGCAGAAATCGAGGGGGTATTAGTATGAACAACTTCGAACCAAAAATAGTCGGCTTTTGCTGCAACTGGTGCTCCTATCGAGGAGCCGATCTGGCAGGCACGGCGAGGATGAAATGCTCGCCGAATGTCCGCATCATTAGAGTAATGTGCAGTGGCAGGGTAGAGCCAACTTTTATCCTCAAAGCCTTCGAACTGGGGGCTGATGGCGTTCTCGTCCTGGGCTGTCACCCCGGTGACTGTCATTATGTAGAAGGTAACTACAAGACAGCGCGCCGTATCCCCCTGCTCAAGAAAATGCTCACCCAGATGGGGATCGAAGAAGACCGGCTACGACTTGACTGGGTATCAGCATCCGAAGGTGACCGTTTTGTCGCCATCGTCGATGAGATGACAGAAAAAATCAGAGCTTTAGGTCCTTTTAAGAAGAACTCCAAGGAGGCAAAGCATGGCTAAACTAAAAGTGGCGCTCTACTGGGCAGCCAGCTGCGGTGGTTGTGAAATCGCGCAACTCCAGATTGGCGATAAACTGCTAAAGCTAGTTGAAGCCGCAGATATTGTCTTCTGGCCCGTGGCTATCGATGTGAAATACAAAGATGTAGAGGCAATGCCCGATAAGAGCATAGATGTCTGTTTGTTCAACGGTGCTATCAGGAACTCTGAGCAAGAACACATCGCCAAGATGCTTCGGGAAAAGTCCAAAATAATGATTGCTTACGGTTCGTGCGCTTATGGAGGCGGTATACCCGGACTAGGAAACCTGTTCAACCGGGAGTTGATTTTCCAGCGGGCTTATGTTGAAACACCATCCACAGACAATAAAGAAAAAGTGTTCCCTCAAACAAAATTCAAAGTACCTGAGGGTGAACTCACACTTCCCGAATTTTATGACACAGTAAAGACTTTAAGACAGACTGTAGACGTGGACTATATCGTCCCCGGTTGCCCGCCGGAAGAGAAAACAACCTGGCTCGCTTTAGAAGCCTTGATCCAGGGTAAACTACCCCCCAAAGGTACAGTGATCAGCCATAGCATTAAAGCTGTCTGTGATGACTGCCCACGGAAAAAAGGTGTGAAGAAAATAAAGAAATTTTACCGCACATTTGAAATCATACCGGAACCAGAAGTGTGTTTGCTGGAGCAGGGACTCCTCTGCGCCGGCGTTGCCACCCGTGGTGGCTGCGGCGCACCCTGTCCTCAAGCCAATATGCCCTGCACCGGCTGTTACGGTCCAGTGGAAGGCGTGATCGACCAAGGCGCACACCTTCTTAGTGCAGTCACCTCAGTAATTGATTCCAATGACCCTGAAGAAATACAGAAAATTATCGATGATATCCGCGACCCGGCAGGCACCTTTTATCGCTACAGTCTGCCTGATTCGCTGCTAAGGAGGGCTAGGATAAAATGAAGAAAATCACTATAGACCCAATAACCAGACTAGAAGGACACGGAAAGATAGACATTTTTCTCAACGACGCCGGTGGCGTAGAAAATGTCTATTTCCAGGTGCCAGAACTTCGAGGATTTGAGAGATTCTGCGAAGGGCGTTTAGCTGAAGACATGCCACAGATAACCCAGCGTATCTGCGGTGTCTGCCCCGAAGCCCACCACATGGCATCTACAAAATGTCTGGACGACCTTTTCCATGTTGACCCGCCAAGCCCAGCCAAAAAGCTGCGTGAACTGTTCTACAGCGCATTTTACGTCACTGACCACACCACCCATTTCTATATTCTCGGTGGTCCAGACTTCGTCATGGGTCCTGAAGCCCCAGTAGCTGAACGCAACATCATCGGGGTCATCAATAAAGTAGGACTGGAGCTAGGTGGGGCAGTCATTAAAACACGAATGCAGAACCACCGCATCATCCACATGCTCGGCGGCAGAGCTGTCCATCCGGTCTTCGGCTTACCTGGTGGTATTAGCAAAGGTCTCAATGAAGAGGAGCGAAAAGAAGTCGAGCAAATCGCCAAAGACTCCGTGGAATTTGCCAAGCTATCTCTTAAGGTGTTTGATGACATAGTCCTGAAAAACAAAGAATATGTCGATATGATTCTGAGCGATGCGTACACCCACCGTACTTACTACATGGGCTTGGTAGACGAAAAGAATAAGGTGAACTTCTACGATGGTAAGGTCAGGGTAGTTGACCCGGATGGAAAGGAATTCGCCAAATTCTCTCCACGGGAATACCTCGACCATATCGCTGAACACGTCGAGCCCTGGAGCTATATCAAGTTCCCGTTCCTTAAGAAAATTGGTTGGAAGGGTTTTGTCGATGGAAAGGACAGCGGTGTCTACCGCGTGGCACCTCTCGCTCGGCTTAACGCCGCCGATGGTATGGCAACGCCTCTAGCCCAAGAGGCTTATGAAAAAATGTACTCTACTCTCGGTGGCAAGCCAGTCCATCATACTTTAGCCATGCACTGGGCTCGCCTCGTCGAGCTCCTCTACGCCGCTGAAAGATTGCTGGAACTCAGCAAGGATCCAGAAATCACCAGCCCTAATATTCGCACCATACCCACAGCCACCCCCAATGAAGGAGTGGGTATTGTAGAAGCACCTCGAGGCACGCTTATCCATCACTACACTACAGATGACAAAGGCGTTATCAAGAAGGCAAACTTAATCGTAGCCACTGTGGGTAACTCGGCTGCTGTCAACATGTCCGTCAAAAAAGCAGCCATGGCGCTCATCCAGCCAGGCAAGAAGATAACCGAGGGGCTGCTCAACCGCATAGAGATGGCATGGCGCCCTTACGACCTTTGCCTTGCTTGTGCTACCCACTCCCTGCCCGGGCAGGCACCTATGGAGGTAATGATCTATAACAGCCGGGGTGAAGTAATCGAAAGACTGAAGCGCTAAGAAAGGTACTTCGTTGCCTCTGAAATCCAGATTTAAGCTTTATACTTGGGCAAGCAACAGAAGATACTGATACTGGGAATAGGCAACCCGCTCCTCAGCGATGACGGAGCCGGGATATACGTGGCTGCAAAGCTAAAAGAAGAGCTCGATCGCCCGAATATTACTGTTATCGAGACGGCGACAGCGGGTTTGTCACTGCTCGATTTTCTCACAGGTTATGACAAGGCTATCATTATAGACGCCATCCAGACAGTGGGGGGTACACCCGGGCAGATCTACAAACTGACACCGGAAGCCTTTGATACAGCCCAGCACATAACCTCACCGCATGGCATTGACTTTAGAACAGCCCTTGAACTGGGACACAAGCTAGGACTCAATTTACCTTCAGAAATCATTGTCTATGCCATTGAAGCCCGGGATGTCACCACCTTTAGCGAAAAATGTACCACATCGGTTAGAAAAGCAATATCAGCTTGTGTTAATATGATTTTGCAAGAGCTGGAAAACAATAACAAACGCCAGCAATAAAAGCTGTGAATGACAGACAAACCGAACAGCTGATTGAACAAGCGCTTGATGAAGACCTCGGTCACGGAGATATCACCACCGACTCGCTGATACCTGAATCCGAACACGGTGCTGCATCAATTATAGCTAAGGCTAATGGTGTCGTCGCTGGTACTGAAATAGCAAAAAAGGTCTTTCTAAAAGTCGATCCCGGACTTAAGGTCGATATCATTACTGAAGACGGAACTGAAGTCAAGCCCGGAGATGTGATAGCAAGAATCGAAGGGAAGGTAACCAGTATTTTAAAGGCCGAGCGCTTGGCTTTGAACTTTTTACAGCGTTTGAGCGGCATTGCTTCTGAGACAGCCCGCTATGTCCATGCAATCGAAGGGCTACCGGTTGTGATAACTGATACCCGAAAAACTACCCCTGGTCTACGTTCTTTAGAGAAATACGCCGTTCGAGTTGGTGGCGGTAGAAATCATCGTATGCACCTTGGCGATGGTATCTTGATAAAAGACAATCACCTGGCAATACTCCGCCGCAAGGGCTGGAGTATTAAGAAAATCGTCACCGAAACTCGCCAAAAGGCACCACCAGGCTTGAAAATCGAAGTCGAGGTTAGAACACCGCAAGAAGCTGCAGAAGCTGCTGAGTCCGGCGCCGACATTATAATGCTGGATAACATGAGCCTAGAAGACATGCGACAAAGCGTACAACTTATACGAGGTCGCGCCCTTGTAGAGGCATCTGGGGGGGTCACGCTGGATAAAGTTCGGGCAATCGCCGAAACTGGCGTGGATATGGTATCGGTCGGAGCCCTCACTCACTCAGCAAAAGCCCTGGATATTAGCCTGGAACTGCTCTAAATTTCAGGCGCTAGCCCATGCGCTCTCAGTAACGAGATGTCATTGAGTATCGCGTCTGTTGTCCCGTCAGCCACCACTGCCCCATTGTCCAGAACCACAACCCGTTGACACAAAGCTCGCACTAAATCGAGGTCGTGGGTCGCAATTATCTTTGTCACAGGAAGACCTTTTAGCAACGCTACAAGCGACCACTTACTTCTGGGGTCTAAATTACTCGTTGGTTCGTCCAGTGCCAGGATCTCAGGGGTGAGAGATAATACGCTAGCTATCGCTACCCGCTTCTTTTCACCAACGCTCAAATGGTGTGGTGACCTTTTCTCATAGCCCTTCATATTCACCCACTCCAGCGCTCCAGCCACACGCTCTATCACCTCCGATTCGGGATAACCCATATTCACAGGTCCGAAGGCTACATCATCAAAAACCGTGAGGGAAAACAATTGGTCGTCCGGGTCCTGGAATACAAGCCCCACCTTCCTTCTTATTTCCCTCAGGTTCTCTTCTTTAACACGCATCCCACAGATTTCCACAAAGCTATTTCCACGAAGTATGCCATTGAGGTGAAGCAACAAGGTCGATTTCCCAGCCCCATTAGGTCCGACTATGGCTACACTCTCTCCAGAACACACGCTGAAATTGATTTTTCTCAGTCCAACAGTACCATCTGGGTAGGTGAAAGATAAATCCCTAATCTCGATTACTTTGTTCCGCATCCCAGTTCACCAAGGTATGATATGGGGCAAAACGAGCATGATACCAAAAGCTACACCGAAATAGACATCGGCTCTCTGCAAAGTTAACTTGCTCAGCGTCCGAATTTGCCCATCAAACCCCCGCGATGACATTGCCATGTAAATCCTCTCTGCTCGCTCATAGCTCCGTAGAAAAAGCACCCCGATCATGTTACCAAACGCCTTCAATCTATGCAGTAGACTGCCACCGACATTGCGGCTCTGGTAGGCACGCTGCATCCTAAGTGCTTCATCTGTGAGGACAAAAATATAACGATACATAAAAGAAACAATAAGCACCAGCGTCCGTGGAACATGGAGCTGACGCAAGCCTTCAAGCAAATTAGAAAACTTCGTGGTAGCTGATAACAAAATGAGACTTAAAATACAAAGCCAAGCCTTTATCAATATATTTGCTAGAATGAAAAGTCCGTTATAGGTTATCGATACCTTCCAGAACCAGATATTATAGCTGCCAGCTATCTCGCCTTCCTTAAAAAACGGGATAAAAATGCTAACCAGTAGCACGAAAGGGATGATGACAAACGAGCGCTTCAAAACATAAACAGGTGGCAACTTCGAAAAAGCAAAAAGCCCGACCATGATACACAGATATACTGCAAAAATACGCCATTCCCCCGGCGGGGTAAGCAGTACTGCTAAAATAAATGCCAGACTGACAACCAGCTTGGTTCTAGGGTCAAGCCTGTGTATAAAACTGTTTAGCTCGGAGTATTGATCGATAAAACTATGCTCCACCTCTTGCCTTTAACAACTTAGCGATCCCATACCCTATACCAAACAAAAACGCTGTGCCAATTATACCGGCAACAACGGTAGCCAGCGCCTGATTGCTGACCCCAGGCACAACATAATCGGGTATCAATTCGTAAAAGGCTTCGCGAGCTGCACTCATAAAGCCTGTGTCCTCAGCCACCCTCTCCAACCCGTCAGGAGACGAAGATGCCAGAGGCGACAAAAGCGCTAAGACAAAAGCTACAATTAGAGCACCATGCCACCATTGAAACTTCATTTTCTAACCTCCTTAACTAGGCTTTTTGAGTTTGCAGTCCTAGAAGGTCTGGCCTCGTAGCTACCAGCAGAGCCATCACCGCCGCCGTTATCAGACCCTCTCCAACACCAATAAGCGCATGAATCCCACCCATTGCCGGCAAAGCCACATGCAAAGGCACCGTGCCTGATATACTTAGCTCAAGTGCACAGAAGATGGCTGCAGCAACAGTGGACACCCAACCGGCAAGACCGCTTCCAATTAAAATTCCAGTCTTGCTACGACTCGTGACCGCATTCACACCACGGTACACGTAATAGCCCAAAAAACAACCAACGACACCCATATTAAAAATATTGGCACCAAGGGCAAGAAGACCACCATCCTGAAAAACCAGACACTGTACCGCCAGTACACAGGTCATTATTAAGACCCCAGCCCACGGTCCCAGTAGTATCGCCGCCAGCGCTGCGCCAACAAAATGTCCAGACGTGCCGCCTGCCACGGGAAAATTCAACATCTGCGCAGCAAAAATAAATGCTGCCAGAACCCCCATCAGCGGGATTTGCTTCTCACCTAGCTTTTTATTAGTCGCTTTGACAGCATAACCGACTGCACCAGCAGCCACTGCAATACCTCCCACCGCCACCGGAGTGCTTATAAAACCATCTGGAATATGCATGCTGCCCCCTTTCAAACAAAATGCAATCACAATTGATTGCAGTTAGCCCTGTAAATATAAAATCTGCATATCTGCGTGATTAACTCAGGCTTTCCTTTCTACACTTGGCACACAGACCGAAGAGTGCTATATGCCGCAGTTCCGCCTTAAACCCGTACTCCCGTTCCAGACTTTCGGCAAGCGGCGCCAGCACGGTTTCTGGCACATCGATTATCGTCTGGCACTTCTGGCACACCAGATGATGGTGACGCCCTTTATCTACAGGGTGAAAACGGACACACCCATCGCCCAGCGCAACTTTGGCAACCAACCCCAGCTCTTCTAATAAGTCAAGAGTCCGGTAGACTGTCGAAATGTTAGCGTATGGATATCTGGCTTGTACTTGAGCAAAAATTTCTTCCGCACTCACGTGCTTGTCAGCACTATGAAGCGCTTCTACCACCATCATTCTCTGCGGCGTTAACCGATAACCCATGCCTCTGAGTATTTGTCCGCAGCTCATATCGCTTCTGATTATAGCAGTTCTTAGGAATTTTTGCAATTAATTGCTAAAGCAAATCATCGAAAATAATTCACGACACCTTCTCTTTGCTATCCAAGGCTATTGTTACCGGTCCGTCATTATGTATCTCCACCAGCATGTGCTGCTGAAAACGACCTGTCACCACCCTTAGACCACTGCCCTTGAGGTAATTAACAAAAGAATTAAACAGCGGCTCTGCTTGCTCCGGTGATGCTGCCTCTTCAAAACTTGGTCTGCGACCTCTGCGAACATCAGCAAGTAAGGTAAATTGACTGACTACTAACATCTCTCCTCTTATGTCAAGTAAAGAAAGATTGAATTTACCCGCATCGTCGGAGAAAATGCGCAGGTTAATTATTTTGTTCGCCAGATAGGCAGCGTCTCTCTCGCCATCGTCTTTAGCCACGCCTACAAGTACCACTAACCCCTGCCCTATCTCGCCTACCACGCCGCTGTCAACAGCTACCGAAGCTCTCGTTACACGCTGCACCAGTGCCTTCATAATATTCCCACCGCAATTTCCGTATTATCCTCGTGCACCCTATTTTACGCAATAGCACCCGCGTAAAACAAACGGTATTACCAATTTGAGAAAAGTGCCACGTCGACCTATCTCATTTACCTAAATTGACACCCAAGGTCTGATGCAGTAGAATGATTTTCGTAGCAGAGACGGAGGCGCGAGCATGATCGAAATGACCATCGATAGCATTAGAGTAAGTTTGATGAATTACCAGCATGTGGTGATCCTGAAAGAGAAGAGGTCAGACCGCTATCTGCCCATCTGGATCGGTCCGGCAGAAGCAGATGCCATTTCACTAAAACTGCAAAATGTTGACCTAGCGCGCCCGATGACGCATGACTTGCTCAGAAACGCCATACTTGCCCTGGAAGCAGCTTCAGAAACTACAGTCAGCAGGATCGTGGTCAACGACCTCCGTGCCGATACATTCTATGCCCAGATTATCTTCGAGCCTACCGAGAGCCCCAGCCCCGTGGGTATAAAGTTCGCCCGTGAAGGCAGTGCACACCGTGGATACGACCAGGAAACCCCGATATCCATCACCTGGCAGGGTAGAGGGTATAAAGGTAAAATAATCAACCAGTGGCACGAGAAAGACCACCGCTTCTTGGAGATAGCAACAGAACACGGTCTAATTTTTGAAGTTTGCTCCCGCGAAAACAGCAAGGAATGGCTACTTAGCAAGATGAAACTCGATTCTCGTCCCAGCGATGCCATTGCTCTAGCAGTTAGAGCCACCGTACCTATCTTCGTAGAAGAATCAGTCTTAGATAAAGCCGGCATCTTTCTCGATCGCGAGACCGGGAAGCCTATACTGGCAGATAGAACTAGCGATAAGGATAAATCAGAGGATAGTAGCAAAGTCGACGAGCAAGAACTTAAAAAGTTATCAGCATTTTACGACTTTATAAATACCCTTGACCTGGATGACTTAGGCAAGCGCAAATCCTGAACAACTCTGTTCTCAGATAACCAGATTGCTTTGCAAGCTGGCTTCCCTCTAGTACAAACAGAAAATCAGGCTTAAGTCCGATGAAGAATCGTGGCTATCTGGTAAACTAAAGGTGGTTGGGCACAGCAGAGCTTTACTGATAAGTAAACTCCCGAGCCCGAAATACCTTAAGTGTACAGGTAGTCGGAAAGATGATATCAGTATTGTTAGCTAGAGGAGGAGGTTGTGGCTTGAACGGAAAAGGCGGGCGAAAAAATCGGGAGACAAAAGAATGGGTGCGCCCGCTGTGGTTCCTCTTTAGCGTTGGTTGGTACGTAGCTCTCAGCTTGGCAATCCCAACCGGCATCGGCTTCTGGCTCGACCGACCGGAGGTTTTCGATACGCGCCCCCTGCTTACCCTAGTGGGGTTCGCAATAGGAACAGTGACTGCATTTTACGGTCTTTACCGGATGCTCCGACAATTCTATTTGGAACAACGAGAGAGCGAGAAAGGCAAAAATAAAGAGCAAACATCATGAATATGGGACTTGGCTGCTCTTTCAAAATACTAGCCGGGGTGGCTTTAATTCTCCTGATATTGTTAGTCCTCGGGTTTATTATCGGTCCCATAGGCTCTAAACTGTTAGGCATCCAAGCACCCAGCGCTCTGGGTGTCCCCAAGCCCCATGTAGAATTACCCTCAGAAAAGGTCCTCCATATAAACGAGGTGTTTGCCATCACCAACACACTCCTCGCATCGTGGCTTACCATAGTTGTGCTGGTTACTATCTTCGCATTCTGCACCCGCAGGATGAAGCTGGTCCCAGATAGACTTCAGAACTTTGCCGAGCTAATCGTGGAAAGTCTGCTCAATTTTATCCAAGGGGCAGCAGGAGAAAAGAACGCCCGGACTCTCTTCCCCGTAGTGGCAACCATATTCCTTTATGTCATCACCAATGCTTACATGGCCCTGCTCCCCTTCTTCGGTACCATCGGTATTAAAGAAAGCACCGGTGCTTTTGTGCCACTCTTCCGTGCTGCGAACACAGATATAAATGTTCCCTTATCTATAGCTCTCGTATCCTTCCTATTCGTAGAATACTGGGGGCTGAAATCTCTAGGGGTTTTCCGTTACCTGAACAGTTTCTTCAATCTTGGCCAATTGCGCGATGGTCTCGTAAACTTATTTAAAGGAAAAATCAGACCTGCTATCACAGGCATCGCTTTCGGCTTCATCAACCTGTTTGTCGGTTTCCTCGAAGTATTTAGCCACTTTATCCGCATTATAAGCTTTACCTTCCGTCTTTTTGGCAACATGACGGCAGGCGAAATACTGCTTCTTGTCGTTTGTTTTCTAGTCCCCTTTATTGCCACCATCCCATTCTACGGACTGGAGCTACTCATCGGGTTCATCCAGGCGCTTATCTTTGCTGGACTTACATTAGTATTCGGCATTATTGCTTTAACCCCTCACAGTGAGGAGGAACATTCTTAAAAAGGAGGTTTATAAATGGAAGCTGAAGCAATGAAGATGTTGGCCGTAGGACTAGCTGCAGGGCTGGGTTTCCTGGGGCCAGGACTGGGTCTTGGGCTCATCGGCTTCGGTGCCATGCAAGCCTTGGGGCGCAACCCTGAAGCCAGAGGACCAATCCTGACCAACATGATCTTAATCGGAGCCTTAGCCGAAGCTATCGGAATTTACGCTCTGATCACAGCCATAATCCTGGCTATAGTTGTCTAGTCAAACCACAGGACAAGATGGAGGAAAGGCTGATATGGAAAATGGGAATTTGCCAACTTCTCTTAGCGTCATCATCGGAGCCATAATAGTTGGCGCAATAGTCTTTGCCGGTCTCCTTATTACGGCATTTATCATCGGTTCATTTATACCAAAAGGCTAAAGTGTCGAAATAAATTCAAAATGGAGCGAGATGGAAGGTATTGGAATAAATCTGCCGCTTCTACTAGCTTTCTTAGTAAATTTTATAATTCTGTTCGTGCTTTTGAGTATCCTCCTTTACAAACCGGTACTCAGAATGCTTGATGAGAGACAGGCTCGAATCAGAGATGCTATGGAACAAGCCGAGCAGATCAAGCAACAGGCAGCACGCAGCGAAGAGGAGATAAAGGCACAGCTAGAAAAGGCACGCCAGGAGGGGCAAGCCATCATCGCCCAAGCAGCCCAGATAGGAGAAAGGATTAGAGAGGAAGCTAAGGAAAGTGCTCGGAGGGAAGCTGAAGCTATCATCATTAAGGCGCGCGCTGAAATACAGCAAGAGCGTGACAGGGTGATTGATGAACTGCGTCGCGAATTCGCTGATATAACAGTCCTGGCTGCGGAAAAGGTGATCAAGGAGACACTGGATAAAGAAAGACACCGAAAGATAATCGAACAGACCCTCAAAGAGAGCACATTACTTAAATAACCAGCATAAGGTAATCTATGGTAACAACTTTTGCCAAGCGCTGTGCCCAGGCTATCTTCGAACTTGCCAGAGAAAACGGCAAGCTCGAGGAATGGCGCTCGGAGTTAAAAGAAATTGCACAACTGGCTACAGACCCAGAAATCGTATCATTTATCGAGAACACGAAAATCTCTACGGAACTTAAGATGAAACTCTTGCGCGAGAGACTGGCAAAAACAAGTCAGCTACCTCTAAATCTTGCTTACCTACTTATAGCTAAAGGGAAATTCAGAGAGTTCGACCAGATTATTCAGGCTTACGAACAGTTGCTCAATGAGCAATATGGAATAAAGCACGCTGAAGTTATCACCGCCACTCCACTTACCGAGACAGAAAAGGAAAATATTAGGCAATATCTGGAATCTGTGATTGGAGAGAAGGTGGTCTTGACCTTGGAGGTGAACCCTGAAATCATCGGGGGCTTCATCGCCAGGGTTAATAGCAGCTTAATCGACGGCAGCATCCGAACCAGATTACAAGCTCTGAGGAAAAATTTAATTGGAGCCGGAAGATGATGCCACTCAGGAGGGTAGTATGACAACTAGAGAACGAGACATAGTCTCCATAATTAAAGAACAAATCAAGCAGTTCGGCACTACAGTGACTATGGTTGATGTAGGCACTGTGATCGAAGTCGGTGACGGGGTAGCTCGTATTCAGGGGCTTCACGGTGCTAAGTACAATGAGCTACTCGAGTTCCCGAATGGCATCATGGGCTTAGCCCTCAACCTCGAAGAGGACTGCGTCGCTGCTGTCGTCCTCGGTGACTGCAGCCAGATTAAAGAAGGGGACGAGGTAAAAAGCACCGGCAGAGTAGTTGAAGTACCAGTAGGCGAGGAGTTGATAGGAAGAGTTATTGACCCTGTGGGCAATCCATTAGATGGACTGGGACCTATCAAAGCTACAAAAACCCGTCCTGTGGAGAGAGTCGCACCTAACGTGGTCATGCGACAGCCAGTTAACACGCCAGTCCACACCGGCATAAAAATAGTCGACGCACTGATCCCTATCGGACGAGGGCAGCGCGAACTAATCATAGGTGACCGCTCAGTCGGTAAGTCAGCCATAGCCATAGATACCATAATCGCCCAAAAGGGTGGTGACCTTATCTGTATATATGTTGCCATTGGACAAAAGACATCCAAGGTAGCCCAAGTGATAGACATATTCAAGCGGTACGGTGCAATGGAGCACACAGTGGTGGTAGTAGCTACTGCTTCTGACCCGGCGCCGTTGCAATATCTGGCGCCCTATTCAGGCTGTGCCATCGGCGAGGAATTCATGGAGCAAGGTAAAGATGCGCTGATTATCTACGACGACTTGACCAGACACGCTTGGGCTTACCGCCAGATTTCACTCATATTACGACGCCCACCTGGCAGAGAGGCTTATCCTGGCGATGTTTTCTACCTGCACAGCCGTCTGCTGGAGCGCGCTGCTAAGCTAGCACCAGAGTACGGAGGCGGCTCTCTCACTGCCTTGCCCATTATTGAAATTCAGGCAGGTGACCTTGCTGCCTATATTCCAACCAATGTTATCTCGATCACAGATGGGCAGATATATCTAGAGACTGACCTGTTCAACGCCGGCATTCGCCCTGCACTAAATGCCGGACTCTCGGTATCACGAGTGGGAGGCAATGCTCAAACAAGGGCGATGAGACAAGTAGCCGGCAAGCTGAGACTTGAAATGGCACAATACCGCGAGCTGGCAACTTTTGCCCAGTTCGGCACCGCAGATTTGGATAAAGCAACCAGAGCTCAATTAGAACGTGGACAACGCATCACAGAGGTACTTAAGCAACCACAATACGTACCGATGCCTCTGGACAAGGAGGTCACCATCCTGTACACCGCTGTAAATGGCTATCTAGATGACATCCCCGTGGGCAAAATCGCCTCGTTTGAACAGAACTTCCACAACTTCATGGAAACCAACTATCCAGAAATCGGCAAACGGATTATTACTGACAAAGAGATAAAACCTGATGTCGAAGAAGCTTTAAAGAAGGCAATTGAGGCATTTAAACAAACTATGAGTTATTGACATGATCAGTCCTCGTCTTCTGCGCCGACGTATTCGTAGCGTCCAGAACGTAGCCAAGATTACACGGGCTATGGAAATGATAGCCACAGCCAGAATGAGGCGCGCTCAGGAACAAGCATTGTCAGGACGACCGTACAGCGAGAAGATTAGCCAAGTAATTGCCGACTTGGCAGTTGCAGCCTCAAAAAATGGGGCTTTCCATCCACTACTTGAAAAAAGACCGACCAAAAAAATTGCCATTGTCCATATCACAACCGATCGCGGCTTATGCGGTGGGCTGAACACAAATATGAACCGTCTCACCGCCAACTTTGTGCTCGAGAAAAAAACACCGGTAACTATCATCACCGTGGGACGCAAAGGGCGAGACTTCATGCACCGCAATCACCTCGATATCCGCGCTGAATTCACAAACCTTGGTGATCGCCCTTCATTGCTCGACACGCTTCCTATATCCCACATCATAATCGACGATTACACCACCGGGCATGTTGACCAAGTATATCTGGCTTACCCGCGATTTGTTACCACAATGGTGCAGAACCCAACCATCGAACCCTTGCTCCCGGTCGAGCCAGCAATGCTGCCAAAAACGCAGACCGCAGAGTACATATATGAACCAGACCCTAGCTTTGTCCTGAATGAACTTCTACCCCGGTTCATCGAGATGACTGTGTATCATGCCATACTCGAAGCCATTGCTAGCGAACAGTCCGCGCGCATGGTAGCTATGCGCAATGCAACCGACAACGCTAATCAGGTTATTCAAGAATTAACTCTGGTCTTGAACAAAGCAAGACAGGAAATGATAACCAAGGAGCTTCTCGACCTCACAGGAGGCGCTGAAGCCTTGCACTCTTAAAGGAGGTGGCAAGTGACCAAAGGCAAAGTAGTCCAGGTGATCGGAACAGTGGTTGATATCGAGTTTCCACCAGACAAATTACCGGCAATATATAATGCTATCGAAATAAACCAAGACGGTCAGAAAATCGTCCTTGAAGTCCAGCACCACGTGGGCAACAACTGGGTCCGTTGTCTTGCCCTTTGTCCCACAGACGGTCTCCAGAGAGGAGTCGAAGCTGTAGATACTGGAGCCCCTATAACTGTTCCCGTAGGAAAAGCTACACTGGGTAGACTATTCAACGTCTTCGGCGAACCTCTAGACGGCCTCGGACCTGTTGAGACAACTGAGCGTTTACCGATACACCGTCCACCTCCACCCCTTGAAGAACAGGAGACTACCACGCAGATGTTAGAAACCGGTCTTAAAGTGATAGACCTTATTACTCCCTTCACCAAAGGTGGGAAAATCGGAGCCTACGGTGGCGCTGGTGTAGGGAAAACAGTCATAATCATGGAACTGATCCACAATATCGCCACAGCCCATGGTGGCTACTCAGTATTCGCCGGTGTCGGCGAAAGGTCTAGGGAGGGAAACGACCTGTGGTTGGAGATGAAACGCTCTGGCGTACTCGATAAAACCATGCTCGTCTTCGGACAGATGAATGAACCACCCGGGGTACGCGCCCGTGTCGGTCTGACCGGGGTTACCATGGCAGAGTATTTTCGCGAAGCAGAAGGACAAGATGTCCTATTATTCATCGACAACATCTACCGCTATATACTTGCCAACATGGAGGTCTCGGCATTGCTCGGGCGCATGCCGTCAGCCGTTGGCTATCAGCCCACATTAGCTACCGATGTAGGTGAACTCGAGGAAAGAATAACCTCGACAAAAAGAGGCTCCATCACCTCATTTCAAGCTATCTATGTGCCTGCTGACGATTATACTGACCCCGGTATCGTTACCACCTTTGGTCATCTCGATGCCGTGATCTCCCTCGAGCGGTCAATCGCCGAATTAGGCATCTATCCAGCTGTAGACCCCTTAGCCTCATACTCACGAATCCTCGACCCCAAAGTTGTAGGCGAGGAACATTACGAGGTTGCCCGTGGAGTGCAGCGCGTCCTGCAACGCTATAAAGACTTGCAAGACATAATTGCCATCCTCGGGATAGAAGAACTGAGTGAAGAGGATAAACTCACAGTGGCTAGAGCACGCCGCATACAAAGGTTCCTGTCACAACCTATGTTCGTGGCTGAAGCTTTTACCGGAACTGAAGGTAGATATGTACCGATTAAGGAAACAGTTCGTGGTTTTAAGGAAATTCTGGAAGGTAAACATGACCATCTCCCTGAAGCCGCCTTTTACATGGTCGGAACTATAGATGAGGCTGTCGAAAAAGCCAAAAAACTTGGAGTAGCCTGATGCCAACTATGAAACTAGAAATCATTACTGCAGAACGTCAGGTCTTCTCTGATGAAGTGAACCTGGTGGTAGCTCCCGGAATTGAAGGGGAGCTTGGCATACTGCCCCACCACGCTCCATTGATGACAATCCTCAAACCTGGAGAACTCTTGATAAAAAAGGACGATGAGGAAATATATATGGCTGTCTCAGGCGGCTTCCTGGAAGTAAGACCAGACAAGGTCATAATCCTGGCAGATGCTTGTGAACGCGCTGAGGAAATCAACATTGAGCGGGCTGAAGCAGCTAAAAGCAGAGCCGAGCAATTACTGAAGACTCGCCCCCCTGGGAGCGATATGGCACAAATAGAAGCCGCCCTGCGCCGCTCACTTGTCCGCTTAAAGGTAGCTGAAAAAAGACGCCGCAGACCTACTCCTCCCACCCCACAACCCTAACTCACTCACAATATATATTGCCTGTAACCAGCGCGACCCATGTCTATAACAGGCTAGGGTATCGCACCTATAATATTTCAAGACGCGTCCTCACACCCTCTTTGGTCCCAACCACCCTTAAGAGCGTCCGCATCGCCTCGGCGACCCGCCCCTGACGCCCGATAATTCTCCCCTTATCAGCTGCCGCCACCTCCAGTTTTACAATAACCCTGCTCTTATCGTCAGCTTCTTCGGTAACCCGGACCTCGTCAGGCAAAGTGACTATTGACTTGGCAATATATTCGATAAGATCCTTCATCTCACTAACTCCTCAACCGTCATTTATCCACACATTGACGTTCTTTTCCAGACAATCTAATACTTCGCTAATTCTTTTTGACCTTTTCCATAACCCCGGATTTGACGAGCAGTCTTAAAACCGTATCTGTCGGCTTGGCACCAGAACTCAGCCACTTTAGAGCCTTCTCCCCGTCGATGACAAAGGTCTCTGGATCCGTTAGCGGATTGTAATGCCCGATAACTTCAATAAAATCCCCATCACGCGGTGACCTGGAGTCAGCCACCACCACCCTGTATAGGGGACGGTTCCTTGAACCCACACGCCGTAATCGGATCTTCACCATACCAAATATGACCTCAAAATCATCCTGTTGTTCTTTTTTGCACCGTATTATGCACCAACACGGACTTTCTGTCAATAGATGCTGAACCTGAAAGTACCAGCGCACGTATTTTGAAGCTGTGCTATAATTTTAATAGCGTAAGCCATGTTTGAAAAGCTAGAAGCTATAGAAAAGCGTTACGAGGAGTTGAACCGCTTGATAGCTCAGCCCCAGGTATCGAGCAATCCGTCACGCCTTCAGTCATTGGCTCAAGAACGAGCCAGTATCGAAGAAGTAGTAGAGAGGTATCGCCACTATAAAGCCATTGTGAAAAGCCTAGAAGAAACACAGGCAATGCTTAATGATGGGCTGGAGCCAGAAATGGTGGCTCTAGTAAAAGAGGAAATAAACAGCCTCAGAAAACAACAGGAGAAAGTACTCCACGACCTGAAACTCTCGCTACTTCCGAAAGACCCTAACCAAGACAAAGATGTTATCATGGAAATAAGGGCAGGCACTGGGGGTGAGGAGGCTTCCCTTTTTGCCGCTGACCTTTTCCGCATGTACAGTCGCTACGCCCTAAAAAAGGGGTGGCAGACCGAAATCATCGATTGCAACCAGACAGACCTTGGTGGGTTTAAAGAGATCGTCTTCGAAATCAGAGGCAAGGGGGCTTTCAGTCATCTGAAATATGAGCGCGGTGTCCACAGAGTCCAAAGAGTCCCGGTCACCGAAGCATCAGGGCGAATCCATACCTCAACAGCTACCGTCGCTGTACTTCCAGAAGCTGAAGAAGTAGAAATATCCATTAATCCCGATGACCTCAAGATAGATTTTTTCCGTAGCGGTGGAGCCGGGGGACAGAATGTAAACAAAGTAACAACTGCAGTCCGTATTACTCACCTGCCTACCGGGATAGTGGCAACTTGCCAGGATGAGCGTTCACAATTGAGAAACAGGCTGAAAGCCATGGCAGTGCTCCGTGCCCGCCTTCTCGATAGAGAACAACGTAAGAAAATGGATGAGATCACAGCCCAGCGTCGCTCACAGATCGGTAGCGGCGAACGAGCCGAAAAAATCCGAACCTATAACTTCCCCCAGGACCGGGTCACAGACCACCGCATAAACCTGACACTTCACAACCTGCCGCGCATTCTCGACGGCGAACTCGATGAACTGATAGAAGCACTCTCCACTGAAGAACAGGTTAGACAACTTGCCAAAGTCGAACTATGACTTCGTTAAGACAAGCCCTCCACCGCTCTATACATCTCTTGAAAGACCACGGCATCGAGGATAGCCATATAGAAGCCAGAGCCTTGCTGCAATTCATTACGAACTTGTCAGCAGCTGAAGTTTATGCATCACCTGAACGGATGCTGACTAAAAAAGAAGAGAGACGGCTGAAAGGACTTTTACAACGGCGCCTCCGCCGCGAGCCTCTAGCCTATATTACAAACAAAAAGGAGTTTTATGGGCTAGACTTTTATGTTGACCAACGTGTTCTGATCCCCCGCCCAGAGACGGAACTCCTTGTAGAAACCGCTATCGAATTCGCGACAGGCAAAGCTAACCCAGATGCAAAAACAACTACCATCGCTGATATTGGCACTGGATGTGGAGCCATTGCCATTAGCCTGGCTGCGAACCTGCCAACTTGCAGAGTTTATGCCACAGATATATCGCACTCGGCTCTGGAAGTCGCCAGCATAAACTGCCAGCGCCACAATGTTTCCAACCGGGTCATCCTCCTCCACGGCAATCTTTTGGAGCCATTGCCCCACCCTGTCGATATTATAGTCGCAAATCTACCATATATCAGCAGCATGGAACTACCAACCCTAGAGCCAGAAGTCAGAGAATTCGAACCAGAAATAGCTCTAAATGGCGGCAACAGCGGTCTGGAACTCATTCAACAACTGCTGTCACAGGTGGAACAGAAAATGAACCCTGCAGGCTGCCTCCTTCTAGAAATAGGACAGCACCAATATGAATACTTGGCTCCTATACTACATGGTAACTTTCAGGCTATTAGACTCGACTTTATTGCAGATTTAGGCGGAGTAAAGAGGGTAGCTAGGATTATTTTTCCATAAAGCCAGATTTGACAAAAAACAAAATTTGTCCTAAAGTAAATCTTCGGTCAGCCACGAAGGAAAGAAATCTTTAAGGAGGTGAAAAATGCCAAACATGGTGGTTTGCTGCAAGCAAGTGATTGACCCTGAGGCACCACCCGCTAGCTTCAAGATCGACCCGTCCACCAACAAAGTTATCCCCCCTGCAGGAGTACCCCCGGTTATCAGCCCTTTTGATGAACAGGCAGTTGAGGCTGCATTGCGAATTAAAGATAAACATGGAGGCAAAATTACTGTCATAAGTCTCGGCAACAACCTGCTACGCGACGTAGTGAAAAAACCGCTTTCCATGGGCGCCGATGAGCTGGTTCTCCTGGAGGACGCAGCTTTCGAAGAGGGTGATAGCTGGTCCACCGCCTATGCTTTGTCTATGGCAATTAAAAAGATAGGCGAATATGACTTAATCTTCTGTGGTCGCCAAGCAGCCGATTGGGATGCTGGGCAGGTCGGTTGCGGTATTGCAGAGATCCTAGGTATCCCCTGCGTCACCTTAGCCAAAAACGTCGAATTCATAGATGGTAAGGCAAAGGTAGAGCGTGTCATTCCCGATGGCTACCAGGTTATCGAAGTCACACTGCCCGCAGTGATAACAGTGAGCAATGAGCTTGGCGAAGCTCGCTATGCTACCCTCAAGGGTATAATGGCAGCTGCTAAAAAACAGCCCACCGTCTGGAAACCAGCCGATATCGGTGTCAACCCATCAGAAGTTGGCGCTGCAGGGCGACGCACCAAGCTCGTCAAACTCTTCCAGCCAGTCAAGGAAGGTAAGTGCGAACTTATAGAAGCAGATAGCCCGGCAGAAGCTGGTGCAAAACTTGCCCAACGCCTCAGAGAAGCAAAACTAATTTAGTACTGAAAAAGATTGCAAGGAGGTTATCAATGGCTGATTACAAAGGCGTTTTAGTGTTCGGCGAGATTGCAGACGGGAAATTAACTTCGATTACAGCAGAACTTTTAGGTTGTGGTCGCCGTCTTGCTGATGAACTGAAAGAAGAACTGATTTGTATCTTGGTGGGCGATAAGGTAGCTGATGCCGCCAATAGTGCCATATCATCTGGAGCAGACAAAGTCTATATTGCGGAAGACCCTCTGCTGAAGGAATATCAGACGGATGCGTACCTCGCAGTGATGGAAAAGGCAACAAAAGATATCATGCCCCGCATTCTGCTTTTCGGGCAAACAGCTATAGGGCGCGACCTTGCTCCTAGATTGGCTTTCAGGTTAGGTACAGGACTTTCCATGGACTGTGTCGAACTCAACATCGACCCCGGGACAAAGCTGCTCCAGCAAACTCGCCCCGTCTACGGTGGGAATGCCCGCGCCACATTTACCTCCGAAATTTTCCCCCAGATGGCAACGGTAAGGCAAAAAGCAATGACACCGCTAGAACCCGATGCATCAAGAAAAGGCGAGATTATCCCCTTAAAAGTAGAGATTGACCCGGCAAAAATAAGAGCCAAAGTTGTACAGACAGTTAAAGAGGAAGTGGTCGGAATAAAGCTGGAAGATGCACAGACAGTAGTCGCCGGGGGCAGAGGCATAGGTGGCCCCGAAGGTTTCAAACAACTAGAAGAACTCGCCAAATTGCTTAAGGGTGCGGTGGGAGCTTCTAGACCCCCATGTGACAATAAGTGGGTACCGGAGACCATACAGATTGGCTTGACTGGCAAGATCGTCACACCCGAACTCTACATTGCCGTGGGTATCTCAGGAGCCAGCCAGCATATAGCCGGGTGCTCTGGAGCTAAGAACATTGTGGCTATCAACAAAGACCCTGAAGCCAACATATTTAAAGAAGCCAGGTTTGGTGTAGTGGGTGACTGGAAGCAAGTCCTGCCAGCATTCACTGAAAAAATAAAGGAACTGCTAGCCAGCTAAAACAAAAGCCTTTAGAACAGAAAATACAGCATTCGATAGCCTATTGAGGTCGAGTGCGTTGTGCTATGATCTTCTGCGCTATTTGATGCGGCACCTCTTCATAATGGCTAAATTCCATCGTGAATGTGCCGCGTCCTTGTGTTATTGACCGCAAATCAACTGCATAACGCAGCACCTCTGCCAGCGGTACTTGTGCCTGGATAACATTAAAACTATCCGCTGGTCGCATACCCAGCACACGCGCCCGCTTGGTATTGAGGTCACCAATTATGTCGCCCGTGAACGACTCCGGTACTGTAATTGTCATATTCATGACCGGTTCAAGCAGCACTGGTTGTCCCTGCGCTAGCCCTTTCTTTAGTGCCTGCGCCCCGGCAATCTTAAAAGACATGTCCGATGAATCAACAGGATGCGAACTTCCATCATATAGCGTCACCCTTATGTCGACCACAGGATACCCTGCCAGCACACCCTCAGCCTTTGCCTCATTGACCCCCTTTTCAACAGCCGGGATATAATTTCTGGGTACAGCCCCGCCAACCACCCTCTCAGCAAACTCAAACCCTGAGCCTCGGGGCAAAGGCTCCAGCTCCAGAAAAACATGACCATATTGACCATGCCCACCGGTTTGTTTTTTGTGCTTGTATTCCGCCTTAACAGGTACCGTTATGGTTTCCTTATACGGAACCTTGGGCAATTCCAAATTGACCTCTACACCATATTTGCTAGATAATTTTTCAGCAGCAACCTCGAGATGCGTCTCACCCATCCCACAAAGCAGTATCTCGCCGATCTCAACCTCCCGTTGCACCTTCAATGTAGGATCCTCTTCGCAAAGTTTAGGTAGAACGGTACTCATCTTGTCCAGATCAGCCCGCGATTTAGGATGAACCGCCATGTTCAGCACCGGCTGAGGAAAACTGATAGGAGATAACTTCAAGGGGTGTTCACGTACGCCAAGAGTATCTCCAGTCCCGGTTACCGCCAGCTTTGCTACAGCACCAACGTCTCCGGCAACAAGTTGAGACACCGGCTCCTGCACTTTGCCACGGACAACAAAAAGTTGACCCACCCGTTCAATGGCACCTCTCTCAGAATTCCACACCTGCGAGTTACTGGAGATAGTCCCAGAATATATTCGAAAGTAACTAATCTTACCCACACGTGGGTCGTTAACAGTCTTGAATACCAGGGCAGAAAGCGGAGCCTCAGGCGATGGTTCCACCATCTCATCAGTACCATTTGACACATTGATGGCTTTCACCGCACCGCATTCCACGAGCGACGGTAAATAGTCAACGACAGCGTCTAGCAGCAAATTTACCGCAACATTCTTAAGAGCAGAGCCTAGGAACACGGGCACTACCTTTCTTTGTCTCACAGCCTCCCTCACACATTTATAGATCTCCTCATCACTGATCTCGCCCCCCTCTAGATACCTGTTGATGAGTTCGTCATCCACCTCAATCACAGCTTCGACCAGCTTTTCACGGTATAAAGCAACATCATCCAGGAGCGACGATGGAATTTCTGTTTCTTGTAACTGACTACCAGCATATCCCTTCTTTTTAATCAGATCCACTATGCCTCGGAAGTCTTTTTGAGAGCCTATAGGTAGCTGGATAGGTACGCACTTAGCCCCAAGTTTAGCCTGAATATCCTTGAGCACATTGAAGAAATTAGCGTTTTCACGGTCCATCTTATTGACAAAAACGAAGCAAGGCAGTTTTGCTTCATTGACATACCCCCAAACCTGCTCTGTCCCCACCTCCACGCCGGAAACAGCGCATACCACCACAATAGCACCTTCACTGACCCTCAAACCAGCTTTGACTTCGCCGACAAAATCCGGATAACCCGGAGTATCAATTATGTTTAATTTATGACCTCTCCACTCACAGGGCAACAACGAGAGATTGATACTAATCTGGCGTTTGATCTCAGCAGGGTCGTAATCAGACACAGTGGTACCATCGACTACACTGCCCAGCCGGTTGATCATCCCAGAATTGAAAAGCATTGCTTCAGCTAACGATGTCTTCCCAGCACCGGAGTGAGATAGCAAAACCACATTGCGAATCTTTGACGAATCAACATGATGCACGGTCTTACACCCCTTATATGGTAATACGCATTGACAGTGAATTGTAACAGTCTCTTACTCCGACCGTCAAGGCGAAGAGCCATGATAACCGCTGCATATTAATACGGTGGCGCTCTCTTTATTCACGCTCCCCCGCTTTCAGCAGAGAGAAAATACCCCTGTTGTGCCCTTGTGCTATAATTTATAATCTATACCATGGGTAGGCAACGGAAATGAAACTAACACGTGAAGAAGTACTACACCTGGCACGCCTTGTTAGGCTGGGACTGAGCGAAGAGGAGATTGAGAAATTTAGCGTCCAGCTATCCAATATTCTGGACAATTTTGAAATACTAAAGCAGGTAGACACCACAGACCTACCTCCTATGGCACAATCCATCAACCTGCAAAACGTATTCAGGGAGGATAACGCAACCCCTTCATATGACCCAGAAGAAATCCTATTTAACGCCCCCCAGCGTGAAGGGGGTTACTTCAAAATAAGAGCAGTACTTGAATAGCTATGGTCATGAACGGACTGCATCAACTGACAATCAGTCAGGCTTCTCGCCTACTCAGACAAAGGAGTCTATCCTCTGTCGAATTGACTGAAGCTTGTCTAAGACGCATAGAGCAAGTCGAGGACAAGATACATGCCTGTGTCACCATCTGCCGGGATAGTGCCCTAGAACAAGCCAAAGAGGCAGACAGGGCTATAAGCAACGGCGAGGATGACCCTTTGGCTGGCATACCTGTACTGATAAAAGACAATATCTCCACTAAAGGTGTACGCACAACATGCTCGTCAAAGATGCTGGAAAACTTTATTCCTCCATATGATGCTACAGTCGTAGCCCGCCTAAAGTCCAGAAAGGCAGTGATACTGGGAAAGACCAACATGGATGAGTTCGCTATGGGTTCATCCACTGAGAACTCTGCTTTCTTTCCTACCAAGAACCCCTGGGACCTGGAACGGGTCCCCGGTGGGAGCAGCGGCGGGTCAGCAGCCGCTATAGCCACAGACGAGGCAATCTATGCGCTCGGCTCAGACACCGGCGGTAGCATCCGCCAGCCAGCTGGATTTTGCAATGTCGTAGGATTAAAACCGACCTACGGAAGGGTAAGCCGGTTCGGGCTGGTTGCCTTTGCCAGCTCCCTAGACCAGATCGGCCCGATAACCAAAGATGTCACTGACTGCGCTACAGTACTGAATGCCATTGCCGGCAATGACCCGAAGGACTCGACCACAGCCCCCTATCCTGTGCCTGACTACACCAGAACCCTGATCCCAGACCTCAAAAAGATGCGCCTTGGCATTCCTAAGGAATACTTTGTGGAGGGAATGCAACCAGAGGTAAAAGCGGCTCTGGGAGCAGCTATAAAAACACTTGAGGAGCTTGGTGCAGAGATAGATATTAATGCCTCGCTACCCCACACCAGATATGCACTTGCCGTCTATTATATCATAGCCCCTTCTGAAGCCTCGGCAAACCTTGCCCGCTACGATGGGGTAAAATATGGCTATTCATACCAGCAGACTGAAAATATGTGGGAGGCAATGGAAAAGACCAAACAAATCGGCTTTGGGCCTGAAGTTAAAAGACGCATAATGCTGGGTACTTATGCCCTGTCTGCAGGTTATTATGATGCCTATTACCTTAAAGCACAGAAGGTTCGTACATTGATCAGGAATGAATTTGAGCAAGTGTTCCAGAAATATGATGCTCTCGTCACCCCCACCTCACCCACCGTGCCCTTCAAATTAGGCGAAAGAATAGACGACCCTTTGCAAATGTACCTCAGCGACGTTTGCACCTTACCCATAAACATCGCTGGTCTCCCGGCTATCTCCATACCCGCTGGATTCACCAATGGTCTACCAATTGGTATGCAGATTATAGGGAAACCGTTTGACGAGGAGACCATACTCCGCATTGCATTCGCCTATGAGCAGGCTACACAATGGCATAAGAGTAAACCACAAATCTAGGTGTCCTATGTACCAAAAGAGACCCGCCCAGGTAAATTGCTATTCGGGCTACACATACGCCGAGAGACCTTATTCTTTCCTGTGGCGACAAAAGACGTTCAAAATAGCACGAGTAGAGAGCGAGTGGCTTGAACCGGGTGGCAAGTTTTTCAAAGTATTGACTGATGATGAGAAGCTGTTCGAACTCTGTTATAATGAGGGCGAAGACAAATGGTGGCTTGTAGTACTGGAGACAAAGGAGCAGATATGAAGCAGATCTTTAAAGCACTCGAGGGAGATGCCCGTCTGACACCAGAACAAATCTCGACAATGACAGGTATCCCAGTTGACGAAGTCAAAAAAACCATCAAAAAAGCAGAAGAGGACAAAACGATACTTAAATACAAAACTGTCATAAACTGGGCTAAGCTAGGCGAGGAACAGGTATGGGCACTCGTTGAAGTCAAGGTCACACCACAACGCAACGTAGGCTTTGACTCTATAGCCGAACGCATATACCAGTTTCCTGAAGCACACTCGGTGTATCTCGCTTCAGGCACCTATGACCTGGCTGTTCTTGTGGTCGGTAAAACTATGCAAGAAGTTGCTATCTTCGTGTCAGAAAAATTAGCCCCCCTGGAAGCTGTCCAGGGCACAGTTACTCACTTTATACTCAAAAAATACAAGGAAGACGGCGAAATCTTGGAAGGTGGCGAAGGGGTCAAGCGTCTACCGGTAACTCCGTAACGCCGAGAATATAACATGCACTCAAGCAGTTCCAGCCAATCGAAGACCACTACACACACCTATATCTCCGATAAGGTGCGCACTCTACCACCCTCGGGGATAAGGAGGTTTTTCGACCTGCTTGCATCCATGGAAGGTGTAATATCCCTGGGTGTCGGAGAGCCGGACTTTGTCACCCCATGGCATATTCGCGAATATGCTATTTACTCACTGGAAAAAGGCTATACTATGTATACCTCAAACAAGGGTATGCCCGAACTGCGAGAGGAACTGGCAAAATACCTCTATTCCCAACATGGGTTGGACTATAACCCGGAAGAGGAAATCCTGATTACAGTTGGTGTGAGCGAGGGGCTTGACCTCGCCCTCAGAGCTATACTCAACCCTGGCGATGAGGTTATCGTACCTGACCCCTGTTACGTTGCCTACCCCGCTTGTGTCACCCTGGCTGGAGGCGTACCTGTCCCCGTGTCAACTAGCGAGGATAACGACTTCAAAATAACTGCTAAGGATATAGCCCGGCAAATCACGCCAAAAACCAGAGCGATACTATTTGGATACCCTGCCAACCCAACCGGTGCAGTCCTGAGCAGAGAAGAGTTGCTGCAAATCGCCGAACTCGCCAAGCAACATAACCTACTGATTATCTCCGACGAAGTTTACGGGCGCCTTGTCTATGGCGTTGAGCATACCTGTGTTGCCAGCTTACCAGATATGAAGGAGCGCACCATCTTACTGAACGGGTTCTCTAAAGCTTATGCCATGACAGGATGGCGAATTGGCTATGCTGCGTCGGGGAGCGAAGTCATTGCAGCTATGACAAAAATCCACCAGTATACTATGCTCTGCGCCCCGATAATGAGCCAGATGGCAGCGATAGAAGCCATCAAGGCAGGGGATAGAGAGGTGGCTGGCATGGTGGAAGATTATGACCGCCGGCGAAGAGTTATGGTAAAGGGGCTTAGAGACATTGGACTACCATGCTTCGAACCCAAAGGAGCTTTTTATGCATTCCCATCAATAAAAACCACAGGTATGACCTCGGAAGAATTCGCCGAAAAACTCCTTAAGGAAGAGCAAGTGGCGGTTGTTCCAGGTTCGGCTTTTGGCAACAACGGCGAAGGCTACATTCGCTGTTGCTACGCAACCTCACTGAAAGAAATTGAAGAGGCTCTCAGAAGAATAGAAAGGTTTGTTCACAGACACCTCAAGAGACCATCTGGCTGAAAAATCCAGCTTCGCGCCCAATCCTCAACACCATAATCACAAACCACAAAAGACCGCTTTACACTTATAACCTATCGCGCACTGCCGCTATAACGCGATATAAACTCTCGACAAAGGTTCTCATTGCCTGCAATTATCTCACGGCAAAAGAGCCCTGCAGGTTTTCCTTCCCAGTCCAAGACTTTACCCCCGGCTTCCCTTATGAGAGACAGCCCGCTGGCAATATCCCAGGGATAAAGATAGCGATGGATATAAAGATTAAACCTTCCGCAAGCCACATAAGCTAACCCCAGAGATGCTGACCCCACAAGTCGCAAGCAATGGACCTGCCACCACAGCGCATTCGCCACCTGCAGCAATTCCTCACCCTGCTCCTGACTGTAACCCAAGTCCAGACCTACCAAAGATTTCCGGAGCGAGCTTTCCCGGGAAACTTGAATAGCAGAACCATTAAGAAAAGCCCCCTGCCCTTTCTCGGCTACAAACAGTTCTCTCCTGAGCGGGTCATAGGTGACTCCCAGAAGAACATCTTCATCGTTGACCAGCGCAACATTAACACAGAAAAAAGGAACGCCAAAAACATAATTATTTGTACCGTCCAGAGGGTCGATAATCCATGTATAGCCGCTAACCGCAGAGGACGAGGCTGATTCTTCGGACAGAATCTGGAGGTCAGGGTATTCTTCTTTCAGAAATTCGATTGTACTCTTCTCGACCAATATATCAGTGCCAGTAACCAGATTGCCCTGACTTTTTTGGCTAACCTCTTTCTCGGAACTAAAATCTCTTAGAAGGATTTCCCCTGCTCTCTCAGCCGCTTCGATAGCCACATCCCGACAGGTCTTGCCACTCCGAGACAAAGGTAAATTAGCCATGTATGCCCTTCATAGAATTTAGCTGCTGCCGTGCCTATGATAATGAAAACAAAAGACCAAATACAGTAAAGCTGTCATCCACTCTCAGGGAGAAGCCCCATCTTTTCCTTGACTTCAGCTAGTGTTTCTCTGGCAATGGATTGAGCGCGCCTGGCACCTGTAGCAATGACTTCTGTCAAATATCTTGCATCACTTGCCAATGTAGCCCTTCTTTCCCGAAAAGGTGCTAGCATGGAGTTAATCCCCTGAGCAAGCAATTTCTTACAATCAACACAACCAATGCCTGCTGTCCTGCACTCGGCAGCGATCTCATCAACACGCGCTGAATTAAAAAAGCGATGAAGACTAAACACATTACAGACTTCAGGATGACCGGGGTCAGAGCGGTACTGCCGGGCAGGATCGGTTACTGCTGTCATTACCAGCTTTAGCGTTTCCTCAGGCGAAGCTGCTAGCTCGATGTAATTACCGTAACTCTTACTCATCTTTTGGGCACCATCCAGCCCCATGACCAGAGGAAAAGAAGTAAGCTTGGGTCGAGGCTCCGGAAAAGTAGGACCAAAAATGTTATTAAACCGACGGACTATTTCTCGTGCTAACTCAAGATGAGGCAACTGGTCCTCACCTACCGGGACGACCTCAGCTTTATACAGAACAATGTCTGCAGTCATTAGTACTGGATACCCAACGAGACCATAATTCACATTGTGCGGCTGCATCCTTGCCTTCTCCTTAAAAGTCGGTACACGAAGTAACCAGCCTAAAGGAGTAACCATGCTCAGCAAAGTATGCAGTTCCATCACCTCAGGCACGTGTGATTGTACAAAAAGGATGCTCTTTTCAGGGTCCAAACCGGCAGCTAACCAATCAAGTATCATCTCGCGTATATCTAGTTGAAGGCGGCTCGTATTCTCCAGCGTAGTCAGAGCATGTATATCGACTACGCAATAAATGCAATCATATTGGTCCTGAAGGGCTACGTAATTCTGGATGGCGCCAAGATAGTTACCGATGTGCTGCCTACCGGTAGGGCGAGCACCGGAAAAGACACGCTGTTTCATAATCTTTTGAAGTTTATCACAAAGTTGCTAGCAGCTACAAACAGAATTACCTTAGTCACTTACAACGCTTGACCTACATTCTCTCCGGAGCACTTATCCCCATAAGGTCGAGGGTCTTAGCCAGAACAGTCTGTGTTGCTTCAACCAATTTGAGCCGGGCAAGCGTTAACTCTCGATTCTTGGAGATGACCCTGCACTGCTTGTAAAAGCTATGGAATACAGTGGCTAAATCCTGAGCAAAATATGAGAGATGGTGAGGTTCCAGGGTGCTGGCTACCAATTCCATCACCTCTGGCAACAAAATCATCTGTCTTATCAACGCTTGCTCAGGCTCAGTAACAAGTAAGGAAACATCGCCTGAGGAGTACTCGATTCCTCTTTCTTTAGCCAGTCGCAAAATACTGGCTATGCGCGCATGAGCATACTGGACATAATACACAGGATTATCTGCCGATTGTTTCTTGGCTAGCTCGAGATCAAAGTCCATTTGCGCATCCGCTGAGCGGGAAAGAAAGAAAAACCGACAGGCATCTGCCCCCACTTCCTCCACCACTTCCCGCAAAGTTATAATGTCGCCACTGCGTTTGGAAACTCTTACCACCTCCTGCCAACGGCGCAAAGTGACTAATTGACAGATTATGATCTTAAGCTGCTCGGGAGGTAAACCTAAAGCGCTCATCGCCGCTATCATGCGAGGTACATGACCCTGGTGGTCTGCCCCCCAAATATTGACCACAATATCAAATTTCCGCTCCACGAATTTGTTGAAGTGATAAGCGATATCAGAGGCAAAATAAGTGGGAGAACCATCACTTCTCACCAGTACATTATCTTTGTCATCACCAAGCGCAGAGGAGGTAAACCAAATAGCGCCCTCCTTCTCCACAATATACCCACCGTCTCTTAGTAGCTTCATGACTTTTTCATACTGTCCGCCGCTGTACAGGCTCTTCTCACTGAACCAAACATCAAATTCTACACCAAGCAACTCTAAGTCATGCTTTATGCGCTGCAAAATCCTGCGCACACCTATCCCGCAAAGCTCCTGAGCAGCAACTTCCGCAGGCATAGCTAGGAAACGCTCGCCTTCCTCGCGAGCAATTTCCTCAGCCAGGCTCACCATATAGTTACCAAGGTAGCCGTCGCTCGGCATCTCAGCCTCTTTGCCAAAACATTGTAGATAACGAGCATAAAGCGACCGGGCAAAAGCATCCAACTGACTGCCAGCATCGTTGATATAGTATTCCTTCTGAACTTTATACCCGACAGCACTCAGCACATTAGCCAGGGTACTCCCCAAAACAGCACCCCGCCCATGTCCCACATGGAGAGGTCCAGTGGGGTTAACACTCACGAATTCAATCTGGACAGACTTTCCTTCACCAAGATCGACATTGCCAAAAGAAAACCCCCTATCAAGTACAAGTTGCACCTGCTCACACAGCCACTTGGGACTCAGCTCGAAGTTGATAAAACCCGGGGGTACCACAACCACACGACCCACCTCCACCAGAGGAGGGATAAACTTCGCAATCCTCTCGGCAATAGCTAAGGGGGTTAAATTCTTTGTCTCAGCCCTAGCCAGCTTCAATGCCACACTCGAGGCATAATCACCATACTCGGAGTTCTGAGGGCGCTCCACAAGCACTTCAGGCACAGAAGTCGCCGAAAGTAATCCCTCCTGATAGGCACGGCTTATCGCCTGCTGTAACGCATCCGCCAGTTTACGCTTAATAAGCATTAAGATTCAGGAAAAAGGAAATTCAACTCTTCTTGCGCGCTTTACATCCTCTGCTAGTTGTTGACTTCTTGGCTACTTGGCTTTTCTTTTCTTTTGAAGGTGTTCCCTTTTGACTTTGTTTCGCCATTGTTCAGCGCCCTCCTTTCAGCTGCTCTACTGCTCTATATTAAAGCTATCAACACAAACTTGCAACAAATAGATCAACTCAACTCGCCTTTAACCTGCCAGACTCTGGCTAACTCTAGTGCTAAAGCACGATGCTCTGGCATTTTTAGGCAAGGGTCTTTCTCAAAAAGCATGCTAGCTTCATTCCGCGCCAGTTCCAGCAATGCCACATCTGAAAGCTTAGCCATACGAAGGTCAGGAAGTCCGCTTTGTCGTGTGCCAAAAAACTCCCCCGGACCCCTTAACTCCAGGTCTTTCTCCGCCAAGGTAAAGCCATCATAAATTTGCTCTATAGCCTTCAATCGCTCAATTCCCCCGAGCGAAGGGTTCTCTGCAAGTAACAGGCAAAAGCTTTGCTTACTCCCCCGTCCCACTCTGCCTCGGAATTGGTGCAATTGCGATAGACCAAAGCGGTCAGCAGCCTCGACAAGCATCACAGTTGCATTAGGGACATCAATCCCCACCTCAACAACAGGCGTTGATATCAGGATATCTAGCTTGCCATCACGGAAGAGTTGCATCACTTTATCCTTATCCATAGCTGTCATGCGCCCGTGCAACACACCAAGTCTAAGGTCAGGAAAAACTTCCCTCGACAGTCTCTCATATTCGTCCAGCGCCGCTTTAGCCTCAATATTGTCCGACCCCTCAATAAGAGGGCAAATAATAAACGCCTGTTCCCCAGCAAGGACTCTACGGTGGATAAACTCATACGCCCTCCCTCTTTGCTCAGGACTGAGCCATCTAGTCTGCACCTTCTGCCTGCCTGGTGGCAACTCATCTATCACCGTAAGATCAAGGTCGCCATAAAGTGTCAATGCCAAAGTGCGAGGGATCGGTGTAGCCGTCATGACTAGCACATGTGGATTAAACCCCTTCTGACGCAAAGCAGCACGTTGCAAAACACCAAAGCGGTGCTGCTCATCAATGACTACCAGTCCCAGTTTGCCGAATTCCACACCCTTTTGAATTAGAGCATGCGTCCCAATAACTATGTCCACTTTCCCTGCTTTAATCGCCCTATACAAGGCACTTCTCTGCTTTTCATTCAGACTTCCAGTCAGCAAGGCCACTCCAATTTGTCTGGAAATGAGCCCGTGATAATAAGCCACATTTCCATCTTCACTAACCTTGCTGCTCACTCGTGAAAAAAGGAGGCAAAGATTGCGAAAATGTTGTTCAGCCAGAATCTCCGTAGGCGCCATCAGGACACCCTGATAGTCATTAGCTGCTGCCATCAACAGAGCCACTGTAGCAACCACAGTTTTCCCACTACCCACCTCGCCTTGCAGGAGCCGCGACATAGCTCTCGACTTCTGTAAATCATGGAGAATGTCCTGTATGGCTCGCTGCTGAGCCCTTGTCAAACTGAAAGGTAGAGAATTAATAAACTTCACCACTTCCTCTCGTTCGATATGGAAAGCATTGCCCGGTTGCCCTTCTTGCCACTCACGTTTCTTACTCAGCACACCTAGTTGAAGAAAGAATAACTCATCAAAAGCAAGGCGTCTTCTAGCCTCAGCTTTCATTTCATAGCTATCCGGGTAGTGCGCCTGAACAACAGCTTCAGACAAATCGAGGAGACGACACCGCTGCTTGATGTCCTGCGGTAGAAAATCTGAGACCAGCCATGCCCACTCATCTATAGCTCTCCTGACCAAGCTCCGCATCTGCCTGGGATATAACCCTCTGGTCAGAGGATATACCGGCACCAAGCGCCCGGTATGAATCAGTTCCTTGTCCTCCAGCAATTCCCACTCTGGAGATTCGAAGACCTTCTGTCCTTTGAACTCCGTAACCTTACCGCTAATGACTACTGTAGCGTTGGTACGAAATCTCTTTGCCAGGAAAGGCTGATTGAACCAGACTGCCCTTATGTTCCCTGTCCCATCACCAAGAATGACCTCTGTGCTTCGTAGAGTTCCCAGCTTCGTCACATGTGATTCCCACACTGTTGCCAAAACAGTTTGCTCTTTATCAATCTCAAGTTCTGAAATCGCCCGTCGCTGGCTGTAATCAAGGTGGCGTCTTGGGAAAAAGTAAAGTAAATCGCGTATCGTTTTTATGCCCAGTCTAGCCAGCCTGGACGACAAGATTGAAGAAACTCCCTTAATGCTGGTTACAGTAGAATCAAGCTCTAAGCTATTGGGATAAACTGCCGACTTCGGACGCCGTGACCGCTGTTTGCTAACCACAGGCTCTTGTTTAGATATTTCCACTTGTTCACCCACAGGTAACTTCTCAACCTCATCAAGCCAGTCCAGCACTTCATGCACCCAAACCTCTCGCCTTTTTCTGTCCCAAGTGGCATAATCAGGCTTAGCGAATAAAGAATCAAAACGAGCCAGCAAGGTAGGCGAACTTATCTCCCCTCTATTCTGCCCACTCCAGTTGAGAAGGTACTTGTCCAGCCCCCCTATTACCGAAGTGTTGGAGTAACCCCTCCTGCACTCCAAAAGAAGAATGGTACGAAGTGGTTCAACTTCCATAGTGAGACTTCCAGGCTTACTCTCCTCTGAGAGCAAGTATCAAGGCGCCGGGTCCACCATGAACCCCTAAAGCCGGACCAATCCTCAGCACTCGAGGATGGATATGCGGCAATAGGCTACGCAACCTCTCAGCCAATTTCTGAAGCCCGTCCGTTGGCGTGCTGTATCCCAGACCTACATCTTGTATATCAGTCATAGCCCTGGCAGACTCGCAAAGCCTGTCCAGTCCCTTCTCTAGAGTTCGCACTACTCCAAGCGGGTGTATTTCTCCGTCCTTCAAAATAAGCAACGCCTTGACATTGAGCATCGCACCTAATAGGGATGCCGCTTTACCCAGCCGCCCACCTTTTGCCAGATATCGCAGAGTGTCCAACAATCCAACAAGGCGGACTTGTCTCGTCGCCTTTTGGACAACTTCCAGCACCTGCTTCAAACTGCTACCCCGTGCTGCAGCTTGTGCCGCAGCTATCACGATCAGTCCTAACCCGGTTGTAACCGATTGTGAATCGACGACCTCAATTCGGCATTTCGTGCCTGCAAGTTGCTCCTTGCCCCCCAAAGCAGCATCATACGTAGCACTCAGCTTTTTTGAGATATGAATGGAGATGATCTCATCATTGTCCGCAGCCAGCTCCCTATATACACTGGCAAAATCACCCGGCGATGGAGCCGAGGTGGTAGGATGTACATGCTCATTTACCAGCCTGGCATAAAACTCATCAGCTGAGATATCAACACCGTCACGATAAGTCTTCTCTCCAAAAGCTAGATAAAGAGGTACTACGGCTATGTCCAGCTCTCTGGCTAACTCTGGAGTTATGTCTGAACCGCTATCGGTTACAATTTTTACCATTTACCACTGAATACCCCGTTTCGAAATTACTCGAGAGAGACAATATAATAGTAATGGGGCTGTCCGCCAAATACCGATTCAATCTGCTTCTCTGGGTAGCGGTTACGCAGTTCCGCAACTACCTGTTCTGTCTTAGAAATTTCAATCCCATTGCCATGGTACAGCGTAATCACCTCCGCAGACTCAACACCAACCCTCTCCAGTGCCTCGAGAAGAGCCTCATTCACGTCATCAGCGGCTGCCACCAAATCGCTATCATCCAGAATAGCAATCGCCTGCCCTTCCTTCACCTTAACACCTTTGATTTGAGTGTTACGCACAGCATGAGTAATTTCCACGGTTTTCACTGCGCACATAGCTGCTTCCATAGCACGCACATTCTCCTCCAGCGTTCCTTCGTAGTTGAAAGCGATAAGCGCCGCTACACCTTGTGGTATCGTCTTGCTCGGCACCACAACAACCTCTTTGGAGGTCAACGACTGAACTTGGGTAGCAGCCGGAACAATATTCTTGTTGTTGGGAAGGACAATTACCCTTGGAGAAGGTACTGACTCTACAGCCCTGAGTATCTCTTCAACACTAGGGTTCATCGTCTGACCACCTGGCACGATAGCTGCCGCGCCTAGACTCCTAAACACTTCGATCAACCCTTCCCCGGAGACCACAGCAACTATCCCGATCTCAAGTTTCGATGCTCTCTCTTGTTGCATCTCTAAAAAGCTAACATGCTGGTCATCCATATTTTGAATCTGTAATTGGTGGAGAGTACCTAATGATGTAGCATACCTTATAACGCCTCCGGGGTCATAGGTATGGATATGAACCCTGACCGTGTTCTCATCACCTACGACAACAACGGACTTACCCTTCCGCTCCAACCTCCTCCTGATTCTGTCTGGGTTAAGCTTGTTCCCTTCGAGTAAAAAGTTAGTGCAATAGCCATAAGCCTCTTCCGTCTCATCGCTGATTCCGCTAATAATCGCGCTCCCCGCTAACCCACTGGTTACTAACTCGGGTCTGCGGTACTTCATACCTTCTAACTCACCTTTGAGATAATATAAAACACCTTCCAATAGCACGTATATACCTTGCCCGCCGGCATCCACCACTCCGGCCTCGCGCAATACCGGCAATAGAAGCGGGGTCCTAGCCACCGATTCTTTAGCAGCCTTAACAGCAGCTTCAGTTATGCTGATGATATCCTCAGGATTGGTAGCAGCAGCTTCTTCAGCAGCTTTAGCTGCTTCCCGAATCACTGTCAGCATCGTCCCTTCTACCGGTTGTGATAGCCCTTTATATGCAGTACGCGACGCTTCATTGAGAGCCGCTGCCCAATCACCTCCATTAATGGACTCCTTACCATCGACGCCCCTGGCTAGACCACGGAAGAACTGGGACAAGATCACTCCTGAATTCCCTCTAGCACCCATCAGTGCACCTTGTGCCATCGCCCTAGCCATAGCAGCAACATTCCGATCAGCAACTCGGTCAGCCTCCTCCATAACCGCACACATGGTAAGAAACATGTTTGTCCCCGTGTCCCCATCGGGCACAGGAAAGACATTAATTGCATTAATATCAGGAACGCTCTTCTCCAGCCAAGCACTGCCTGCAGCAAACATATCCCTCAGCTGCTCCCCATCACAGACTATACTTTGCTTCATCCTCTCTCCTTTGCTTAATCTCTAGATTGTGGTATTATTTTATATTATTGTCAAGACCAGCTGGTATAACAGGACAGCAAGACTTGGTCTATATTAAGAATATCGACATTATTGCCTGAAAGGAGCTAAGACTTGGCTACAAAGTGTGAATTTTGTGGCAAAACAGGACACTTCGGCAACAAAGTGAGCCACTCGCTGCAACACACAAGACGACGCTGGTTGCCTAACATCCAGCCAGTCACTATAAACATGGATGGTAAACGCCAAAGGCTTTATCTGTGCACTCGATGCCTGCGTACTCAGCATAAACTAACCCGTTAAACCAAGCAGCTTCTTCATTTCCAGTAAAGCTGCCTTGGGTCCCTTTTCAGTGTTGAAAATAGCCGCTCCGGCAACCACCACTTCAGCCCCTGCTTCAACAACCTCGCGGATCGTGTCCATATTGATTCCCCCGTCCACCTCCAGCTCCGCAACATATCCCTCTTCATCCAACCATTTGCGGAGCCTTGCCACCTTGCCAAGCATGCCTCTGATCATATTTTGACCCCCAAAGCCCGGGTTAACAGTCATCACCAGCACCAGGTCAAGTAACGGCAGAACCTCTCTTAACGACTCCAGCGGCGTAGCCGGGTTTAATGATACCCCAGCCCTGACTCCAAGACCTTTTATCACCTCAACGACCTTATACAGATGTGGGCAAGCTTCAACATGCACTGTAATTATGTCCGCACCTGCCCTAACAAACTCAGATATATGGAGTTCAGGACGTTCGATCATCAAATGCACATCCAGAGGCAGAGGCGTCCAAGAACGGAGCGCAGCTACTACTGGGGCACCGATAGTTATATTAGGCACAAAATGCCCATCCATGACATCGATATGAATATAGTCAGCACCTGCCTCTGTCACCTCTGCAACCTGTTCCCCGAGCCGACTAAAATCGGCAGACAATATCGAAGGAGCCAGTTTTACACGCCTACTTATTGTCATGTTTCTCTATAAGCTTTTTCGCTCTAACGAGAGCCGTAGCCACTTGCTCTGGTGCCGTACCTCCAATTATATTCCGCATCTTAACAGAAGTGTCCACTGTAATGTCGTACACATCCTTATCAAATAATGAGGAAAAACGGCGGTACTCCCCTAAGCTCAACTCACCCAGAGTCTTACCAGCATCGATGGCATACTTCGTCAATTCCGCCACAATACCATGAGCCTCCCGAAAGGGCAACCCCTTCTTCACAAGATAATCAGCGATATCTGTAGTAAGAATATAGCTGGACATTGACTCTCGCATCCGTGTACTATTGACTTTCAAAGTACTCAACAAACCAGATAACACTTCCAGAGTTGAAACAAGCGTGTCCACACTATCAAAAAGCCCTTCCTTATCTTCCTGCATGTCCCTGTTGTAAGCCAGGGGCAATCCTTTCATGACCGTCAAAATAGCAATCAGATTGCCATACACTCTACCTGTCTTACCCCGAGCCAGTTCTGCAATATCGGGGTTCTTTTTCTGAGGCATTATACTACTCCCAGAAGCATAAGCCTCGTCGATGTCAACAAAGCTGAACTCATTGGATGACCAGAGCACTATTTCTTCAGCTAGACGAGATAAATGCATCATGGTAATAGCCGCAGCAGCCTCATACTCAATCACAAAATCACGGTCAGAAACAGCATCAATGCTATTGGCACTTATCTGAGCGAAACCAAGTTCCTTAGCCACAAACTCTCGGTCAATGAGATAAGGGACCCCAGCCAGTGCCCCACTACCTAAAGGCAGCACATCAGCTCGCTTCAAACAGTCAGTAAACCTCGCGATATCTCGTTCCAACATCTCGAAATAGGCAAGCAAATGGTGAGCAAAAAGGACAGGTTGCGCCTGCTGTAAATGCGTATAACCCGGCATGATCACAGTTTCATTGGCTTCCGCAATTTCCACGATGACTCGTTGAAGCTGCCTTATCTTACCAACAGTTTTTGTTATAGCCTCCTTAACAAACAGACGCATATCCAGAGCTACTTGGTCATTTCTGGAACGAGCAGTGTGGAGTTTGCCAGCTACATCCCCTATCTTTTCAAACAGTCTATCTTCAATACTCATGTGTATGTCTTCACACTCGGGCTTAAACTTAAATTCACCTCGCTCTATTTCCTCTTTGATTGAAGTCAGACCGGAGATTATAAGCTCAGCCTCGCTATCTGATATTAAGCCTTGTTTTGCCAGCGCCTTTGCATGTACAATGCTACCTTCTACATCTTGGCGGTACAGGCGGCGGTCAAAACCGAGAGATGCAACATAGTCCTGCACAGTCCCGGCAGCCTGCTTGTGGAATCGGCGCCGTAAACGACCCTGCCCTTCAGATTTCCGATTCATCTCCCCCAGCCAAACTGAAAAATCTCTGGAACAACAGAAACAACCTCACTCAGGACTACCCTGCACCTTCGCTTGAATTCTAACCGGTAAGCCCCAGATATGGATGAATCCGGGCGAAGCGCTCTGATCGAACACATCACCTTTGTCATAAGTAGCTAAGCTGTAATCATAAAGTGAGACCGAAGACTTTCTGCCAACGACCATACATGTACCCTTAAAAAGCTTCACCCTTACAGTGCCAGTGACATATTTCTGTGCGCTGTCTACATAAGCGGCTAGGTCACGACGTAAAGCTGTAAACCACAACCCATTATATACCATATCCGCATATTCACAAGACACTTTTTGATTAAAACGAAGCTGGTCCTTGGTTAATGTCATTGCTTCCAAGGCTTGATGGGCTTTCAGTAACACCACAGCTGCCGGAGCCTCGTAAATCTCCCTCGACTTTATCCCCACCAGCCTGCTCTCCACATGGTCAATCCTCCCCACACCATGCTTGCCTGCCACTCCATTTAGCTGCTGAATAAGCTCCACCCCGTCCATCTCCTCGCCGTTAAGGCTTACAGGTACACCGCTCACAAAACCGATCTCGATATACTCCGGTTGTCCAGGACTCGCTAACGGTGATTTCGTCCAGGCAAAAACTTCCTCTGGGGGTTCAGCCCAAGGGTCTTCCAATACCCCACATTCTATGCTTCTACCCCAGAGGTTTTCATCAATTGAGTAAGGACTGGCAACTTTGACTGGTATAGGAATATCATGCTTCTCAGCGTAGGAAATGGTTTCTTCACGCGTCATCCCCCACTCGCGTGCTGGCGCCACTACCTTCAGCTCGGGAGCTAAGGTCGCCACACTCACATCAAAACGGACCTGGTCATTACCTTTGCCAGTAGAACCATGCGCCACAGCAATTGCCTTTTCCTTTCTCGCAGTCTCCACCAATAATTTGGCTATCAAAGGACGCCCTAAAGCTGTAGCCAGTGGGTACTGTCCCTCGTAGACAGCGTTAGCCTTAAGCGCCGGAAAGACAAAGGAATCCACAAAAACCTTCTTAGCATCCACCGTTAATGCTTTCACCGCTCCTATCTTAAGAGCCTTCTGTTGGATTGCCTGAAGGTCACCAACGCCACCTATATCTACAGTAAGTGCAATAACATCCATCTTGTACTTTTCGGTCAGCCACTTTATTGCAACAGAAGTATCTAACCCACCACTGTATGCCAGGACTATTTTATCCATAATCGCGCTACCTCCGGCTCAGAACTTTGTCCAGAATTTTTACAGCCTCATCCGCATCCTTCTCGGTTATAATCAGGGGTGGCATAAAACGAATTGCATTTGGTTTGACCATGTTGACCATCAAGCCCTCTTCCAAACAGGCTAAAACCACCTTCTCAGCTATATCGCCCGCAAACTCAACTGCCAGCAACAAGCCTTTGCCCCTGACCTCGGTTATAAAATCAAATTTCGCTTTAAGCTTCTCCAAACAAGCCCTGAGGTGATTGCCCACTTTTCTCACATGACCTGGGATATCATTCTCGATAATAAACCTCAACACCGCCAGACTAACAGCACAAACAAGCGGATTACCGCCGAAAGTGGAACCATGCTCACCAACACTAAATACCGAAGCTTTCTCCTTAGCCAGAAGAGCCCCGATCGGTACACCACCCCCCAGTCCTTTAGCCAGTGTCATCACGTCCGGCTCCACACCGGCTTGTTCATAAGCAAAAAGACTGCCGGTACGAGCAATCCCGGTCTGGACTTCATCAAATATAAGTAGGATACCCCTTTCATCGCACCAAACCCGCAACTCCTTGAGGTACTCATTACTCGGCACGTTAACACCGCTTTCACCTTGAATCGGCTCCACCATTACAGCACAGGTTTTACTCGTAGTCGCCATTTTGACAGCATCAACACTGTTATAGTCAACATTTACAAAACCCTCAGGCAATGGAATATAAGGCTGCTGAAACTTTTCCTGCCCTGTAGCTGCTACTGTAGCCAACGTGCGCCCATGGAAAGAGCCACGTGCAGTGATAATTTCATAAGCACCGTTAAGCCGCAATTTGCCATATCTGCGAGCCAGCTTGATGGCACCTTCGTTAGCCTCGGCACCACTGTTACAAAAGAACACCCTGTCGAAACAACTGTTATCAATTAATAACTTAGCCAGCTCTATCTGCGGGATGGTATAAAACTGGTTAGATGTCTGAATCAGACACTTAGCCTGCTTTGTCAATGCCGCCACCACCACCGGATGACAATGCCCCAAGCTATTCACTGCCCAACCAGCGACAAAATCAAGATATTCCTTCCCTTCCGCATCCCAGACCTTCACCCCTTTCCCCCGCACCAGCGTCACCGGAAGTCGCCTGGTCGTCTGCATAAGTAGCTGACGCTCTAGCTCCTGCCATTTATCTGTAACACTAACCGATTGTGGTTCCATCATGTTTCCCGTCTATCTCGTTCAGCAACGCGTGGGGATGCGTCCCATCAATTATGCGCGTCACCGATACTCCGGACAGCGCCACGAGACAAGCCTCTATCTTGGCAACCATTCCACCTTCAACTACACCCGAATCAATAAGACCTTTCGCCTCATCAGGGGTCAGCCTGCTTATTAATCTCTTAGAACTGTCATAAACACCGGGTACATCAGTCAAAAAAATCAATTTATCTGCCTTTAACGCCGCAGCAATATGCCCGGCAACTGTGTCACCATTAACATTCAGTAAATTTAAATCTATTTCTGATTCCGGAGAGTTCAAGCTTATAGGAGCAATGATAGGCATATAGCCAGACTGCAGCAGTGTGCTCAACAAAGCGACATTCACCTTCAATTCCTCCCCAGTATATCCCAGTTCTACAGTCTTATTGCGCGCTACAATTAGCCCCCCATCCGCGCCACTCAAACCTACCGCCCTGCCACCTAAACGCCATATAGTCGATACAAGCTCCTTGTTGACCAAGCCAGCCAGAACTGCAGTCACCACTTTTAGCGTTTCCCTATCCGTCACTCTCAATCCACGTATAAAAGTGGTAGCTATGCCCAGCCGCTCAAGCCAGTCAGAAACTGCTTTGGCACCACCGTGTATCACCACCACCGGTGTGCCACTTTTCTGCAGCGTGACAAGGTCCTCAAGCGTAGTGTCAGCACTCCCCAGAGTACTGCCGCCTATTTTGACTACCAACGGCTTTGCCATGACAACCTTGTTCCCTTCCAGACCACGTGACACCTCTGAACAGGACCTACAAAAACCACCACCCTCTCACCACCTTAAAAACGAAAAGATATTACATTGAAGCTAGCTTGTATAAGCACTATTAATGGTAACATATTCCTCAGATAAATCGCACCCCCATGCCACAGCCTTCGCTTGACCTAGGTTCAAGTTTAATTTGAGAGACACCTCTTTACTAGCCAGCTCCTTGCTCAACCCATACCTGTCGAAAGGTTGTGGTTGGCCCTGCTTCATCACGCATACATCGCAGAGATAGACATCTAACCTTTTTTCCTCCACCCGAATACCACTCCGCCCCAGAGCTGCAACAACGCGACCCCAGTTAGGGTCGTTACCATGTAAAGCAGCCTTCACCAAGGGTGAACCTGCAATAGCACGTGCAGCCATGCGTGCTTCAACCACGCCAAGTGCGCCATCAACCGTCACCTCTATAAGTTTTGTCGCGCCCTCGCCATCTCGGGCAACACATTTGGCAAGATAGAGGCAAACCTCGTTCAGCGCTTTCTGAAACAACCCGGTATCCTGTACCTTGATTTTGCTACCTGACACACCATTAGCCAACAAAACCACCATATCATTCGGGCTGGTGTCGCCGTCCACAGTAATCATGTTAAAAGAAATGTCTACAGCTTCCTTCAAGCAAGACTGCAGGTGGCTAGCTTCAACATCAGCATCGGTAGTCAAAAAGCAAAGCATGGTAGCCAAATTGGGGTGTATCATGCCGGCACCTTTAGCTATACCCCCAATGGTGAACACTCCACAATCAGCCTCAATACGCAGGGCTACTTCCTTGGGAAAAGTGTCGGTGGTCATGATCGCCCTTGCCACCTCATGCCCGCCATCCGGTTTAAGGACAATCCGCTCTACCCCAGACTGGATACACCGCAGGGGTAACCTAACACCAATCACCCCGGTACTGGCAACTAAGACATTATTCGCTGAAATTCCCAGCTTCCTTGCCGTCAATTCAGCCATCTCCTCAGCATCGGCAATGCCCGCTTCGCCAGTACAGGCGTTGGCACAACCTGAATTGACTATGAGACTTTGGGCCTTTCCACTGCGCACGCGCATCTCAGAAATGACCACTGGCGCTGCTTTGATAGCGTTTGCTGTGAACACACCAGCCGCCGCACAAAGCTTCTCCGAGTGCAGGATAGCCAGATCCAAACCCCCGCGCGACTTTATACCGGACTCTACCGCACCAGCCAAAAAGCCATGCGCTGAGGTAACACTGCCCGAAGCCAAAAACTCAAACATTGACCTTTCTGACCTTGCCATCGCAACTATTTTCCCTTCCCTCGTTCATCTCCACTACGCTGAAGCCAAATAATAACCTAAAGGGACCAGTTTTGCAAAGTCGCCACCCTAAAGAGCGCAGCCAGACCAACTCCTACACCCAAAAGCTACACACTCGCCACACCGATTGAGCAAGCTGCATCACGTTGAACAAGCCAGTCTGACTATACCGTAACTAACTTCAGTTCGATGAAATCGGAGGGAATAGTTTCTGCTTTCTTGACTTAAGCAAGTTTTCCGAAATATAGATGAGAGGCTTCCTTGCAAGATTGAATTTCTCGTGCAACTGCCAAAGTATCTCTGAAAGCCCCAGGACTTCTGCCTCTCTATGTGAGCCAGCCAATTTATAAAACCGCCTTCCTTCTTCCTCATATTGTTCAGCAGACCGAATCAATTTTCTGAAAACCATCCGCTGTGTCTCTACATTCGAGACCAGACCGTAGTCTGAAGTCACATACTCAGGAAATATGCCCAGGATAAACAGACATAAATCGGCTGCTCGCTTATAAAGGGCGAATCTGCGTTCTTCATCCACGCTTTCACAAAGCCTGACAAGGCTATCTAGGTCTATATCACTAAACCTGAACTTGCGCCATATACCTTTCCTCAATCTAACAGCCACAGCAAAACTTTCGGTCTTGGTAAAGGAGGACAGCATGTCGGCTAAATAGTCTACGACCTTATCGTTAGCCAGAAACTTGACCACTTCTTGAGCATCAAACACTGGCACTTTCTGAAAGCGGGTTTTTTCTACTGTGTAGCTTTGCGTTTTTAAGTCCCTGAGAGCCTTCCTCAGCAGTACCTCGAACAAAAACCGGGTAGTAATAGAGGTCATTATTTGCTCCTCACCCATGAGCACTATTCGCTCAAAAACTCTTTCTGCTTCCTGGTTCAGCATGCCCTGAATGAGATCAACATCGTCCTTTATTACATTCAATCTGCCAAGAAGTTGAGGGGCAACAGTCTCAACCAGAAATCTAATATCACCGTCTGAGAATCTGGCAATGCTTCTTGCAGACATATATGACAGCTCCTTTTGAAAGCTTCAGTGAAATTTTACCCCGCCGGGAGACGCTGCACCACAATCTCTAGCAAAAACGCATCGCCTTCGCACACTTCTACACCACTACCGTCCAGCCTCCTGGGCTTTCCGCTTTAACTCATATAGTTTGGCTATAGCCTCCAGAGGCGTCATCGAATCAACGTCAAGTTGCACTATCTCTCTAATAAGTGCTGCGTTGTTGTCAAAAAGAGGTAGCTGTCGGGAGCCATCTTTCCCACCTCTGATATCCTGACTTCGCCTCAAGCGTGCCTGCTCACCTTCCAACTGTGCCAGGATCTCTTGCGCCCTTCGGATTACTGTTTTGGGTAACCCAGCCAGTTGGCCAACATGAATACCATAGCTCTTGTCAGCTCCACCCGGAACGACCTTTCGCAAGAAAATTACCTTGCCTCCCTCCTCCACCACAGCTACATTGAAATTCTTCACCCGTGGCAAAAGGTTAGCCAGTTCCACCATCTCGTGGTAATGTGTGGCAAAGAGAGTCTTGGCTTTAAGACCGGGGTGATTATGGATAAACTCCACCACTGCCCAGGCAATAGAGAGCCCATCATAAGTGCTTGTCCCACGTCCTATCTCATCCAGAATTACCAAGGATTTTGAGGTGGCATTATTGAGTATGTTAGCTGTCTCGATCATTTCCACCATAAAAGTCGACTGTCCAGCTACCAGATCCTCCTGAGCTCCAATCCTAGTGAATATGCGGTCGACGATGCCTATCATTGCTGATTCGGCTGGGACAAAGCTTCCAATCTGCGCCAGCAGAACAATCAAGGCAACCTGCTTGAGGTAGGTCGATTTTCCCGACATATTGGGACCAGTCAAGACAACAATTTGTGTATCATCGCTGCAGAGATACGTGTCATTTGGCACAAAGCCATCGAAACCCAGACTCCTTTCTACCACGGGGTGACGTCCTTCTCGTATAACTATAGCTGTACCTGTGTTTAATACCGGTCTTACATATCCATATCTGGCAGCCGCTTCCGCCAAGCCCAAAAAGACGTCTATTTGCGCCAGAGTTCTGCTTGTAGTCAATATCTCGTCACCGGCGCCAGCTACCTGCTGGCACACTTGGCGAAAAATCGCCATTTCAAGCTCCACCATTCTTTCACGCCCGCTAAGTATCACTGACTCATACTCTTTCAATTCTGGTGTAAAAAATCTCTCAGCACCAGCAAGAGTCTGTTTGCGGATATAATCCGGTGGAACGAGGCGGAGGTTAGGTTTAGATATCTCTATATAATACCCGAATACCTTATTATAGCCCACCTTCAAAGACTTGATTCCCGTGCGTTCCCGCTCTTGCTGTTCCAAGTTCGCCAGATACTCTTTTGCCCGTCTGACAGCCATTCTGATCTCGTCTAACTCGCTGGAGAAACCGTCCTTTATTACGCCACCTTCTTCAAGATTACCGACCGGCTCTTCAACAACTGCCCGTTTAATCAAATCCACAATATCAGGAAATGACTTCAACTTTTCATCCACCCATTCCCACCGCCAGTTAACTCTTTCCAGCTCCTCTCTTATCTCAGCCACCTTCTCCAGTCCAGAGCACAAGGCAACAAGGTCCCGCGGGCTTGCCGTACCTCCTCTTACCCGATTTATCAGCCGCTCCAAGTCAGGAACATCCGCAAGCAGCGAGCCTAACTCACGCCGTAACAGCGTGCTCTGGTAGAACTCTTCTACAGCATCTTGTCGCCTTTCAAGCTGTCCCACATCAATAAGGGGTTGCCCCAGCCACCTTCTAAGTAGCCTGCCCCCCATAGACGTCTGTGTCAAATCAATAACCGAAATCAAAGAGCCAGCACCCGTCCCATGCCTAGCGCTGGTGAAAAGCTCCAGATTGCGCCGCGTCTGCGCGTCCAAAATCATAAAGGACTGCGGTGAATATGTCGCTAGCCGTGTTAATCGACTCAGGGCTGATTTTTGATTCTCCTTAAGGTAATAAAGGACCGCGCCTGCTGCCCGCACCGCCAGAGGCAAATGTGCACAGCCAAACCCTTCTAGCGAAACCACCCCAAAGTGGTCGACCAAAACTTTGTGCGCCACATCGAAATCGAAGCAGTAACCATCAATCTTGCTTACCGGGATAGATGAAACCAGCCAATCAGCCCGAAAATCCTTGGGAATTATAAGCTCAGCCGGCTGGAGCCGCTCCACTTCATTAACAACCTGGCTCGACGATAACTGCGTGGTAGCAAATTCACCGGTGGTGATGTCAGCGTAAGCCACCCCAGCCTCATTCCCATCGACAACTACGCTAACCAGATAATTGTTGTTTCTATCACCCAGGAGAGCAGTCTCGGTCACTGTGCCCGGCGTCACCACCCGTATTACATCGCGTTCAACCAGCCCCTTACCCGGCGGGCTCAATTGCTCACATATGGCTACCTTGTAGCCACTGTTGATTAGCTTGGCTAGATAATTATCAAGAGCATGAAACGGGACCCCCGCCATAGGTACTCGCTGACCTTTCCCCATCTCCCGTGAGGTTAAAGTGATCCCAAGTACCTTGGATGTAACCCTAGCATCTTCATCAAAGGTCTCATAAAAGTCCCCCAGTCTGAAGAAAACTATAGCCTCCGGATATCGCTGTTTTATCCTTAGATACTGTCGGCGAAGTGGAGTTACTGACATTTTTTGCCCACCCAGTCTATTTTACCCGCTCCAACGACTGGCAACAAAGCCCTGCTGCTACTACATGTAGCTTTCATAAAGACCAACCTCTCACCTTGCTGCTGAGAAATCGCCAATTGCGCTGGATGGAGTAAATCTTACCCTGCAAGAGGGTGAGTTCTACGCCCTTATGGGTCCAAATGGTTCGGGCAAGACCACGCTTGCTTCAATAATCGCCGGAGTAAAGATGCCGAGCAGTGGCATCGTGGAGATTTATGGGCAGAAACCCACGGAAGCCAAGTCACTTATTAGCTATGTACCACAGGAGAATTTCTCTTCACCCAGGCTTTCAGGAAGAGAAAATCTAAAATATTTTACCACTCTCCTCGGCTATTCGGGTGACCAGAGAACTCGATTGGTGGACGAGATTTTGAAACGCGTCGGGCTTTCTGAGGAGGCAGATAAGCAGGTTGCCAAATACTCTGGTGGAATGAGAAAAAGGTTAGAGGTTGCCACAGCACTTTTCCCTGGTATCAAAGTCCTTATCCTGGATGAACCAACCACCGGGCTCGACCCCGCCGCCAGAAGGGGGTTCTTCAGCATGGTTCGAGAAATCGTGGATAATAAAACCACAATCCTGCTGATCACCCACATCGGTAGTGACGCGGAGCTAGAATCAAGAATGGGGCTTATAGATGATGGCAAAATAGTGGCTGAAGGCACTCCTGACGAACTTAAGAGAAAATACGCCACTGAAGACGCAATCACTGTAGAGACTGCTGAAATGACTGATAGTGCGTTCAGCATATTAAAGGGTTTCAGCGTAAGCAGAAACGTAGCGCAAGTGTCTAGCGGCTATAAGATCTATGTACAAAATGGGGACACAGTACTTGCAGAGGTGATAAGAACCCTCAGCCAAGCTGGGCACACGGTCCTGCGTGTAGAAATGACAAGACCAACTCTCGAAGACGTCTTCTTCAGGCTGACAGAGAAAAGTATGCAGGAGGCAACTCTCTGATTGAGCCAGATATCTGGAGCTTTTGACAAAACAGCTAAAGAATTGCTAAGAGAGCGGGCAGCATTATTCTGGGCCATAGCTTGCCCATCATTTGGGTGGTCATCGGAAGCTTTTCATTCACCGGCGGTGCTCCGAAAAAAATAATTCCCTATGTCAAGGGTTCACTTACTATGTCGATGATGGTCTTTGCACTAATGATAGGCTGCATGGCTAATCTTCCCGCCAGTATTGCCGGGGATAGGGCAAACGGCCTTCTCGCCAAGTTGAAATCCATGCCGATAAAACCTTATAAAGATTTCATCGGCAGAATCCTGGCCGTGGTTGCAATCTCCTGCTTAGCAGCAACCTTAGTTGTGGTAACCGGTGTTGCCCTTGGGGCACGTTTTACAGGTACTCATACCCAGGTTCTGCAAGGGATGGGCTTCATTTTACTGGTAATCTGCGCATCTGCCGGTGTAGGACTAATAGCTGGCACGCTAATTAAACACCACCAAGGCGCAATCATGACCGGCGTTGGCATAGCAGTAGTAACATCTGCTATATCTGGCTTATTCGCGCCATACGAGTTTCTACCAGCGCCGCTTCAAATATTTGCGCGCATTTATCCTGTTTCGTCGGCACACACGTCAATTATACACCTAATAGCGGGACCGAGCGTGGCAGCGTATAACCCTCTGACTTTTGCCCAGATAATCTCGACAACATTCTTCTCTCTCGCATTACTGATAATTGGCGTGGTGCTATATTCACGACTTGGCTGGAAAGTCGAGTGACTATCACTGCGTTGACTTAAACTAAACCTGTGTACTAAAATATCCTCTGCCGATGTGAGGCTACAAAGCCCTGCATAGATATGTGGTTGTTCGGCCAATATAATACCACCTGGACTCTCATAAGCCTATTTAAGGGCCCGCACTGCGGGCTTAAAATGCTGTCAAAGGAGGTATCAATGGCACAAATTCCAGGAATTTTCTGGGTGGTGGCAGTAGGTTGCGCTATCGGCATCGTATTCGCACTGGCACTAATAAGATATATCCTGCGAGCTGATAGTGGGACACCTGAAATGCGAGATGTAAACTCCAGAATCGCAGAGGGTGCTTGGGCGTTCATCCGCCGCCAGTATTCCACCATCGGCATAACTGCCTTATTAGTAGCAGCGATAATCGGATTCATACTTGCCAAGTTGAGCAGCCCCGCTGAACTGGATATGCTGGGAGTCTCAGCGCTCGGTCTAGGATGGAGGACAGCTTTAGCCTTTCTTGTCGGCGGGCTTTGTTCCTGCGTCTCTGGCATTGTAGGTATGTGGATCGCAGTGAAGTCGAATGTCCGCTGTGCAGCAGCGTCGCACCGTGGTCTGGACCAGGCTATCAAAATAGCACTACGTGGTGGGGCTGTCTCCGGCTTTCTCATCGTCACTCTCAGCTTGCTCGGGGTAACAATAATGTTCTTCGCTTATGGCGGAGCAACTCACCCCCAGATCGCTCCTCACCTCATCGTTGCTTTCGGTTTCGGCGCTAGCATGGTAGCTCTCTTCGCTCAACTTGGCGGCGGAATTTACACTAAAGCGGCTGATATGGGTGCTGACTTAGCTGGTAAAGTAGAAGCCGGTATCCCAGAAGATGACCCTAGAAATGCAGCCGTCATCGCTGACCAGGTTGGCGACAATGTGGGCGACTGCGCTGGTCGTGGCGCTGACCTATTTGAGTCCACAGCCGCTGAGAATATCGGCGCCATGATAATCGGCACCGCTTTATATCTTCTCTCAGTTAAAGCCGGGATGGCGCCACTCACTGCGGTCGGCTGGGTGCTCTTTCCCCTGGTTATCCGCGCCTGCGGTATCATTGCCAGCATGATTGGCATACTGGCAGTGTATAGCCGAAGTGAAGGCGAAGACCCGATGAATGCCTTAAACCGGGGCTACTATGTGGCACTGGCTATATGTGCCGCTGCAATGGTCGGCATCTGCAAAGTGATGTTCGGACCACTGGCACAAGGGTGGCTATGGCTTATGGGAGCTGGGCTTGTCGGCATCGTCACCAGTATAGTCGTAGTCTATATCACGCAGTACTATACAGAGTCCAGGTTCAAGCCCACAAAGAGCATCGCTGAAGCTTGCCGCACCGGTCCAGCGACAACCATCGTTACCGGTATGTCTGTCGGGTTTGAAACCATAATGCCTACAGCGTTGGTGATTTGTGCTGCCCTGGGACTCACCTACTGGTTCGGCACCCTTTCAGGCCTTGACTTACCATGGTGGATAAGCGGTGCTTACGGCACTGCAATCGCCACTATGGGTATGCTTATGACCTGCCCATTCATTCTCGCCGAGGACACATTCGGTCCGATAACAGATAATGCTAACGGCATCAACGAGTTTACAAAAGCAGGCGAACACATAAGAAGAGTCACTGACCATCTGGACGCTGCGGGTAATACCACCAAAGCCCTTACCAAAGGGTATGCTATGATATCAGCAGGACTAGCCGGTTTCCTGCTCTTCCAGGCTTACTTCGATAGAGTGCTACTCTTCCAAGAGAAAGAGGGACAGTTATTCAATATCAATCTGGTCATTCCTGAAGTGCTTATCGGTGCTGTGCTAGCAATAATGATGGTCTTTCTGTTCAGTGCCTGGTCACTGCGGTCAGTGGGTAATGCAGCCAGCAAAATAATCGAGGAGGTACGCCGTCAGATCAAGTCCGACCCCGGGATTATGGCAGGTACTTCTCGCCCAGATTATGCTCGGGCTGTCGACATCACCACCAGGGCAGCATTAAAAGGGATGATCGCCCCGGGACTTCTCCCGGTCCTTCTGCCAGTGGCAGTCGGAGTCATATTCGCCTACCTTAAGATAAGTGGCTTCAGCGCTCCGGCAGCCGTCGGCTCGTTCCTGATGGTGGGAACTTTCTCAGCTATCCTTCTAGCCTCCTTCATGAACAACGGTGGTGGTGCTTGGGATAACGCCAAGAAATATATCGAGGACGGGCAGCTTAAAGATGAAGCGGGGAATATCCTCGCCAAAGGTTCATTTGCACATGCTGCCGGAGTGGTCGGTGACACAGTCGGTGACCCATTGAAAGACACGGTGGGCCCTTCACTCCATATCGTCGCTAAACTCATAGCCACAGTAACACTAGTACTTTGTCCCTTGTGGATAATCTAGAACTTTAGAAGACGCGCTCTGAAACAAAGAGAGGCAACCCCTAAAGGAAGGGGTTGCCTCTCTTTTCCTCGCCGATAGTGGTAGGTGGTCCATGCCCGGGGTAGACAATGGTATCATCAGGCAACGACATCAGCTTACGCTTAATGCTGTCAATAAGCTGCCTGTGACTACAGCCGGGGAAATCACTCCTGCCCACACCATAATTAAACAGGGTGTCACCAGTAAACACCATACCGTGACCGTATAAGCTTATGCCCCCGAGGCTATGCCCTGGAGTATGTAAAACAGTGAAGCGCAAGCTATCTATTTCAATCACATCACCATCTCTGAGCAACCTCTCAGGCTGAGAAGAACGGGAAAAAGAGCCCCCGCTTATTGAAGCCATCATACGAGCAAATGGTCCCAGGCGCATTGATGCATCCGCTTCGTGTATTGCCAGCTGAGCACCGGTTGCCTCCTTGACTGCAGGGACTGCACCAACATGGTCAAAATGGGCATGAGTGACCACAATCAACTTGATAGACAGCCCCAGCTCACTAACAGCCCTTAGAATAGCCCTGCCTTCAGCACCAGGGTCGATGACCATCCCCTGCTTTGTAGTTTCATCACCTACGATATAACAATTACAGGCTAACGGTCCAACAACAAGATGTCTGAAAATCATGTTTCTGCTCGTCGGTTGATAACTTCAATAGCTAGCGGGGCTTAAGTCGATCTTATCTCCTCACGCATGAACTTGATGTAAGAGGCAGCAAAACAAAGCGCACTGAGAGCAATCAGACTGGTCACCTGCGGCCAGACAACCAGCAGGCTCTGTCCCAGTGATAATGGTGTTGGCATCATGCCAGCAGTATAAATGCTTATCAGCATCAGGGTTGAGCTAGGGTTACTCAGTTCCGGCATAAGCAATACCTGCACACTCTCACCATATAGCGTGCTGGGTGAGATTCTGCTGATAGTACGATAAATTTCGTCATTCCGAGCTATCACTTCCACAGTCGAACTCTGGTCAACGGGCACAACCGCACCGGCGATAACATTGGCGACCATAGTGACAAAGAGGAACATAAAGATCCACAGCGCTACAGAGGCTAATGCTGAAGTTGCTGTGCGATTAAACAAAACCGAAAAAAGCACCGATAGAGATAGCCAGAAACCCCCGTAAACGATACTGATAAACATGAAGACAAATAGACGCAAGACTTCTTCTGCTGTCGGGGGTACACCTATCATACGCAACCCCATTCCGGCCACAAGAGTAACTATGCTCACTACCAAGATAGACAGGGTAACCAGCCCGGCAAGGAACTTCCCGTTTATCACTGAGTCCCGATATAGCGGTTGTGACAGGAGACGGCTTAGATTACCGCTGGTACGCTCGCTATTCACAGCGTCAAAACCCAGAGCGATACCGATGATAGGGATAAACAGTGACAGAAAGAAAGGAAAGGAAAAGGGGATATTCTCCCCGGAGACGATAAAGAGCCTTAGAAAGATAAATCTGGTTGTCCCTGTCACATCTGCCCGTATATTTTGCGCTGCTACATATATTGTGGCTACACCTGCCAGATAAATAAGTATGGAAAGTATAATAAAACGCAAACTGCTGAAATGGTCGCTAAGCTCTTTCCAAAAGACAGCTCTCAAGCCCGTCATCTCTAAGACTCCCGGAAATATCTAAGATAGATATCGTCCAGGCTATACTCCTCGATCTTCATCTGGACAAGCAGGCTCTCACTATCAACAATGACACGCGCAATTTGTGCCCTTATGTCCTCATCGCAGCTAATAAGCAAGCGGTCGCCGTTGACCTCCACATTGCCAACGCCTTTAACCCCCTTTATCGCATTCACAAGCCTATCACTGGGCTGAGATACCTGCACTTCTATTCTAAACTTGCCTCCCCCGATAACTTGCCTCCCAAGCTCATCCACCGACCCCTCGGCTACCAGACGTCCGTTAGCCATTATGCCCACCCTCGTACACACCTTCTGCACCTGGTGCAATTGATGGGAAGAGATAACTATGGTCACCCCCCGCTTAGCCATGCTCTTGATCAGCGTCAACACCTGGTCCGTCCCCTCAGGGTCTATGCCAGCCGTCGGCTCATCAAAAAAGGCTATTTTAGGGTCTTTGACCATAACATCGGCAATACCCAGACGCTGCTTCATACCATGAGAAAACGTGCCAACCTTATGCTCTGCCACATCAGCCAGCCCTACTAGCTTTAACAGTTCCTCGATCTTCTTCTCAGCAACCTCTACAGGAATACCATTCAGGGCAGCAGTGTATTCCAGATTTTGTTTCGCTGTCATATCATCATAGAAGCCGACTTTTTCCGGCAAGTATCCAGCAATCCGTTTCACCTTCAACGGTTCCCTGGTAGGGTCATTACCATACACACGAGCACTGCCAGAGGTGGGCTCAGTCAATCCCAGCAACATTAGTATCGTCGTCGTCTTCCCAGCACCGTTCGGACCTAGAAAACCAAAAACCTCCCCTTCAGCAACACGAAGATTGAGCCTGTCCACAGCTACTTTTGCGCCGTAGACTTTTACCAGTTCCTCAGTCGCAATAGCGTACTCAGCAGACATAAAACTTTCACCGCCTGCCCAGCCGCATAAACAGGACTGCGAGTCCAGCAATTACCAGCACTATAATGCCAACACCCACCCACCCCCAAATCGTAGGCACAAGAACAGTGACCCTTATACTGGCACTACTGAAAGCATTCTTCGCCTCTGTATCAGCCGAAAGAGTTACCATATAATCACCAGCTATCGTCTTCCGTGCTGGTTTTATGTTAACCTGCACCTCACGCTTGTCACCAACAGCCAGGGTATCAATCTTGTCAGGATTGAATGTAATACTCCAACCAGAGGGACTGCCTGTTATGCTAGAACTAAACCTGACCTTCTCCAAAGGTGCTGTACCTGTGTTCTTCACCGTAATCGAAAAATAGTTGTCACTGCCGGCTGTAGCCTCGGTATTATACCGTCCTCCAGTCGGCTCTAGCGCCATATCGTATTTTGCAGTCACTATGGCTTTAAGCTCAATGCTGCTCTTGAGAGCCCCTGAGCTGGCATAGACCTTCACCGTATACTCCCCCGGCTCAGGCGTTAGCCAGATATACGGGCGTATTGTGACCTTTATTGTTTCCGGGTAGCCCTTATCCGGGTCAATGCGTATAGCCGCTATTTCCGTTGTTTCATACCCCGGGGTAATAGAACAGGTAAAGCCAGGAGGTGCTTCAGCTTTAAGGTCAAACAGCCTCGGCTCCTTACCCCCTGTGTATTGCAAATCAATGCTATAAGAGAAATAACTTCCCGCATAACTGCTGAGTACCGGATACCTGCAGGTCATGGTCAACTCCTCGCCCGCTGGTGATTTCTGAGCAGGCGGCTGAACAACCGGGCTTAAGTCTTCGATAGTTTTGGCAGCCGCTACAGAGGAGAACGCCAATCCGCTGCATATCCCCACGAGGAGTACAGTAAGAAGCACACCTGACCAGAATGTGAAGTTACGCATGACATATCCCTCCATCAAAGCAAGCTTTGCCGTTCACAAGCATCAACCCGCTCCTGAGCCAGTAGCTCAAGATATGCATTTTAGACCAAACAATCGCGGCTGTAAAGATTGTACTTTACTCTCTTACTTTTAACAAAGCTAGCGCATCTTCTTCGCTTTAGCAAGAAATTCGCTCAGGTTCTTACGGATGGCGATCTTATCAAACTTGCCTACACTGGTCCTTGGTATAGCATCACAAAAGGCTATGTAGTCCGGCAGCATCCACTTTGTTATTTTACCCTTTTCTACTCCATGAACCTCGAGGAACTTGTAAATATCGTCCTCGGTCACAGAAGAACCGGGTACAGGTTTGACAAGCGCCATAGGCCGCTCACCCCACTTCTCATCAGGTACGCCTACAAACGTCGCTTCAAGGACATGGTCACAGGTAGCCGTCAGATTCTCCAGCAGCACAGTAGGCACCATCTCCGAACCGCTCCTGATCACATCGGTTATCCTGTCAGCAATAATGATATAGCCCTCCTCATCTACTTTAGCCATGTCACCAGTATGGAACCAGCCATCACGCCAGGCTGTTTCTGTCTTCTCTGGGTCCTTAAAATATTGTTCTAGTATCCAGTGCCCTCTAAGTACTATCTCACCAAGTGTTTCGTTGTCGTGAGGCACCGGTTTCCCATCTTCGCCAAGCACCTGAACTTCGATTCCTAATGGTGCCAACCCTGTCTTGACCCTGACCTCGTCCTGTTTCTCTTTGGGCCAGTCGAGCATATAACGCTTCAAGATAGCCAAAATAGCAGGACCCGCCGTCTCCGTCATTCCATAGCCCGAGCCTGCTCTCATGAACGGGAATATCTTCTCTGCTTTGGCTTTGAGCCCTAACGGTAGAGCAGCACCCCCCGTGCCAATAGTGCGAAGGCTGCTCAAGTCATACTTCTTCAAGTCCTCAAATTCAATCAGCATAGCCAGCATGGTTGGCACAAGTGCAGCCGAAGTGACCCTCTCCGTCTGAACAACCTCGCAGAAAGCACGAGGGCTGAACCTGCCTGGAAACACTATTTTGCTGGCAGAAACAACATTGTACCAAGGAGAGCCCCACCCGTGGATATGGAAGAGCGGGATATTTACCAGAGGTACATTTACCCGCGGTATACCAGAAACCAACTTCTCGAGCAAATCATCCCACCGTCCACCATCAGCTATTACCTTATCAACCGTTTCAGCCCTCGTGGTCATCAACGTCTCAAGCATTTCAATCATCGTGTTCGCCATTGCCATCCCACCTAAAGCTAGTAGATGTATGGACTGTAAATAAAGTTGCCGGTGAGTGAACATCACCCCTTTAGGTATGCCGGTCGTGCCCGTAGTATAATAGAGAGCCGCACAGGTATCCTCATCCAGCAGTGGCCAGTCGAATTCGTCGGGTTTTCCCTTGATCAACTCCTCATACTCATATAAAGGCTCTATTCGCGTTTGAGGTTTTCCGGGGCGGTCCGACATATAAACAAACGCTTTTACCGTCGACTTTATCTGGTCGTATATCAATTCAAGCAGAGGCAGGATAGCATCATCGACGAATATGATCTTGTCCTCGGCATGGTTTATAGTATGTACCATATGCTCCCGGGAAAGCACCACGTTAATTGGATGTGAAACCGCCCCCAGACAGGTCCCGGCATAGATTAATTCCAAATGGCGGTGATGATTAAGAGCCATAGCCCCTAGCCGGTCACCAGGTTCCCCGGGCTTCCCAGGCTGCACTCCGAGCTCCTTTAAGGCATGAGCAAGTTGACAGGTACGCTTGTACCACTGCCGCCAGGTAAACCGGTAATACTCACCAGCCTCATTACGGTAGACAATCCCGATATCATCTGGATACAAATGGACTGGTCTCTTCATAAAGTTAGTCAGGAGCAATGGATAACGACTGCTAAACTCGGGGTATGTCTTGACCTGCATTCTTAACCCTCCTTAAATTTTTATTTCCAACTTTAGCCCGATACAAACACGATCAAAAGCACCGGCAACTATATTTTGCTGAAAAGCTTCACCCCGTTTGACCAGGCAGTAAGCACTTTTATACCACCACATTTAACAAACTGTCAAGTAAATGAGCCCGCATTTTTATGATCCTTCGCTCCAAGCTGCTACAACAGTGCTGGAGCAGGTGACCTCTTCCACCACGACACTTTCCTTATATAGCCATGCAGAAATTTGGCGGTAGTTTCCCCCGGGGCGACCCAGACCTAATCTGTAGAGCGCCTGGACAAGGTAAACTTGGTCGCGCCAGGACTTCTGTCGGTCTCATAAGCAAACAACTCAACTTGTGAAGTCCATCCACCTAGCACTTGCCAGCCGTGACCCAACAATATATCGCAGATGATGATTGCAGGACAAATAACAATGTTTTAAAATGGGGCTATCTTTGGGACAAACAAATTCACAGCATACCCACGGCAATATATAACATAAGGGAGGGTGAACAATGGTAGCAAAAAGCCGGGTTTTGGTCAGTCTTCTCATTGTAGTATTCATTATCGCCCTGCTGGGTGGTAGTTGTGCCAGGGGAATCAAAGAGGGGGTGAGCGTGGAGAAAGAAAGACCAGCCTATGGTGGTATCATCACATTAGGTGTAACTGCTGACCCTCCATCATTTGACGATGCTATCCAACCCCAAGCATACTGTGGCACACTCGCCTACACACATGAGGATCTACTTATGGGTGACTGGACAAAGGGGAAAGCCGGTGGCTACGGCACCGGGGAATGCGCTTTCCAGGCCAGCTCAAACAACCGTCTAAAATATGCAACAGGCTGTCTCGCCGAGAGCTGGGAAATACAGGGGAGGGACACCATAGTCCTTCACCTCCGCAAAGGTGTGAGATGGCACAATAAGCCGCCGACAAATGGACGAGAACTCACTGCCGACGATGTTGTTTTCTCTCTAAAACGTCAATGCACGCTACCGACAGCATATTTCAAAAGGACATACCCCAGAGCAGCCGAGTCCACAGAGATATCAGCTACCGACCCTTATACAGTGGTCATCAAGTGTAGACCTGAGAATTTTGTTGATGTAGTCACCGTAATGCTTGACTTCATGAAGATATATCCCCGCGACGCTATAGAGCAGTTTGGCGATATGAACGATCCCAAAAACAGTATCGGCAGCGGTCCGTTCGTCCTGACCGAGTTTGTAGCTAGCAGTGTTGCTTCATATGTACGCAACCCAGACTACTGGGGGAAAAACCCCATCGGTCCCGGAAAAGGTGACCAACTGCCTTACGTGGACGGTATTAAAGTGCTAAATCTCGGAGACGAGTCAACCGTTCACTCCGCTTTTCGCACCGGTCAGCTCGATTGGGTCGCCGCCGACTGGGAACAAGCACAGGAATACTTGCGCATGCCCCAGCTCAAACATATCAGTTACATCCCCGATGCCGGCCAGGCGTGCATCTACATGAGGACAGATAAGAAAGACTCCCCCTTCGCCGATAAACGAGTAAGGCAGGCACTGTGGCTAGGCATAGACCATAAGAAGATAGTCGACGATTATTACGGTGGCAATGCCGTACTACTCAAATGGCCAGTTACACCCGCAAAGGAGTTTGCGGATATTTATGTGCCCTTGGAGCAAATGCCAAGGTCAGTGCAAGAGCTTTTTGAATACCATCCAGACAAAGCAAAACAACTGCTCGCTGAGGCTGGTTACCCCAATGGTTTCAAAACAAAAATAATCTGTTACAACAGCCGCGTGTACATGGAGCCGCTACAACTGGTAAAAGATATGTGGGCTAAAATAGGAGTTGAATTGGTGATCGAACCTAAAGACCTCGGCACACATACCAGCTTATCGATAAGACGTGCCTACGATGAGATGTTCTTCGGCGGCTATGCCGGTGCTGGCACCTACATGAAGGCAATAAACTACACTGGACCCGGAATGTATAATGGAAGCTATGTCAATGACCCGATATTAAATAAGGCACGCGATGAAATGCTGGCAGCTTATCCGGATGAGGCTAAAGTGGCTGAAATACACCGACAGATGCTGCCTTACCTTTTGGAGCAAGCATATGTTATTGCACTACCAGCACCATACTGGTATGTGTTCTGGTGGCCATGGTTGAAGAACTATGATGGACAACTTTCACTGGGATACTACAACGGAAGCGGACTCCAGTACGCCTGGATCGACCAGGAACTGAAAAAATCAATTCTGGGTAAATAACAGTTTATACAGTTGGCACCGGACATGTTACTGAATAAATAAGACGGGGTAAGAGGTTAGCGGCACTTGTAAAATCTACAACAGGCACAGCCGTGTAGGTGGGGCTACTCGATGGCATATAGAGCCCCGTCATCTGAACCAATATAAATCACCCCCTGGCTCACGCTCGGAGAGGAAGTAATCGCACTGCTAATGTTAAATTTCCAGAGCACCTCGCCGGTCTCAGCATTTATAGCATAAAGGTTGCCTCTCCCGGTGCCAAGGTAAATATTGTCCCCACACTTAGCAATACAGCCCACTATTACACCATCCGGTACAAACTCCCAGCGCTTCTGGTGAGTTGCAAGGTCGATGGCAACCAGCTTGTTCGTAGCACCGATATACAATGTGTCGTCTGTCACCAGCGGCGATGACTCCACTCTGTTCGCTATCTTGAACTCCCACAGAAAACCCGACTGGGGTGAAGGCTTGGGTACAGGCAGTCCAAAAGCATAAGCCTGCAGCCAGTAAGGTCTGAGTTCATGTTCCCAGGGAGAGCTACGCGCCTTACCATCGAATGCAAATAAGCGCCCGCTGAAATTGCAGCAATAGACCACACCCTGGCTCACGGCTGGCGAAGCTGGCACGGGAGAATACGCTTTGAACCGGAGGCGGAGCCTCCCACTCAACCCATCCAGGGCATAACAAAAACCGTCGTTTGAGCCAACATAAACTATGCCCTCAGCCACTGCCGGTGACGATGCCACATACCCGTCGGTTACAAACTGCCACAGCTTCACCCCTTTTACTGCATGCACAGCGTAGACAGAATAATCATCGGCACCGAAATACACAGCCTCGCCTGCAACAGCAGGCGAAGACCTGACCGGATATCCTACCGCAAACTCCCAGAGCTTTCTCCCTGTTTCCGCCTCGACAGCATGTAGCTTGCCATCATTCGAACCGACATAGACGACTCCATCAACAACAGCCGGTGAAGATTCGACCCATGAGCCTGTCACATATTCCCACCGCTTTGCTCCGGTCGCTGCATCGATGGCATACAGTCTGTGGTCTCGTGAGCCGAAATAAACAGCATTGCCAGCTATCGCCGGTGACGAGTGAATCGAAGCGCCGGATTGGAAGACCCATCTCAGGTTTCCCTGCGGCAAGATACCGATTGAGTCACAACAGCCTGACCGTCTTAAGCCGTGGCGAAACATAGCCCAATCCCCTGCAGAAGAATCAGAGTCCAACCATGCTGGCGGCTTGACCAAAAAGTCAGTGCCATAGTACAAACTCAGACAGGTAGTTAAAAGCACGACCACAAGCACAACCAAACCTATGGTCAATAGCCTGACCTTTCTTCTCGCCCTCAGCCGCTCTGCCCCTTGTTTCACCATCTCCTCCAACTGTCTGGCAGAAACAACATCGCCACGTAGTACCGACCAGCAGTATTGACAGAATGTTCTGCCTACAGGAGTCGGTCGCTGGCACACCGCACAGATCACCATAAACTCATTATTATTGGGCGCTCGGCTCATATTCCCACCATTGTCCCCTTTTCCAAGGACCTGCCTGGACACTTAATTATATCAACAAAGTCCGGCTAGACGCTCTCAAGATATACAAACTCACTAACTCGAAACACTACTCGTTTAGGGCGAAAGCAGCACCCAAGAAACTGTGGGAAAAACACGCAGCCAAATTATACTCTGGCTTGACAAAGAATGCATGTAATGGCTAACATTACCTTGCCCTTGGACTAATGCCGCCCCGGGATAACCCGACAGTCCCGTCGGCAATGTTTCAAGACCAACAATAAGCAAGGAGGGATTTATGACTACCGAATCAGCAAAGCTTGAGGCATTTCGAAAGGAGGTGCGCGCCTGGATAAGACAAAACCTCCCTAAAGGATGGGGGACACCTGAATACAAAGCACCGGACCCCCTCAGCCGCGAAGCCCACGAGCTTGGTAAATGGTGGCAGAAAAAACTGTATGAGGCAGGATATGTGGGCTTCGGCTATCCCAAGGAATACGGCGGTATAGAAAGACCCCCCGAGGAAATAGCCATCATACGCGAAGAGCTAGCCAGGCATGAAACCCCACCCGGACCTATGTCTCTCGGGTTCCTTGTAGCAGCACCAGCACTCCTGGCACATGGTCAGGAATGGCAAAAAAAGCGTTTTATACCGAAAATATTAAGTGGCGAAGAGAGCTGGGCTGAGTACTTCTCCGAACCAAATGCTGGTTCTGACATCGCTAACATTCAGACCACGGCAGTTAAAGACGGCGACGAATGGGTAATAAACGGCCAGAAAATATGGACAAGCATGTGGGAGTTCGCTAATTTCGGTCTTATAGCCTGCAAGACAGACCCGAATGCCCCCCGCCATCGCAACCTCACCTGCTTCATTGTCGACTGCGAAAGCCCTGGCATAACCAGACTTCCGCTTAGACAGATGACCGGGAATGCAGAGTTCGGTGAGGAGTATTTCGATAACGTGCGTGTCCCGGATAAGAACCGCGTAGGCGAGGTTAACCAGGGCTGGGGAGTGGTCCTCACCGCTCTCATGTCGGAAAGAAGTGGCGGTGGCGCTTTCTGGGGTGGCGGTGCTGCAGCAATGGCAGGCACAGGACTGAGATCCGCCGCAGTCAGAGCAATCGTCGACCTCGCCAAGGAAACACGCCGCTTCGGCAAAGTGGTCTGGGAGGATCCGGTCTTCAGACAGAAGATCGCTCAGATAGCTATTGAGGCAGAAGCTATGAGATGCAGCGGAATGCGCATGGTCGCCAGAATGCGCAAAGGGTGGAGACCTACAAATGAAGCTTCGATAGTAAAGAACTTCCAAGCTGAGATGAGAGTACGAAATGGCGATATTGTGATGGAAATCATCGGTGCCTACTCCCAGTTGAATAGGGACTCAAGGTTAGCCCTCAACGGCGGCGACTGGGTGTACCAGATGCTTAGAGCCAGAGGCGCTACCATCGAGATGGGCACCTCCGAGGTCAATCGCAACATCATCGCCGAGAGAATACTAGGACTACCCAGGTAGGATAAATATAAGGACTGGATGAAAGGAGAACTACGATGGAATGGGCACTTACTGAAGAACAGGAAATGCTGAAGACTATGGCACGTGACTTCATGGAAAAAGAATGCACCAGGAGTCATGTTCGGGCAATGATGGAAGACGAGGTCGGCTATTCCCCTGAACTATGGAAAAAGATGGCAGACCTGGGGTGGCTGGGGCTCATCTTCCCCGAAGAATTTGGCGGTGGAGCAATGAGCTTCAGGGATTTGACCATCCTGTGCGAGGAGATGGGACGCTCCCTGCTACCCGCCCCATTTATCTCCACCGTCATCCTCTGCGGTCTACCCATCCTCTTTGCCGGCTCACAAAACCAAAAGAAGGAGTTCCTCACAAAAATTGCTGAGGGAAAGGCTACCTTCGCTCTCGCCGTTCTGGAGCAAGACGGTGACTTCTGGCCCCAGGGTATCAAAATGCGGGCTGAGCAGCGCGGCGATGAATACATCCTCAACGGCACAAAGCTGTTTGTCTGGGATGCTAAAGCTGCAGACTACTTCCTCTGTGCCGCCCGCACAAAGCACAGCCCCAACCCGGAAGAGGGGATCACGCTCTTTATCGTAGACGCCAAAGAATGGGGTGTATACATCAGCCCGCTGAACAACATCGACGTTTTGAGAAAACAGTCCGAAGTGGTACTGACCAACGTACCAGTATCTGCTGATAACATCGTCGGCGAACTGCATAATGGCTGGCCAATATTGAAGAAGATGTCGCTCTACGCCATAGCTGCCCTTTGTGCTGAAATGGTGGGCTGCGGAGAAAAAGTGCTCGACATGACCGTTAGCTACGCTAAAGAGCGCATAGCCTATGGTGTCCCCATCGGTAGCTTCCAGGCAATCAAGCACAAGTGCGCCGACATGCTCAGCGGACTTGAGTACGCCCGCTCACTCATGGAATGGGCTTGCCTGGCACTGAGCGAGGACTCACCTGATGCCCCCTTAGCTGTCTCCATGGCTAAAGCCTATTGCGGCGATGTCTGCAAAAAGGTCTGCGACGAAGGCGTCCAGATCCACGGTGGCATCGGCTTCTCCTGGGAACATGACATGCACCTCTATTTCAAGCGGGTAAGGACAAACGATACCGCTTTCGGCAGCAGCGTCTTCCACCGCGAACTGGTCGCCCAGCAACTCGAATAGGACACGCACATACTTACAAGAATCCAGTGCCCAGCCTAGCAGTGAGGCTGGGCACTGGTACTATTATGGCAAGCTTATGCCGCTGCCAATTCCTGATGTTGTGGCACTTTAGGCGGTCGGATAAACAAAGCCACCAGACTTCCAAAGGTCAGCAACGCCGCCACTACCTCAAGCGCCACCATATAGCTGCCCGTCCTGTCAAACACCCAGCCAGCCCAGATAGGGGCAATTATGCCCACGGGCAGCGAGATAGCAGTGCCAATGCCCATTATCGAACCAATCGCCTTTCTGCCGAAATAGCGCACTCTTACTGGCATCATCAGTCCGAAACCCAAGCCAAAACCGAAACCATAGGTTATATACCAGGTGTATATCATCGCCTCTGTCTGGTGCAGAAGGAAGGAACCAAATCCCAGAGCCTCGAGGGAATATGCTCCGAATATGAGCAAATTGAGATGCTGCTTTTTCATGCGGTCCACCAAATACGCACCAAGGAACCTCCCTGGTATGCTCACCGTCACCATTAAGGACAGCATCTGTGCCGCCCGTACCGGGTCAACCCCCCTGTCCGTTAAAAACGGGACGCTGTGGATATTGATCACCGGCGCCGCCAGATTGTGGCAGGCAGCTGATATCAAAAGCAGCCAGTATGTTGGCGTCTTCAGCACCTGTGAGAGAGTAAAATCGAACTCGCTCACCTCGGCAGCGTATTTCCGCCCCTTTTCTGCCATATCTTCGCCTTCAACGTCTTCCACACTCGCACCGTCTGGCAGCATACCGTAGCGTTCAGGCGGGTATTGTCTCACGAAAAGCGACACCAGCGGGACACCAATAACGAGCATAACGATACCGCCAATGAGGACTGTCATCCGCCAGCCGACCACTGTTATCAGCCACGCGACCAGGGGCAAAACCAGCACGCCGGAGAGCCCTGAGAAGAACACCTGGACACCACTTGCCAGACCTCGCTTTTTCACAAACCACCGTGCTATCGCCGCTTGTAACGGTACCCCTAAAGCAAGGTCTATACCGATGGGTAGAAAAACACCCCAAACCACCAGAAAAGCCCAGAATGAGTGTACCAGACTCATGAGACTGAAGCAGATGGCTACCATAACTGCTCCCAAAAAAATCAACCACCTTGGACCAAATCGGTCGGTAAGCCACCCTGCGATCGGAGACAGAATACCCCCCTCCATCCTGCCAATACTTGCTGGTATGGTGGTGGCAGTACGACTCAGCCCTAGCTCCCGCGATATAGGCTTGAACAACGCCGAAAAACCATAAGCCTGATAGCCATAGCCCCACAAAGCCAGAAAACCACCGGTAAGAACTAGCCACCATCCCGGGAAAATCTTGCGTAATGCCGTTGCTCTATTAAGCACCATCGGCTTCTCTACCGAATCAGTCGCCCGAGAGGATTCCTTGCCAAAGTTGAACCGCATGACAGTGTCTGCCTTTCTCTTGCTTGTCAATTAAATTTACTAGCCACTGTGCCCCGGCAGCCGCACAATTACGGCTAACATCTTTCCAGATAAATGGGCTTGCATATTTTATTCCTTACCCGTCCCGTCCTTCAAGTTTTGCATCAACCTCTCCTTGTCCCAGTCAGCCCGAAAAGCTATAATCCTTGTCATCGACAGTAAAGGTTCAGCAAAAATGGCACAGTCTCTTCCCACTCGAGATTTTGCTGTCGAGTAACAACCATGCCACAAAAAGAGGCCTGTATAGTCCTGCCCGCCTTGAATGAAGAGGCAACCATAGGGAAGGTCATCGCCGAGATCCCGCAACACATTCTTGAGGAAAAGGGCTACCATACCACTGTTCTGGTAGTCGATAATGGCAGCACCGATAGCACCAGAGCAATCGCCTCGGAAAAAGGGGCTAAGGTAATAGCCGAGCCGAGAAGGGGCAAGGGTAGAGCAGTAAAAACCGCCTTCGAACAGGTTGAGGCTGACTTCGTCTTTATGCTGGACTCCGACTATACTTATCCCGCCACTTATATTCCAGAAATGCTCACTCTTCTGGAACAGGGCTATCCTGTGGTCATTGGCTCAAGGCTTAAAGGCAAAATAGAGCCCGGAGCTATGAGCCGCCTCAATCTGATAGGTAACCACATCCTCGCCTGGCTGGCAACCATCCTCTACTGCAAAAAAATCAGCGACCTATGCACCGGTCTCTGGGGTTTCCGCGGAGAAATCATTAAAACGCTAAACTTACAGGCGCACGGCTTCGACTTCGAAGCTGAGCTGTTCACCCAAATTGCCAAAAACGGCTACCCCATAGCCGAAGTCCCGATCCATTACCGCCCCCGCCCCACAGAAGCCAAACTGAAATCGCTCAAGGACGGGCTCAAAATCGGTTGGAGACTGCTCACCCGCCGGTTTTCTCACTGAAACACGGCGCCGATATCAAGCCATGCCTCAGAAAACACGAAGGCACGGACTTCATCACGCTCCACCAGATAAGCAATGAAGCTTCCCAGATTGTCCCTCTCGCCTGTAGCATGATAATGGGATAACACAGGGAAAATGCGAGGTGGTAGGACATAGACCGCAGTGGCAACAAGACTGGATTTCGGCTCAGACGGCTTCTCCTCAAACTCTATGATGCGACCGCCTTCCAGCCTGACGACGCCAAACCCAGTCGCCTTCCTTCTATCACCGATATCATGCACCGCCACCAGGGCATTCCTGCCATCGTAAGCAGCGATAAACCTGCTCAAATCAAATTCAAAATAATTGTCTCCGGCGATAACTAGCAAGTCATCAGCAAAATTCTTCTCGATGACCCAGAAATTCAGCGAGCCAATAGCCCCCTTCTTCTGCTCTTCAGTCCACACATCCTCAACACAGATTTCAACCCTTCTCCCCAGCCCGTTCTGCCAGTTACGGAAATCAGCCTCAAACTTGCGGTTGCAGCAGACAAAGACCTCGACATTGTCCGGTACCCTCTCCACAATATGCGTCAGCACTGGCTTGCCCCTATATTCAAGCAAAGCCTTAGCTCTGTCCATGGTAAGGGGATAAAGTCGTGTGCCGAAGCCGCTGGCAAGGACAAGGCACTTCACAGCGGCATTATACAGAACCCCACATAGCTCCAGCAACCTCCAGCACCTGCAACGGCTATGACAACCGGACTTATGTCCTCCACAACCCGGCCACCGCCAAGCCACACAACCCCACCCCGGCAATCACCGCACCAACCCAGCCCAGAAGACACAGACAAGTAACAATCACACCAGCAATAACCACACCACACGCTATAGAAATCAAAGCATACTTGAAATTCAGCCCCAGAAGAAAGGCTGCTATCGACCCCGTCCAGGCACCGGTCATCGGCAATGGTATGGCAACAAACAGCGCCAGCCCTATCCTCTCGTACTTTTCGATAATCTGCCCTCGGTGTTGCGTATATCCAAATACCCACTCCACCAACCTCCTGCCGATGCCAACTTTGCTAGCCCACCTCGCCAATGATTCCAGAAACAACAGCAGGAAGGGCACCGGCAAGAAGTTGCCAATAATAGCCAGACCAAGTGCCTCGTACCACGGCATGCCAAACAGGTTAATCGCCACAGGCAATGCGCCTCGAAGCTCCACCACGGGCAACGCAGAGATAACCAAGACCACCAGTTCTTGCGCCAGCCCCGACTTTAGCAGACTATCGACCACTTTTGTCAGCCCTTGCCCCGATAGTTTAGCGCAATTATATCATTAAACCCGGCCGCTCCCACGCCCACGTCACGCTTTTGAGCCTGCTGTCTCTTGCGCCAACAGATGCAAAGATATAATATATACCTCAATGAAAGCGCTGGTATTGTCCGGTGGTAAGGGAACAAGGCTCAAGCCGCTGACCAACACCATAGCCAAACAGCTCCTGCCAGTGGCAAATAAGCCCATACTCCACTATGTCATGGAACAAATCGCCGAGGCGAAGATAACAAATATCGGCGTCATCATCTCCCCGGAGACAGGGGATAAAATCAGAGAGGCGCTCGGCGATGGAACTCGATGGAATGTCCAACTCACCTATATAACCCAACCCCAGCCCCTCGGACTTGCCCACGCCGTAAAAACAGCCCGACCATTCCTCGGCAATTCCCCCTTCCTCATGTTCCTCGGCGATAATCTTATCCGGGGTGGTGTTACCGACTTCGTCGCCGAATTCGAAAAACACCATCCCAGCGCCCTGGTTCTGCTCAAAGAGGTGGCTGACCCTCGCCTCTTCGGCGTTGCCGAGCTCAATGGCACGGGGAAAGTGGTCCGCCTCGTAGAAAAGCCGAAAGAACCTAAAAGCAACCTGGCACTTGTCGGCATCTACCTCTTCACCCCGGAAATCCACCAGGCTATAGAGCAGATAACGCCATCATGGCGTGGCGAGCTGGAGATAACCGATGCCATCCAGAAGCTTCTAGATAGCGGTAAGACCGTGCACACCCATATCTTAAAAGGCTGGTGGCTGGACACCGGCAAAAAGGATGACCTTTTAGAAGCCAACCGTGTGGTGCTCGATGACCTCTTACAGCGGGACATCAGAGGTGAGATAGACGGTGATAGCAAGGTCATCGGCAGAGCGGAAATCGGCGAAGGTACCAGAATCGAAAACAGCACCATCAGGGGACCGGTCTCCATTGGCAGGTCGTGCTACATAAAGGACTCCTATATCGGTCCCTTTACCAGCATCGGCAGCGGCAGCAAGATCGAAAACTCAAGCATCGAACACTCGGTAATCCTGGAAGACTGCTCCGTCTGCCACATCGAGCGCCTGGCAGACAGTGTCATCGGCAGGGGCGCCAGGATAGTCAGAAGGGAGCATGGTTTTAAAGCAGTCAGGTTGTTCATCGGTGATGACACCGAGATCGAGCTATAAATCCCGTACTTTATACAAGGAGGAAGGAGACACATGATCAAACAATACCCGCTCGAAGGAGTCAAGACGTACGAGTTGAACATAATACCTGACGAACGCGGCTTCTTCGCCGAAGCGTTAAGACAGGACTGGAAGGATTTCATCGACGAATGGATTGCGCAGGTCAACCTCAGCTATAGCTCCCCTGGCATTGTCAGAGCCTGGCACAAACACCTCCGTGGTCAGGTGGACTATTTTCTCGTGGTAGAAGGTGCCATGAAGGTCTGCGCCTACGATGAGCAGACCGGCAGACTGGCTGAAGTAATCGCCAGCGCCCACAAGCCCTCACTGGTCAGAATACCGGGATACTACCTTCACGGGACCAAAACGATTAGCAGCCAGCCATCCCTCACAGTCTATTTCGTCACCCGCCTGTACGACTACAAAGACCCCGATGAAGTGCGTGTCCCCTGGGACGATGCCTCCATTGTCCCATCAGAGATAAACGGCAATAGAAATGACCCGCGTGTCGGCAAGCCTTGGGACTGGTTTTATCCACCGCATAAATAGGAGGTAGGCTATGAGCAAGAAAATACTGGTCACAGGTGGTTGTGGCTACATAGGTAGCGTCCTCGTGCCTCTCCTACTGGAACGAGGCTACCAAGTACGTGTCTTCGATAAGCTCTACTTCGGCGAAGAGCCTCTCCAACAAGTCCGCGAAAAGATAGAACTCATCCCCGGCGACGTGCGCAATCTCGACCCTTCGGTCCTGGATGGCATTGCCGGGGTAATTCATCTCGGTTCCTTGAGCAACGACCCCACCGCCGCCTTTGACCCCCAGGCTAATCAAAGTATCAATTATGAGGGAACGATTAAGCTGGCAAGAGCTTGTAAAGAGCGCGGCATTGAAAAGTTCACCTTCGCCTCCACCTGCGCTATATACGGCTTCCATATTGAAGGAGTGGCCGATGAGGACTTCCCCGTCAATCCCCAGAGCGACTACGCCAAGTCCAAGCTGGATGCAGAGATAGGCTTGCAGGGACTGGCTGACAAGTACTTCTGTCCCATCATCTTTCGTCAAGCAACGGTATTCGGTTTCTCCCCCCGGATGAGATGGGATATAGTGATAAACGCCTTTGTCATGCACGCCTTTAAAACGGGTAGGCTTGATGTCTGGTTTGGAGGCGAAGCTTGGCGCCCGGTGGTGCACGTGAAAGACACTGCTGAAGCCCACATTCTTGCCCTGGAGGCTGACCCGAGTAAAGTACGCGGTGAGGTTTTTAACTTGGTCTACAAGAATTACCGCATCCTGGAATTGGCACACCGCGTCCGCAGAGCCCTAGCCAGCATGGGCATCGATGTCGAAGTGGATGTGAATTATGACCAGGAGGACAATCGGAGCTACCGAGCCCATGGGGAAAAACTAGCCAGGACGTTAGGTTTTACCCCCAAAGTATCGGTAGAAGAAGGAGTAAAGGAAATTGTGGATATGCTCAGAAGTGGGCGGTACCGCGATTTTGACCACCCTGTCTACTACAATATGCGTTGGATGAAACTTCTTGTCGAAGTCGAAGACAGACTAAAGAAGACCGGTAAGGTATTGTAGGAGACTCGTGTGAAGGTAGCACTAATCGGCGCCAGCGGACAGTTAGGGAACGACCTCTGTAAGGAAATCGACACCAAAAGTTTGATATCCCTCACCCATTCCCACATCGAGATAACTGATCTCGATTCGGTAAAACAAGTTCTCCACAAATGCCATACTGACATCGTCATCAATACCGCCGCCTTTCACCGCGTCGATGACTGCGAGACCGACCCGGACAAGGCTTTTCTGGTAAACGCAATCGGCGCCCGAAACGTCGCTGTGGTGGCGGAGGAGATCGGCGCTAAGCTCGTCCACATAAGCACCGACTATGTCTTCGGCGGCGAAACAGAAACCCGCACCACCCCCTACACCGAGTTCGATACACCTGTCCCACCCAATATCTACGGTAAGTCCAAGCTCGCCGGCGAACAGTTCGTCCGCCACCTCTGCCACAAGCACCTCATCGTCCGTGTCTCCGCCCTCTTCGGCACCGCCGGCTCCAGTGGCAAAGGCGGCAACTTCATCGAGACCATGATACGGCTGGCAAAAGAGCGCCCGGAGCTCACCGTGGTCAATGACCAGGTGTTCTCCCCCACCTACACCAAAGACCTCGCCCGCAAAATAGCCTGGCTCATCACCACCGAATACTACGGCACCTTCCATATCACCAACAGGGGCACCTGCTCCTGGTACGACTTCGCCGTGGAAATATTAAAGCAGGCGGGCTTGTCCACGCCTATTAAGCCCATCACCTCAGACCAGTACCCCCAGAAAGCCCGGAGACCGCGCTACTCCGTGCTGGACAACTACCACCTCCGACTCCTCGGTGCCGACGATATGCGACCGTGGCAGGAAGCCCTCACCGACTATCTAAAAAGCAAAGGGCACATCCCTTGACGACAGCCAGTAGGAACATAGCAGATATAGTCATCATCGGCGCCGGCGTCATCGGCTGCAGCATTGCCTTCCACCTGGCAAAGCTCGGCTGCCACGACATAATCGTGCTGGAAAGGGACGATATCGGCTCCGGCTCCACCGGCAAATGCGCCGGTGGCATCAGACAGCAGTTCTCCACCGAAGCCAACATTAAGCTTTCCATCGAAAGCGTAAGGTTCTTTGAGCACTTCGAAGAGGAAACGGGCTACCCCGCCGACTTCCGCCAGCACGGCTACCTCATGCTGGCAACCACCGATGACGAGGTCGCCGCCTTTCGCCAGAATGTGGCACTGCAACAGGAGCTGGGGATAGATGTCAGCCTGCTCACCCCTGAAGAGGTGAAGGAACTTGTCCCCAGCCTCAACACCGATGATGTGCTGGCAGCAAGCTACTGCCTTTCAGACGGCTACGCCGACCCTTATTCCGTCGTTCAGGGCTTCGCCCGCGCTGCCAGAGAAATGGGAGTGAAGTTCCGCCGCGAGACGGAAGTCACCGCAATCGAAAGAAAAGGCAGATCCTGGCAAGCCCGCACCTCGCAGGGAGACTTCCATTGCTCAATCCTGGTCGTCGCCACCGGTGCTTATAGCGGACCCGTGGGCAAAATGCTCGGGCTGGATATCCCGCTTCAACCCCATCGCCGCCATCTGTTCATCACCTCCCCGTGCGACCAGATTCCCCGAAACTCGCCTCTGGTTGTGGAGTTCCGCACCGGCTTCTGGTTCCGCAGGGAAGGTCTGTGCCTCATCTTCGGCATGCGCAATCCCGACGAGCCTGAAGGGTTCGATACTACCGTTGACTGGGGCTTTCTCCCCGCCATCGGTCTTGTGTCCCAGAAACGATTGCCGCTGCTCAACGAGCTAAGTATCACCGCCGCCCAGGCAGGTCTTCACGATGATACTCCGGATAGCAACGCCATCATCGGCAAAGCGCCTGGTATAGACAACTTGTATCTTGCCTGTGGCTTCAGCGGGCATGGCTTCATGCACTCTCCAGCCGCAGGCAGGATTATGGCTGACCTGATTACAGGCAGAATTGAGACTGCCCCCGCCTGCTTCAGCCTCCACAGGTTCCAGAGCAGCACCGCAAAGGCTGAGAGGTGCGTCATATAACACGATGTCCGTCTCACAGCTTGCCATAACCAGCGCATCCCTTCACCATACGGAGATAGCTTTCGTTGGCTCACGGGGCATCCCCGTCGGCTATGGCGGCGCCGAGACCTTCATCGAGGAGCTGGCACCACGCTTGCTCGAACACGGCTTCACAGTATCAGTAACCTGCGAGTCCACCGGTTTCGGTGAGGACGACTACGGCGGCATCACCAGACTCCACATCCCTGCCATCCAGGGCAGGACCCTCACCATTCCCACAATCAACGATATAGTGGCAACCACCTATCTCCTGTGGAAGCACCCTGAAGTCCGGCTGGTCTATTATGTAGCCCCCGATGGCGCCCCGGCAGCACTGCTTGCCCGCTTGTGTGGTAAGAAAGTGGTGGTCAACACCGACGGCATTGAATGGAAACGCCCCATCCTCAGACGCCCTTACTTTACACCCCTGTGGAAATTCATCTCTTTTTTCACCTCGTGGTACCTGAGATTCTCCGAATGGCTGGCGGTGAAGATAGCCCACGCCATCATTGCCGACTCGAAAGCCATCAAGACCTATCTGGAGAGAAGCTACCGCACCACCAGAGCCGTTTACATCCCGTACGGTGCCAGAAAACTGCTCACTACCACAACTACGTCCGGGGAGGAAAAACAGGTGCTGGACAGCTTTGGGTTATCTCCGGAAACTTACTACCTCACCGTGGGCAGAATTGTAGCCGAGAACAACATCCATCTTGAACTGGAAGGCTTCAAAAAGTCAAACTCCAGCCGCAAGCTGGTGATCGTCGGCAACTTCCATCCCAAAGACAGCTATAACCGCTTCCTTGAGAGACTGAAGGGCGCCGACACGAAGATAATGTTCCTGGACCCCATCTACGATAAAAAGGTGCTGGGCATCCTCAGAAAGAACTGCTTCGCTTATATCCACGCCTATCAACTCGGCGGCACCAACCCCTCCCTCCTGGAACAGATGGCGTTCGGCACGCCCATAATCGCCTATGATGTCCCCTTCCACCGCGAGGTGCTGGGCGAGGGTGGCATCTACTTCATCACCGCAGTCGGGCTGGCTCAGTGCATCACTGCACTGGAAAACGGTAGCTACGACCTGCACCAGCTTGCCGCCTGCTGCGCCCGCCGCCTTGCTGAAGACTACAACTGGGAGATTGTGACACAAAAATACAGCGCCCTTTTCCGAAATCTGCTCCAGCCACTAAAATAGCGCAAAAACCGTGTAAATTTCCATAACCATGAAAGCCAGCATCATTGTCCTCAGCAAAAACGCCGGCGACGGCTGGGAGAGACTGCTCCAGCGTCTCTTCTCTCAAAAGTTCAACGGCGAATACGAGGTCATCGTCATCGATTCCGGCTCCTCCGATGCCACTGTGGAAATTGCCCGCCGCTATCCCACGCGGCTGGTGACCATACCGCCCGAGGAGTTCCACCACGGCAGGACGAGAAACCTCGGCGCCGGACTTGCCCGCGGCGAGATACTCGTCTACATCACCCAGGACGCCTTACCGTTGCAGGAAGACTGGCTACAAAAACTTACCGATAATTTCAGCGACCCTGCAGTAGCCATGGTCTGCGGCAGGCAAATGCCCTGGCAGCACACCAAGCCGCCGGAGAGGTTCTTCTATCTTTACAACTTCCCCGATTTCAAAGTCCGCATCACCGCTCACGATCCCGATTACTACCACGACAACCTGTTCATCTCCGATGTCAACTCAGCACTGAGAAAGGACGTCTGGCAAAAGTTCCGCTTCTCCGAAAAGGTCATCGTCGCTGAGGACAAAGAGCTCGCCGCCCGCCTGCTTGCCGCCGGCTGGACGCTCATCTACGAGCCCGGAGCGCCGGTATACCACGCCCACGAACTCACCCTTAGAGAGACATTCGACCGTTATGTAACCTTCGGCGTCGCCTTAGCCCAGGGCTCCGGCGGTCTCCCCCGCTCCCGCAACTGGCTTGCCCACCGCCTTGGACATATCATTCAGGAGATGAAGTTCGTCCTCTCACAGGACCGCTGGTGGTACTGGCTGCCCTACTCCATAGCCTACGAGTTGAGCAAACTCCTCGGCATCGCCTGCGGCTTTATCAAAGGTATGCTACAATAACACGCAAGATGTGGCAATATCGGGAACTCATCAAGAACCTCACCTTCGCTGAGTTCAAAAACCGCTACCAGAACACCACCCTGGGCTTCTTCTGGTCGCTCCTCAGCCCCCTTCTCCTCTCCCTCGTCCTCTGGTTTGTCTTCCGCAACCTCTTCCACCAGGAAGAAAACTTCGCCGCCAACCTCCTGGTGGGCATCATGGCATGGCGCTTCTTCGCCACCGGCACCTCCGCCGCCCTCGGGGCAGTGGTTAACAAGCCCAGCCTGGTGACCAAGGTCTACATACCCCGCCAGATACTTGTCCTCAGCACCGTGCTGGCTAACCTCATCAGCTCCCTCCTGGAATTCCTCGTCCTCCTGCCCATCCTGTTTGCCCTGCTCAAGCACCTTCCCCTTACCATAGTCCTCTTTCCCCTGGTCCACATCCCCTACCTGCTCTTTATCTACGGCATCGGTCTCTTCCTTGCCGCCCTGTTCGTTTACTTCCGTGACCTCAATCAGATATGGGACGTGCTGATAAACGTCCTCTTTTTCTGCTCGCCCATCATCTACCCCCTGTCCATAGTGCCCGACTATCTCATGCCCTACTACACCCTTAACCCTATAACCCAGTTCATCATCGTTTACCGCAATCTCATGGTCGCCGGCACATCCCCCTCGATGTTCGGCATTGCCGGCATCACCGTCGTAGGCGTCGTCGCCTGGCTTATCGGCAACTACGCCTTCAGCCGACTCCAGCGCCGCTTTGCCGAGGAGGTATGACCTGTGCCCTTGACAACAGCACCCTCTCCTTCTACAGTAGTTCCCTCTCCCTGTATAATAATTCCCTCTCCCTTGAGGGAGAGGATTAAGGTGAGGGTGCCAGCAGTAGTTCCCTCTCCCTGTATAATAGTTCCCTCTCCCTTGAGGGAGAGGATTAAGGTGAGGGTGCCAATAGAACTAGCCTCTCCCTTGAGGGAGAGGCTAAGGTGAGGGTGAAATGCCTGCCATAGTTGCTGAAAACCTGTCCAAAAAGTTCCGCATCCCCAGGGAAAAACGCACCACCCTCTTCCAGAACCTCGTCGGCGTCGTCAAAAGGCAGCTCGAATACGAAGAGTTCTGGGCACTTCAGGATGTCAGCTTCCAGGTCGAAAAAGGTGAGACCTTCGGCATCATCGGCAGGAACGGCTCCGGCAAGACCACACTGCTCAAGATACTGGCAAAAGTCCTCTACCCCGACAAAGGCACGGTCACCATCGACGGCAGGGTCGCCTCCTTCCTCGAGCTCGGAGTCGGCTTCCAGCCCGAGCTCACCGCCAGAGAGAACGTCTATATCTACGCCTCCATCCTCGGCATGGGCAAGAAGCAGGTGGACGGGGTATATAACGACATCTTCGACTTCGCCGAACTCAAAAAGTTCCAGGACATGAAGCTCAAGAACTATTCCTCCGGCATGTACCTTCGCCTCGCCTTCTCCACCGCCATCCATGCCCACCCCGATGTCATGCTCGTGGACGAGGTGCTGGCGGTGGGCGATGAAGCCTTCCAGAAAAAGTGCCTTGCCAAAATAGAAGAGTTCCGCCGCCAGGGCAGGACCATCATCTTCGTCTCCCATTCCCTGGGGATGGTCAAACAGCTCTGCCAGCGCTCCCTACTCCTCGACAGCGGCAGAGCAGTCTCCTTGGACACCACAGAAAAAGTGGTAGCCGACTACCTCTCACTCGTGGGACAGAGCGCAGCAGGAACCATCTAGAAGACACACCCCACCACTACTGAACGCCAGCCACCAAACAGGCAGAGCTTGAAGGCAACTAAGCTGACCGCGCACCTACCCCTTCACCCGTAGCTTTTCAGAAAATTGACCACCTCATGCTTCAGCACATCAAAATCGCTCAGCCTGGTCTTGGCTATCTGATACACTATCTTGTCGTCTATCCGGGTGTACTCGTGGACGAGTATGTTCCTGAACCCCCGCATTTCTTTCAGGATACCGACCACCCGCGGAGATAGCACATGTGCCTTCTCCAGTTTATCGAGCAGATCAACTTCTTCCGCGGGGATACCCAGCCGCAGCCCTGTCACCAGCAGGTGACATATATCAAGCGCAGCTTCGACGGATAGCTGGAGCAACCTCTCGCAGGCGCGCTTCCTTTCTATCCTCTGGTACAGGGCAAAATCGTCAGGCAAGACCTGGCGCAATTCACCGAGGTAACCATCAAGCTGGTCAAGCCTGGCTAGAATCCGCTCCCGGTCAAGCACTGAGCAGCGCCTCCAGATACTCGCGGTACATGTGTCTGAAATCTTCAAATTCACTGGCAGTGCGGAAAGCAATCTCGTATAGTTGGTCTTCATCCTTACATAAAAGCACCCGCCCCTCTTTTAGTACTCGCTGGCGGATATACAGTGGCAATTGAGAAAAAATGTGAATATCGCCAGCCCCCAGTGCCAGATAACCCAGCCTTTTCTGAAACAGGTATTCGCCGGTATATTCCCCGGGGCACAGCACCAGACATAGATCGGTGTCCGAACCCATAGTGGCATCTCCCCTTACCCGACTGCCGAAAAGGATAACAGCCATCACCTCGGTGTCTTCCATCGCCTTTGCCAGTATCTTCTCCATTTGCGATTGATTATAGCATATAAAGCGTCCGGGCACTTCCCTCGGGCGCCATAGAAAAGGTGGCAGCCGACTACCTCTCACTGCTGGGACATAGCACATCAAAATAGGTCTATAGTTGTAACATCACAAATCATGCCTCAGAAAATAGCCCTCTTCTTCAGTCGGGCTCGGTATGAGCACCTCAAGGACAGCGACCACGATATCATCCTTGTCAGCTATCACTTTGAGCGCTATAATTTTCTTGATATGCTGGCGATGTTCCGCGAACTGCGGGGCGACGTTTTTGCCCACGATGTATCAGCCTGCACCCCAGAGGAAGACCGAATATGGCAAAGACAACTTCTCGCCAACAAGCCAGACCCAGAGCCATTATCCTTATAACGCTGGACGCCCTCAGGGCTGACCACCTGGGCTGCTATGGTTACCCGCTTGCCACCAGCCCCTTTCTGGACAGCCTGGCGCAGGACAGCGTCCTTTTTGAAGGCGCATTTTCGCCAGTACCTCTTACCACACCCTCACATACCTCCATCCTGACCGGCAAGTACCCCAGGTTCCATTCCGTGGGCTTCCATAACGGCGATAAGCCCTTGAGTAAAGAGCAGGAGACCACCCTTCCACAGATATTGCGCCAGCTCGGCTACAGCACCGCAGCCTTCGTCAGTATCGCACCCCTGCTCAGACATACGGGACTCGATTCGGGCTTTGGCTTTTACGATGACGAGCTACCCCAGCGCGAACTGAACCGCCCTTCGGAGGCAAGGCGCAGTGCCGACCTCACCACCACAGCCGTTCTCCGCTGGCTGGAGGAACACCATCGATTCCCGTTCTTCCTGTGGGTCCACTACGGAGAGCCCCACGGTCCCTATACCCCACCACCTCCTTACGATAGCCTGTTCGTGGGCGACCCCTCCTACGGTCCAGTGCGCCTTCTGGAGGTAGTGCCCGACTGGCAAGCTGGCGGTATACCCGCCTACCAGGTACTGAAGCCCCACCGCGATGCCGATGGCAACTTGCTGGACTACGAGAAGGATCTCGCTTTCTACCTCTCCCAGTATGATGGGCAAATTCGCTTCGTGGATGACCAGCTCAAGCTCCTGGTGGAGGGGCTGAAGGACCGGGGTATTTACGATGATGCCCTGCTCATCATCACCGCCGACCACGGTGAGGCACTGGGTGAGAATGACGTCTTCTTTTTCCACGGTCTCACCGTTTCCCTGGAACAAATACGCGTCCCCCTGCTTATAAAGCCGCCTTCATCAAGCCGGATAAAAAGCCGGCGCATCGCAGGACCCGTTAGCACCGTTGACATTATGCCCACAGTCCTTGCCTGGCTGGGGCAGGAAGCCCAGTACTTGGGGCTACAAGGGGTGAGCTTACTGCCGCACCTGGAAGATAGCCGCGTCTCCCTGCCAGAGCGGTACATTTTCTCCGAAATCCCCACCCAGCTTTCAGTCATCCACGGTCGCTTCCAACTGCTCTACGGCAAGGAAAAGGAGGACACCGCTTACCCCCATATAGCGGCTGTAGAAGGACTAAAGCTCTTTGACCACATCGTCGACCCTACAGGTGAACACGACCTGTCCGCCGAGCAACCTGACATCGCTGGCAGGCTGAAAACGGTAGCCGAGTCCTACCTCAGAACGCCTCCTCCATCCTATACTGCGCATGAGCTTTCTGCGCAGGACAGAGAGGATATACAACGTCGGCTAATGCAGCTCGGCTACCTCCACCAGACAGCCCGGGAAGATAAGCCTACGCTAGAATGGACAGGCGAAAGGTTCCTGCCCTGGATATCCGGCGCCCAGATCCACTATGAGCACCTCCATCGTTACGCCTTCGCCACGCATTTTGTTAGAGGCAAAAAAGTGATAGACCTCGCCTGCGGCGAGGGCTATGGCTCCAATATGCTCGCTAAAGAAGCTGAACATGTCGTCGGCATCGAAATCGACGGGGACACCGTTGAGCACGCCAGGACAAAGTACACAAGAAACAACCTGGAGTTTATTCAAGGCTCTATACTCGGTGTTCCCATAGAAGGCGAGAGGCTCTTCGATGTCGCCGTCTGCTTCGAAGCAATCGAGCATGTGGCGGAACATGAAGAGCTCTTGTCAGAGGTGAAGCGGTTATTGAAACGGGATGGCATTTTCATCGTCTCCACGCCCAACAAGGCACTCTACTCCGATGCACCAGCCTTCAATAACCCCTACCATGTCAAAGAGCTTTACCTGGACGAGTTTGAAAGTCTGCTCAAGCGTTACTTCAAGTACTTACAACTATGGGGACAGCGTGTTTATGCCGGCTCCAACATCTGGAGCATTGCGCCTGCAGAGCCCGTGGGCTACAGCGAAGCCGTGATAAAGAAAGGTGACCGGGAATTCTATTTCACACAAAGAGAAAGCAAGGAGCCTATGTACCTCGTAGCCATAGCCTCAGATGCACCTCCGAAAAGAGCCACATACCGAGCCGATAGCTGGCTAGTGGACGCCTCCAGCATCCTCCTTAAAGACTACGAAAAACAAATCGCAGAACTTGCTAGCTTAGTCCGGGTTAGAGACTCGCAAATCGCAGAACTTACTAGCTTAGTCCGGGTTAGAGACTCGCAAATCGCAGAACTTACTAGCTTAGTCCAGGATAGAGATCTCTCGCTAAGTGCCATTTACGGTTCCCGCGGCTGGATGGTGCTCTCATCCGTGCGTAAGGCGATTGACCAGCTTCTACCGCCAGGCACAATGAGAAGAAGACTGTCCAGCCGGGTATTCGACACGGTGTGGAGCTTGCTGCGCGTCCTCAGGGGAAAATCACAAAAGCAAGCAGGCGAGTCCGTATATACTAGGGCTGGCGATTTGTTCCGCAGAACGCTCAGTTACTACAGGAAACATGGCTTGCGCAGAACAGTTGCCCGGGTGTACGCCGAACTCAGAAAAAAGAAAGCGGTAGATAGTGCCATCGCTGCATACTTACCGGAACTATATGCACCGCTAGCCCCAGAACCTGCAAGCACTAAGGTCAAGAAAGTGTCATTCCTAATAGGCTGCCTCGAAGGCGAGTCCAAGAGGTACAGAGTCTACAACATTGTCGAGGGGCTGACCAAAAAAGGCATTGAGTGTAAGGTCTTCTACGAAATCAATCTGGATAGGTTGGAGCAGGTGACGGATTGCGACCTTCTTGTTCTGTTCCGTGCGGCTATGTCTCCCAATTTAGACACCGTAATCCGTAGGTTTAGGAGCCGTAACATCCCGATCGTTTTCGATGTAGATGACCTCATCTTCGAACCGCAGTCGGTACGCTATGTGTACGAGGTGCAGACGTGGCCCGATGATAAGAAGGCTGAGTACATCGATGGTGTGAAAAGATATCGTCAGACTCTGGAAAGCTGCGATTTTGCCACCTGTACTACAGAGTTTCTGGCGAACAGGATCCGCGCCCTAGGTAAGCGGTGTTTTGTCATCCCCAATACCATCAACCACGCCCAGTACGAGCTTGCTCAAACTCTGCGTCAGGACCACCGCAGAAAGAATAATAAGGTGAAGATAGGTTACTTTAGCGGGACAAGAACGCACGACAAAGATTTCCTCGAAGCAGCTGGGGCGCTGGAGACAATCCTGGAAAAACACGCAGATGTCGAGTTGCACATCGTGGGTCCGCTACGCTTGCCTGACCAATTGAAGAAATTCGGCGGTAGAGTAGTGACGAGACCTTTCATGCCCTACCTAGAAATGCTCAAGTATCTGTCCGCGATAGACATAAATATTGCGCCGCTGGAACAGGACAATCCCTTCACCGCAGGAAAAAGTGAGCTGAAAATCTTTGAACCAGCGTTGCTGGCAGTCCCAACAGTGGCTTCCAGGGTTGATAGTTACAGCAGATGCATCAAAGACGGCTTCAACGGCTTCCTCGCAGGGTCAAAGGCAGAATGGATCCAAAAACTGAGCTTGCTTGTAGATAACGAGGAACTCCGCACCAGTGTAGGTGCTAATGCTAGGCGCGATTTTGTACACCGCTTCTTCATAGAAAATGTGGCTGAATACGTAATCAGAGAGTACGAGCAGATTGTGGACGCCCATTGCAGTAAGAGAATCGACTTGAACCACATAGACATCGCCTGGATAATACCTGAGCCGTTCGTCGGCTCAGGAGGGCACCGAATGGTGTTCAGAGCCGTTAAGAAGTTAAGCGAGTACGGGCACAGACTGACCATGTACTTCACTGGCAACGCCGGAATAGAGCAAATAAAGCGCATTGTAAATAACTATTTTTACGACCTCAGCCACGTCCAATTTATAAAATACAACGGGAGCCTGGGCTACCACGATGTCTGCTTCGCCACGCACTGGACTACCGTCTACCCGTTGATGCACAACAAACATAAGATAAAGCACCCTTTCTACTTCGTGCAGGACTACGAGCCCCTTTTTGCTCCCATGGGGACGGAGTATATACTTGCCGAGAACACATACCGGATGGGCTTGACTTGCATATGCGCCGGACCCTGGATTGCGAAAATACTGAGGACCAGGTTTAATGCAGAGGCTGATTTTTTCCGCTTCCCCGTGGACAAGAGCATATACAATACCGATATAAAGAGGACAAACAAGGAAAAGAACATCATTTTCTTTGCCAGACCGGAGATGCCACGGCGGTGCTACGAGCTAGGCATAATGGCGTTGCAGCTTGTAAAAGACAGGTTGCCCGATGTGGAAATAATATTGTTTGGCTCAAACAGGGTTGACAGCAAGTCTGTCCCCTTCCCCCACACCAACCTCGGGGTTATCAGCGACCTCAAGGAGCTAGCTGAGCTCTATCGCAATGCCGACCTTGGAATAGCATTCTCAACCACGAACCCCAGTCTCGTGCCCTATGAAATGATGGCATGCGGCTTGGCTGTTGCTGATTTGCGATTAGAGGAGTCGGTGGTGAATTATGATAGTGAAGAAAATGTTTATCTTCTGAATCCAGTACCAGAAGCAATGGCACAGGAAATAGTAGAGATTATGAATAACGACGAGGAAAGGCAAAGGAGAGCCTTGAATGGCTATAACTTTGTTCAGAGCTTTCCTGATGAGGAGGGTATGGGTAGAAGAATAGAGGAGCTGATAAAAAGGAAGCTAAGTGTGGGTAACCTCCATCATGACATGAGAGAAAAGACGCGCTAGCTGTGGGGCATTGGGTAAAGCGACAACAACAAGGCACTAAGCCAAGCTGTTAGCCCAAGGTATCATCCTATGAACTCTATGAAAAAGAAGGCGTACATATACTACAAAGAACACGGTTTCTGCAAAACCCTGCGGAGAGCCTGCGCTGTTGCTGGTGATATGCTAGGTAGACGCGCAAAAGAGTGGGCGGAAAGCTGCGCGCTTAGGACAAGTTGGTTGAAAAGGAGAGCGGGAAAAGCGCCGGATAAGGCTGTCTCGGAGGAAGCCTTCCTCTCAAGGTGCGCTGACATATTAGTGGGGAAAGAAAAATTCGAGAGGGCTGAAGAAATTCTGCCCGCCGCCACCATGCTTTGTGGGATTTTTCGCAGAGCGCCTGCACTTGCCCGGACACAGTGCCTGAATGATTCTTTGGAGTGGGTAGAAAAGATCGGCAATATGATTGTACAGGGTGTCAACCCCGACCGGGCTGTCAGCCAGGACAGGAGTGAAATCCGAAAGCGCTTAGAGACCACCCTCTACTTCAAGAACATCAGGCATCTGGAGCTGGGAACATACAAAGCATTCCCGGATGACCGCGTCCTCGCACTGAAAAAGGAAAGAGGTATCGGTGAATTCATACGGCTGGACATTGACCCCACGTACAACCCCGACGTGGTCGCCGATTGCACCAAACTGCCCTTTACTGACGAGTCCATAGACTCGATATCTTCCAACAGCCTTTTTGAGCACGTAGCTGACCCACATGAGATTATCACGGAGAGTTTTCGGGTACTTAGTCCTGGGGGGGTAATGCAAGTTACAATGCCATTCCATTTTGTCCAACACTTCTGCCCGAAAGATTATGTGCGCCTAACACCGCAATGGTTCGAGGACACGTGCAAGCGAGCAGGCTTCGAAGAGGTATACACCCATGTCAATGATTTTGGTGGTCTTTACTACACCATGCACCAAGCAAGTAAGGCGGCTACAATTGACCCAGCCGTACCTGACGAACTGTACAGAGTTGCCCACATTCTCCACCGAAATGTGATCGCCCTGCTGGCATTGTCCACAGTGTTCGACAGGTATTTCATCGGTGGTGCGAGACAGTTCTATGTGTCCGTTTATTGCGTGGCATTCAAGGACGGACAATTGAGACCGCGGGAACCGGTAAGCACGGACAAGCCGACCGTCATTCGCCTGCTCCCATACCTTGCTTGTCCAGAGTGTTTACAGTCACTCTGCATAGACGAACAGGGAAACCTCAAAACAAAGGATGGCACACACGGTTACGCCATTCGCAAAGGTATCCCTTTCTTACTGCCAACGTGGCGCACAGGCACTTGTCAAACGAGGGATTGGGGTGCCCAGCACAATGTGGAAAGCTAAGATGTTTCAACGACGCGCACCGGCTCCGGACAGCACACGGGAAGACGAACTACGATTAGCCAGAATACAGAGAGGCTTTCTGTCAAAGGAGACTGCACCGTATAGGCATCTTCTCCCCCGCCGAGTGTTGCGAATCTTGGACAAAATGGTTTACGACGAGAGCTTTTTGGGGGCAACCGATTTTTCAGCCTTATCTATCCTGTGTACCCTGGTCAAGCTCAAACAGCCAGACCGAGTGTTGCAGCTGGGAACTTACATAGGCTTCTCTGCCATAGTCCTGGCTGGAGTTTTGGCCACCAACAGCAAGCCCGGGAAATTGTGGACCGTCGAGCCCAACGCAAAAGCACACGATAAGGCAAGGCGCTACGCACAAAGCGCTGGTATCACAAACTTGATGGAATTTCTGGATGGCTCGTCTGATGACCCGGAGATACACGAGAAGCTACGACGTTCAGGCCCTTTTGATCTAGTCTATATAGATTCTTCCCATGAGTATCATCAAACGCTCAAGGAGCTGAAGAACTACGTTGAGGACGAAGCCATAACCACGACTTCGACAGTAGTCACACTACACGACGCCGGAACCCAAGCCGCCTGCTTTGACCCTACAGACTGCGGTGGAGTCAGGCAGGCACTTGAAGAATGGTTCAATTGTGACGACAACAGGTCGAGATACATGCTGTTCATTTTCGAGCCACCAATGTACCCGAATCCATGCGGGCTAGGAGTGATCAGAAAAATTTACTAAGACTGGCACGATGAAACGCCTTTCCATCGTTGCTCACTACGACAAAGACGATTTGATCGACGAATATGTGTGGTACCTTCTGAACAGACTGAAGGAAGTATGTAGCGCCATCGTCTTTGTGACCGCCTCACAAATCAGCCCCAACGACATCCTCCGCCTGGAAGAAACATGTTCCAAGGTGATTATCAGACAGAACATCGGCTACGATTTTGCCAGCTGGAAGAGTGGTATTCAGGCAATTGCGAACATTGCCGATTTTGACGAGCTTGTAGTCTGCAACGATAGTGTGTACGGACCATTTTACCCTTTACCCGACATTTTCAACATTATGAGCCAGAAGGACTGTGACTTCTGGGCAATGACAGACAGCTATGAAATAGCCTACCACCTCCAGAGCTACTTTCTGGTGTTCAAGAAGCGGGTAATAGACTCTACAGCGTTCAAAGCCTTCTGGGGCTCGGTGCAGATTGAAGAGACAAAGGCAGAAGTAATAAAAAAGTACGAGGTCGGGCTGACACAGCACCTGCTCGCCGCCGGCTTTAGAGCCTGTGCATACGCACCGTATTCTTTCTCACAGATAGAGGTGCTTGGAGCGAAAGCCAGCCGTGCCCTGAGACAGCCAAGGCTTGTGCTGAAGACATTGAACAGAAGACTGCGGCGAGAGGAACTGGCAGACCTTGCACGGGCAAATCCGACTCATTATTTCTGGAGAGAGCTTATCACCGAGCACAAGATGCCTTTTATGAAGGTAGAACTCCTTCGAGATAATCCCCTGGGCATTGACATATCGGACTGGGAGGAAGTTGTAAGCAACAACTGTAAATACGATGTGAACTTGATCAAGCGACACTTGGCAAGAATAAAAGGTACGTCATGAAGTCACCTCGGTCTGCTTAGTGGCACCGATCATCCATAGAGCTGCCGCCATAAGGCTATCAGCAACATAGTCTGGCGGGTCAGAGAGTGCCACTGGTGTCTCTGGCCCAGTGGTCACAAGAACTGTCTTGCAGCCCAGAGCTCTGCCTGCCTGTATATCCATCGGCAAATCGCCGACAACATAGGATAGGCTGAAGTCTATATTCAGCTCCCGAGCGGCACGGTGGAAGAGCGCCGTCTTAGGCTTGCGACAGTCACAGCCATCATCCGGATGATGCGGGCAATAATAAACGGCGTCTATCTTCGCGCCATGCTTAGCAAGCTCACGGTGCATTTTTTCGTGAATCAGAGCCAGCATGCCCTCACTAAAGTAACCGCGTGCAATCCCTGACTGATTGGTAATCACCACCACCTTAAAACCGCTGTCGTTGAGGAGCTTTATGGCTTCAGGCACGGTGGGGAGAATTATGAAATCGGCAGGTCGCCGGCAATAGTGCACGTCCACCGCAATCGTGCCATCCCTATCCAGGAATACCGCCCTATTGCCCATACCTTAGCCTCACCTTTCCCGCTGCCACATCTTCATTGGCTCTTCTATATTTCTCCATACTTCCAATGTCAACAAGATAGTCCTCGGGTCTCAGACGATAGCCATAAACAAAGTAACCAGCCTCAACTAACCGGGGGAAGACCTCATAGGCGAAATCACAATACCTTTCATCCGGGATAAACCGGAAAATTTCTCGTTCCAGGATATAAATCCCTCCGTTAGCCATGTCTCCCGCCACTGCTCCCCCCGGAGGTTTCTCCACGAAGGAGACAACCCTGTCGTGCTCGTCCAGTCAAACAATGCCCGTCTCCCGCGGATTTGCCACCTTTGTCAGCGCTAGCGTTGCTAGAGCTTTCTGGGGCTGGTGGAACCTAACCATGTCTGAAAGGTTAAAATCAGTAAGCACATCCCCGTAGACGACAACAAAGGTATTAGAAAAGAAACGCTCAGCCCTCTTTACCCCACCGGCAGTGCCAAGCAGCGTTTCTTCGGGCGAATAATGAATGCTGACGCCAAACCGGGTACCATCGCCCAGAAACGCCTTTATCTTCTCGCCCAAGTGGTGGAGATTAATAACCACTTCTCTGATGCCGTGACTCTTGAGCCAGATTAAGGTATAACAAATTAAAGGTACCCCGCCGATAGGCACCAACACCTTTGGAGTTTCCAGCGTGAGCGGTCGCAGCCTGGTGCCCTCTCCAGCAGCAAGCATCATCGCCTGGGTAACGCTACCACTACTCATACCCATAGGGATGGTCTTTCAACCATCGCCAGGCATCTTCAACAATCTTAGTCAGCTCAAAAAATTGTGGCTTCCAGCCCAGTCCGCCTCGAGCACGCTGCCAACTAGCTACAAGGACAGCAGGGTCTCCAGCACGGCGCGGGCACAATTTAACCGGTATTTTCTCGCCAACAACCTCCTCCGCAGCCCTGACCACCTCGAGCACCGTGAAACCGGTGCCGCTTCCTAAATTGTAGACGCTACCCCTCAAACTGCCCATCTTTTTTAATGCCAGTACATGCGCTTGAGCAATATCCACTACATGTACATAGTCACGGACACATGTCCCATCTTTTGTCGGATAGTCTGTCCCGAATATCGAAACCGTCCCGTTTCGGTGCAAGGCTACTTTAAGAATGTTCGGGATGAGGTGGGTCTCAGGACGATGGTCTTCACCTAGAAGTTCAGTAGCCCCAGCCGCATTGAAGTACCTGAAGGAAATGTGCTTCAAGCCGTAAGCACAGCCATACCAAGCCAGTATGCGCTCAAACAGCAGCTTGGACTCGCCATAAGCATTCACAGGGACTGTCCGATGGCTTTCTTCAATAGGTACACTCTCCGGCTCACCATAGACCGCAGCGCTTGAAGAAAAGACAATCTTGAAGACACCGTATTTCAACATGACATCGAGGAGATTGACTCCACCAACCACATTGGTCCGGAAATATCTCGCCGGGTCACTGATTGAGTATTCCACCACTGTCTCCGCAGCCATATGTATCACCGCATCAATGGGGAACTTCTGGAATACAGCCTCAACGTCTGCCACATTGCACACATCGCCTTGAACAAACTCAGTTCCCACCACCACCGCCTGCCTGTGCCCCTGCTGGAGGTTGTCGAACACAACAACCCGGTAGCCCTGCCTGACCAATTCTTCGGCAACCACGCTCCCCACATAGCCCGCCCCCCCGGTGACCAGCACTACTTCCATCTCACACTGCCTCCCTCAGACAGGTAGTGATAACATGCTCCAGAAGCAGGTGTATATCCTCAACCTGCTCCATATTGTAGCTGGGCACTATGACAGCGATGTCCACAAGGTCTTTAAGCTTACCCCCGCCAAAACCGATCAAGCCGATGGTGGCTGCACCTTTAGCCCTCGCTACTTGCATAGCTCTGAGCACATTTGGTGAGTTGCCACTGCCGCTGATGCCGATGGCAACGTCACCGGGTTCAAGGTAGTTCTCCAACTGCTCGGCAAAAATATTCTCATAGGCTGTGTCATTAGCCCACGCTGTCAGCAAAGGTGTGTTGTCAGTGAGTGCGAAAGCCTTCATTCTCGGTCTACCCTCGGAGATAGCCCTTTTGAGAGGTCGCTGGCGAAGTGTGAGGCGGTAGCCGCTGACCCTCCGTTGCCAAAGATGTAAACCCTCTTGCCCTCAGCACGGGTTCGCTCCAACAAACGGACAATCTCCGCAATCCTCTCCACTGGGGGCTTTGTGAGTGTAGTTCCTACCTCAGCAACATATTTCCTTATAGCTTCTTCCAGCCCGCTCACTACCCTCTCCTGTAGTTAAATATCACCTTACTTCCATCCTGCTCAAAATTGAACGGCAGCTCCCGAAGCTTCAGGGCTCTCCGTACTCCATCCTGCTTTTCTTTGGGACAGTACAGAAGCAAGAAACCCCCTCCCCCAGCACCGGTGATCCTCCCGCCGATAGCACCCGCCTTACGAGCCGTCTCATACATTTCGTCTATGTGCGAATTCGTTATTTTACTGGCAAGCCTCTTCTTAATCTGCCAGCCAGCATGGAGGATCTCCCCAAACTCGTCAAAGGCTCCTCTGGCCAGGACATCCCTCGCCTCAAAGACAAGCTGTTTCATTTCTTGCAACACATGAAAATTGCTGCTTATGTTGCCCTTCTGCTCTTCTAAGATCTCTTCCGCCTTCCTAGTGATGCCCGTGTAGAAACAAATAAGGTTTCCATTTAGCCGCCTCTTCTGTTCAGTAGACAGGGCGACTGTCTCCACGCTTATACCATTGCCGCTGAAAGTGATGAACCTAAAGCCTCCGTAAGCCGCAATGTACTGGTCTTGCCTTCCGATCGGCTTCCTCAGCCTTTCTATCTCAATATGACACGCCTGCTCGGTTAACTCCTTCGCGGTTTTCAATTCGCCCTGGTAAGCATAGAAGGCGTGCAGCAACCCCACCGTAACACTGCTGGATGAGCCAAGACCGGTCCCTTCCGCAGGCACATCAGCAAGCGTGGTAATTTCTATCCCTCCAGTAACCCCCGCAATCTTCATCGCCTCCCGCACCAGCTCATGGCGAAGTTCATCTACCTTCTCCACCCTCTCACGCTGTGTATAATTAACACAGATCAGGTCGTCAAACCGCTCTTTCACCACAACAAACACATATTTATCAATAGCTGTGCTCAGGACAGCACCTCCATGCTGAAGGTAGAAGTCCTCAAAATCAGTGCCGCCGCCAACAAAGCTTATTCGCAAAGGAGTCTGCACTATTATCATGCACTCCCCCTTTTCTCATAATTATACATCACGAGTCAAAGGTACCAAATAGCCCGCCAATAGCATAAAACACGTCCTGCGGTTTTTCTATGGGATAGCCGATGTTGTGCGTTATCAACAGCGCGTTCTCATGGTGGTCACCTTTTATTGCTCCCTGCTCCGTCTGATGGGGTAAAGTCTGCACCTTCGCCTCACCGAAGGAGCAGAAGCCATGGTCGGAGACCACGATAAGCCGGTTACCTTTGTCCTCGAGAAAGCCACTGTCAAATAGAAGCTCGCCTATTTTCGCATCCAGCCTGCGGTACCAATCTAAGACAACATCTTCTCCCCAGTGGAAATGCTGCACCCTGTCCAGTAAAGTATATACAGAGATAAGCAAATCGGGCTTCCTTGCCAGTAGCTCTTTCGTCTTTTCGGTCACCCGCTCCAGCTCCTCCTGCCACTCCCGCTCATCGGTCGGTAGCCCGAACCCCACCGGTCTGAAGTCAACATTGAAGCAGTAAGGCGGCACCACAAAAGGAACATTGAGCACATAGACCTTCTTCCCCCACCTTTGCAGTATGTCCCAGATAAATTCCACTTTGATGTCTTCACGCCTGACGAGATTGCCGTTTACCACAAAGCTGTCATGCCCGTGTTCCTCGTAGGTCTTGCCGCAGAACATGCCGCACCATATGGAAGGCGAAATGGGCTTTTCCCTGATGACCAGGTCACGACAGTTAGCGATTTCCGTCAGCCTCTTGAATGAAGGTAACAAATTGAGGTTGGGCTTTATCACCGTCCAGGTGGCACCGTCTATCCCCAGAACGAATATCATGCCATCGTCTCCAAAACTATTCCAGCACCGATATTTCTATTGTCCCGTATTAAAATAAATCTGCCCAGCTCCGGTATCTCAGCAAACTTCTCCACCGCCAGCGGCTCGGTCTCAAAAACGACGGTCGCTGCCTCGTGTTCACTGATATAGTCAGGACACCTTTTCACCACCTCACCGGTCTCAGAGTCTATCTTCTCCCGGAACTCTTTTATCCGGCACGTCACCCTGCGGGTGCCGCACCTCAACTCCAGTATATCATCGGCACGGAGCCTGCCCTCAAGCAACACGGCTTCACCGAGGAACCCCGTGGTTACCACGGGCGGGCTCTCAGAAGGTCCACAAACGTCGCCGCGCACCGCTTGGCAGGCGATGACCAGACCGATGCTGTCACCTTCCTCAGCCGTCTCCAGTTCCCCTCCGAAGACCTTTATCTGTTCTACCTTTCCCCTGACCCCTGAAGGGTAGAACACCAGTTCTTCGCCCCGATGCAACATGCCCGACACTACCCTACCTACAACGACCCGCTGCCCATCAACCAGGTAATTGTCCTGGACAACGAACCTCAGCACCCTCTCCCGCCGCTCTGGCAGCTCCACGCTGTCCAGCGCCTCTATCAGCGTGGGACCGCGGTACCAGGGCATCCTGCCCGATTTGCGGTAGATGTTGTCCCCCTCTAGAGCCGAACCGGGGATGAAAGGTACATTCTGGTAGTCGAAAGACGCTAGCAGGCTGGAGACCCTGCTCATAACTTCATTGAGCACCTCCTCCCTGTAGCCCACCACGTCCATCTTGTTCACCACCACGAACAACTTCTTCAGCCCGAGCATTCTTATTAAAAAGGCATGCCGCCGCGTCTGCTCCTGAATACCTTCATCGGCAGCCACCACCAGCACCGCCACGTCAGCCCGCGAGGCGCCGGTGAGCATGTTTTTGATGAACTCTTTGTGACCCGGGACATCGGTCACGGTGTACAGGTTCTTGCCTTTAAACATAACCCCGGTGGTGTCAATAGTGCGCTCTTCCTTGAGTTCATCATCAAAGGCGTCTATGAAATAGGCAAATTCAAACCTCCTTTTGTATTCCTCAGCCAGCTTCTGTATCTCGTCCACCCGACCTTCGGCAATGCTGTCAGAGTCGTACAATAGCCTGCCTATCAGGGTTGACTTGCCGTGGTCTACATGACCGATTATCACCACATTTACATTCATACCTGACTCCTGTTTGAACAGTAGGCTTTATCCCGCTAGCCCTCTACATATACCCCAGCGCCCGCAACTTCTGCATGGTGAACGCCCGCTCTTTGTCCTGTGCTCTGCCCGATCTCTCCGCTATTTTGGTGACCTTGAGTTCCTCCACAATTTCATCGATGGTGCCGGCACTGGAATCGATAGGGCTGGTGCATGGCTCACAGCCCAGGCTGCGGTACCTCCTGCCATCTTTAGCGAAGTACATGGGATTGACCGGCAGCCCCTCCTGCTTTACATACTCCCAGACGTCCAGCTCTCGCCAGTGCAGGATGGGATGTACCCTGGTGTGGGCTTCGTCTCCAGCATAGGTCTGGTACTGGTCCCACATCTCCAGAGGCTGGTTCTTGTAGTCCCATTTAAAGTCCCTGTCCCGCGGTGAAAAGTACCTCTCCTTCGCTCTTATCCCGTGTTCGTCTCTTCGTATCGCCAGAATGAGGGCATCGAACCTGTGCTGTTCAAGGCACTTCATCAGTGCCTGTGTCTTAAGCACTGTGCAGCATTCGAATTTGCCCTCGTGGGGACCAACGCCGGCATTTATCGCCTCCTCGTTCCGGGCAACCACCAGCTCCAGCCCCCACTCCCTGGCAAGGTTGTCCCTGAACTCATACATCTGCTTGAACTTGTAGCCAGTATCGATGTGGATCACCGGAAACGGGATCCTGCCGAAGAAAGCTTTTCGGCACAGCCACAAAGTGGTCGTGCTGTCCTTGCCTGTGCTCCACAGTACCGCTGGCTTCTTGAACTCGGCGAAAGCCTCTCTGATGATGTAGATGCTCCTGTTCTCCAGGTCTTTCAGCTCCATCAGCCTGATTCACCTCCGTTTAGAATACTATCGTCAACAGCGTCCTCAGATTGTAGATGATCAGTACCACGCCAACTACTATGCCCAGCATCCGCGCTGGTAACCTCCTGCACAGATAAGCAGCCAGCGGTGCCGCTATGATACCACCCAAAAGTAGCATACCGACCATTCCCCAATCATACTGCCCACTACCCAATGCGCCGAAAAAGGTACCGGCTATGACCACGGTGACAAAAAATTCCGCCATATTCACCGTGCCGATGACTTTCCTGGGCTCGGTATTTTCGGTAAGGATCAAGCCCGGGGTGGCAATGGGTCCCCAGCCCCCGCCACCCACAGCATCGAAAAACGCCGCTACAAACCCCAGCACACCAACTCTGTATCTGGAGGTCTTAGAAGCCGGCACGGCAACAGCGGTCACAGCCGGGCTCGGGTCATCTTCGATTTTACGGCGGGCGAACCTGAATACAATGATGATGCCCAGCCCCGAGAGAAAAGCGGCGACAAACGGCTTCACCGTCTCACCCGCCACCCAGCTCAGAAAATAGGCACCCGCAGCACCACCCACAGCCCCCGGAACAGCTAGCAATATCAACCAGTCCCTCTTTACGTTACCGAACCCCCAGTGGGATACACCCGAGATCAGAGAGGTGAACACCTCCGCGGTGTGTATCGAAGCGCTGGCTAAAGCAGGCATAACCCCTATGCCGATGAGAAAAGTTGCCGAAAAAGCCCCATACCCCATGCCCGCCATGCCATCGATGAACTGGGCAAAGAAGCCGATGACCAGGAAAACCGCAAGTGCCGTCACTCCCTGCACCTAACATCCCTCCATGTCGGATATCTGCCAAGTCTCAGCATAAATAGCTCTAACCCGAGTAACCTAACTCCTCCAGCCGTCTCTTAACTTCCTGCTCCTCGTCATTCGTCCTTGAGGTACCCCAGCCTTTTCAGCCTTTCCCTGATAGCCCTCACCTCCTGCGCAGTGAGCCTGTCCTCCCCTTGTATTGGTCCCCCCATCGCCAGTGTGCGCAGAACAAATACAATGAACTCGGTGACACTGGAAAAGCCAGTCCCTTCTATCATCTTCTCCAGCCTCAGGTAAAGCTCCCGGGGTATCTTTATGGTCACTCTGTTCCGCATTGCACTCAAATTTGAGTGCAATTGTAGCCCAGCGCCGTGGAAAAGTCAAACACTGGCTGACCCGGCAACGCAGCCGGTGGCGTGCGCCTGCGGGTGACCATAGAATAACTGGCTGGGGCAGAGCCCCAGAACCCGCAGTCTCGACTCGAAGTTGTCTATGCCGGCGAAGGCGTAGCAGGAGCCGCACCACCCTTGGTCTTTCACTGATGGCACGAACCAGCGTTCCCGCCAGTCAAACCGCCTGGGAGGTGCCGACACTCCCTCTGCCCGCAACCTATCTTCAAACACCCTCACCCCTTGGAGTGACTCGCCGCGGAGGTGAGATAGGTCGAGTGGGGGCGGTACGAACCCTGTCCCGTGCCCGTTTATTACCGGCGGCACGCCACCAGCCAAATTGACCACGGGTGCCATCTGAGGTCTGGGGGGCTCTTCGGCTGACACCGTCGGTCTGCCAAAGTAGACCCCACCGGCAATACAAACGACAACAGCCATTGTGCTCACTAGAGCGACTAATTGTTTCTTCATCACACCTCCCTTCTATGGCTCATGTATCATTGCTAGCTGAAACCTTCCCTGTGTTTGTGATTCCTTTTCTCTACCGCACCTCCTTCCCGTGGCTTGTTTACCACTCTACTGTCGGATGCAAAGAGCCCTGTCAAACGCCATTCCGGATAGCTACTCCTTGATATAGACGGTGAACACGATTCGCTTGGCGACCTCCTGCTCCCACGGTCTTTTGTAGATGAAGGTCACGTCAGTGGTTCCGGCTTTAAGCCCACGGAAGGTAAACCTCTGCTCCCCGCCTACTCCCACCATCCCCCGTGGCGCTGCAGCCTGCCTGAACTCGCTTGTCACCAACTGAAGTAGATCGCTATCAAAATCAGCCTACCAGGTGCAGCCCGTGCTGGGATTGGCATCAAGAAATATGCTAAACTCGTCACCAACCTTGGTCTCAATCGCCTGAGCGCTCTCTGAATATTGATTTGCTATTACAGGGGCCTGAGGAACAGACGGCTCTGTTTGGGGAGAGATACACGATACAGCCAGACAACTAACAGACAGGAGCTGAAATAACACCGCCCTGCACACAGTCCCTAACTCCTGATTTGGCAATACATTATTACACAGACTTGGTGCCGTCAATACCCAGTACTGTGTGTTTGTCCGGTGAAGGCTAAAAGCGTCTCTCACAAGGTACGTGAGCCGTCAGCTTTACCCCGTGGAAAAGCTGGATTAAGAAGGATGTTGCCTAAAGTTTGACAAAACTCCTGACCAACGTCTATGCTCAACAGGAACCGTGAAACTGGTCAGCGCCTGTCTGCTGGGAATAAGGTGTAACTGGAAGGGCGACGAGAGTTACCTCGACCATAAAGTGCTGGCACTGGCAGGGGAAGGACTTCTGCTGCCGGTCTGCCCCGAGCAGCTCGGCGGGCTGAACACGCCCAGAAGCCCACAGGAGATACAGGGCGGGGATGGGGAAGCTGTGCTAGATGGTAGGGCGAAGGTGGTGAACAGGGAAGGCGTGGATGTCACCGCCCGGTTCATCAGGGGTGCCGAGGAGACGCTGAAAATCGCCAGACTTCTGGGCGTCACCGAGTTTGTGGGTAAATCGGGAAGCCCCTCCTGTAGCTGCAACTGGATATATGATGGCTCTTTTTCCGGAGGGCGGGTACCGGGAAAGGGCGTCACCGCGGCGCTGCTGGGAAGGCATGGCATCAGGCTGACGAGCGAAGACGACTTTGCCGTAGAAAGATAAGTCAGGAGACCGCCTTAGAGGCAGTGATGGTCTGCGTTCTGCCGTCGCTGCGGCATTCCACAGTCACTTCCCCGGACGGAGCATCAGAATAGCGCGCCGTAAGGCTGGCGGCAAATTCCACCGCTTCCGGCACTTTACTGCCCCGGAGAAGTGTCACCGGACCGGCATAGCCCTTCGCCTCCAGCACATAGTCCTCAGGTCGCTCCAGTTCAAGGAGTAGCCTGTTCTCCCGTTCGTTCCTGCCCACTATAATGTGGGCACCCTGATGAAAGAAGTGCCTGCCGATTTTGAGTAACTGGATGTCTCGGGCAGAGACCATTTCCTGCATGTGGAACAGCGACTTTAACCGCGCCGAGAACTCTTTGTTGGTGAGCAGACAGCCACCGCCGGGTGTGCGAAAGCCGGTGATGCCATACCTCCGCACCAGCTCAAGCTGTGGCGTGCGCCTCCTGCCCTTTATGGCAAGGAGCTTTTCCCTGTCCACCCAGCCTTCCCTCTCCGGCACCGTCTCAGGAAGCAGTCTTGCCGAAAGCGGTCGCAGGACAAGCCCCTGAAGCCCGGACTCCCTTTCCTCAAGCTCCAGCGCCGCCCGGTGCTGGGTCATCGGTCTTTCACCCAGGACATCGCCGGTGACCAGAAAGCGTGCGCCCATGCCTTCAGCCACCTCCCATGCCCTTTTGAGCATGTAGATGCGGCAGTCAATACACGGGTTCATGCCGCTGCCGTAGCCATGCCGGGGGTGTCTCACCAGCTCGATGTAGTCTTCGCCAGCCTCTATTCTGATAAGCGGCACATCGAGCTGGCGGGCTAGACGAGCCGCGTAGTCCTCCCTATCGTCTGCAAAAGGGAGCACGAGGTTTACCGCCACCACCTCTATACCCTGCTCCTTCACCAGTCTTATCGCCAGCGCTGAGTCTATACCGCTGGAAAGCAGTCCCACAGCCTTAATTTGCTCAACCATAGCGGTCAAAAATCTAATCAAAAGGCTGGGCGCTCTTCCAGAACGCCCAGCCTTCTGGTGGGGGTTCAGAGCCTGGGATTATCCCTTGCCGATGCGGAACATCTTGGTGCCGCATACCGGGCACACGCCCTGGGTAGCTGGCTTGCCGTTCTTCATTCGGATGTTGCGGGCGTCCTTCATCTCCCTCTTAGTGCGGCACTTCATGCAGTAGGCTTGCATCTACCCACCTCCTTGTTTAGCATTGCCAATACAATAAACCATTCTGTCTCGAATTGTCAATAGTACAAAAGTGATAATCGCAACAAAATTTTCAATTCTTGCTATTTTTTGCTATCCTCACCCCCAATTGGTAAAATGTGGGGCAACCCAATAATAAGACAGGGGTAAGGAATATTATGCCAAAACACAATAGACCAAAAACGCTCGGTGAGCTCAAAGCCTCGGGGTACCAGCCGCTGAGTGTTAGGGAGGAGATGAGGCGTAACCTCATCGCCATGATAAAGGAGGAAAAGACCGTGTTCCCGGGGATAATTGGCTACGACGATACTGTCATCCCCCAGGTGGAAAATGCCATAATCTCCGGTCAGGACATCATCTTCCTCGGCGAGCGCGGGCAGGCAAAGTCACGCATTATGAGGCTTATGGTGAACTTGCTCGACGAGGAGATACCCGTCGTTAAGGGCTGTGAGATAAATGACCAGCCTCTGGCACCGATCTGTAAGCGCTGCCGCGATAAGCTGACAAAGGAAGGTGACGGTCTGGAAATAGACTGGCTGCCCCGCTCGGAAAGGTACGGTGAAAAGCTGGCTACGCCCGATATCACCGTTGCCGACCTCATCGGCGATATCGACCCGATCAAAGTGGCTGAGGGGAGATACCTCTCCGACGAACTTACCATCCATTATGGCATCATCCCGCGAACCAACCGCGGTATCTTCTGCATCAACGAACTGCCTGACCTGAGTGAGAAGTTGCAGGTAAGTCTATTTAACCTGATGGAGGAGGGAGATATACAGATAAGGGGCTACCGTGTCCGCCTGCCGCTGGACATAGTCCTGGTCGCCAGCGCCAACCCGGAGGACTATACCAGCCGGGGTCGTATCATCACCCCACTCAAGGACAGGTATGGCGCCCAGATACGTACCCATTATCCCGCCTCCATCGAGGACGAGATCACCATCGTCGAACAGGAGAGAAGACGATTCCGGGACGATAAGCCTGAGCACTATGTGCCCCAGTATATAAAGGAAATCATCGCCGAAATAACCCAGCTCGCCAGAAAAAGCCCCGAGATAAACCAGCGCTCCGGAGTCAGCGTGCGGGTGTCCATCGCCAACTACGAGACCGTCCTCTCCAACGCCATCAGACGCGCCGTCGTCCTCGATGAGAAATTGGCTGTCCCCCGTATCAGCGACCTGCCTTACATTATGTCATCTACCAGCGGCAAGATCGAGTTTGAGGGCTTCGAGGACGCAAAGGAGGAAAAGACGATAGACCAGCTGATAAAAAGAGCGGCGCTGAGCACATTCAACCGCTACTACCGTTCGTACAACTTCGAAGATGTGGTGTCGCGCTTCAACGAAGGCTTCAGCTTCGAGACTTCGGACATGATGAGCGCTGAAAAATACCTGCGCCAGGTAAAGGCACTGGGTGGCATGATGCAGGCGATAAGAGTGGTCGCTGACTCTGAAAGACCCGAGGTGATAGCTTCAGCAGCAGAGTTCATCCTTGAAGGTCTTCACTTGAACCGGAAGCTGAACAAGGAACAGCTCAAGGGCAAGACCGTATACGGACGGTGATATGGCTGTATACCGGTACTCAGAATGGGATGGGACTCAGGACATCTTCAACCTGGATGCCGATGAGTTAATGCAGCATCTGGAGCGCCATCTGATGCCCTACGGCGACCTGTCATATGCCCTGCGCTCCCTGCAGCGCGGCGGCATCACCGATAGACAGGGGCGGCGCCTCCCCAGCCTTGAGGAACTATTGCAGAGGCTGCGCCAGCAACGCCAGCGACAACTCGAAAGGTACAACCTCAGTTCCATACTTGACGACATCCGCAAAAGGCTTGACAACATAGCGAAGACGGAGAGAGAGGGCATCGCCCGGCGGCTCAGTGAAGCAAGACAAAAGGCAGAAACAGAGCACGCCGAACTAAGCCCGGAGGAGCGCGAAAAACTGCTCAAGGCTCTCGAAGACAGGGCGGCAAAAAACTTGGAGAAACTGGATGCCCTGCCACAGGACATCGGCGGACAGATTAGAGAGCTTTCCCAGTATGACTTCATGGATGACGATGCCAGACAGCAGTTCCAGGAGCTTATGGACATGCTGAAGAGATACGCCATGCAGCCCTATGCCCGAAACCTGATGCAACAGCTTAAAAGCCTCCAGCCGGGCGATATGGCAGCCATGAGACAACTGCTCGAGGCGATAAACCAGATGCTGGAACAACGCCTCAGGGGGGAAGAGCCCGACTTCCAGCAGTTCCTCCGCCAGTTCGGTCACTTCTTCGGTCCCCAGCCACCCCAGGACCTGGACGAGCTCCTGGAATATCTACAAAATCAGATACGACAGGCACAGTCCCTGCTCGATAGCCTGTCACCCGAGGACAGGCAAGCCCTGGAGGACATGCTGGACTCAGTCATCGACGATGCCACTCGCCGCGAGCTGGCAAGACTCAGCGCCAACCTTCAGGCGCTCAGCCCGGAGTTTTCTCTGCACCAGCGCTACCTTTTCTCCGGGGAAGAGCCGATATCCTACACCGAAGCCCTCAAGCTGATGGAAATGCTGCATAAGATGGACAAGCTCGAGGCACAGATGGAAGACGCCCGCTACAGTCGCTCCACAGATGCCATCAACGAGGAACTGGTGAAGGAACTGCTCGGCGAGCGGGCTGCCAGGGAACTGGAACAGTTGCGCAATATCACCCGTGTGCTGGAAGAGGCTGGCTATATTCAGCGGACTGAATATGGTTATGAACTCACCCCCCGCGGTATCAGAAAGATCGGACAAAAAGCCCTCCAAGACATTTTCGAAAAGCTGAAAAAGGACGCCTTCGGAGGACACAACCTCAGGCGGAGGGGGACAGGTGGCGAGCGGACCGGCGAGACCAAAAAATATGAGTTCGGCGACGAGTTCCAGGTGCACATCCAGAAAACCGTCATGAACTCCATATACCGCGATCCCAGAAAGCCACCACTGCGTGTCGCCGCTGAGGACTTCGAGGTCTTCGAGACCGAAATGCTCACCCGCACAGCTACCGTACTGATGCTCGATTTAAGCCTGTCCATGCCTACCAGGGGTAATTTTGAAGCAGCAAAGCGGGTGGCTATCGCACTGGACAATCTTATCAGGACCCAGTACCCTAAGGATGTCCTCCATATCGTTGGCTTCTCCACCTACGCCCGGTTGATCAAGAGGGAAGAGTTACTCTACATAAGCTGGGACGAGTTCGACCCCTATACCAATATGCAACAGGGACTGGCTTTAGCCCGACGTCTGCTGAACAAGGACAGGTGCACCAACAAACAGGTAATCTTGATAACCGACGGGGAACCTACCGCCCATATCGAAAATGGCCGCTTGTTCCTGCAATATCCCCCCAGCTTGCGCACGCTCCAGCTAACGCTCCGAGAAGTAAGGCGATGTACCCAGGAGGGCATTGTGCTTAATACCTTTATGCTGGACACTTACCAGCTCTACACTTCTTTCGTCACCCAGATGGCACAGATAAACAAGGGAAGGGTATTCTTTACCACCGCTGACAGTCTGGGGCAGTATCTGCTCGTGGACTACGTGACCAGCAAGAGACGTCGAATATAAACAAAGGAGGAAAAATGCGCGCAGCCTTCGCGGTCAACAACAAGCTCGAAATCAAGGAGGTGCCCAGACCAACACCGGGGTATGAGCAAGCTCTAATTAAGCTTACTACCGCCGGTGTCTGCCATTCGGATGTCCACATAGTTAAAGGGGACTGGACTAAACTACCGCCGACGGTCCAGATCCCTGTAGGACATGAAGGTATTGGCGTGGTAGAAGAGCTCGGTCCCGGCGCTGAGAAATTTGTCCAGAAAGGGGACCGAGTGATAATGGGGCTCGGTGGGTTTGCCGGCAGCTACTGGTGTGGTGCCTGCGAATATTGCCTCAGTGACAGACCGAAACTCTGCCTGCAGGCAAGACCCCTTAGTGGTACTTATGCAGAATACATCTCCGTCTGGGTAAAAGCGCTGGTAAAACTGCCCGATGCGGTGCACGATAACGAAGTCTCACTGGCATGCGGTGGACTCACTGCCTACAGCGCAGTAAAAAAACTTATCAAATATGCAGTGACACCGGGAAAGCCCATAGCCATCGTCGGCGCTGCCGGTGGGCTGGGGCACTACGCCATACAGGTGGCGAAGCTCTTCGGCTATAAAGTCATAGGAGTGGATATCGGTGAGGAAAGGCTGGGATTCGTAAAAAGCATGGGGGCTGACTATGCCGTGGATGTCAGCGAGGCACCACAGTTCGTCCGCGACAAGATCGGCGGGGCGTATGCCAGTATAGTATTCTCACCCAAAATAGCCGGCTTTGAACTGGGACTCACTTTGCTCAAGCGCGGTGGTATATTTATCGGAGTAGGTATGCCCGCAGCAAGCGAAGGGGGGTTTACCGTAATGCCACTGGACTTGCTGAACAGGGGCTTGCTGATAATGTCCTCGGCAGCGGGCACAGTGGTGGAAATGGGAGAACTCGTCCAGCTTGCCGCAGAGGGTAAGATAAAGAGCCACGTGGCGAAAGTTGTCCCACTTGAGCAGGCTGCTCAGGTGCTTGAGGAACTGGAACAGGGTAAATACACTGGCAGGGCAATTTTAAAAATATAGACTAGACCGGCGGTGCATCCTTCGGCGAAGCTGGCATCACAAAAATAGCCGGTATGCTAACGAGCATCACCGCTGCCAGACCGGTAAATACGATAAAGAAACCCAGCGACATATCGCCCACTCGTTGCAGCACCAGCGAAGTCACTGCAATGCTGACCGCCCCACCGATCTGGCGGAACATTCCCCTTACCCCGGTGATAGTAGCCACACGGTCCGGCATCAACTCGATACAGGCATTATTGGCAGCCGGAGCGGATACACCCATACCAACACCAGCAAGTAACATTATTCCGGAGACCAGCACTATTTTGTTGATATGCCCCCACACCGTGCCCAGACCCACAGCACTGAAGGCAAGTAGCAACAGGCTGAGCGCCGTAAACACCGTACCCACCAACATCGGTTGCCGATAGCCCCACCTTACCAGGAACAGACTGGTCACCGTCGAAGCTATAATCATAGTCACCGACCGTGGCGTAAGGATAAATCCGCTTTGAAACACCGTCATGTCAAATATGGAAACAGCATAAAGGGGAATGAACGCCATTACGCCCATAACACAGGCGCCCATCACAAAATTGAAAATATTTGCCGCCAGAAAAGGTCTGTCCCTGAGTACTTCAAGGTCAATTATCGGGGTCTTAGCTCGCCTCTCGTGCCACAGAAACATGGTCACCATGACCCCTGCAGAAGTAAACAATGTCCCGGCTCCCAGCCACGAAGTGCCCCCATTACCTATCTCGGTGAGCCCCGCCAAAAGAGCAAAAAGGGATGCCACAAGTAGTCCCGCCCCCACTAAGTCCATCTGACTCTTTTCCCCTTTATCAGTCTTTAATAGAAAAATTGAGGCTACAAGAGCGACAAGCCCTAAGGGTACATTGACCCAGAACACGGACTGCCACCCAAAAGTCTCGACCAGCCAGCCGCCGAGGTTGGGACCTATTATCTGACCGATAGGGAAGATGCTGGTAAATAGCCCGATCGCTTGCTGCCTTGAGCCCGGAAACTCCCTGGCGGCAATACTTGTAGCTACAGGCAGAAAACTCCCGGTGCCTATGCCCTGGATAGCCCTGAAGAAAATGAGCAATTCGATGTTCGGAGCTACAGCACAAAGTAAGGAACCAATGGTGAAGGACAGGAGTGAGACCATAAAGACCAGTTTCGTTCCGAAAATGTCCCCAGCCTTTCCTGCTAGAGGCATCGACACGATAGCAACCAACTGAAAAATCGTCAGCACCCACCCCGCGACGACCAGTGAAACACCGAATGAACTCGTAATGATGGGAAAGGCAACAGATACAGCGGTGCCGCTTATCGCCACCATCAGTAGCCCCAGAGAGATGACCACGAAGATAAGATATCGGGACATGGCTAATTATTTTATCAGGCAAGCCACAGCAGCACCAAAACAACCCAGCCCGATATGAGCAACACCTTTCAAGGCGAATATAAAAGCCCCAACACGGTCAGGGTAAAAAATTACAGCAGCACAAGAACCGCTGCTTTCCGCATGTTTTGACAACCGCCCAGAATATGGGCTAAACTTCACCAAAAATAGAAAAGGTAGGTGCACTATGTGTGAGTTCTGCCATCAACATGGGGAAGGTAAGAAGTGGTACCTGCAAGCCAAGAACTACTCACTGGAGTTGCGCAGCGACCTCAAAAGGCGCGGTATCGTTTTCGATGGTGTCCTTTTTGCCAAGAGCTTGAGCAAATGGGAAGAAATAAAGAAAAGACCCCTTTTGATAAGAGCCCTGATGGAACCTGGCATCAGGAAGCGCGTCAGGCAACAGCACTCCGGTCAGGTCCTGCCGATTGAAGATGTGGAGAAGGTCTTTGATATCGTCAACAGCGTAGTGCGCGTAGACTGCTGGTGCCGTAAAGCAAAGCACGTCAAGGACCTGCGCTACTGCTACGGTGTGAGCATATTACCACCCGATGAACACGTTAGAAGAGTGGCAGGCAGACCAGGGGCTGGATTCCTCTCAGGCGCTGAGACAACTGGTCTGGAAAGACTGACCAAGGAAGAGGCGCTGAACAACATGAGAGAGTATGAAAAGGACGGACTGGTCCATTCGGTCTGGGTAGCACCGGAGCCGTTTATTATCGGAATTTGCAACTGTGACCGGTCGGACTGCGGGGCGCTATCCCGCACGGTAATGCAAGGGATAGATACCCTCACGCGTGGCGAGTATGTGGCGGAAGTAGACCCCGACTTGTGCAACGGCTGCCGCAACTGCATGCGCGTCTGTCAGTTCGGAGCCATCGGCTACAGCGCCGCCAATAAGAAGGTTTTTGTCGACCTGACACGGTGTTTCGGCTGTGGTATCTGCCGGTCGGTCTGCACCAAGGATGCTATACACCTCCACGACCGTGCCAGTGTGCCCATAGCCGCCAATCTGTGGTAAAAATAGCACAATAGCGCAGTACCACTGCCACAAGGGCAGAAAACACCATAAAAGCTTGCTTTAGCAGTACAGAATGTGGAGCAAGTATTGTGTTGTGTCTTTCTAGCACATCCGCTCAACTAAGCCCCTTACAGACTGAAGTGTCTCCCTGAAACCCGCACACTCAAACCCCCATTTCCCTCTCAGCCTCTATCCCCACATGTCATACCGCATTGCCGCCATAGAAGCAGCTACATTACCTTTTTCGGTCGTCATGTTTAACCATTTGGTACTTTCCTGAAAAAACAGCAGGAAATAACATCTTCTTAGGGTTATCTGTCACCCTTGAAGGGGAAAGCCGGGCAGCTCATCCTGCCAGTGGCTTTTTCTAAGCGCTGACCAGAACTCAGAGCCGACAGGAGGTGCAAAATGAAAAAATGGAACGACCTGAAAATAGGTATCAAATTGCTCCTGGGATTTTTAATCATCGGTGCACTGGCAGGTGTACAAAGTTATTACAGCATTGCTTCGGTCTCCTCCATCAACAGGGCAAAGGAGATTCTATCGGCTGCCCGTGAAGCAGATTCACATCTTTATAACCTCTCACTAGAGAGATATCAGTATATGGCAGACAGCGACACAAGCCATACGTCCAACATCGAGACCGGACTGGCTGACCTCAAACACGACCTTGAAGAGATTGAAGCACTCTTTCGCGACCCGCAAATTTCACAAATCTGCAAAGAGTCTATAGCAAATCTTGGCGTTTACGAAACAGCTTTCCTTAACTATCTGAATGCCGTTGAGTCAAATGAAATAATATTGCAGGACTGGCGCCAGATCGGCAACGATTTCACCACAAAAATTCAAGCTTTCAAGGACAATGTAAAAAGAGGGGATGAAGAATTTATCCAGGCGGATGCGCTGGAAAAAAGTTTCCTGTTTATGAGAGTACAGGCACTTTACTTCATCCATTACAGTACCGAAAAAAGCTGGAACGACTTTGTGGTAGCGATGTCAAATACAGAAGCTGAAGCCAAAAAACTGGCGACCATGGCAACCGGCAATCCAAAACTGACCTCTATAGCTACTGCAATCCTTGAACATGTCAATACATATATCACCCGCGCTGATATGTACCACAATAACGTACTTACTCAACAAGCCGGTGTGAACGCACTGGCAAACCTTGAACGTAAGATCTGGGGCAACCCCGAGAAAACGAGCCAGAACTACGGCGGGGTAGCCCTGCTAACAGCCATCGCAAACGACCACATGGAGACCACCAGCAGGTCAGTACTATTTGTCACGCTTGCTTTGGTAATAGTAGCAATTGCTGCTACCATACTGGTCATCCTCGTACTCCTGCGCAGCATCACACGCCCGGTCAAGCAAATTGAAAATGCTTTAAAGAAAATAGCCATTGGTGATATTACCGAGAAGGTCGGTTACACCTCTAAGGACGAAATCGGTCAAATGGCACAAGCATACGAGGACATGCAATCGTACCTTCAGGAAATGGCAGTGGTCGCCGGCAAAATAGTTGAGGGCAAACTCAACGAGATTAACGTTACACCTAGATCAGAGAAGGATGTTCTGGGGGGTGCCCTCAGCCAGATGGTCAAATATCTACAGGACGTAGGCTCCCAGCTTCGCAAAGCCGCTGCCGAATCAAGAGCTAAAGCGTATTATCTGGATAAGCTGCCAACACCGGTGACAGTGATAGACAAGGAATTCAACGTCATCTTCGCCAACCTGGCTGCCGCCCAAGCAGCCGGACTGGAGCCCGAACAATGCGTCGGTAAGAAATGCTACAGCCTCTTCAAAACCACTCACTGCAACACCGAACGTTGTGTAGTCGCCAGGGCATTCAACACCGATTCGGTAATTACCGATGAAACAATTGCTGAGATGCCATCTGGCAAAGTTCCCATGAGGCAGTATGGCGCACCTGTCAAGGACAATAAAGGCCAGCTCATTGGAGCTTTAGAATACGGAATCGATATAACCGATGAGATCAAAAGCATTCAGGGTGTGCTGGAGCTAGTTGAAGCCGCCCAGGAAGGCAAACTGACCGTCCGTGCTGATGAGCAGCAGTACACCGGCAACTTCCGTAAGATCATCAGTGGTATCAACAGGCTCCTCGACACCATCACAGAGCCCATAAATGAAGCTGCGCAAGTACTGTCAAGAATGGCAGAGAAAGACTTTACTGCAAAAGTAATGGGCAACTATAAGAATGATCTGGCAAATATTAAAGACTCCGTCAATAAAGTCATCGATAGCGTGGGTTCCTTGGTCGCCCAGCTAAAAGACAGTGTAGACGAACTCTCCGCTTCCAGCAACCAGCTATCGGAGGCTGCCCAGCAGTCCGGCTCGGCAACTTCACAAATAGCCAACGCAAGCCAGCAAATAGCTAAAGGCGCCGAAGAGCAGTCCAGAGGAATTGGCAAGGTAAGAATTTCCTTGGAGCAGCTAGCTAAAGCCATAGACATGGTGGCTAAGGCTAGTGGGGAACAGACAAAGGCTGTAGAGCAAGCCTCCCTGATAGTACAAAAGGTAAGCAAAGCCGCCGATCAATCCGCTAAGAATGCCCAGGAAGCCGCCTTGAATGCGGAACAGGCTACACAATTAGCCAAAGACGGGAGCCTGGCTGTAGATGCCAACATCAAGGCAATGTACAAGGTCCGCAATGTAGTCAACGAGATGAGCGAGAAAATAAACGAACTCGGGCGCCATTCTGAAGAGATCGGCAGAATGATATCTGTCATCGAGGACATAGCAGCTCAGACCAACCTCCTTGCTCTTAACGCAGCTATCGAGGCTGCCAGGGCAGGTGAGCAAGGTCGCGGTTTCGCTGTAGTCGCTGACGAGGTAAAGAAACTCGCTGAACGGACCGCAAAAGAGGCTAAAGAAATCGCCAGCCTTGTCAGCACAGTACAGAAAGGTGTTGTTGCATCGATCGAAGCAGCCAGGGAAGGCGCTAGCCAGACTGAAGAAGGCGTGGGCATAGCCAACCAGGCAGGGCAAGCCCTAAATACGATACTCGATGCTGCCAGATCTGTATCTGAGCAGATCGAACAGATCTCCCGAGCCGCCAGCCAGGTCAGTACTTCAGCAAGCGAGATGGTCCGAATTATTGACCGCGTGAGCAAAGCTGCTGAGGAGAACTCTGTTGCCGCTACACAAATGGTGGCAAACAAAGAAGAAGTCCTTGACAGTCTAAACAGCGTCTCCAGCGTTGTAGAAGAGAACAGTGCTGCCGCCGAAGAGATGTCAGCCTCTGCTGAGGAAATGAGCGCCCAGGTACAGCAGGTTGTAGCCGCATCTCATATGCTCACAGAAATGTCAAGAGGACTCCAGCATACCGTCACATTATTTAAAGTAAACAGCAACGGTGGTGGCGATGGACACGGTCGGAAAACAGGACAAAGACTGCTCAAAGAAACACTCGCTGAAATCAAAGCGCAGTCCAGTCCACTGCCACCAGCCATAAATTAGACCACCAGGAAAGGGGGGTTCATATGCCAGCAAATAACCGAATAAGCGAGAAACATCTGGTCCTGTTTACTATAGCCGGTGAAAAGTATGCCGTAGACATTAATGATGTTTATGAGATCATCAGGACACAACCGGTTACCCGGGTGCCCAAAGCCCCTTTCTTTGTAGAGGGCATCATCAACCTCAGGGGAAAAATTGTCCCTATCGTCGATATGCGGAAAAGGTTCGAATTGCCAAATGCTGAACAGACAAAAGATAGCCGGATTATGGTGGTGGACAGCAACGGGGAAAGCATAGGCATAATCGTCGATGCAGTCACAGAAGTCCTGCGTATACCCGCTGATGCCATAGAGCCACCATCAAACATCATCGTAACCAGTTCATCCGACTATATGCTCGGGATCGCCAAACGCGACGGGGACATGATTGTTCTCCTTGACTTAAGCAAAGTCCTCTCCAAAGACCAGGTGTCTTCGCCTGACTTTGAAAAGACAGGGCAGCAACATGCCGAGACTCACATGACTGCTGCTATAGGACAGTAGCTTGCAAAGTCTCGGAGAGCGAGCGTTGACGGTTTTGATGAACAACCTCGATAAAGAGGAGGACCCGTTTGAACTTGGCGGCTAAGACAAAAAGGGCAGACCTACTCATATTCTTGCAGGAGACCGACGAATTACTCCAGCTACTCGACGAGGATATAGTGAAACTGGAGCACGGGGGAGTAACCCCCGACCTCCTGAATGAAATCTTCCGCGCCGCCCACACAATCAAAGGCTCTGCAGCCATGATAGGGCACCAGCGTATGTCTGAGCTGGCACACGCAATGGAAACTGTGCTTGATGGACTGCGAAAAGGTGCTCACCAACCCAACACAGAGCTGATAGACGCACTTCTCGCCAGCCTCGACACCCTCAAAGCTCTCAAGGAAGAACTGACTTCACCACAGCGCAAAGAGGTGGACATTTCATTACCTGTCTCAATGTTGAAGAGGACCCTGGTAACTACCGAGAGCACCGTCTCAAGCACGAAACTGCCACAAGAAATAGAAAACAAAATATACCTGAACGAGGAAATCAAAGAAAAGATACAATCGACACTAAAGAACGGCGAAAGGGTCTTCCTGATTAATGCACACATAGACGAGAATAGCTCCTGGAATGCTGTGCGCTGCTTTCAGATACTGACCACAGCATCTAAGTTGGGGAAGGTCATCCATTCCGTGCCTGCACAAAAAGAAATAGAAGAGGAAAAGGTAAGCTTCCAAATTACGTTGTTACTTGCCACCTCGCATGATGAAGCAGAACTGCGTCAGGAGATATTGCTAATACCAGAACTAACAGACTTGCAGATCACTGTCCCAGATCTGACAGAACAGACCAACGCAGCCGATGATAGCTCCTCACTGACTGAGAATCAACTAACACAGAAGCCCACCGGCAAGAAAAAACAAACAATACGAATAGATATTGAACGCCTGGACAACCTGATGGAACAAATAGGGGAACTGGTAGTAAATCGCAATCGTCTAGCCCAGCTAAGCAAACTCCTGGAGACAAAATACAAGGGGGACGAGACCATCGATGAGCTGGAAAAAAACATGATCCAGACAACAAAAGTGGTAAACATGCTACAGCAGGATATTACAAAAATCAGGATGCTCCCTCTTGAAATAGTATTCAACGGGTTCCCACGAATGGTCAGAGACCTGGCACGAAAAGCGGACAAGAAGATAAATTTCTTCATCGAAGGTCAGGAGACCGAGGTTGACCGTAGCATAATTGAACATATTAAGGACCCGCTGATACACCTCCTTAGAAACGCTGTCGACCATGGGATCGAGCCACCGGAACAGCGCACAGCCGCGGGCAAACCGGAAACCGGCACAATCGTCCTCTCGGCATACCACGAACAAAATCATATCACCATCACTATCACGGACGACGGCAAAGGACTGGACCCGGTGAGCATCAAGCACGCAGCTGTCCAGAAAGGCATCATCTCACCCGAAAGAGCAGCGCGCCTTAGCGACGCCGATGCAATAGAATTGATATTCCTACCCGGACTGTCCACAGCCCAAAAAGCTACCGAAGTCTCAGGAAGAGGCGTCGGTCTGGATGTGGTAAAAACGAATATAGAAGCCCTGCGTGGCTCAGTAACAGTTAGTTCAGAAAAAAACAAGGGCACCAGGTTTACTCTGATGCTACCACTAACACTCGCAATTTTGCCAGCGCTTTTGCTCGAAGCTGAGAAGACTCTGTGCGCTATACCACTGGCAGACGTCATAGAAGCCGCAAAAGTGCGTACCCAGGACCTGAAGACTATTAGAGGCAACAGGGTAATAATGTGGCGAGACACTGTCCTGTCGGTACTTGACTTAGCCATGATATTCGGCTGGAGAAAGCCGGACTATAACAAAAACGGTGAAAGCGACGCAGTTATCGTGAAAGCTGGAGGACTCAAAGCCTGCTTGATTGCAGATTCTCTGAAAGGTCAACAAGAAATCGTGCTGAAACCACTGGGTAATTATCTGGGAGATACCAGAGGTATAGCAGGTGCCAGTATTTTGGGTGACGGGAACGTGACACTGGTGCTAGACGTAGCAACGCTCCTGAGTTCGGCGATCGGGAATAAAAATTATGAAAAAGAATATGCCCTTTCCTAGAACTTTCAAGTCAGGAAAAGTGCTATGACAGGCATAGCTAAGTAACAAGCTCTGTAAATCATGTGCTGGAGGGGAAAATGACAGCAGAGACTGTCGAACTTGTGAGTAAAGCAGTAACCAATGCCATATCTGGACTTTCGGGAATGACCGGTAAACAGTTCCGTGTCTTCAGCTTTGATCTTAAAAAAGTTAAGGTAAAAGAGGTGCCCTACGAATTCGGCGGACCCGAAGCTTTAATAGTAGGTGTCTACCTCAAAATCAAAGACAAAAACGGACACATCTTTGTGGGATATAAGCCTGAAGTCGCTGCTGAACTTGTGGGTATGGCATTAGGACAAGAACCAAACTCAACGCTCGACCTGTCTGAACTGGAGCAGTCAGTTTTGGGTGAGATAGGGAATCTCGTGGGCTCATTCTTTCTAAACACCCTCGCCGAGGGAATAGGAATGTCATTACTCCCCTCACCACCAGCGGTGATAATAGATATGGCAGGCGCAGTCTTAGATACACCTTTGTCACACATTCTTGAGCACGAGGAGGAAACACTTATCTTAACTACAAATTTTGGCACACAAGACAAACAGATAAACGGTAAGTTTTTGATAGCCCCTATGCCAGCACTCGAGCAGCGATAACCAGGAAAGTCAGCGCCAGGGGTATAAAAATATGGACACACAAGGTCAAAATAATAGGGAAATCATAATTGGCATGGGCGAGCTTGCAGTGAGCAGTCAGCCCTCTGCAGTACTCACTTGCCTGGGTGTCGGCTCCTGTGTCGCACTATGTGCGTTCGACCCGGTAACCAAAATCGGAGGCATCGCACATGTAGTGTTACCTCACGGGGATAATGCCAATGGTAGCAGCCCATCAAAGTACGCTAATTTTGCAGTCCCGGCATTGCTGACAGAAATAACCAGGCACGGTGGGGAAAAATCGCGACTGGTGATAAAGGTTGTCGGAGGCGCTCAGATGTCCACAGCATTCGGCTTTGATGGCACATTCAAAATAGGCGAAAGAAATGTACAGGAAATTCTCTCGTCTCTGGAAAGAGAAGGCATATCAGTATTCGCTATGGACACAGGTGGGACCAAGGGACGCACCGTCCGCATGTATCTGGATACTGGCAAAGTCATCGTGCAAAGCGTCGGCATAAACCCGAAAGAGCTGTGATATGTTAAGCCAAAATTCCACTTACAAACTTGACCAAATGAAGGAGGATATGCCATGGCTACGATAATGATTGTCGACGATGCCGCATTCATGCGCTTGAAATGCTCCCAGCTATTAACTCAAAACGGTTACAAGGTCATCGAAGCCTCTAACGGCGCTGAAGCTCTAGCCAAGTATAAAGAGTTCAAACCGGATGGAATTTTGTTGGATATAACTATGCCGGACATGGACGGATTAACAGCACTTAAAGAACTGATGGCTTTAGATAATAATGCTAAAGTAGCCATGGTCACAGCTATGGGACAACAATCAATCGTCATAGAAGCCCTTAAATCAGGGGCTAAGGATTTTGTGGTGAAACCGTTCGACCCGGACAGGGTGCTTGCTGCGATTAAAAAAATGCTCAGCTAGATCTAAATCTCGCTCATGGGTGAAAACTTTATGGACGATAAAATAAGAGTACTGATAGTAGACGACTCAGCCTTCGTACGCTCCATTGTAGCTCAGGAACTGCAAACAGACACTGAGATAGCAGTTGTTGGCTTCGCCAAGGACGGCATCGACGCCGTGGAAAAGGTGAAGAAATTAAAACCAGATGTGGTCACCATGGATATTATTATGCCAGAAATGGACGGGCTAACAGCTTTGGAGCACATCACCAGAGAGACCCCAACTCCTGTGGTGATGCTCAGTGCACTCACTACCAGCAGCGCTGAAGTGACCATAAAGGCACTGGAACTGGGTGCTGTCGACTTTTTCCTCAAACCGTCAGTCCTTAATCCTTTAGGTGACCAGCAATCAAAAGCAGAGCTGGTCGCCAAAATAAAACTGGCGGCTAAGACCGCAATTACAAAGAGACACACACCAGCAATACACGGCGACACGAAGCCAGTCAAAGTAAGCCATAAAATACGAGGTTCGACGAAGCCAGGTCGAGTAGTGGTCATCGGCGCCTCCACCGGTGGACCACGGGCTTTGATGCAGGTGATCCCAAACCTTCCCACAGACATTGAAGCGGCAATTCTGGTAGTACAACACATGCCGCCTCTATTCACAAAATCACTCGCTGAAAGACTTGATAGCCTGTCCAAACTCGATGTCCGGGAAGCTCGAGAGGGCGACGAGATACAACAACATCAGGTACTGGTGGCACCAGGTGATTATCACATGGTCATCAACGATGGACATATAAATCTGTATAAAGGCACTCCCGTGCTGGGCGTCAGACCGTGCGCAGATATAACCATGGAGTCCGTAGCAAGAGCTTATGGAAGCCGTACACTGGGTGTAATCCTTACAGGTATGGGCACTGACGGTACTAGAGGAGCGTCCTTGATAAAGGCAGCCGGGGGTAGAGTCCTGGTAGAAGATGAGTCAACATGCACTGTCAACGGTATGCCCATGAGCGTAATCAAAGCAGGCTATGCCGATGACGTAGTCCCCATCCACCAGATGGCTGTCAGAATTGCAAGCATGTGTACCGACAAAGTTCCAGCACATACAAAACTGCGGTAGAAAGACCATGACTGACGAAGAGTACTGCTATCTCACCAGAAAAATACGGAAACTAACAGGAATAGAGCTAAACAACTATAAGAACAGACAAATGCGCCGGCGCCTGGAACACCTCCTGTTAAGTTCAAACTTTGCCGATGTTATCTCCTACTGCTCCTTACTTGAAAACGACCCGACTATGGTGGAAAAACTGAAGGACTTCCTGACGATAAATGTATCCGAATTCTTTAGAGACCCGAAATATTTCCACCTGCTGATGACAGACATCCTGCCAGAAATGCTGAAACAGCGTACCAGACTGACTATCTGGAGTGCTGGTTGCTCGAACGGCGCCGAACCATACTCTGTAGCTATGATCCTGGACCAACTTTCACCATTTTCACACCATCGCATACTCGCTACCGACATCGACCAGAAATGCTTGGAAAAGGCAAAAGATGGTGGACCATACTACCCCAACGAAGTCAGGAATGTACCCGCGCACTTCTTCGGCAAATATCTGGTAGAAACAGAAGACGGCTACAAGGTGACAGAGAAAATACGCCAGAGCGTCATCTTTAAACAGCATGACCTTTTGCAAGACCCTGTAGACGAGAAATTCGATCTTATCCTGTGCCGCAACGTGCTTATCTATCTTACCGAACAGGCAAAATATAGCACATACCAGAAGCTTCACCATGCTTTAAGAGAAAATGGAATATTATTCGTGGGTGCCGCCGAAATTATTCTCAATCCAGCCGCTGTGGGATTCGAGATATACAGCCCTCTCTTCTATCGGAAGTTAACAGCCAGCCAGGTCTGCCTGGCAACGGTAAAGACAGCGGCACTGCTATCAACAAGGAAGAGCCTCATATGAGACGCATATCTATAAAATATGCCAGACCAGGAATGATACTGGGATACCCGGTATTTGACCCCTACGGGGTCAAGCTGTTAGACACAGATGTTAAGCTAGACGAGCACAACTTGAAAACACTGACCAGCATGAAGGTGCATGAAATATTTATCCAGGATAAACGTGTCTACGACATCGTTTCGCTGCCTATTATGCCGCCGGAGCTTGAAGGAGCAGCATCCGCCGCACTACGAAAGCTGATGATTGAGACCCGCTTGAGCGGTCGCTTGACAGTGGAAGCAATACGCAGCATCAACAACATAGTGAACTCTATGGTGAACCACCTGTCCTTTTCTCTTCGAGGAGAGCCATCTGTCGCCGGTATCACCTCTAGCGAGGACTACATTTACACCCAGCCGGTAAAGACCGCTATCCTTTCATTGATAGTGGGACATAAACTCAAATGGGACAAGAACCAGCTAATCAATTTAGGAATAGCAGCTATGCTCAAAGATATCGGTTACGCAGAACTGCCCGAGGAAATTCTGCGCAAGCCAGGTGAACTGACGAAGGAAGAACTGGCAAAAATCCGAGAACATCCTATGCGGGGGTACAAACTACTAAAACAATTTCACGGCAAAGACACAGGCATCGGAATCGCTATCATGCAACACCACGAGCGGTGGGATGGAAGCGGGTACCCCCTCGGGTTGAAGGGCGCCAGGATATCGCCACTGGCACAGTTGTTAGCCATTGCCGACAGCTACATGGAGCTGATCTCAGTAAGCCCCGGCAAGAGCAAAATCTATATGCCTCACGAAGCTATTGAATTTGTCATGGCATATAGCAAAGAATACTTTAACCCTGAACTGGCAAACGCTTTCGTTAAACAAATACCCTGTTACCCCGCCGGATTGACCGTCGAGCTAAATACCGGAGAAATAGGCATCATCTCAGACTCTAAACGCGGGCTTGTGGGGCGACCTGTCGTTCGAATATGTTATGTTCCGAAAGAAGGCATGCTGGAAAAACCGTATGATGTAGACTTGTCAAGACCGGAATTTCAGTCCAAGTTCATAAATAAAATTCTGGACTACTACTAATGTCCGACGACGAATTGCTATCACAAAGTGATATAGACGCCCTCGTAGAATCGGTTGCCTCTCGGTCAAGAGCAACTGGAGAAAAGGTCATATCTGCCAGGACGCCCAAAGCAAGCAGGGAAATCGAACCTGAAAGAGCTACTATGCCCCGGTCCCCATCACCTTCTCCCCCGTCTCCTCGTGACATCGAAGCACTCAACGATAAGATAGCAAAGCTAGCAGACCGCCTGGACAAGTTGGAAAAAGCACTAAATGGCAACTTCGGAATGTCCCAGCTCGCCCAAAACTTTCGGTGCACATCGTGCAACAGTCAGGGCTTCATCGCCTTCTTTGTGAAATGCACCCGCTGCGGACAGGTCAAGCTATGGGGCTCCTGGCCCCAAAAGTAGCCGGCGTCACAGCATAGCATGTGTCGCCCCACCTCAACCCTCAAATAACATAGCATAACTTGCTACAGCATAAATTGACATTTGCAACAGCCAGCCGTATACTGTAAAATATTACAGGTTATATTAATAATTGAGGTAACATTAAATATGTCTGGAGCAGACTTGCTGGCAAAAGTGCTTGAACTCGAGCATCGCTCCCACCAGCTCATGCGGCAATACTCGCTTGATGCCTGGATGGGGTTGAACCTGACTGTTCCCCAGCTCAAGAGCCTCTTCTTTATTGCAAACCATCAAGATACCAGCCCGGGCAAGTTAGCCGTAGCCCTGGGTGTAACACCAGCCAATGTTACCGGCATTATTGACCGTCTCGTGGAACAAGGACTGGTCTTCCGCAAGGAAAATCCGAATGACCGCCGCGCCCTGGCACTCCGGGTTACAGAAAAGGGAGAGGCTCTTCTTGCCAACCTTAGAGAGCGGAGAACAAACAGGATGCTGGAAATCCTCAGCCGCATGAGTGCCGAAGAACTCTCCTGTCTGGCAAGAGGGCTGGCATCTCTGGTAGAAATTGCCGAGATAATGGATAGAGAAAAATGGCAGAACAACCAACAATTGAAGTAGCGGACCTGACCAAGCGCTTCGGCAACTTTACTGCGGTAGACAGCATATCTTTCCACGTCGATAGAAGAGAAATATTCGGACTGCTAGGACCCAATGGTGCCGGCAAGACCACTACCATAAGATGCCTGCTCACCCTCATCAAGCCCACATCTGGCAGCATAAAAGTCTCAGGCATAAATGCACTGAAAAACCCGCAGCAAGTGCGCCAGTTATGCGGCTATGTGCCCCAGGAAGTCTCAGTGGATGGTGACCTCACCGGCTATGAGAACCTCCTCCTTTATGCAAAGTTATATGGCATACCCCGCACATTGCGCAAGGGGCGCATCGAGGAGGCTTTGAAATTCATGGGGCTAGCCGACCGGGCAAACAGTCTGGTAAAGACCTATTCGGGCGGCATGATGCGCCGGCTGGAGATAGCCCAGGTGCTGGTCAACCAGCCCCGGGTACTGTTTCTGGATGAACCGAGCATCGGGCTTGACCCGGCAGCGAAGCGCATGATCTGGGACTACATCGTCCGCCTCCGCGACGGACTTGATGCCACGATTTTGCTTACTACACACGACATGCTCGAGGCTGACGAACTCTGCGACCGCATCGCCATCATGAACCTGGGCAAAATAGTGGTCACTGGCTCACCGGAACAACTAAAAGCAAACCTGGGAGGCGATGTGGTCTCAATTGCCACCACTGATGCAGACTGTGCTTCCATCCTGAGCCAGTTAGGCTACCAGCTGCTAGCCCGCTCAAGCAACTGCAATTGTGACCTGGTCATCAACAACGGCGAACAGGCGATACCACGTATCCTCGAAGAATTGAAGCGACACGGAGTTACAGCGCAATCCGTATCCCTTAAACGCGCCACACTGGATGATGTCTTTCTCAGCTACGCCGGCACCCGCATCGACGAAAGCGAGACCACATGGCGGACGGCGAGACTGACCCGCCGCACCATAAGGAGGCTAAGGCAATGACCGCAGCAGCAAGAATGCTAACCGACATTTTCACTATAACCGAATTTGAATTACGAAAGGTCTTCCACGATAGCTCTCAGATTTTCGTCAGGGCGATACAGCCACTGCTCTGGCTGGTGGTCTTCGGTGGGGTATTCGGTAAGCTCCGGGTCCTGCCAGGTGGCAGCTACAACTACCTCCAGTTCCTCACCCCTGGCATCCTGGCACAGTCCGTTATTTTCATCGCCGTCTTCTACGGCATAACCCTGGTCTGGGAGCGTGACCTCGGCTTATTGCATAAACTCCTGTCTACTCCCGCCCCCCGCTCCAGCATCATCCTGGGCAAGACCTTCGCCGCCGGCGTACGCTCCATACTTCAGGCGCTATTGATATTCCTGCTGGCGTTGGTAATCCACGTCCAGCTCCACATAGACCCGCTCAGCGTACTCGGTGTCCTCTTCGTAATCATTCTCTCAGGCATGTGCTTCTCCAGCCTGTCCATCGTTCTGGCTTCTTTACTCAAGACCCGAGAGCGCATGATGGGCATCGGGCAAGCAATTACCATGCCACTATTCTTTGCCAGCAGCGCCATTTACCCCGTCGACCTGATGCCCGGCTGGCTGAAAGCAGTAGCAATCGTCAACCCGCTTAGCTACACCGTCGATGCCCTGCGTGCCCTGCTGGTCACCGGCAACTACAGCAACCTCCCCCGGGACGTCGGCGTTCTAGTACTGGCAGTAGCCATCCTGGTGACACTAGCCGTCTTCTCCTTCAGGCGCATTATCGAGTAATAGAAGCCCTGCTAATTAAATCACGCTTTCCCCCCTTCCCCAAACTATTACCGCCAGAGCACCCCTGGGGAGAAGTCCACCGCATTTGACATCTCTTATGGAGCTTAATGTTTTTCGGTGAACGATGTGACGAAATTTGCAACCGCAAACATCCCACAAAAGGTCGGTATCACTTAGAGCGTTGGAGTTCCCTTTGTGGTGGAGCTTACTGGACAGAGAGAAGAACTTTCGCCCTGGCTTTCCGCCTTGCCACTTAGCCTATCAATCTCAAATTGCAGCAACGAAGTCTCTCAAAGGCAAAACGGTTCTTTGCGTTGAACTTTCCGATGGATTGTTCAGCAGTTCCCTGACACCGCACAATTCCTACTTGACAGCTCCAGGTGCGGGAGCATATCGGCGATAGAACGATTGTTTCACCAGTTCTACCAGTCCGAGGTAACCAACAATGAATGCCGCCAGTATTAAGAAGAAATTTGTCGGCAACACCACAAAACTGAAAAACTTTCCTACAGGGGTAAACGGTAGCACTAGGGCCAGGGACAGTATAATTGCGATGTTCAAAGCCAGAAACTTACTTGGCTTGCTTTGGTAGAATGGTACTTTTCTAGTTCTTATGGCAAATATAACCAATGTCTGGGTAAATAGCGACTCAAGGAACCAGGCCGTCTGGAACAACGGTGCTGATGCTTTCAAGACAAAGAGCAAGACAAAAAAGGTGAGGAAGTCAAAGATTGAACTGATGGGTCCAAAGACAACCATGAAGTTCCGAATAAAGGAAACTTGCAGCCTTTGTGGCTGCTGGACGTACACCTGGTCAACGTTGTCGGTCGGCAGAGTTAGCTGAGCGAAGGAATAGAGGAGGTTGTTTAGCAGTATCTGTATTGGCAACATAGGGAGGAAGGGCAGAAACAGGGACGCTCCGGCAGCGCTGAACATATTACCGAAATTGGAGCTGATTGCCATCATGATGTACTTCATAGTATTACCAAACGTCTTTCTACCTTCGATAATGCCATCTCTGATTACTCTTAAATCGTTGCGCAGGAGTATAATATCAGCAGATTCCTTGGCAATGTCCACAGCGTTCGCAACAGATATACTGACATCAGCCACCTTCATGGAAGGTATGTCATTAATGCCATCGCCGATAAAACCAACAACATGCCCATTGGTTCTCAGAGCGTTGATTATCCGGTTCTTTTGTGCCGGGGTGACGCGGGTGAAGACATCGGCTCTCTCCACCAATCTGGCAAGGGCATTATCATCAATGTCTTCAATCTCACTGCCGCGCACAATATTCATGGGTTCAATTTCAATTGTGCGCACAAAGCGTCCATTCTCGTATCTTTTGCCCCGATGAAACCGGTACACCTGGAAGCCCAGCTGCTGACAAATCTTACTAGTGACAATTTCGTTATCACCAGTTAGAACTTTGAGTTTCACTCCGGCTTCTCTCAACAGTTCCAGTGATTCCCCGGCAGTCTCCTTAAGCGGGTCCATAAAAGCGATGAAACCCAGGAAAATCATGTCGCTTTCATCATCTACGCAGTAGGTCAGTTTGCCATCCTCTACTTTCCGGTAACAGATGCTAAGAACTCTAAATCCCTGGGAGCTTAGCTCACGGTATTCCTTATCAATCTTGCTTCTGGTCTCATTCGTCAGGTCATATATCTTGCCACCTAGCTCGTAATGTGAGATAACCTTGGCGATTTCCTCCGGTGCGCCCTTCGTAATGAGAAGGGTCTCCTGATTCTCTCTGACTACTACGGAAAGTCGCTTTCTGGTGAAATCAAAGGGGATTTCATCAATCCTTTGGTAATGGTCAGTGTTAACTTCCTCATGCTTGAGTATAGCCTCGTCAAGCGGGCTTCTCAGCCCGGTCTGATAGCGGCTATTAAGAAGGGAGTAAAGGAACACTTTCTCCGAATCACTACCCTCTATGTCAACATGCTTTATTAGAGTAACTCTATTTTCAGTTAGAGTACCGGTCTTGTCAGCGCATAAGACATCCATGCTACCAAAATTCTGGATCGATGCCAGACGCTTTACGATAACACCTTTCTTTGACATGGCGACAGCGCCTCGGGTAAGGTTTATGGAAAGAATCATCGGCAACAATTCTGGCGTGAGCCCCACTGCCAGAGCAACCGCAAATAGCATTGACTCTAAGACATTGTGCTTAAACAAGGCATTAATAAAAAACACAAAGATAACAAGCGCAAAGGTTACCTGCATAATGAGAAAACCAAACCTACTGAGCCCCCTTTCAAACTCAGTCTCAGGTTTTCTCCCCGCGCTCTTTCTGACAATTTCTCCATATTGAGTAAGACTTCCTGTATTAATGACAACTGCGGTCGCCGCGCCGTTTGTTACCGACGTGCCCATAAACAGGTAGTTGTTCCACTTACTTATATCGCCGTTCGCATCCGTAAGCGGCTCAGCTGTCTTTTCCACGGGAAACGATTCGCCGGTTAAAGCGGATTGGTCGACAAAGAAATCCGTGGCGCTGACCACCCTCGCATCGGCAGGAACAATATCTCCAGCAGAGAGGGCAATTAAATCACCCGGGACTAGCTTTGAAACCTCAATATCCTGCTTAATACCATCTCTAAAGACAGTGACGGTGGTAGCCACCCTTTTTCTCAGTTCATCGGCGGCCCTTTCCGCCCTGTATTCTTGAGTAAAATCAAGAATTACACTCACCAGAACGATAGACAAGATAATTATTGCGTCTACTGGCTCCCCCAATATGCCCGATACGAGAGCCGCAATTATCAGTATTATGGTTAACGGACTCTTAAAATGCGCGAGAAATCTAATGAGGATTGAGCCTCTCTTTTCTTTAGCAACCTCATTGGGGCCATAAGTCTTTAAACGTGTTTCCGCCTCTTCGGTAGTTAACCCGGCTGCTGACGTGCCAAATCGGCTCAGGATTTCGCCCGCAGCCAGGGATAAAATTTCCCGGCTACTTATCAGACGTGTGCCACCCTGGGGCCCCTTTTTATCCCGTTTACTGAACACCACTGTGCCGCTTCCCTTCTTGAAGTAGAAAAATAGTTTAACACTAACTAGCCGCTTCTTTACAGCCTACCCCTTTCACTAGTAATAGCTCAAGTAGAAAACTGACTATGGCTGACGGTAACCGGCCAAAGCTTATTGGGTGACAAGGCAGGTGATGAAGACAGTGGGGATAACTGGAAAGCGGAGCAAGAGAGTTCGTCTCTAAATCCAGCGCTTGCGGCGGAAGAGGTAGAGCACGCCGAGCGAAATAAGAGCCGCTATCACTAGCACAATAAGAAAAGATTGAAAGCTGCCCTTCTCTGGCCCACTAGGTAGATGTGCATGCATTCCGTAAATACTAGAAATGACCACAAACGGCAACGCTATAGTCGAAAAGATGGCCAAGACACGTATAACACGGTTGACACGTTCAGCGCTTAAAACATAATCAGCGTCCTTGAATACCTCAATGATTTCTTTGCACTCGTCTAAAGTCTCGCATGCCTTGTTCAAGTGGTCCATAAGGTCGCCCCAATAAACGCTCAAATCTATTTGGGTATATGGCTTAAGTTTGCCTTCCAGCTCGGCAATGACTGACCGCGTGGGGAAAATGATGCGCCTTTGGCTGATAATGTTGCGACGCAAGATAGCTATCTCCTGAGCTGCCTCAACCTTCTCATCAAATACCTTGTCTTCCACTTCCTCCAGCAGGCTTAAGATTTTATCCAGGATGGGGAAGTAGGCATCAACGGTTCTATCAAGTATCTGGTAGAGTAGATAGCCGGAGCCATGACTGAAATTGTCCTCGCGTGCCTGTTCACTGAACTGGCAGTTGCGGAACAAATCTACCAATGGTTTAAGCTCGCCGTTGTGGACGGTAATCAGGTATTTTTCACCGATGAACACGGATACCTGACCATGGGTGCTTACCTTTCGCTCTCGGCTATATATTGAGAAGTGGAAAATAAAAAAGAGGTAGTCTTCATATACATCCAGTTTGGGACGCTGCCTTCGGCTGAGGCAGTCATCTAGATCAAGCTGGTTAAAGGGGTAGTTTTGCGCCAGGTACTCCATTTCCCTTGCTGTGGGGTGTTCAATATTGACCCAGGTCAGGTCACCCCAAGTAACCGACTGGATCCTTAGTTGCTGAACCTCCTTTGCCGCCTCTGGGGCAGTTAGTGGTTCTCCTTTTCCAGGCTTGGAAATAGCCATGGCGTTTCCTTGTGTCAAATTCAGCGCTATTTTACCCTCATACGTAGCTACTTCACGGTAACCGATTTGGCTAAGTTACGTGGTTTGTCTGGGTCATATCCCCGGGCAATAGCTAGGTGATAAGCCAATAGATGAAGAGGAACTACAGTAACCATGGGATAAAGCAATTCATCGACCTTCGGAATTCTGACCCAGAAATTATAAATCTCGTTTTCCACGTCAGACACAGCAATGATATAGGCGCCGCGAGACCTAGCTTCTATGGCATTGCCCAAAGTCTCGCGATAGGTATAGTCGGCGGGGCAGATTACGACGACAGGTGTGCCCTGCTCAATGAGGGACAGGGTGCCGTGCTTTAGCTCACCAGCCGGCATACCCTCGGCATGAATGTAAGATACCTCCTTAAGCTTCAAAGCGCCCTCGGAGGCAATAGCAAAGTTAATCCCTCTGGCTATGTAATAAAAGTCCTTTTTGTCCTTAAGATTCTCGCTCAACTGCTGGAGCCGGTCGTTACTCCAATCAATAGCCTTAGCTACCTCGCCACTCATTTTCTTGATGCTGCTAACAGCTTGGTCAAAGGCGTTGACCATAGAAAAAGCCAAAAGGTAAAGGATAGCTAATTGACTGAGAAAAGACTTGGTCGCAGCAACACTTACCTCAGGACCACAACCAAGGTAGATTACCCGGTCGCTTATCTCAGACAGTATGGACATTGGTCTATTAACTATAGAAACTATCCGGGCCCCGGCAGCCTTGGCTGTTTTGACGCCTTCAACAACATCGGCTGTCTCACCACTCTGAGAAACCGCTAAGACCAGTGTGTCTTTATCAACCGAGCCAGCGAAATAATGAAACTCAGATGCCATTACCACATCACAGAACTTCCGGCCCACTCTCGAAAAAAGATACCTACCAACCAGGGCAGCATGCCGCGAAGTGCCACAGGCGGTAATGATGACCTGTCCTGCTCTCAGTATATCCAGGGCAACCTCAGTGAACAGCCCTTTGTCCTGATTCACCGCTTTCTCTAAAGCTTGTGGTTGCTCCATTATCTCTTTGAGCATGAAAAATTCATAGCCCTGTTTACAGGTTTCATCCCATTTTGAGCAAAACTGGCTCGGCTCCTTGGTAAGCCTCTTTCCAGTAGCGTCAAGGAACTCAACTCGGTCGGCTCTCAGCACTGCTATTTCGCCATCATTTAAGGGCATTAATTGACCAACATCGCCCGCGAAAGCCAGGGCATCACTAGCAACAAAAGAACCACGACTGCTTATGCCAACAACGAGCGAACTGCCTTTCCTGGTGCCAACGATCTTACCCGGGTCATGAGATGAAACCGCAAGGAAAGCGTAGGAGCCTTCGAGTCTTGGACATATTGCTAGAATAGCGTCTTCCAGGGAGCATCCGTTTCTGATTTCATCTTCGATAAGATGTGCGATGACTTCGCTATCAGTTTCCGACGCGAACTTGTGACCACTCTTGGCGAGCGCACGGCGGAGCTCTTGATAATTATCGATAATGCCGTTATGGACTATGGCTATCGTCTGATTGCAGTCGCAGTGAGGATGGGCGTTAGCTCTGGTGACAGCGCCGTGTGTTGCCCATCGGGTATGACCAATGCCCACGCTACCTGAGAGAGCGGTGAGACTGTGCCTGCGCTGAATTTCATCAAGCTTACCGACGTCCTTCTTAACCAGCAACTCGTCATCAGCGAGGATGGTGATGCCAGCGGAGTCATAGCCGCGGTACTCGACACGTTTCAGCGCTTCAAAAACAACGGGCGCCGCCGGTTCCTTGCCACAAAAGCCGACAATGCCGCACATTTTAATTAGTGCCCCTTTCCGGTTGCTCCCCCTCCGAAGGCAATCCGTTCTCGTTGGAAAACACACGATGTTTGGACTCAGCTAGAACCACTTTGCCAGCTTCGAGGTCGTGACTTAGATATACTTGAGGACCAACAAGGGAGTTGGGACCAACCCGCACCCCTGGCATTAGACTAGCATTCACTCCGATACGGCAGCCCCTACCAACAAGAGCCCCCAATTTATCACGCCCGGTATCTACTTCGCCGTCGCCCCATTTAAGCCTGATGTTTCTCTTATCAAGACGGAAATTCGCCGTTATCGCACCAGCGCCGAAGGAGCAGTCGTCTTCGATTACCGAATCGCCAATGTAATTACAATGAAACTCACATCTATTGCCAATGTACGAATGTTTTATCTCAGTGGCATAGCCAATAACACAGTCATCCCCAACAATTGAATTTCTCACCAGAGCACCGTTGCCGATTATAGAATTTTGACCGATATAGCTGGGACCACGAATCACTGCACCTTCGAGTACCCTTGCATTCCGTTTTATCACCACAGTACCATCAATCAGAGCTCTTTGTGAAATCTGAGCAGTTGGCGAAATGCGGGGCGTCAGTCTCTCCAGGAAATAGTCCATAGCCTCCAGAATATGCCAAGGATACTTGATAGCCTGCCAATATCCACTATAAAGGACAGCTTTCATCCTGTGCCCATCAGAGATCATTCGCTCAAGCGCCCTTTCGTAGGCATCATCAGCAGTGGAGCCAGTTCTACCCAGGTAATCTAGTAGTTTGCGTGGCTGAGTATGGAGATGGCAAACAATGTTTATTAGATTTGAAGGTTCTGCCCCTTTTGGTGGCTTCTCCGTGACACCCTCTATTTCGTTGTCATCGTTTACTGTTATGTACCCGCCGGGGAAGTAATTTGACACCCGCCTCGCAATAAGATAAGCGGAATAGCGACCATTTTCCCGGTATGCCTGAAGAAGCTGATCATAAGCTGAGGCTTCAAAAATATCATTTGAGCTCACTAAAATGAATGGCTCCTCAGCAAGCAGACTGAAGGCGCACTGCAAAGCCCCAGCCATGCCCGATGGCTCTGACTGCAAAGCAAATTCAATTCTCATTCCTTTAAGCCCAGCCGTCGCTAGTCTAAGGTCTTCAATATTAACGGGGTTAGCAACAATTACAAATCGGTCCAACCCCGCCCTCTTAGCCCTATACAACTGATGGCAGACAAGAGGCTTGCCACAAAACTCCAATAGTGCCTTGTCCTTTGTTATCGGAGCCATTCGCCTCCCGACCCCACCACATAATAGGACTACCTTCATTGTTCCCGCTCTTCCTTCCAAGTTCAACGACCCTTACGCCACAAAAGGAACCGCCTCACCACCCATATCAAAGAAATTGCTGTGATGAAGCCTGCCAAAATTGACCAAGAGGGAATAGTCAGACCCAGACGCTGGACACTGCTTCCCAAGATAGTTCCTGAAGCGATAAAAGTGCCATCCCACACGATCGTTGACAACGCGATGCCCAGAGCAAAATATTCGTAGCGTAAGCCGATTGCTCCTGATGTCAGCGACGTTGGCACTAGTAGCCCAGGCGTCAGCCTGCCTATGGCTATAGCTACAGGAGCTCCTTTACTCAGTTTCCTCTTAAGTTTATCCGGTTGGCTTTGCCAGCTTGGGAAAACTTTTCCGATGCGGTCAACGAAAGGTTTACCGAGGAAGCGAGCTACAAAGTAGACAACAGCTGAACCAAATTGCCTCCCCATAACCAATACCACCACGACAGGAATAAGCCTCACCCCTGCCCCCTGAGTAATCTGATAGCCAATAAAGAAAAGCACTCCCTGCAGCACGAAGGGAAAAGGTACCCCCATTTCCCCTAGGGCAAGCACAAGAAACAGAGCGGCCAAGGCAAAGACATTGCCCTGGTTCAATGTACTTAGTGCCTGAGAAATTAATTCAAAATATCCTGTCATGTTGCTACTCAATGTAAGGGGATATGCCGAGTACTTCAGGAACAGTAACAAAGGTGTAACCCTGTGCTTTTAGGGACTCTATAATCTGCGGCAGCGCCGCTACCGTCCGACTTCTATCTGCGCCATGCTTTATCCCATTACCATCGTGCAAAAGTATAATGGCTCCAGGGCGGGCAGCGTGCAAAACTTTCTCTGTAATTGCATCCGAAGGAGGTTTATGCGGGTCATTCGCTGAAACCGACCAAGTTACAGTTACCAGCCCTTTCCTTTTTACGTATTCAAGCTCCCAAGGGGTCTTTCTGCCATAAGGTGGCCGGAACAAATGTGGTCTGACACCGGTAACGTTGTATATTGCAGCTTGCGCTAAGTCCACTTCTGAATAGTCGGGAACGTCGAACTCAGACAATGCTTTGTGGGTGTACGAGTGATTGCCCAGAACGTGTCCTTCCGCTACAATCCGTCTTGCCACATCAGGGTAGTATTCCACATTTTTGCCCACAACAAAAAAGGTTGCCTTGACCCCATACGAACTCAGAATGTCCAGAATTTGAGATGTATATGGCTCATTCGGTCCGTCATCGAAGCTTAAGGCGATGACCTTCTGGGTGGTAACTGCTTGGGCGTAAGTCTTACCAAACACGTCAGATGCAGGAAAGAAGTAACCGTAACTAAGAATTCCTGCCACGATGACGCACATACCCATTGACAACGCCCAACGGGGATGGCGATTCGGTTTGACAGAGTATGCCTCCCTGGGGCAAGCCCGGCTGCGGGTTAATGACCTGCCAGTCAACTTAAGCCAGATTTGCTCCAGGATTGTGCCGTAGAGCATGTCAATAAACAAGTATTGCCAGAATCGGCCACGGAACCGACGTGACGAGGTGACGGCCCGCAAATGTCGGTCGTAGACTACTTTTCCAGTCCCGCTTAACCTGGCTAGCAAATCTTGTTCATCACCGACAAAAGGAAGCCTCGTGTTGTAGCCACCAGCTTTCAAAAGTGCTTCTCGACGGAAAGCAAAACTACAGGCCAAGCAAAAGGCTGGTTTCCCCAGAAAACGAGAGGACAGCAGGTTAAGAAACCGCCTGAAGGATTGTAACGCCCTAGCCCAAGCGGGCGAAGCCTCGTAAGACACTTCCCCAGCTACCGCAACGGCCTCGGAATCAGAGGAAAAATGCCTGGCTATCCGTGTAAGCCAATCTGAAGGGTATACGGTGTCGGCATCAGCTTGAACTATAATCGTGCCCGAGCAGGCCATGAATCCGGCTTCCCGGGCATACACTGTTCCTCTTCGAGCGCAGAAGATAACCTTAACGCCGAAATTATTGGCAATCTGAACACTGCTATCGCTAGACCCATTGTCAACCACAACGATTTCGTAATCCCCTTCATAATCCTGCTCTCTGAGAGACTGAAGGCAGCGGCTTAAATACTTTTCCTCGTTATATACTGGAACGACAATGCTAATCACAACTTCTCCAATTGGTTCACAATGCCCTATCGGTTGTACTTCACGCTTCCACTATTGATGATTTCTTCCGCCAGTCTTAGGAAGGCTGTTCTCTCGTCTTCAGAAAGATTCTCTAAGGCTGGCGAAAGAGCTTTACTTTCCTGAGCAAGAACCTGCGTATACAGTCGTCTTCCCTTAGCAGACAATGATAAGAGCCATTGCCTTCTATCGTCTTTGCTCCGCCGACGCTTTACCAGCCCCCGTTTCTCTAAGGCGTCTAAGGTGAAGGTTAGAGAGCTCCCGGGAATAGAAAGCTTTTCCTTTAATTCTCTGATGGGGAGCCCATTGGTATTACCAAGCAGGAGCAGGGCCAGAAATTGGGAAGTATTTAGCCCGCACTCCTTAGCCAGACTCAATTTCAGCAAAGCCGCATAGGTGAACAGATGCGCCAAAATGTGTGCCGGAATATACCCCATGTTACCAACAGCTATGGAATTATTCGATAATCGAATTATATCTCTCCATATGTTCTCCTGTCAAGACAGTGCACTCGTCCAATATATTAGTGACACACGACTTTCTTTCTTTACTGTTTTCGCACCACTGTTCGAGAAACCTCGGTGGTGTGAAGTATTTCAAGGACTGGCGCATGCCTCAACACAACCCATCTTCAAGATGACGTCTCTTGCGCTGAAGTGCTGTTGCGGGGCACCGGGAGAAGGTCTTACATCCGGAGTATCCAGCTGCACTCGAGCGCCAGGTGACCTCACCTTATAGTCCCCAGGCCTCCTTACAGATGTCAGCCAGACCCCGTGAATACTCTGTCAACGTATACGCTGAGCTTGCTAGACAGCCACCATCTCTGGCGGCTTGGCTGCGTATAGCAAGAAGATGTCTTATTGCTGGAGCTTGTTTAGAAGGCCATCTTCAATCTCGTGAGTGACCAATTGTGGGTATGCAGGACATGGTATAATTGGCTATCAGCAATCGAAAACTAACAACATGTCGGTGGAAATGCGGAGGATAACCTGATATACGAGCACTTTCGGCAACCATTAATTCCCAGAGGTGCTTTTTTTCTTCGCATCGCTTGGCACGCGCTCGTTGCCTTAGCAATTGTTCTTATTTCGTTGGCAATCGGCATCGTTGGATACCATGAGTTTGAAGGTATGGCCTGGGTCGACGCCACGGTTAATGCCGCCATGATTCTCGGTGGTATGGGGCCTGTAAATGAGCTGCACACGAACGCCGGGAAGCTATTTGCCGCAGCCTACGCCCTATTTTCAGGCATAGTCTTTCTTGTCGCCATTGCAGTGTTGCTTGCCCCGGTGGTACATCGATTCCTTCATCGATTTCATATTGATCTTGACTCTGATACCGAAACTGGGAACTGATTTAGTGTAGGCTTTTTACAACCTTGCGTATAAATTCATGCGGGCCACGTGAACTTTCTGGCTTATTGTCCCATCGAAGTAGCAAGAGGGTCCAAAGAACATATAGACCGTAGGTTAGCACACATGGCAAAACACTTTCCCGCCACTTTTGTGGATATCGAGGGCTGAGTAAGCTAATAACTCGCCTCTTTCCTTTTAAGTGGATACGTGGTATCGTAAGGTGAGGCCGCTGATTCAAAGAGCGCTGATGGCTGTAAGTGAAATTATCCACGTTGCAATAGCTCCACCGGCTAAGTTTGAGGAAAGTCTCATAAAGCAAGTGGCAGCCATTGTTGATAAAGACCCTTACGGGGCGCGACTTATCCTAGCCGGAAAGATTCCGAAGATCATCGCCCACTATGACACCGTGCAGATGGCAGAGTTAACCGCCCAGAGGCTAAGAGCCCTGGGCCTCGTGGTAATCGTGTGCAAGGATTCGGAGCTTCGCAAGTTTTCACAAAGATACGTGGCACACACCCTGAAATTTGAGGAGCAAGCAGTCATATTCCAGGACAAGAGTGGCCAAGCGCGGCGAATGGAATCAAGAGATGCGTTTTTGATCATCAAGGGAAGGATACAAACTTACACAGAGACAGAGGTAACAAGTACTAAGATGAAGTTTAATCTGCCAGCAACAGTACTGACTGGTGGCATTCCTATCTGGCGCAGAGTCGAAGAAAAAACCACGGACAGGTCCCTTCAAACTAAATGCTTTGTGAGGCTCTATGACCGAGCGTCGCCAGAGCCCAATGTTGAGATACTCCAGCCTGACTTTGACTATTCATTCCTGGGGGCGGAGATGGCCCCCTCCTCTCTCGCAAACTTCGGCACTACTGTCGCGAAAATCAGAGATATATTCCCACAGGCAGTTTTCGACGACAGGCTGACAGAGCCTTTCGGGGTAGATATACCTTCTACAACACCCCAGGAGAGCATTGAGATTAACTGCAAGTTGCTTTATTTGTACCACCAAGCCGTGAGTAATCTCGGCTCGTCCGCATAGCCAAGTTACGCATATCTACAGATAAGCAGCCGCAAATCCAATTGGTTGGATGCAATCCATATATGTACTTTGTGACATATTGTGTTGAATAACTAGGGTAATGATATTACTTTAGTGGTGGAGCTGATGGGATTCGAACCCACTACCTTTTGACTGCCAGTCAAACGCTCTCCCAATTGAGCTACAGCCCCACAGTTTATAAGTCTAGCAAAAACCCCGACTGGACTCAAATCAGCCTTAATGTTTTAGCGGACGCCCCCAGGCATCTTTACGGTAATCACTGGCAATTAGAATAAAATCGCTCAGCCACCAGACGCCAAAACCACCTAGGAGCAAAAGCTTTACAACCGCCGACCGCGTCCTGCCGATATAAAAACGGTCAGCACCGAAAAAGCCCAGGAAAAGGGAGAGAAAGAAAGCTATCAGCCAGTTTCGTTCCGCCGGTTGACCCATTTCCATCAGAACCCCATCATTATTCCCGCCCAGCGTAGCAGACTGCGCAAGCCCAAAAAGCCAGCATAAGCGATTACCATGTTCTTGACCGACTTGCCACCCCAGCAGAGGAAAAAGAACCTCACCAGCCCGAAGCGGAGCATGCCGGCTATTGCAGTGAACGGGTAAAACAACGGGTTCAGTATAGCCGACATGAGGAACACCGCGATACTCCCGCGCCTGCGTATCCAATCGCTGAACTTGGTAAAAATGCCATGGTTGCTCAAACTCTGGATCGCCTGCTGACCACTATAGCCGCTCAGGTAAATGCCTATACTCCCCACAGCCTCACCTAGCCCCGAAACTACTCCTACCACCGCCGGATGCAGAATGCTTCCCATGGTAAACACCACCAGGATCCCTGGTATAGGGACAAACACAGTGGCACCGGCAAATATGCTGATAATAAATACACCAATGTAGCCATAGTGCGAGACACTCTTAATGTACTCCCAGTAGAGGACTGCCACCACGCAGAGGGCAATGGTTAACGCTACTGCTAGTCCACCTATGACATACTGACTTTTTGCGGTTCCAGCTTTTGTTTGATCCATTACTAGTAGTTCTAACCGGGCACCTTTGCCCTTTCCTTGACTCGAAAATTCAGTCCACCCTCGCTTACCTCTACAAGCACCTTATCGCCGTCTTTTATCTCCCCAGCCAGTATTCGACTTGATAGCGGATTCTCTACAAAACGCTGGACCGCTCGCCTCAGCGGGCGCGCCCCATACATCGGCTCATAGCCCTCTTTCAATAGCCACGACTTCGCCTCTTCGGTAAGTTCCAGATGTATGCTGCGGTCGCTTAGCCGCTTTTCGACCTCCAGAATTAGCAGGTCCACTATCTTCTTCAGATGTTCCTCGGTCAGCGGCTGGAAGATTATAACATCGTCCACTCTATTCAAGAACTCCGGGCGGAAAGTCTGCTTCAAGGCACTCTCAATAGTGCTGCGCAGACGCTGCTGCTCGCTTTTCTCCTGACGCGAAAAGCCGATAGCCTGCTTCTGAAATTCCTGTGTCCCCAGGTTGCTGGTCATTATCACTACAGTGTTCTTAAAATCGACCGTCCTGCCATGCCCATCGGTCAACCTTCCATCTTCAAGTATCTGGAGCATGATGTTGAACACATCGGGATGCGCTTTTTCAATCTCGTCAAAAAGGATGACACGGAACGGGCGCCGTCGTACCGCCTCGGTAAGCTGCCCCGCCTCCTCGTAACCCACATACCCTGGAGGCGCACCTATGAGCCGCGACACGGTGTGCTTTTCCATAAACTCTGACATGTCTAACCGGATCATGGCATCTTCATCATCAAACAGGAACTCAGCCAGGGCTTTCGCCAGTTCCGTTTTGCCCACACCGGTGGGACCGAGAAAGATAAAGCTGCCTATCGGTCTCTTCGGGTCTTTGAGCCCGGCTCGCGCCCGCCGGATCGCTTCACACACCGTTGTCACCGCCTCTTCCTGGTCTACAATCCTCTCATGTAACCGCTCCTCCATATGGAGCAATTTTTCCGCTTCACCTTCCAGCATGCGAGCAACAGGAATGCCAGTCCATTTAGAGACGAGTTCAGCTATAATCTCTTCATCCACCACGCTCTCGATCTTCTTCTCCTTGCGCCACTCCGCCTCGGCTTGCTCACGCTCTTGCTCCAGCTTGAGTCTCTGCGACTTCAATTCCGCAGCGCGCTGGTAGTCAGCACGCTGTGAGGCTGCCTCCTCCTCTTCCTGCAAATGCCTTATCTCGCTGTCCAGTGCTTTGATACTCGGTGGCTTGCTTTCCATGTCAATACGCAGCTTGCTCGCAGCCTCATCGATGAGGTCGATAGCCTTATCTGGCAGAAACCTTCCCGAAATATAACGGTGACTTAATCTGGCAGCAGCCACTAACGCAGCATCATCGATCTTTATCTTGTGATGGGCTTCATACCGGGGACGTAGCCCGCGAAGCATCTCTATCGTCGCCTCAACACTGGGTTCGTCTATGAACACAGGTTGAAGGCGCCGCTCCAGCGCTTTATCTTTTTCGACATGTTCCCGATACTCGTCCAGAGTGGTCGCTCCAACACACTGGAGTTCACCCCGGGCAAGTGCCGGTTTCAACATATTGCTGGCATCGATGGCACCTTCGGCTGCCCCCGCACCAACTACCGTGTGTATCTCGTCAATGAACAGGATTATTTCGCCGTTGGACTGGCGGACTTCGTCCATGACCGCTTTCAGCCGCTCCTCGAACTCGCCTCTGAATTTACTCCCAGCCACCAGAGACCCCATATCCAGCGCAATTATCCGCTTGCTCTTAAGCGAGTCAGGTACATCGCCAGCCACGATCTTCTGCGCCAGACCTTCAGCGATGGCAGTCTTACCCACACCCGCCTCACCAATGATGACGGGATTGTTCTTCGTCCGCCGCGTTAGAATCTGCATCACCCGCTTTATTTCCTCATCGCGCCCTATCACCGGGTCAAGCTTCCCCAGACGTGCCAGTTCAGTGAGGTCACGCCCGTATTTTTCCAGCGAGCGGTACTTTGCCTCCGCAGTGGGGCTATCAGCCCGGTGCCCACCACGTATATTCTGCAGCGCCTGATAAATCTTCTCCTGGTCAACGCCGAACTCTTTTAAAATTTCTGAGGCTTCACCCCTGCCATCAGCAGCGATAGCTACCAGCAAATGCTCCACACCGATAAAATCGTCCCTGAGCCGGTTAGCCTCTCGCGCAGCATTCTGCAGCAGATGACGAAAGCGAGGGGTCTCAAAAACCTGGACTACTTCGTGACCGACCTGTGGTGCTGACTCAAGCACCATCTCAAGACGCTTCTTTAGAGCCTCTACATTGACACCAATTTTTTCCAGAATCTGCACTGCCAGCCCTCGCTCCTTCTCCAGAAGAGCGAGAAGTACATGTTCCACGTCTAGCTGACTATGCCGATAACGCCGCACCAGCGTGAGCGCGCCGGCAAGTGCCTCCTGCGCTTGTTCCGTAAATCTCTCGGGTCTCATAGCGTTTCCTTCCAGTTGCTTGACCGACCTTTCTAAAAGGACTGGCTGCCGTTACTGCATTCTTCCTGAACCAATTTCGCCCGGTATTCGACAACAAGAGGGCATTCTGGACCACTGCAATTGTCCATCTTCTTTCTCAGCCCGGCATCAAGCCCCCGCTTACTACTTGTACCCAGCATTCCCTTTTTGTACCGATTGTACCAGGTACAGTTCACCGACCAGTCCTTGTTAACTACTATGGTAACAAAATCATCAACCCTGTCACAGCTAACAGTGGTAGCCGTAGCCTGCCACTTGGCTGGACTAGACCTGGTGTCCTCAGCCATCTCTGTCTCCAATCTCCCTGCTGGACTGTCTCAACTGCTCTATCTCCATTTCCATCTCACGCAGCCTCTGCTGCATCTCAGCTATCTTCTGTGCCATCCGCATCACTACTTCCACACCAGCCAGATTAATCCCTAAATCGTCCATCAGCGTCTTGATGTAACGGATGCGGGCAATATCGCTTTCTGAATAGTAACGGATATTGCCCCTGGAGCGGTACGGGTGGATAAGCCCTAATCTTTCATAATACCTCAGGGTGTGGGTCTCCACTCCGACTATTCGGGCAGCGACGCTTATTACATATCTGGGTTCCGAGTCATTTGAAGTCATCCTATCTTACCACCTGAGCGGTATGTTAGCAACACCTCAGCTATCCCGAACGGAATCCCCGTAACTGTTCAAAAAGCTGCCTCTCCCGTGGTGACAGGTTCGTTGGCAACACTACCTTCACCCGGGCAAAAAGGTCGCCTCGGGAGGTATCACCAAGATGGGGCATCCCTTGTCCGACCAGTCGAAACACCTTGCCATTCTGAGTCTCCGGAGGCACCTTGAGAACGACCTTCCCTTTCAGGGTCGGCACTTCTACCTCTCCACCGAGCACAGCAGTCAGCAGCGGCACCGATATATCAACATGTAAGTCATCGCCTTTCCTTTCGAAAAGCCGGTGTGGCAACACCTTGACCAACAGATAGAGGTCACCCCGACTACCATCAGGGTTCAGGTACCCCTGTCCAGCAACTCTCACCCGCGAACCATCCTTCACACCCGAGGGAATTTTGACCTCGAGTTTCCTTGACCTCCTCTCCCACCCTGAACCTCCACATATTCTGCAAAGTTGACCTGCCGCACCGCGCCCGACCCCACCACAAGCCGGGCAGGGTACATCATCCCACACCTCCACAACGCGTTTTGTCCCGTGAAAGGCTTCTTCAAGAGTTACCTCCACGGGGTGTTCCAGTTCACCAGGTCCGCCTGCACGCCGAAAGGTGCCACCGCCGGGAGCAAAACCATGCAGGATATCATCCAGAACACTGCCCAGGTCTCCAAACTCGATAGTGGTGAAACTCCTGCCGCCGGAACCCCGCTCCGCTTTCTGCCCCGCCCTCGCGAAATCATCGGCATGCTGCCAGCGCTCACCAAATCGGTCGTACTTCTGCCTCTTAACAGGGTCAGAAAGTACCTCATAAGCCTCGTTTATCTCTTTAAACTTAGCCTCAGCCGCCTTATCGCCAGGATTGACATCAGGATGGTACTTCCGCGCCAGCCGGCGATAAGCCTGCTTTATCTCCTTTTCGGTCGCACTCCGACCTACACCCAGTATGGCATAGTAATCTTTAGCCATAACACTACCTCTCGCCTTCATTATACAAACTTTCAAATATTCTGTCAACAACTGTTATAATGTTCTTAACAAACATTTATTAAGTCTCTTGACAAAAATATTTAAGACGCTTATAATTATAATTAGCGAGTGGGGCCTGGCGAATCTAAAAAGAAGGAGGTGAGACAATGCGGAGCTTAGTACGCTGGGAACCAATTAGGGACATTGTTAGTCTAAGAGATGCTATGGACAGGCTGTTTGAGGACAGCTTCGTCCGTCTCTCCCGCTTCTGGCCTGCTCTCGGGGAATGGCAGGTACCCATCGACATGTACCAGACAGACAATGAGGTCGTGGTGAAGGCAGCCATTCCCGGCGTCAAGCCAGACGAGGTCGATATCTCCATCACCGGTGACACCCTCACTATCAAGGGTGAGCACAGGGAGGACAAAGAGGTTAAAGACGAGGACTACTTCTATAAAGAATGCCATTTCGGCGCCATCAGCCGCACTGTGACCCTGCCGGTAAAGGTCAAAAGCGATAAGGCTGAGGCAGTCTTCGAAAACGGCATTCTCACCTTGACCTTGCCTAAAGCTGAAGAGGTCAAACCGAGGCAGATCAAGGTCAAGGTCAAGGCTGAGGGGGCTAAAAATTAACAAGGAGTGTTACCGGGCTCCACTCGCTTGCTGCCAGACCTCGAGAAACTGCTGGACAATCCGGGCAGTAGCCCCCCATATTATGCGCCCCTCATACTCGTAAGCGTAGCCGACCACAAGGTCGCCGCCAATGACATACCACTCTTCTCTTCTCCCAACACCTGACAATAGGAACGAGACTGGCACCCCGAACACCTCGTCGATCTCTGCCCTGTTGATGGTGAACTGGTAAGGATAAGGGATAAAAGCTACAAAGGGCGAGATATTAAAATTCGAACTCGTTGTCGGTGTATCGTCCAGTTCGCCCAGGACATCCACATCTTTAGCCCTCAGCCCGATTTCCTCCCAGCTCTCTCTCAAGGCTGTATCCATAAGGCTTACATCTGCCTCGCTCCTCGCCCCTCCAGGAAATGAAACCTGTCCCTTGTGATAAGCAACAAGCTGGCTCCGGCGTGTAAACAGAATGTGGTGCTCCCCCTCCTTATTAAACAGGGGTACCAGCACAGCAGCCTCATTTAGCCCGCTACCACTTAGGCGCACTTTACCACGCGATAACAGCACCTGCCTTATTTTGTCCCTCATCGCAAGACAATAATATATCCCATCCCCGCCCGAAAGGCAAAGACTTTTTGTGACCCCGCCATTCAAAATTTGCCCCGTAGTAACTGCATTGGTTATACTGATAAGTTGAGGTACGCCATGCCACCTTCAAAGGACTACTACGAAATATTAGGGGTATCCAGAAATGCTAACGAGGAGGAGATCAAGAGAGCATTCCGAAGGCTGGCTTTCAAGTATCATCCCGACCATAATAAAGAGCCGGGAGCTGAGGAAAAGTTCAAAGAGATAAATGAAGCTTATGAGGTGCTCTCTGATGCCCGCAAAAGGGCGATTTACGACCGCCAGGGGCGAGCTACAAGGCTGGACTGGGCTGGCTTCGATGAGTTCAATTTTGGCGGTCTTGGTGACATCTTCGATGCCTTCTTCGGTGCCACTACCGCAGCCCAACAGCGCGTTCCTCGAAAGGGCAAAAACCTCCAGGCTAATCTGACTATTTCCTTCGAGGAAGCGGTCTTCGGGGCTGAAAAACAACTTGAACTCTGGCGCATTGAAGCTTGCCCTGTATGCCATGGTATCGGCAGCAAGCCGGGTACAAACCCCGAGAAATGCCCGAACTGTAATGGCAAAGGTGAAGTACGCCGCGTACAGCAAGGAATCTTTGGGCGCTTCACTTATTCCACCACTTGCCCCCGCTGCCATGGCGAAGGCTCAATCATTCTACACCCCTGCCCCCACTGCAAAGGAGCAGGCAAAGAAAAGGTTAAACGGACACTTACGGTAAACATACCTCCCGGGGTAGATGAGACTTATCAACTCCATCTCCCCAACCAGGGGGACGCCGGCGAATATGGCGGTCCTCCGGGCGACGTCTACGTTGCGCTTTCCATCAAGCCCCATCACCTCTTCACCAGGAAAGGTTACGACATCATTTATGAATTACCAATAAATTTCGCTCAGGCTGCGCTGGGTGACAGCATCGCCATCCCTACAATCGAAGGTGATGCTATATTGAAAATACCGGCGGGAACGCAGCACGACACCGTCTTCCGCATTAAGGGTAAAGGCGTGCCGCACCTCAACAAGAGAGGAAGGGGCGACCAGGCGGTTATCGTCAAGGTTGTCACACCTAAATCTGTGACTTCCAGACAAAGGCAACTCCTCGAGGAATTAGCAAAAACCCTGCCCACCCCCGAAATACCAAGGGAAAAAGCCTTTAAGTCAACGGATAGAACAAGGAATGACACCAACGGACTGGAACAGGACTAAAGCACTTCGTCAGGCTTCAGTCCGTCCTTGAACCGCTTCGCTATCTCAGCCGGTGCCAGTGACTCAAACAGCACGCCGTAGATAAGGTCGATGATCGGTGCCTCCAGCCTCAACTTGCTCACCAGGCGGTAAGCAGCTATTGTAGTATCGATGCCCTCAACCACCTGTGTCATCGAAGCCCTCACCTCGCTGAGCGGCTTCCCTTTACCCATCTCATAACCAACGGAGTAATTGCGGCTCAACGGACTGTTCCCTGTAGCAATAAGGTCACCAAGACCAGCTATCCCATAGAAAGTACTTATCTTGGCTCCCAGGGCTAAACCCAACTTGACTACCTCATTCCAGCCCAGGGTGATGAATGCCGCCTTGGCGTTGTTCCCTAACCCCAGACCGTCAAGCATTCCAGCCCCGAGTGCAATGACATTCTTCAGCGCACCACATAACTCCACACCAACGATGTCATCGCTGACATAAACAGAAAAATCAGGACAATCGAGCAAGCCCTGCACTTGCTTCGCCACTCCAATGTTCCGCGAGGCTACCACTGATGTAGCCGGCAGACCTTGATTTATCTCCCTGGAGAGGTTAGGTCCTGACAGGGCACATATTCGCTCCTTGAGAACAAAAGGTACTTCTTCACCCATCACCTCAGACATCCTCTTTCCGGACTCCGCTTCAAGTCCCTTAGCAGCACTGACCAGAATCATAGAATTGCCCAGAAAAGGAGCGGTCAACCGCACATTTTGTCTCAACCGCTGAGAGGGTACAGCATAAAAAACGACTTCTGCTGAATCTAAGACCTTATCAATACCGGTGGTAATAGAAAAACAGCTACTTTTCTCAGCTAACTGCGGTAGATTTTGCTCTTTACTTTTCAATGCCTCGGCTTCGGCTTCCGTCCGCGCCCATAAAGTGACCTCCACCCCCCTCGTGGCAAGCATCTTGCCTAACGTGCTACCCCAGGTAGTTGCACCGATTATAGCCGCCTTCTTCATAAGCCAGGACTCGCTACTGACTCCTACGAATCGATACTAATCCGCTCATCAACTTTGAGTTCCGTGCCTGTCTGCAACCGAGCGATATTCTTCCGATGCTGGTAGACAATCAAACCAGCAGCTACCAGACTATATACTAAGTACACAGGGGGCATATTATATACCACCGTCAATACCATAAACAAGCACAGGATTCCCAGACAACTAAGAATAGAACCCAACGACATATATTTACTGCGCAATACTGTTAGTATCAGTATCAGACCGCCGAAAATCGCAGCCAGCGGCCAGATAGCTATCCAGCTCCCGTAGTAGGCTGCTACCCCTTTGCCGCCCCGAAACTTGATATACACTGACCAGTTATGCCCCACCATGACCATTAAAGCGGCAATAACCTGGGCATATTGCCAGTTCAACGCAAGACCGGCAACCGTTAGCACGCTGTCATCGACAATAGCCCGCGCTACCAGCACCGCCACCACCCCTTTAACAACATCGAGCGCCATGGCAATAGCCCCAGCCCTTCTACCCAGCACGCGCATCACATTAGTGCCACCGATGTTCCCGCTCCCATATTTAGAGATATCAATCCCAGCCATCAACTTACCAACAATGAGCGAAAAGGGAATAGCCCCGATTAAATAGCTTGCTAAAGCGCTAAGAACAAAAATGCCAGCTATCATGTTCACACCCCCGTCTTTTGCGTCCCCTTATTTGCTGCTCTCTTCAGCAGAAACCTCAACCCCGTGCCATGAAATCCGAAGGTTTGCCGCAATCTATTCTCAAGGTAACGCTGATAAGAAAAATGCATCAACTCCGGGTCGTTGACTATAAATGTAAAACTAGGCGGATTGACGTCCGTCTGATAAGCACGGATAATTCGCAGTCGCTTCATGCCTTTCCGTGGTGGCGAATGCGCCAGCACTGCATCTTTAAACAGCTTGTCCACAACCTTATCAGGCAGTCTTCTCTGCCTTTCCTCCCAGACCTCGAGAGCCTGTGGGACTATCTTCTCTACATTATGCCCCAGCTTCGCTGAAACATACAATACCGGTACATAGGGGATGAACTTGAGTCGCTCACTAATACATTCGGCATAAGGCTGGGTATTCCCTGAGACGAGGTCCCATTTGTTGACCAGTAGCACCATACCCTTGCAGGCTTCTTTGATATACCCTGCAATGTGGACATCCTGAGCAGTAAGGAATTCCGTAGCATCAGTGACCAGGAGAGCAACATCGCACCTGTTAATTGCGCTTAAGGCTCGAATCAGGCTGTAATACTCAATCCCTTCACCGATACGCCCACGCCGTCTGATACCCGCTGTATCAATAAGCAGCACCTCCCGTCCCTGGTAGTTGTACACAGTATCCAGAGCGTCGCGAGTTGTCCCCGGAGCCTCGTCCACTATAGCCCTTTCCTCACCCACAATAGCATTGAGCAACATCGACTTCCCCACATTCGGGCGCCCGACAATGGCAAGCTTTGGCATGTCAGGCTCCGGCAGGACTGTCTGAGGCTCAGCGGGGAGACGCCTTAACACCACCTCCATCAAGTTATTCACGCCTCTGCCATGCTGACCACTGATAGCCAGTGGCGCCCCCAACCCTAACCGGTAAAACTCGGCTGCCTGGCTTTCCAGTTTAGCATTGTCTGCTTTGTTAGCTGCCAGCACTACAGGTTTATTACAACTACGCAGCAGTCCAGCTATATCTTCGTCCACGGGAAGTACACCATCGCGGATATCAACCAGAAAAATAATTACATCAGCACCAGCTATAGCAGCCTGTACCTGGGTTCTAATTTTTTGGGTCAAAGACGAACCTGACCTCGGCTCAAGCCCACCGGTGTCTACCAAGGTCACCTCCCGACCCATCCAGTGGACATCAGCAAAAATACGGTCGCGCGTCGTTCCCGGCAGGTCTTCAACAATAGCCACCATTCCTCCTGCCAGACGATTAAACAGCGTCGACTTGCCAACATTAGCTCTACCGACAATAGCTATAACTGGTTTGACCAAACTACTGGCTCCTGAAAAAGGTGCTCAGCCTGCCATGGTTTTAAGCATACCATCCCACGACCACCCTGTCTAGCCACCGCCAAAGAGGTGGACAAGCAATGCCTTCTGGATATGCAATCTGTTCTCAGCCTGATCGAAGACCACTGACTTCGGGCTGTCCAGAATGCCAGTGGCAACCTCCTCACCATGGTGTGCTGGCATAGGATGCATCAAGATGGCATCCAGCTTTGCCCTGGAAAGTAACTTTTCATCGACTTGATAACGTGCAAAATCCTTTCTGCGTTTATCAGCCTCAGCTTCCTGCCCCATGCTCGTCCAGACATCCGTATATACCACGTCAACTCCGCTTACAGCCTCTTCCGGGTCCTTTGTAAGCAAAATCTGGCTGCCACTGTCGGCAGCAAGTTTTCTTGCCTTCTCTAGGACCTCGCCTTTGATCTCATATCCAGAGGGAGATGCAATCCGAAAATGGACTCCTGCCATAGAACTTGCCAGAAGCAAGCTGTGTGCAACGTTGTTACCATCACCGATAAAAGCTAGAGCCAGCCCTTCCAGCTTCCCTTTCTTCTCCAACACCGTCAGCAGATCGCCCAGTGCCTGGCACGGATGCTCATGGTCAGAAAGTGCATTGATAACAGGCACACTGGCATACCGGGCTAAGACCTCCAGAGTCTGGTGAGAAAATGTCCTGGCAATGATGCCATCCACATAACGGCTCAGCACCCGGGCAACATCTTGGACAGGCTCACGCTTGCCCAGTCCCACTTCATCAGGGGACAGGTAAAAACACTGTCCCCCAAGTTGCCGTATCGCCACCTCAAAGCTCGCCCTGGTGCGCAGTGAGGGCTTCTCAAAGATAAGGGCGATAATTTTGCCCCTCAACACCGATGGCGCCTTCCCGCGTTTCAGCTTCAAGGCATTGCTGATCAAACCAGCCATTTCTTTGTTATTCAAGTCAGCTATAGAAAGAAGGGCTTTTCCTCTCATGCCCGTTCACCGAACAGGTCCTTGCTAATTGAATCTAGTATACCACACAGCACCAGCGATGGTATATAATTGGCGAAGGGGGTGATAGCTTCTCTATCATTGACTGCTACTATGGGTGGAGCAAGTCCTTTATTACTATTATTCGACGGCAATGCTCTGGTGCACCGTGCCTTCCATGCGCTTCCGCCGCTAACCGTAGCCAGGACAGGGGAAATGGTAAATGCGGTCCAGGGCTTTGTCAGCACTTTGCTCAAAGTACTTAATGAAATCAAGCCGACCCACTGGGCAATCGCCTTTGACCGCCCAACGCCAACATTCCGTCACGAAAAATTTGAAGACTACAAAGCCCAGCGCCCTAAGACACCCGATGAGCTTGTGTCCCAGATAAAGCGAGTACACCAGCTAGCAGATGCATTTCATATCCCCGTTTTCGAGATAGATGGTTTCGAGGCTGATGACGTCCTCGGCACTCTGAGCCACCAGGCAAACCAACAGGGTATAGATACTATCATCGTCACCGGAGACAACGACGCCCTTCAGATAGTCAATCCAAAGACAAAGGTGCTCGCCCCTAGAAGAGTATTCAGCGATACCGTGCTCTACGATGAATCACTGGTGAAGGAAAAGTATGGCATATCTCCAGAACAGCTTGCTGATTTCAAGGCTCTCGTCGGTGACCCTTCAGACAACATCCCCGGTGTCCCGGGTATTGGCGAAAAGACTGCTGCTAGACTGCTCAGTCAATTTGGCAACCTGGATGAAATCTATGCCCGTATCGATGAAATCAGCCCGGAGAAGCTACAAACGCTGCTCCAGCAGCATAAAGATCTGGTCTTCCGTAACAGGGAACTAGCCCGAATAGTCACCTCGGTACCTGTAACACTCGATCTGGCTAGCTGCCGTGTCACCGCGTATGACCGACAAAAAGTGGTCGAACTCTTCCGCGAGCTTGGCTTCGCTCAATTGCTGTCCAGGTTACCGCAGGAAATCGGAGTGGCAGAGGCGACCACCACCCGGGTAAAGACGCCGATCAAAGGTAATTATCACACAGTGACAACCCGGGATGCGCTCGAAGGACTGCTGGCACGGCTTTCTACCGCTAAAGAATTTGCCATCGACCTTGAGACATCAAGTAAGGAGGCGATGACAACTGCGCTGGTCGGCATCTCCCTCTCGCTCGTACCGGGGGAAGCCTATTACATACCGGTGGGGCACCGCGGCTTGGGCGATGTGGACCAGCTACCGTTATCATGGGTTATCGAAAGACTCAGACCCGTCATTGAAGACAGGCAAAAAAACAAAATAGCCCACAACGGGAAGTTCGATATGATAGTGCTCGCCGAACACGCTATCGGACTCCAAAACCTCTCTTTCGATACCATGCTCGCTGCCTACTTGCTTGGAGAAAAAGCCCTGAACCTTAAAGCCCTGGCTTTTAACCGACTGGGGCTGGAGATGACACCTATCGAGAACCTGATCGGCAAAGGTACAAAACAGATTTCCATGGCGATGGTACCTATAGAACAGGTCGCCCAGTATGCCTGTGCTGATGCCGATATGGCACTCAGGCTTAAAGAGCAACTGGAGAGCGAGCTCCGCCGTGAAGGGCTATGGCAACTCTTCACCGAGATAGAAATGCCGCTGGTCCCAGTCCTTGTAGCCATGGAGAGGAACGGTGTGGCTCTGGACCTGGAGTTGCTTCGTGACATGTCCCATAACCTGGGCAGAGAGATGATGAGGATAGAGACTGAAATCTATAATTGCCTCGGACACAGATTCAACGTGAACTCCTCCCAGCAACTTTCTCAAGTCCTCTACGGAGAACTAAGACTGCCCAAGCCGCGAAAAACGAAGAGCGGTTACTCCACCGAAGCCTCAGCACTTGAGGACCTCAAAGGTGCCCATCCCATAATTGAACTCGTACTGCAATACCGACAGCTTGCCAAACTTAAGTCCACCTACACAGATGCCTTCCTGGAACTCATCAATCCCAAGACCGGTAGGCTGCATACCAGCTTCAACCAGACAGGAACGGTCACCGGAAGGCTCTCCTCTAGCGAACCCAACTTACAGAACATACCTGTGCGAGGTGAACTGGGCGGCAGAATAAGGCAGGCAATAGTCTCCCCACCCGGCTGGCACCTCCTCTCCGCAGACTACTCTCAAATAGACCTCAGAGTCCTAGCCCACATTTCACAGGACCCGGAGCTTATCGCCACTTTCCTGAGAGACGAAGATGTGCATGCTGCCACAGCATCCCGCGTTTTCAACATCCCACCGGAAAAAGTGACCCCTGAAATGCGCCGCGTTGCCAAAACGGTGAATTTCGGCGTCATCTACGGAATGAGCGATTACGGACTGGAGCAAGCTACCAGCTTCACCCGTGAGGAAGCCGCGCGGTTTATCGCCTCCTACTTCGAAAAGTACCCCGGCGTCAAGAAATACGTCGAAGACACTAAACAGCGAGCCCGAGAGCTGGGCTATGTACAGACCGTAATGGGCAGGAGGCGTTACATCCCGGAGATAAACTCCCCAAACCGTCAGGTGAGAGAAGCAGCAGAGCGAATGGCGATAAACATGCCGGTGCAGGGCACCTCCGCCGATATAATCAAAATCGCCATGGTCAAACTCCACCAGGAGATGGTAGACCGCCGACTGAAAAGCAAAATGCTACTCCAGGTGCATGACGAACTCGTCTTTGAAGTGCCTCCTGAAGAACTCGATATCATGAGACGGCTTGTTTCCGAAATCATGCCCAACGCCCTCAAGCTCACAGTGCCTCTCAAAATAGACATCAAAGTGGGCAAAAACTGGGCAGAGATGGGATAAAGTGCCTGAGCTGCCTGAAGTCGAGACCATAAAAAGAGAGCTTGAGCCGCACATAATAGGTAAAAAAATTACCGCGGTCACCGTTTACGATGCCAGGATAGTTTACCCTCTATCAGCAAGTGCGTTTCAAGGCAGAATCACAGGTCAAAGAATAGAAAACCTGAGGCGCCGCGGCAAATATCTCATTTTCCAACTGTCCAATAGCAACCGCCTGGTAGTCCACCTCAGGATGTCGGGGGCACTATTGCTGAACCCACCAGAACTCCTCCCGCACACCCGTCTCGTCTTCCATTTCGACGACGGGAGCGAACTCGCCCTGACCGACCGCAGACGTTTAGGAATAGTGTTACTAACAGACAGCGAAAAGCCAGTAGAGGACAGGCTTGGACCCGAGCCGTTGGAACCCCGGTTCACTGTAGAGGAGTTCGCAAATCGATTACATCGGCGACGGGCACCGATAAAGGCAGTGCTTTTAGACCAGAAAGTCATCGCCGGCATCGGCAATATGTATGCCGATGAAGCCCTGTTCCAGGCTAGAATCCACCCACTGCACCCCGCTGGCGACCTTTCACCTGAGGAAATCCAGAGGCTTTATAATGCCATTAGAGAAATACTGTGCTCGGCTATAGACTATAAAGGGGCAAGCGTAGACACCTACCAGCGCCCCGGAGGCGAGCTGGGCACAGCCCACTTCAACTTCAATGTAGCACACTGCAGAGGCGAACCCTGTCATATATGCGGCACCCCTATCCAGCGCCTCGCCATTAGAAACCGCGGCAGCTACTTTTGCCCCAACTGCCAGAAGTATTGACAATCGTGCTATAATTGGCTCGAAAAGCTAAGAGGCGGGGGTTGGACTTACATTACTTATCATTGCTAGCCTGTAGAATAAAAGGCTGGCTTCTGCTTGTTCTGCAGTAACGTTCCGGCTATAAAACCCGGTAAATCACTCAGACAGGAGGTGGGTAATGTAGATGTTTGTTTGAGAGATCGAGCGGACCGATTTCAGAGGGAGGTTATAGATTGAGAAAATTCCTATTCATCGTTTTTGCTCTGGTGCTAGCGGCACCCTTCGTTGCCCTGCCAGTAAATATGGCAGCGGAGACAGCTTCGCCAGCACAAATTGCCCCTGCAACCCCGGCAGCGCTGACCGCAGATGAGAAGACTATCATCGATGAAATCCTTCGAGAACTCGACGCTGCCCGCAAGATGACCAACAATAAGGACATACAAAACCAGCTCGGTGTCATCAGGGACTGGACAAGAAAGGTCATGACGTTAATCGAACAAGGCGATGATAAAGGTGCTCTGGAGATCAAATATCTCATTGCCAGGCGGCTGGAGGAGTTGATAAACCAGTTGCCTACGCTGACTCCGGGCGCTGCGACCACCGCCACAGCGGCTCCATCGGCCAACCCGTTATATGAAGAGCTGGTGAGAATTCGGGCTAAGATAGAAAAGCTTATAGCCATCGAAGAGCGAGAGGGACCGACCATGGTAACCCCGCGGATACCGGAAATTACCCCTCCCCCGGAGATGGAAAAACTAATTGTCTATTCAGCCAAGTTCCTCTGTGGACCTGCCTTCGGCGGCGAAGGTGTTCAGCCCGGCTCCTACTCAACAGCCATCAATATACACAACCCACATAATTACACCGTTTATTTATACAAAAAGGCAGTGATTGCCCAGCGAGAAGACGAGCCTCGAGGCAGAATTTCGGGCTTCCGAAAGGTTGTTCTGGCTCCGGATGAAGCCATCGAAGTGGACTGCATCGACATCTCCAGCTTCTTTGGACCTCAAGAGGTAAGCACGTACCAAGCACCTTCCCAGCAGGCAACACCGGTCGGAGCGTCATCTACCACACCAAGCATAGCGACTTCGGTCACACCTATAAACCAGATCGTGCGCTTCATCAAAGGGTTTGTAGTCCTCTATACCACTGCTCCGCTTGATGTTGTTGGGGTCTATACTGCCAGCACACCCAATGGCTTCAGCCTGGATATAGAACACATACCTCAGAGCACGGTTGGCGTACCGTCCATACCTGTACCCGAGGAACCTACCGGACAGGCTTGCCCTGCCGGCTGCTACTGCATGACCAAGGACAATGCACTTGCTAAATTCGGTCCTGATGCCACCATGTGCCAGAGAGAGCCTTGCGATAAGGATGCCAGCGGCAACCCCATGTACTGCTGGAAGCCATCTGAAATAGCTAAGTGTCCTGAAGGGTGCCTCTGCATGACCTTAGAAGCAGCAAAACAGCGCGGCTATACCGATAGGTGCCAGGCAGACCCCTGTGGGCGTGACCAGTACCAGAACCTGATGTACTGTTTCAAGGTACCTTCGGAGGAGGCTTGTCCCACTGGCTGCGTGTGTCTGACAAAGGATGAAGCTTATAAGAGGTATGGCGATAAACTCACTCTCTGCCAGGAAAAGCCCTGTGGGTATGAAGGCAATATCGAAAAGTATTGCTGGAAGATGCCCACCACCGAGTCGTGTCCTACAGGATGCACCTGTCTGGCTAAAGAAGAGGGATATAAACTGGGCTACGAGGTGTGTCAGGAACAGCCATGTGGTTACGATGAGAAGCTCAGCATGGCAAAGCTGTGCTTCCGCAGACCGACAACGCAAGCCTGTCCATCAGACTGTAAGTGCCTTACCAAAGAGGAGGCGGCACGTTCCGGACTCACCACACTATGCCAGGAACAGCCCTGTGGGTACATAGAGGGACCGCAGACAGGTATGCGCACTCCCCAGTACTGCTGGAAACCAACACTGCAATCGTGCCCTGCGGGATGTGCCTGTCTGACAGATGCTGAGGCAAAGAGGTTAGGCTACACCAACCTGTGCCAGGGGCAGAGAGTTCTCTGCGATTACGATGCGCAGCAGAACCCACAGTACTGCTTTACCAAGCCGCCGGAGGTAACTCAGCCCAAAGTAGGCAGAATCGTAATCGACCCGGTGAGCGACCGCAACCCAGTGGGTACCAGACACAATCTTACCATCGCAGTCTATGACACAAATGGTAACTCTATGGCAAATGTGCGAGTGAAAATCAGCCATACCGGAGCACACACATTTGCACCCATTGAACTTGTCACCGATGCCAACGGCAAAGCTGGCTATTATTACGATGGCAAAAATGTGGGCACCGACACCATCGTGGCTACGGCAGACGGGGTGTCAACCAAAGCCACAAAGGAATGGTACCAGGTAGTCAAGCCAGCTAAAATCGACCTATCCCCCAGCACCGGGCACAACGCACCAGGACAGAGACACACCGTCGTCGCCACCGTCTGGGGCTCAGACGGCAAACCTATGGCGGGCGTCACGGTCAACTTCTCAGTGACAGGTACCAACAACCTCAGTGGCAGCGCTACCACCGATAGCAACGGTAAGGCATCGTTCAGCTATGCCAGTAAGCTTGAGGGTAAAGACACCATCACTGCCACCGTCGATAACCTGCGTGCCACTGCCACCAAGTACTGGGAGGTCCTCAGATAGCCTGTAAGGCAGCCAGGGACTTGTAGTCCCTGGCTGCCTTATTTTGCCTCAAGGCTAAGCCAGGGGAAGTTTAGCCAGAGCTGCTCCAAGGCGTTTTAGGCAGCGCTCCTTGCCCAGTACCTCCATCGTCTGGAAGAGCGGCGGTGCTGCTGCCCTTCCAGTAACAGCCACGCGGAGCAGACCAAAGTAAACACCGGTCTTCAGTTGTAGCTCCTCCGCCAGAGGACGCAAGAGATTCTCCAGAGTTGCCGCATCCCAGTCCTGCAGCCCCTCCAAACGAGCAATAGTGGTCTGAAGCGACTTGGTAGCTTCGTCGGGCGTAAGCTTCTCTAACAACAATTTCGTCTCATAATCAAGTTCCTCAATGAAGAAGAACTCAGTAAGGTAGGCTACTTCTCCGAGCGTCCTCGCCCTGTCCTGTATCAACGGCATGATGCGGCGGACATAATCCTGATCTAACGGTCTGCCAATGTCGGAAGACAAATTTTTCTCCAGGAAAGGTAAAGCCCTCTGTATAAATTCATCCAAGCTTAAACTCCTGATGTAAACGCCATTCATCCAGTCGAGCTTTTCTCTATTGAACACCGCAGGGTTTTTGCTTACCCGTTCCAGAGTGAAATTTTTGGCTATCTCCCCCCGACTCATCAATTCAGTCCTGTCGTCCAGCGACCAACCTAGCAGAGCCAAAAAATTGAACATTGCCTCCGGCAGATAGCCAGCCTCCATATATTCGGTGATGGCAGTAGCACCATGCCGCTTACTCAGCTTCGACCTGTCAGGTCCCAGAATCATGGGTAGATGGGCAAATTTCGGTGGTTCCCATCCCAGAGCTTGATAAAGCAATACGTGGCGGGGAGTGCTGGAGAGCCACTCGTCAGCCCTCAAAACATGAGAGACTTCCATAAGGTGGTCGTCCACTATATTGGCAAGGTGATAGGTAGGATAACCGTCAGACTTGAGAAGCACAAAATCGTCCAGACTGTTGTTTTGAAACACTATCTCTCCCCGAAGCAAGTCCTGAAATACAGTCTGCCCCTCGAGAGGCGTCTTAAAGCGGATCACCGGCACAATACCCTGTGATTCCATCTCAGCCCTCTGTGGTCGGGTCAGATAGCGGCAGTGGCGGTCGTACCCCGGCGGTTGCTTGCGTTTCATCTGCTCTTCCCTGACAGACTTTAATCGTTCAGGTGAACAGTAGCAATAGTAAGCCCGGTCAAGCGCTATCAGCTTCTCTGCCACTTCACGGTAAATATTTAAACGTTGTGACTGAAAGTAAGGTCCCTCATCCCAGTCAAGCCCCAGCCAGCGCAGGCTATCGATTATAGCCTCGGTTGCACCCTCAACCAGCCGCTCCCGATCGGTATCCTCGATACGCAAGATGAAGACGCCATCATTGTGACGGGCAAAAAGCCAGTTAAACAGCGCAGTCCTGATATTACCCAGATGAGGATATCCCGTAGGACTGGGAGCAAAGCGGACGCGTACCTGTGACTCAGACATAACCAGCCTGACTCCGGAAATAGGTCCTGCTGAATGATGGTTGTCTCACCGGAAGCTTTACCACATAAGTGCCAGCAATCTTATCATGGACTCCCTGTTTTTTGGCATCGAATGCGACCATAACAAAGCCGACCAGTAAAGTTAGCGCCGTGACCACATATCCCCAGCCGCGGCGCAAAGCACACTGCCAGTCCAGCGGTAAACCCTCAGCCTGGATAACCTTTATCCCCAGCACCATTTTACCGGGCGTTTGTCCACACCACCACCAGAAAGCTGTCCAGTAAGCAAATGAAAACACAAGTCCGGATGGCAACCAGACAAGGGGCGTTCTGAAGAAATAGTACAATGAGCCAACGACAACTCCCAGAAGCAAAAAGTCTATCAACCCCGCACCCAATCTAACCCAGAAACCAGCATATTCCAGAGAAACTTCCTTCAATTCTTGCCGCAATCTTCACCCTCGAAAGCCCTGACGCCAGAAACAAATTCAGATTGACCTGTCACTAAAACTCAGAAAGCGCCTATGCGGCTCAACTCAATGGAGGAGATAGACTAAGAAGGCAGGATAGCAGCACTTGGCTAAAGCCTATTTCTTTGTCAGGATGCGGTACATCCCTTCTAGCTCGCTCAGGCGCTTCCGCAGTCGCTCCGTCAGTTGCTCCGCCTGTTTCAGAGCATTCCTGGTATCCTCCATGTCAGACTGAATTTTGAAAAGCAACTCATTTCTGCGGATACCCAGATCGGCTTCAAAAGACTCGAGGTCGCCATATTCGCTTTTCTCGAGGAGTTGCGAATATAACTCGCTCTCACGCTGCATCTGCCCCTTCTTAATCTGGTCAAAGGGCTTGCTTGTGTCTTTCATCATACTCCAAAGCCTCTTTCAAATACAATTTAACACATTACATGATTATTGGCAACCAGTACCGAACGATTCCCCAGGATATGTCGCCCTCTCAATTCATTGATAGCTCTCTTCAAGTCAGCCGGTAACTCACTGACGAACTCCCGGTATTCACCATTTTGCGGCAGGTGGAAGCCAAGGCGGCAGGCATGGACAAATTGACGCTTCACAAAATCAGACCTGACACCGTACACAGCGTCACCCACCACAGGATAACCGATAGCAGCTAGATGGACCCGTATTTGATGGGTACGACCGGTCTCGGTACTGATATCCAGCAAACTGTGGTCACCAATGTACTCTCTGACCCTGTACATCGTCCTCGCCGGTCTGCCAGCCTTGACCACAGCCATGCGTTTGCGGTCAGCCGGGTCGCGTCCAATCGGAGCCTCGATAATGCCCCGTGATGGGGAAAGCCTACCTTTGACCAGCACAAGATAACCTTTAGACACCGCACCTCGTTTGAACTGCTCCACCAAGTACTGCTGGGTACGACTGTTCTTGGCAATAACCATCACGCCGGAGGTGTCTTTATCCAGACGATGGACGATACCCGGGCGCATATTATCACCAAAACCAGCAAGGTCAGGGCACCGTGCCAGAAGAGCATTGACCAGTGTATGGGCTGTGTGCCCCGGTGAAGGATGGACCACCAGCCCGGCTGGTTTATCTATCACCACCAGGTCACTATCCTCATAGAGCACAGCCACAGGGATCTCTTCCGCGAGCAGTGTGGACTCCTCCAGAGGCGGCACACGAATACAGACCTCATCTCCGGGCTCCACTTTCTGACTCGCTTTAGCTTCCTCCCCGTTCACCAGAACGTCCCCTTGCCTGATCAGCTTCTGGATGCTAGAGCGGGACAGTCCGGGAAATTCACCAGCCAGATATTTGTCGAGCCGGCTTACTGCCCGCTTAGCTGTAAATCTAATCTGTAACTTCTGGAGTCCCGCCATCGCTTTTTCGCAGACCTTGAAATATAAACACCAGTAAAGCTATAACACCCACCGTTATCGCCGAATCAGCCACATTGAAAGCCGGCCAGTGGAAGTCCCGCCATAATCTGACATCTATGAAATCAGTTACACAGCCGAAACGAAACCTGTCTATCAAATTGCCGATAGCGCCACCGAAAACCAGCGCCAGAGCCAGGCTACCCAGCTTGCTGGACTGACGGAAATAGCGAGAAAATAGCAAAATCGCCGCCAGACCCGCTACCGCTGCCAGTGTTATCAAAACAGACTGTCGGGCAAATATGCCAAAGGCTGAGCCGGGATTACAAATATGGCAAAAGCTCAAACAGCCAAAGACAGGTACAACCTCCAGAGGTGCTACATGATCCCTCAGCAACTGCTTGGTGAGCTGGTCAAACACCACTACCCCGACCACAGTAAGAACAAACAGCACCCCCTGTCGCCAGCTACCGTGAAGATTTACCCCTGGTGTCTTTTGTTTGACGTGCTTTGCATTCAAGACACAGACTCGCCTGCGGTAAAGCCTCGAGTCTGGCTGGCTCTATCGGTCGACCGCACAAATCGCATAAGCCATAAGTGCCAGCCTCATACTTCTTTAAAGCGTGCTCCACTTCAACCAGCGCAGTGGTCAAGCGTTTTTCCAGAGTCAGCCTTTTCTCAAGTTCAAAGACCTCAGTAGCACTTTCCTCCCTCTTCCCAAAAGGACTACCTTCCCGCTGTCCATCCACAGACTTCTCTTCAGCCTTCAATTGCTGAAGCTCGCTCATCAAGCGGGCTTGTTCCTGTTTTAAACGCTCATAAAGTTCAGTATAGTCAGCCACTTTACACCGGAAACACATCAATAGATTTGTAAACTCTATTCTAACTAACCCTAGCTAGTAACGCAAGTTCAACCAGCCTGGACCCTCAGTCAAACATAAGCCGGAGCTGGCGGATAGTATTGACCGCCTGACCACGCCAGTGGTTATTAGCAAAGATAAATGTCATCCTCGCTTGACTTTCTATCTTGCTTATCTTCGGCACCCATTCCCTTAGTTCTTCAGCAGAATAAGTATAGTCGTATCTTTCGTAGGCATGTTCATGCTGCCACCATTTGGTAGCATTACGCCCGTGAAAACGCACATAGCCTACCTCACTGGTCACCTCGGCGACCGGGGGCAAAAGCCCGGACAATCTCGGTTCGTCAACACAGCAAAAACCCATATTACAGCTACGCAACCACGCAAAGACCTCTCTCCGCAACCAGTTAGCATTGCGAAACTCAACAACCAGAGGCAAGTCCCCTAAGTATTCCCGAAAGACCTCCAGATAGTCGCGGTTGACACGGTTACAGGCAAAGCTGTAAGGGAACTGTGCCAGCACACAGCCAAGCTTTTTAGCTTCAATAAAAGGACGCAGCACACTAATAAAGGCGGAAAAATCATCCTTATCAGACTGCCTTTCATGCGTCAGCTTCTGGGGCGCTTTGACCGAAAACAGAAAACCTTCCCCGGTCTTATTAATCATAGCCTCGATAACAGAGAGACGGGGCAAAGCATAGAAAGTTGAATTCAATTCCAGGGCATTAAACTCACGAGCATAGTAGACTAGCCAGTCCTGCCGCCTCATACCAGGAGGATAAAAGCTACCTACCCAGTCATTGTAGCTGAAGCCAGAAGTGCCAAAATAGAGCATCCTACCGCCACACCTCGGTCACCAGGCAGACCGCAATACCGCTCTCTGCCTCCTAAAGAGCTTGAATAATTGCCCACACTCCAATCACAATAAGATAAATTCCTATAAGATAATTAAGTATCTTGGGGAAAATCATCACTATAATGCCAAAAATAAGTGTCAAAATACCCATCAACAGACCACTTATATGTAATACATTCGGCATTCTGCATCCCTCCTTATTTTATTTCTAACCGCCAGGGTTAGCCCTGGCATTGTTAGCCCGGGCAGCGCTGATCACACCACGCACACCCTGAATCCGGGACAGTAAATGCGTCAACTCAGCCATGTTTGCTATCTCCAGTGTGGCAAAAACCGAGATGACATCGTCATGATATACAGTGCTGATACCAGCTATATTTACTTTGGCATCAGCCACAATAGTGGTGATGTCCCGCAGCAGACCGACACGGTCCCAGGCATCGATTTGAATATCCACGGGATACACCTGCTGGACTTTACCCCAGCTCACTTCAATCAATCGTCTTTTGTCCTCCACATTTTGAATGTTAATGCAGTCCTTACGATGCACAGAGACACCCCGACTCCGGGTAATATAGCCGATAATAGCATCGCCGGGCACCGGGTGACAGCAATTAGCCAGATGACTGAGCAGGTCACCAACACCGAGCACCTGTATCCCGCCGGCAGCTGCTGCCTTGCCGCCGGGAGCTTTAATCACCGGTGGCACAATTTCAGGCTCAGCCACCAGCTTGAGCGCTAGCTGGTGAGGAGTTATGCCGCCATAGCCAATAGCCGCTAGAAAATCGTCCACGTCCTCATAATCGAACAGGCGGGCAGTCTCCTCCAGATTAGCAATAGTGATACCAAGGCGCTTGAGTTCCCTCTCCAGAATTTGCCGTCCACGTTCTATGTTCTGCGTCCTCTCCTGTTTCTTGAACCACTGTCGTATCTTCTCGCGCGCATGAGGAGTCTTTACAAAACCGAGGTCAGGATTCAGCCAGTCAAGGCTCGGACCCCTGTCAGCCTTTGTGGTCATTATCTCCACAATTTCTCCGTTCTTCAGCTCGTAGTCCAGAGGTACCAGCTTGCCATTCACTTTGGCACCGATACACCGATGACCTAGTTCGGTATGTATCCGATAAGCAAAGTCCAGCGGTGTGGCACCTTTGGGCAACGCCTTTATCTCACCTTTGGGTGTAAAAACAAAGACCTGGTCGAGCAATAGCTCCGTTTTCAGCGACTCCATAAACTCTTCGCTGCTCAACTCACTCTGCCATTCAATAAGCTGGCGTAACCAGGCTATCTTCTCCTCAAAACTCCCCTCCTCCTTGCTGCCCTCCTTATAACGCCAGTGTGCAGCCACCCCAAAATCAGCGGTGCGATGCATTTCATAAGTACGAATCTGTATCTCCAGCGGCGTGGTGCCTTGACACATTACAGTGGTATGCAAGGACTGATACCCATTGTCTTTAGGATTGGCTATGAAATCGTTAAATTCCTCCGGTATCGGGTGCCACAGATTATGGACAACCCCCAGCGCTTTGTAACAATCGGGCACCGTGTCCACCAGGATACGGACTGCAAAGAGGTCATGTATATCATTAAAGTCGCGCCCCTGAGTTGCATAGCGCTTCATCTTTTCATAAATGCTATAGATATGCTTGGGACGACCAAAAACATCAGCCTTAACATCGGCTTTCTCTAGCTCCTGCTTCAGTATTTGCAAAACTTCGTTTATGAAACTTTCCCGTTGGGTACGCCTCACTGCCACCAGACGAGCAATCTTGTGGTACTCTCGTGGCTCCAGATAACGAAAAGACAGGTCTTCCAGTTGCCACTTCAACTGCCATATACCGAGCCTGTGTGCCAGTGGCGCATATACTTCCAGCGTCTCCTGCGCGATCTGACGCCTCTTCTCTGGCGATAAAACACCCAGAGTGCGCATGTTATGCAATCGATCAGCTAGCTTTATGAACACCACCCTTAAGTCCTGCGCCATAGCCAGCAACATCTTCCTCAAGTTCTGCACCTGGGACTCCTGCCTGCTATCTCCATCACCCTTCCACGATAATCTACCCAGCTTGGTAGTACCATCAACCAGCCTGCTCACCTCAGGACCGAACTTGGTTTCTACCTCAGACAAAGAGACGCCGCAGTCCTCCAATACATCATGGAGCAAGGCTGCCGCTAAAGTGGTGGCATCGAGTTGAAGACCAGCCAATATCATAGCTGTCTGCACCGGATGCTCCAGAAACGGCTCACCGGTCTTGCGCACCTGACCCTCGTGGGCACGGCTGGCGAACTCATAGGCTGACTTTACCAAGTCCAGCTTATCAGGGGGCAAGTACTCTTTTGCTTTTTCCAGCAAGACATCACCGCTCATCCTGACCGCAACCTCTCTTCTTGTAGTATAATAGTCCAAAAAAAGTAGCTGCGCAAATTAAGTCCGCTTCGCTCAGGCACCGAAATTCAATCAGGAGGTGAAAGATGGGGCACAAGGAGGCTAAATTTGAAGGAAAAAAGAACCTCACCCTTTACTACCAGTGCTGGCTGCCAGAGAGAAGACCAAAAGCTATACTGCTGATTGCCCATGGTCTGGCAGAACACAGCGGTCGATACAAAAATTTAGCCGACTACTTTGTCTCCAGAGACTACGGTGTCTACGCACTCGACCACAGGGGACACGGTAAATCGGACGGTACCCGTATTTACATCGACCGCTTCGATGACTACATAACCGACCTGCGGACTTTCCACGGACTCATCCGCAAGGAAAATCCAGAGACAAAAGTCTTTCTCATAGGGCACAGCATGGGCGGGACAATTGCAGTCGCCTATTCCATCAAGTACCAGCAAGACCTGACCGGGCTGATAACCTCTGGTGCAAGCCTGACAGGCGCAGTCGCTGCACCACCGCTTCTTTCAGCCATGGCGAGCATCGCTTCAGCGCTCCTCCCCAAAGCAGGTATCACCGTGCTCGACGCCTCAGCTATCAGCCGTGACAGGTCTGTGGTCGAGGCGTATGAAAATGACCCGCTTGTCTATCGAGGGAAAATCCCCGCCCGCACCGGCGCCGAACTGGCTCGAATGTGGAGAGAACTCCCACCGCTAATGCCTGAGATAAAGTTGCCTGTTTTAATCCTCCACGGTAGTTCCGATCGTCTGGCATCGCCCCAGGGCAGCAAATTACTCTACGAAAGAGTAAGTTCAACTGATAAAACGCTCAAAATCTACGATGGACTGTACCATGAGGTGTTCAACGAGCCGGAGCGGGAGCAGGTGATGCAAGATGTAGAACAATGGCTCGCCCGGCATATCTAATTAAATTTATCCACCGGAGTAAGTAAATGTCTAAATATATTTTGGTTATAGACCAGGGTACCACAGGCAGTGGTGCCCTTCTTTTTGACAGAGAAGGTAAAGTGGTCTCTATGGCTGATAGCGAGATCCAGCAAATTTATCCCCAGCCTGGCTGGGTAGAGCATGACCCTGCAGAAATAGTCCGCTCCTCTCTTGTAGTAGCCCAAGAGGCACTTAACAAAGCAGGAGCAACACCTGCACAGGTCAAGGGCATCGGCATCACCAATCAGCGAGAGAGCACCATCGTCTGGGAACGCTCCGATGGAAAACCTGTGCACAATGCCATTGTCTGGCAATGCCGTCGTACTGCGTCTTTGTGCGAAGAACTGAAACAAAAGGGGATGAGCCACCAGGTCCATGAAAAGACAGGACTGGTAGTCGATGCTTACTTCTCAGCGACGAAACTGCGCTGGATTCTGGACAATATACCGGATGGGCAACGCAGGGCTGAAAACGGCGAACTGCTCTTTGGTACAGTAGATAGCTGGCTTGTCTGGAACCTCACCGGTGGCAGGGCACATGTCACCGACTATAGTAATGCCTCCCGCACCATGCTATTTAATATAAATACTCTTCAATGGGACAAAGAACTCCTTGCCTGTTTAAACATACCTGAGGTCATGCTCCCACAGGTAATGCCCTGCAGCCATATCTATGGCGAGACTGTACCCGGTCTTCTGGGAGATGCCCGCATACCGATAGGGGGCATAGCCGGCGACCAGCAAGCAGCCCTCTTCGGACAAGCATGCTACCAGACCGGCATGGCTAAGAACACCTATGGCACCGGCTCCTTTATCTTGCTCAATACGGGCAGCAAGCCAGTATTATCACAAAAAGGTTTGCTCACCACTATAGCCTGGGGTCTAGGAGATAAAATTACCTACGCTATGGAAGGCAGCGTCTTCATAACCGGTGCCGCAGTCCAGTGGCTAAGAGACGGCTTAAAAATCATCTCCACCGCCGCCGAAAGCGAGGTGCTGGCACGCTCAGTCCCGGACAATAATGGTGTCTATTTCGTACCTGCCTTTGTTGGTCTTGGTGCCCCTTATTGGGACATGTATGCCCGGGGCACTATCGTGGGGCTCACCCGCGGTACAACCGCAGCACATCTGGCAAGGGCTACTCTCGAGGCTATTGCCTACCAGGTAAAAGACGTAGTAGAAGTAATGACTGGTGAGACCGGGCTCAGCATCCCTGTCCTCCGTGTCGACGGTGGCGGCACTGCCAATAGCCTGCTGATGCAGTTCCAGGCAGATATACTCGGCATACCAATCCAACAGGCAGCAGTCGCCGAGACCACCGCCCTTGGAGCGGCTTACCTCGCCGGACTGGCAGTAGGCTTCTGGAAAAACACCGATGAATTAAGCAGGCTCTGGCAAGCAACAAAGACTTATGAGCCGAAAATGTCCGCAGACCAGCGCGAAGCACTTTATACTGGCTGGAAACGGGCTGTACAACGCGCCATGGGCTGGGCACAAACAGAAAGACAAGGAGAGAAATGAAAAGGGATATCACCAGTCTTCCGGCTGAGACCTTCGACCTTATCGTAATCGGCGGAGGTATCATCGGCACCGGCATCGCCCGAGATGCTGCTATGCGAGGCATCAAGACATTACTCCTTGAAAAGGATGACTTCTCTTACGGCACCACCTCCCGTTCCTCACGCCTCATCCATGGCGGCTTGCGCTACCTGAGACAACTGGAATTCAAGCTGGTACGGCAGGATATGAAGGAAAGGGAGATATTGCTTAGGATTGCCCCTCACCTCGTCCACCCACTACCGTTCATCATTCCTATAACCCGTTCCATCGACAGGGCAGCCCTGCCCATCGGTATGCTCCTTTACGACCTTCTCTCCTTCGACAAAACGATGCCATCACACCACTACCTATCTAAAAGGGAGACTCTTGATTTGGAACCCACTCTGGATATCAAAAATCTGGCAGGCGCCTATCTCTATTACGATTGCCAGGTGCCCTTTGCGGAACGACTTTGTCTGGAAAATGCCCTCTCAGCGGCTGAATATGGCGCCTCGGTAATAAACCACGCCAGAGTCACCGGCATCCTGAGAAAGAGCGACACTGTTTATGGAGTAGAAGTACAAGATACGCTGACGGAGGAGAAATATCAAGCAAAAGGACGCCTGGTGGTGAATGCCGCCGGACCATGGGTGGACACCGTAACTGCTCTTTTGCATAACAACATCAGACCCATGATACGCCGTACCAAGGGAATACACCTCCTCGTCCCCCAGCTCTCCCGACACGCTTTAGTATGTTTTGCTCGCAGCGATGGACGCCTTTTCTTCGTCCTCCCCTGGCAAAACTACTCCCTCATCGGGACCACAGATACCGACTACCACGGAGATCCGGACACTGTACACGCTGAGGTAGCCGATGTCGTTTATTTAGTATCCGAGACACAGCGCGTTTTCCCGTCGCTCAAAAAAGAGGACATCTGGTATACTACCGCCGGACTCCGGGCACTGGCTGGCGATAGCTCCAAAAAAGCTTCAGACGTCACCCGATCACATAAAATTGTCGACCACGAGCAAAAGCATGGCATCACTGGTCTTGTTTCGGTGCTCGGCGGCAAGATAACCGGCTACCGTGCCATAGCTGAAGAGATTGTAGACCTGGTATGCCGCAAATTGAAGCTTAAAGCCGCCTGCCGCACCGCAGAGACCACCCTCCCCGGCGCCCCGGAGGTACCACAGGAGAAGATAGACAAACTAGCCAGTGGATACAACTTACCCCTCAAAACAGCCTCTCACCTCGCCTCCCTGTATGGCTCACGTCTCCTGCAAGTGCTCAAACTAGCTTCCAGAGACGAAAAAGCCCGCCAGCCCATCTGCCCCCATTGCCCGGACATACTAGCCCAGATAGAGCACGCCATCACCGACGAATCTGCTCTCACGATAGGCGATTTTCTGCTGCGCCGCAGCGATATCGGTCTTGCCCCCTGCCAGGGACTGGATGCCGTGGACAAAGTGGCTGAAGAGATGGGGCGACTCCTCGGCTGGAGCCATAATGAACGCCAGCGGCAAATAGAGACCTACCGCCAGCAGACAGCCTTGAACCTGCTATTCCGAACCACCAGCTCAAAATCGTAAATGTATAAACAACCCGATAGAGATTGTATAATACAAATGTATTTGACCGGGGTGTTGCAATACGCCTGATGTCTTGTCTGGCACAAAGGCTTGGAAAGACGAGAACAGCAATACATGAAATTAGCATAAAAAGTACAGAAATGCTGGGCACATTAAATTTATAAAAATTAAAAGGGGTAAAAACATGCCTGTTATCCGCACACCAGACGAACGTTTCTCCGCGTTACCTGATTTCCCTTTTGCTCCACACTACGTCTACGTTAAAGGGTTACGTATACACTATGTGGATGAAGGAAAAGATGAGCCCATCCTATGTCTGCATGGCGAGCCATCGTGGTCATTCTTGTACCGTAAAATGATTACGGCAATGTCAAAGTATCACCGCGTTATAGCTATGGATTTCATAGGCTTCGGACGGTCTGATAAATTCACCGAGCGGGAGGCGTATACCTTTCAAATGCATCTTGACACATTGATGGGCTTTATAACAGAGGTGGACCTTGACCAAATAACCGTTGTCGTGCAGGATTGGGGTGGGCTGATTGGTCTGGCGGCAGTAGCACATATGCCGGAGCGCTTCGCCAGGCTGGTTATTATGAACACAGGTCTGCCAACAGGCGAAGGAAGGCTCAGTGAAGCTTTCTTTGCGTGGCGAAGCCACGTCGAAAAGCATCCCGACCTGGACATCGGACAATCGATACTTCGCGGAGTTGCTCACCCTGAGAAACTAACGAAGGAGATCATAGCAGCATACGAAGCACCGTTTCCAGATGTGTCATATAAAACCGGTGCTGCTATGTGGCCACTACTGGTACCGATTAGTCCCCAAGATCCCGCTGCTGCTGAGATGAGACATGCCCGAGAGGTTCTATCAAAATGGAATAAGCCAGCTTTAGTCATGTTTTCGGATAAAGACCCCATTACACGTGGCGGTGATAGGTTCTTCCGCTCCCTAATACCTACAGCTAAGGACCAGCCTGAGATTATAATCAAAGATGCTGGTCACTTCCTGCAAGAGGATAAAGGCGAGGAAATATCACAATACATCCTGGACTTCATGCGCAGAACACCACTCAATAGATAACACAGTTTGCCGGTACACTTAAAGAGAAGGGGGAAGCTCTGTGAGCCTCCCCCTTCTCTTTTTACATTTCTTTCCTCGCTACTTGGACTTTAGAATCGCCATCGCCTCCTCTCGATAGGCATCCATCAGATAAGGGATGCCGGTGACCTTGGCACATTCTTCCGTAAGCGACATCAGTTCGCGGCGTGTGATCGCCGGTACATTAAAGCACCTGGCACCAGCCATCAACTGCTGCAAACCCACCTTTATTTTGTCCGTATAACTGAAGATACCGACAGCACCCCAGGGGATGTTCTTCATCTCATCAGCACCGACGATTTTCTTCACCTCCTCCCAGCAAACGAAGATCTCCTCAGGAGTGGAACCGAATTGCCCCACCGTGTTGGGCAACTTACCCTCTTTAGTCCATTGCTGGATATTCTTGCCCACCATGCCCGGTATCATCAGCGCTCTCCCCATGCACACCGCCTTGGTGAATGGCGAGCCCAGAGCCAGCGCTTTGAATACGCCGTCCTCACTGCTGAAACCACCTGCAAAGGCCATGTCGGGCGGTCTCTCCCCTCTATCCGCCAGTATCCTAGCAAACTCATAGGCTGCAGAGTGGAGATAGAGGCTGGGAATTCCCCACTCCTCCATCATCCGCCACGGGCTCATCCCGGTGCCGCCAGGAGAACCATCAATAGTGAGCAAGTCGATCTTAGCCTTAGAGCCCCATTTAATAGCCATCGCCAGTTCACGCAAGCTGTAAGCTCCGGTCTTCAAGGTGATCCGCTTGAAGCCCAGTTTTCTCAGCCGCTCCACTTCAGCAAAGAACCCCTCTTCGCTGATAAAGCCGAGCCTGCTATGCCGCTCAAACTCTTTAAGGGCACCAGCCTTGAAGGCAGCTTGGTTCACCGGGTCCGATGGGTCGGGAGTTATGATATAGCCCCGCCGCTGTAACTCTAAAGCCCTCTCCAGAGTGCCTACCTTTATCTCACCGCCGATGCTCTTGGCACCCTGTCCCCATTTAAGCTCAATAGTGGTAATGCCATGCTTATTTAAGATATACTCGGCAACACCGAGTCTGGTATCTTCCACATTCATCTGTACCAGTATTTCGCCCCAGCCTTGATAATAGCGCCGGTAAATTTCAATCCGCCGGTCCATGTCAGGTGCCGATTTAACCTTGCCTTTCGAATCAAGCTCCAGGCGCGGGTCGATACCACAAACATTTTCACCGCAGACTATGGTTATTCCGCTGATAGCAGCACCTACAGCAAAATGCTCCCAGTTCTTCCGTGCTATCTCCGTGGAACCGAGGGCACCGGTGAAAATGGGCACCTTCATCTTTACCTTGATATCCCAGCCATATTCCGTCTCGGTGCTCACCTTGGGAAATATGGCGGTGTCAGGACTGGCTTCCACCCCCGACGGCAATCCCCGGGCACCCATGGCATAACCCTGAATATTAAGATGGGAGTAATCGACAGGGTAGTCCTTATCGCCGCCAGCGGTGATCTCGCCAAAAGGACCGGGATAGATTAGCTCCCGCCCGCGAAAGCTGGCTTTGAACACCTCGCAGTTCCCCGTGCAGCCATCGAGACAACGGGTACACAAGCCGCTCATCGGGACCACGCTGCGGGAACGGTTAGCCGTCCTTGTGGCTTCATTAGCATTCGGTCGTTGTAAGTTCATCGTTTCACACTCCTTTCATTAATTAAAATTGAAAATGCTGCAAAGCCCACGGCTTCATTCCGCGGACCCTATAACCGTACTGGTATCCCCCTTTCCTTGAGATATCTCTTTGCCTCAGGGATCGATATCTCGCCAAAGTGAAACACTGAAGCTGCCAGGACAGCTGCTGCCCTGCCTTTCACCACAGCATCATAGAAGTGCTCCAATTTGCCAGCACCACCTGAGGCTGTCACTGGTATACTCACTGCCTCAGCAACTGCTCTAGTCATCTCCAGGTCATAACCTTTTTTGGTGCCATCGGCATCTTTGCTGGTGAGCAGGATCTCTCCAGCGCCCAGTTTCTCCACCTGCTTTGCCCACTCCACAATGTCCAAGCCTGTGGTCTCCATGCCACTCTTTATCACCACCTCCAACCTGGGTCTTCCGCTCCCGGGACGGTTTTTGATGCCGTCGATAGCCACCACCAGCCTCTCCCTGCCGAACTTCTGCGAAGCCTCCTTTATCAGGTCCGGGCTCTTGACCGCTGCCGTATTTATCGACACCTTGCTCACACCCATATCAAACAGCTCTTTCATATCACCGATGTTTCTGATACCACCACCCACCGCAAAGGGCACCGTCACCTTCTGAGCGACTCTCTTGACCCACTCCAGCCTTGTCCCCCTTCCTTCCGCACTCGCCATGATGTCAAGAAAAACAAGCTCATCCGCACCCTGCCGACAATAAGCCTCCGCTGCCTCCACAGGGTCACGCGCATCTCTCAAGTTTACAAACTTTATGCCCTTGACCACCCTGCCATCTTTGACATCCAGACACGGTATTATCCTTACATAGTCCATCTTTTATCTCCTTCTATCATAATAAGTCCCAGAAGCTCACTAGCTGCTGATATTCCATAACAGTACTCATAGCATAGTTCTCCGCTTCCACCCCCGCTTCCTCAGCAGCCGCCACAGGGTTCAGACCGCCGAGGAGCACCATGCCAATCTTATTGACCTCCACCGGTATCTCACACACCGGTTCGCTTACCTTGCCCATCACCAGCAGCCCACCGAGCCCTGCTGCTTTAAGTCTATCCACTACCCGCTCGGCAATCGGGCGACAAATTGCCGGTATCTCCCGGAAATTAGCCAGAATTTTCCCGTTACCTGTTCTTGCCACCTCACCCACCGAAGTCATCCTCGCCCGAATGAATACCTCCGACGGGTCGAGTGAAGAACCGGCATAATGTATCAATTCCACGAAACGCACCGGCGAATTGTTCCGCATCTGGACAATGCCGCCGAACCGTGAGTCCATGGGGACACCGGCTTTTAGCAATGTCCCGTTTATCACAATGCTGCACACCGTCGCCAGCCCTACCTTCCCAGGCGGCACCACCAGCTCACCCAACCTCTCACCGTCTCTAGCCACCGCCACCCTCTCACTGACACACAGCCCTGCTGAAAAAGCTGGCTTCATCGCCCGAAGCGCTTTCTCAAACTTATTCTTGGAGAACAATGAAATATTCACTGGCACGCCACCACGGCACTTCTCTACATCAAAGTCCGTACGGAAAGCGAGCAGTTCAATCCTGGTGATGGCAAAACCGACTTTGTCTCTGACTCGCGCGCTCTCCAGCTCCTCCAGTCCCTTCTCAGTTATCACGCGCCCGTCCCGGCTTACCAGACGCGTTAACCCTCGCTCATCCATAAATTTTAAATGGTACCTTACCGCACGCTCGCCTAAAGCAATACCATGACTTTGAAGCCGACGGCTAATTAACCTCGCCCCCATCGGTTCCGAGGAATCACTCAGCACCCGGAGTATGAAAAGCTCCTTCCGCTCTGCTTCCCCTGTCTCAAATCCTATCATGCTATCGTTCTACTTCCTTTATTGGGTAGTAGGTAACCGTTTGCCTATTATAGCAGCAAAATCATTTTTGTCAAGCCCTTTTAGGCTCTTTGTCAAATGTTGTGGAAACAGCTTCGAGATGGTACGAACCCCAGGAGCATTTTTCTCCAGTAGACCTCCGCGTTTTTCAGTCCATAAGAGATGCGTTTAAGCATCTTGATTTTG
>Ga0078972_1000399_pt1 | contig 178782 bp, 182 predicted proteins | sample YelNatPaOPGAMG01_FD_67568 | JGI IMG/M metagenome (GOLD analysis project Ga0078972, IMG submission 67568) | Hot spring thermophilic microbial communities from Obsidian Pool, Yellowstone National Park, USA - OP-RAMG-01 (SPADES assembly) (version 2) | ecosystem: Environmental > Aquatic > Thermal... | reverse complement strand
ATACAATGAAATGGAAGTTTTAAGCACTAATCAAATTTAGAGCATCTTTTAATTCTCTAGAATTTATCCAGGATATTGAACCATTTTTCCAACATTCCTTTACATTCATTGGTGGTGTTCCCCCGCTTTTTGTTTGAGCGAACTCATGGATGAATTTTAATTCCCAATCTTCCGGTATTCCTCTATTTCAGTTTGTTTAAATTTGGTTTTTTGGTTAATCATTGTTTATTCCCGTTTCTTTCTTTAATATAATTATATGCGCGTAGAATTCTTTTCTTAATCCGGCTCTTTCAATTCTTAAATAAGCTGCATATAAATAATGAAACATTTTTTTAAGATAATCAACTAATATTTTAGCATCAATTTTTCCTCCTAGTTCAGCTTTATTCCATTCTATTAGAAAATTAACTAGTGTGTAGTAACCTTTTAGAAAATCTTCAGCCTGGTATTCTTCGAAATTAGATGATACAAGTTTGTTTTTTTCAGAATCGTAAAATAAATTAGCATGTGCAATTTTGTTTCTAATTAATTTAGCTTTAGAAATTCTAACAAATATTGAGTTATTTTCTTCTTTTAAATCTAATATTTTGGTCAAAATTTTATTTATGTTTTCTGGCATGGCATGATCTTTATTTTTTCTATTAATCTTTAAAAATCGCTTTATGTCTTTGTCATCTTTTTTGTCGGTATTTTTTAAATATTCAAAAAGCCTTCTATCCACAACAAATAAAATTAATTCATATAGATTTAAAAAAAGCCACATAATTAAAGGAATCTTAAGAATATTAGGCAAGTTATCAGTTTTCTCTAATTCTTCTACAACCTGGATAATAAAATATTCTTGCCCCAATATTTTTAAGTAATCTGAAGAATTTAGATTTTGATTTTTGCTTAAAAATTCAATTATTTTTTTGTCGTCTTCTGAAATTTTTTGTTGAAATTTTTCATTATTTGATAATTTGTTTATGTTATCAAACAACTTATTAATTTCGTCTCTAGAGATATAATCCTCAAAATTTTCATTTACTCTTTTGAAGAATTTTGATACTAACAAAGGCTTACCTTCTCTCAAAATACTTTCTAATTCTTTAATCATATTTTGTTTAAGGCAGAATGTTGGAAGAACTATTTCTTCTTTATCTAATAGATACTTTATTAATTTTGGCTCTGAATCTCTTTCCTCGTTCATCCTACACCCTCCATCCCAACATCTCCAAATTCTTTTTTATTTCTTCATCGAGTTTTTTGCTTTCTTCCATTTGTTTCGCAAGTTCTGCTGTTAGTTTTTTCATTTTTTCTTCAAAAACTTCGTCGTCTTCTTCTTTTTCTTCAAAGCCAACATATCTCCCTGGAGTTAAGATATAGTCGTGCTTTTTTACTTCTTCTATTGTTGCTGACTTACAAAAACCAGGAATGTCTTTATATTCAAGATTGTTTTCTCCTCTCCATGCATGATAAGTATCTGCAATTTGCACTTTTTATACCTCCCTCAGCCATAAAGCATAAGGCTGAGTATAGTAATATCTAATTTTCTAGTTAGTTAAAAATCTACCCTTTTAATTCAGCTTCCAAATTGCTAGTGTATGTAGCATAATTGCCTGTTTTTATTGCTTCAAAGAACTGTGCAAAATCTTGCGGAGAAAGAAACTTGAAATAATATTTAAACTTCTTTTGTTTCTTGTTTAATTCTTCAAAATGCATTCTTGCATATTTCAATTTTGCCTTATTTTCTTCAGTAATATCTTCATCTGATTTTATTTCTACAACTAGAATATCTTTTCCGATTTTTATAAAGAAATCTGGATTAAACTCTCCCCATTTTTGATGCCCACCGCCTCTAGCAAGTGAGCTTGGACTGCCTGCTCTATAACTATATGGAATATGATAAAATCCTTTATCAACAGATTTAATCCAAGCATCAATTTTTTGTGCATATTCTTGTTTTACTAAAGATCTTGCAAACTCTCTTTCGTTATTGTGTGAGAGGATCACAATATTCAAAGGACATTTAAACAAGTATTTGTTTTCAACTTTAATTACATTCATGTTAGCTTTGTTAATTGCCTCTTCTATAAGTTCTATATCTTCCTTTTTAGACAGCTTTAGTGAGGATTCTTCATAAATAATTGCTTTGTTTTTGGAGAATTCAGAAACTTTGGCACTTGCTGTAGGGATATCTTTAGTATTTATTGTATAAGGGGCTTGAGCCACTCTTTTTATTATTGTGGTCCCTACTGCCTCTCTTTTGAGAACATCAAAAGCCCTTTCAATTCTATTTTTGTTTTCTTCTGTAAGCTGTTCTGTTCCTTCTGGATCTACTTTCTTTAGAGCCAGTTTTATTTCAGCTTCGAGTTTTTGTTTATCTATATTATAAGGGCATTCCATTTTCTTTTCTTCATAAAATTCATACAATTTATTAATAATATCATTAACTGTTCTTTCTACACTATACATTTTTACAGGGATTTGTGTATTTACTTCCTTTTCTTTTTGATCTTTTATTTGAAAGTAAGTTGATGTTATTTTTTCGCTTCGAGATTGCGTACTTAATTCAGGAATTCTTGGGATTTTGTATTCACCTTTTTGATGATATTTCTTCTTTTCTAACTCTTTTTTCTCGTATTTCATGTTGTGCAATTCAAAATTGTAATCCTTGTCTTTATTGACAATATAACTTCTCACTCTTTTCTCATAATCCATTACTTCTTCTACTAAATCTCTTATAGCCTCTCCCCATTTGTAATGATTATAAACTATAACTGTTGGTTGTTCAGAACTATAATTTTTTGGTACTCTTAAACCCCTTCCTAAAACTTGGGCAATTAATAACTTGGAATTAAAAGCTCTTTCCTCATGCGGAACAATCTGAAAAACATTATCTACATCCCATCCTTCTGTTAACATACTTACAGAGACTATCCATTCAACAGGATTTGTTGCATTATCAACTTCTTTTAGCAATTCTCTATTTGCTTCATGCTTTGGGCTGGAAGTAACAACTAATACTTTTTTATCAGCTTCATCTGGTGTTATCTTTTCTTTATCAATAAGAAAATTCTTAAGTTCATTTGCTAGTTTTTCAGCCTTGTTGATTGTTTGAGTCACAAAAATTGTAATGTGCTTATCTGCTTTATTCCAAGTTTTCTTATTTCTTTGATGATTTGCATAAATTTCTTCTAGTTTCTGAGGCCATGTTTTAGCGTTTGATTCTTTTAAATATTCTACTTTTTTGATTACAAAATTTCCTGCTAAATCCCCTTCCATTGCTTGCATTATGCTATATCTATAAATAACATCTCTAGCATACTCGTTTCCCATATATGGTGTTCCAGAAAATCCAACGATAAATTTGAAGTTATATTCTTTGTCTAGTAAGAATTTTTTCCATTCCTTCATTGCTTCTACATCTGTTCTTAAAGATTCTGCTTCTGCATTCATAATATGGTGCGATTCATCGTTAAGAACAAGTGTTCTTTCCCCTTTTCCTGTCAGACTATCTTTAATAGAAGAGCTTACATGAGTATAAGTTTTATGTACATTATCTATACAAATATCTCCTTTCTTTATAGTTCTTGAAGCATCAGTAACTCTGGGATTTATTTTATATGGGATAGAATCATCATCTAATGTTGCCCTTAGATTTTTATCAATTACAAATTTCTTAAATTTTTTCAAAAGCTCTCTTTTAACTGTTCTTGATGGGCATAAAATTAATACCTGATCTACTGCACCTTCACATAAAAGAATTTGGGCAATTCCATACATAACCCAGGTTTTACCTGTTGCTGTTGCTAAATCAATTGTACAAGCAAGCTTATCTGGAAATTCTAATTTATTTCTAAAATTATCAAAGCTTCTGTAATATTCCCTAATTGCTTGATTTTTATCAAAATTCTCTTTCGCTAAATCTTCTGTATTTTTATATTCTCCACTTAAAAGAAATCTGACAGCAGTTCTTATTGCTTCTTTTTGAAATTCTCTATGTCCGCAAAGCTCCTCAAGAAAATCCTCATATTTGTCCAAATCCAGTTTTTGAGGATCAACATTCTTTGTTACTTGTAAGACTAATTCATTAACTTTTATGTTTGTCATTTTTACCTCCTCTTAAATTCCTTTATTTCTTTAACCTCAATTCTCTCATTCCCAAAAATATCTAAGTAAATAATACAAACCTTCTGCCCAAGATTTGTTGCTGGAATTCTAACCTTATAATCTTCTTTCTTGATATCTTCAGCGAAAAAGTAATTAGTCATGTTAAAGAATTTGCCATTGTAATCTTTATCTATTAAAACCATGCTTAAAGCCTCTTTAGGATCTTTGTTAGGATCTTTGAATTTCTCAGGCTCTTTTGCTCTTTGAATAGCTTCAAATTCTTTTATTTCAATAATTAGCTCTTCCTCAATTAGCTTATCTTTTGGCATTCTTCTGTAATATTCTGCTTTTACATTTGGCGGATGTATGAAATCAAATCCTACCTGTTCTATGATCTGATTTATATCTTTAGCAGAAGTTGGTTGTGATGGTCTTTCAAAAGTTCTTTTGTGCAACTCATCAATTATAGAGTAAGGAATTCTCAAAATATAATATCTTATACCATCTTTTTCTATATAATCTTGTAAGAAATAAACCCTGCCTGCTGGAGCAATAATAAACATTCTAGCTTTGATATAATCCCCAACATTTTCATGAAGCTGATCAATGTATTCTTCTGTTAGATAGCCTTTTTGTGAAAAAACTTTAACAGGAGAGTTAAGCAAAACACCATCCATTTTTAATCCATTAATTTCAAAATCTTTAGGTTCTGCCTGGAAAAGTTCAAGAGCAAATTTTTTGAAATTTTCCTCACCCATCTTCAAAATATAATCATGATCTTCATACAATCCTGCGTTATAAAGAACAAATGGTTTTGGTTGTAATGGTTCACCTTTGTTTCCTATTTCTTTTTTCAAATTGTGCAATCTTTTAATTATTGTATAAATTGCAAGTTTAGAAGAATCAACCATAATCCATCTTCTGCCAAGCTTTTCAGCAACTGCTCCTGTTGTGCCACTTCCTGCAAAGCAGTCAAGAACTAAATCTCCTGGATTTGAGGATGCTTTTATTACTCTTTCTAGAAGTTCTTCGGAATTTTCGGTTGGATAATCCCATTGGAAGGTATAACCAGGAATATCTGTCCAATTATTATCTAAAAATTGCTCTTCCGCTTCTAAATATTCTGGTGTCCCTTTTATTTTATTTCCTTTTATGTCGGTATAGCTAATTTTTTCATTTATTCGAATTCTCCCTTCTTTAAGCATTTCATCAACATTGTTTTGGGAATATTTCCAGTGTTGACCTTTAGGTGGATAGAAAAATCTCTCTCCAATTTTTATTGGATTTTTACCTTCTCCTGAAGATGTCATGTGATGCCATCTTGGTTCAATAGGTCTTTTACAAAAAGTACATTGTCTTGGTCGTTCTAACTTATTAAAAATAAATATAGGGTTTTTTGAGTGGAAAAATAAACTTTCAGTTGTTGTTGTATATATATCTGATTTCTTTTTGAATCTATTTATAATAATTTCTGCCTGAAAATTATTCTTTCCAAAAATCTCATCCATGATAACTTTAATATAATGTCCAAAATGGTAATCTATTCTTACATAAATACTTCCATCATCTGCAAGTATTTCTCTTAAAAAAATAAGCCTTTTTCTTAAAAACTCAACAAATTTTGGTCCTTTCATCGCAGCAGAATAAGCAGGCTCACCTTGTGCATCATAAATATCTCCTGTTCCAAAAGGAGGGTCAATATAAATTAATTTTATTTTTTCTAATTTGCCTTCATCTTGTAATTTCTTTAGATATTTTAATGCCTGTAAATTATCTCCAAAAATGAGCATTGTGCCATTCTCCTTCCTTTATTGCGCCAAATTGCTTTACTGGTTGAAATGGCATTGCCATTGTGTCAGCCAAAATATCTTCTTCTCTTTCTTTGATGCCATATCTTAGCTCAATTTCTTTTGGTTCTTCTTTTTCAAGTTGCATTTAGTTCACCCAAACAATTCCTTCTTAACTGATTTTAGATACTTATTAACGTAATAAATATCTGGTGTTGTATGCTTCAAAGGTCTTACTCGAATTTCAAATTTAGGGTCTTTGTCATTTGTTGCATCAAATAATACCAAACCTATGCCAAAAATTAAACATAAAGAGTCTAATCTTGAAATATCTTCTTCTTCGCTTTTCTTTGGTATTACTAAATAAACCATATTTGAAAATAGTTTGTAAGCGCATGCTTGCCCAAATGCAGTTATTAAATCTTTTGAATTAGTTTTAATTTCGGCAGAAATAACCTCTGTCGTAATTTTGATTATATCATCCCGTTCTGGTTCTCTTATACCTATTACATCAGGTGTCCCCCATTTGTCTTTGAACTTGTTTCCACCAAGAGCTATAGCTTTTGTAGCTTCTTCTGTTTCATTTTTTAACCATTCCGCAAATCGATCATAAAATAAGTCTTCTTTTAGAATTTGATTTTCAGTAGCTTTATCCTCTTTAATCTCAACATCTTTAAATTTTACATGCCGAAAAAGGCCTTTTGTTGGTTTGTAAACTTTATCAGGAAAGTCGCGATGAATCTCCCATACTGAACCATGAATTGTGTTAATTGGAATTTTAGGAAAATTTTCAGATATCATTCTCACTAAGTTAGAATATCTTATCCCATTTGGATTTTTTTCTAGTAATTCCAATGCTTTGTTTCTTATTTCTTCACGTTTTGATTTCATTTTTCCTCCCCTCCCTCTCTTTTTTTATTTTAATTTAACTAAGTTCATTTTCAATTTGAGCTTTTGAAACAGGAGAGATAACCTCCCATTCAAAGCAACTTAAAATATCCTTTCCATTTAAAAGTGTGACCTCAGTTGCAAGTGCATTTGCTAAAATAGCTGCTGTTTGTTGAGCCTGATTTTTTACCTTTTGCATTACTTGGTTTTTTGTAGGTGCATAAGCACTAACCTGGGCATAGGCCAAAACCTGCATTGGCTTTTCACCAGTGCTTATTTGTTTTATCTGAATATTGTAAGATTCAATTTCTCTATCTAATATTGCTGCTTGTGCAGAATTTGCTTTTAGTTGAGATCTTTTTTGTTCAGCAAGAGATCTCTTTTCAATTAGTTTTTCTAAAAATTCAGAAACATCAACATTTGTTATTATAAGAGATATTTTTGTTGTTCCCCTAAGAGAGGTTATTGCTTTTTCAAACATTTGCATTAGCATAAGATTTTGTCCTTCAGTTTTAAATGTAGAAGAATCTTTAAGTGCAATTGATAAAAACATAGAAGCATAATAACCATTTTCTGTTTTTTTGATTATCATATCCTGTTCTGGTGTAAGCTCATAATCTCCAAATTTAATTGTTATTTTAAACAATGAACTTAGCAGCGGTCCAAGAAAATAACCAAAGCGCCATATTATTATACCTAATATAAAACAAATTATGCTCAAAAATAAAATCTCTGGTCTTTGAAATGAATAACTAAATAAAATTGTCAAAATCCCTAAAACCAAAAACCCAACTACTAAATATGTTGTGTTTATATTTTGCATAATAACACTATATCAAAATTTTTATTTCTACATCTGGATAGAGTAATTTGGCCGTTCTAGCAAATTCTTGTGGATCTGCTTTTGTATCATTTAAGTAATTATAATGATATGGAATTGCTAATTTTGGTTTTATTATACTTACTGCTTGTGCTGCTTGATCTACATCCATTGTATATTTTCCCCCAATTGGTAAAATGGCGCAATCTGCTTTATAATTTTTCATTTCTTCTATCAAGTCAGTGTCTCCAGCAATATAAATTCTTGTTTTTTTTGGAGAGGTTGGAAAACTAAAAATAAAACCAGCTCCAAATCCTTTTGGATGGAATGGTTTATTCACATTATATGCATGCACTGCTTCTACATCTACTCCAAAAACATTTATTGTTTGCCCTATCTCAATTTCCATTCCAGGATATTTAGAACTCTTTGAAATAATTTTTGTATTCTGTTTTTTTATAGAAGGAGGAACCACACAATGATCAAAGTGCTCATGTGTATGAAAAATAGCATCTGCAGCTGGTGAGCCCTTTGCAATAACATATGGATCAATATAAAAGTTTAGTTCATTAAAGGATAGTAATACTGAGGCATGCCCAAAACAAGTAATTCTTATTTGATTAAAAAAAGTGCTGCCCATTAATTCACCTTTTATTATTTGTTTGAATTATTTATTTGAGTATAAATTCTTCCTTCCTGTGGATTATATACTATTGTTTTATTTGGTGAAATAACAGTAACATTTCCTTGGGGATGTAGATAAATAGAAATTGCCTCATTTTCTAGCTTTAGATTTATAGTTCTAAGATCCCCTCTTTTAGTTATATCTATTTCTTTTATAGCATCAGTGGATAAAAAAATTCCAATTGGCTTTAAAAATTCGCTTACTTGCTGGCTTAATTTTTCAAATTCTTCTAAATTTTCTCTACTTAGTGTTTTGCTAAGAGCATTTGTTTGCCCTAAATTTGTTATCATCTATATTAAAACAATTAACAAATTTTTAAACCTAATCCTTTATTCCTTCTGGGGTTATTTTAAAAACACATTCTCCTTCTGGCATGGAAGGTGAGTCCACTAGCCTAGCAATTCTTTTTTCTTCCTTGCTTTTTCTTAAGTATATTCTATAAGTGGCAGCATGAGCTAGCACATGCCCACCAACGGGTGTAGTTGGATCTCCAAAAAGCATACCTGGGTTATCCATAACCTGGTTTGTGACATAAACAGCAATATTGTACTGATCTGCTAATTTTTGCAAATAATGAACATGCTTGTTTAATTTTTGCTGTCTTTCTCCTAAAGAGCCTCTTCCAATATAATCTGATCTAAAATGGCTTGTTAGAGAATCTATTATAATTAATTTTATATTATTTTTTCTAATCATTTCTTCTGCTTTTTCAATTAAAATTATTTGATGGTCAGAATTAATTGCTTTTGCAACATAAATATTTTTTAATACCTTTTGTGGATCAAGTCCATTTGCTTGTGCTATTTGGCTTATTCTTTCAGGTCTAAATGTGCTTTCAGTATCTATAAACAAAACAGAAGAATTTTCGCCTAATCCCCCCTCTGATTCAGATTTTTGTACATTTACAGCAAGTTGAAAACCAAGCTGGGATTTTCCAGAAGAAAATTTACCATAAGCCTCAGTAATTGCCATTGTTTCTATTCCGCCACCTAAAAGTTCATCCAAACTTTTAGAGCCAGTACTTATTTTTTTAATATTCTTTCTTTTTGTAAATATAACGTCTGCAGTTTCATATCCCATTTCAAGAGCATCTCTTGCAGCAGAGATTATTTTTTTAGCAGTTTCTACCCCAATTTCTGCAATTTCTTCTAATTCATAAGGAGAAGAAGCAGCAATTTTTTCAATATCAATATAGCCTGCTTTTCTTAATTTTTCAGCAGTAGCAGGCCCAATTCCAGGTAAATCCTCTAAATTTGTTATTTTTCTTTTTTGTTCTGTTTGGTTTGTTTCTTCTTCTAATTCATTTTTATTTTCTTGATCTTCAGCGATTTCTTTTTTTGGCATTTAATACACCTCTAAATTTAGATTTTTCTTTCATTTTTAAACATCAAAAGCCTAAGATTTCCTATTTTTATTGTATAAAATTCTTTTCCATTTTGGGATATATTTTTCCAAGCAACCCCTACTTCTTTAAGTGTGCTTTTTCCTTCCTTTTGATTATATTCTTGTTGTAATATTCTAAACTCTGGTTGTTTAGAAGGCTGCTCTTCAAGGGAAGATTCATTCACCTCCTCTATTGGAGAACTTTCAATATCTTGTTCCATTTTATTCACCACCACAAGCTTTTCCTATTCATATTAACAATACAAAAAAATTAATTTCTTTGCTAAGGGTAGTTTTCCGCTAGTTTTTAGCAGTTTTTATTTAAGATTAGCATTAAAAACTTTTTTTGATTAATTTATTTTGGTAATTATGCCAGATGAGGAAGGGAATTTAAAATTTGTAATTGCCGGTGTTGGTGGGGCTGGCTGTAATAGTATTATACGCCTAGGTAATAGCAGCTTTTTGCAAACACAAATCATAGCTTTTAATACTGATAAAAAACAATTGGATTTAATCACAAATGCAAAAAAAATTCTTCTTGGAAGAGCAGTAACAAAGGGCCTTGGGGCAGGGGGTGAGCCATCAGTTGCAAAAAAAGCAGCTTTGCATTCTGCAAAAGAAATAAAAAAGAATCTTGAAGGTGCAGATTTAGTATTTTTGATTACTGGAATGGGAGGTGGAACTGGTTCAGGTGCATCTCCTGTCATAGCAGAGATTGCAAAGGAAATGGGGGCTTTAGTAATAAGTTTTTGCTATTTTCCATTTAAACTAGAAAGAGCAAGAATAAAAAAAGCACAAAGTGCAATAGCAGAGCTATCTGATTTTTGCGATAGTTTGATAGTAATAGAAAACGATAGATTGGTAGAATGGGCAGGAAATATTCCAATTAGTGAAGCCTTTAAAATGGCTGATGATGTTGCTTCAAAAGCAGTAGAAGGTATAATTAAAACCATTTCTGAGCCATCATTAATGAATCTTGATTTTGCAGATTTAGTTGCAATAACAAAAGATAAAGGCTTAGGTATGATTTCTTATGCTTCAGAATCTGGCCCAATGAAAGCTCATGACCTTCCAGAAAAAGTTTTAAACAACCCTTTGCTTTCTGTTGATTATTCAAAAGCATCTGGGGTTTTAATTCATCTAACAGGGGATCCTAATTTAAGGTTGGGAGAAGCTACTGAAGTTTGTGAAAAAATTACAGAAAAAATACCAAAGAATGCTCAAGTTAGTTGGGGAGCAAGATTTGTAGAAGATAAAAAAGATTTTTTAGAAGCCTTTGTTATATTCACTGGAGTACCCTCTCCACTTTTGCTTGATCCTGAAAAATATAATCCATAATTTTGGTTTATTTGGTTGTTTATATGTTTGATGTTAATCATATAACACAAAATGCTCACGCTCTATCAAATCAAGAACTTTTTAGCCTATTAAACACTTCTCTTTCTGGTTTATCAAAGGTAGAAGTAGAAAAAAGAAAAGAGCATTATTCAAACAATATATTTAAAATTCAACCAATTAGCCCAATCTCATTATTTTTAAAACAATTTAATAAAATGACAGCACTTTTATTTATTGCAGCATTTTTAGCATTTTTATTTAATCATTTTTTTGATGCTCTTGGTATACTTATTGCAGCATTTTTAGCAATGTTCTTTGGATTTTTACAAGAGTACAAGGCAGAAGAAAAACTAAATCTTTTGTATGATCTCTCTGTTCCAAAATCAAAAGTTATACGAGAAAACAAACTAGAATTGATAAACTCAAATGAAATTGTAATTGGGGATATCCTTGTATTAAATGAAGGAGATATTATACCTGCAGATTGCAAAATAATAAAAGGGGAAAGAATTTTATCCAATCAAGCTATTTTAAGTGGAGAATCCTATCCTGCTGAAAAATCAGCAAAAGAAAAAATTCCTCTTAATGTAGCACTTGTTGAAAGAGAAAATATGCTTTATGCTGGTTGTTATATTATAAAAGGAAATGCAACTTGCCTAGTAGTCGGCACAGGAAAATATTCTGAATTTGGAAAAATAGCCAATCTTATTGGTTCTATAACTAAAGAATCCAATCTATCAAAAAATATAGAAGAATTAGCAAATTTTTTAGTTAGATTAGCATTGTTTTTTCTTTTTTTCTTTTTTGTTTTAGGTCTTTGGTTTGGGCTAGATTTAAAAGATTTAGTGCTTGGCACAATTCTTTTATTTGTAGCAGCTGTGCCTGAAGGACTGCCTACTGTTTTGACTATAACCTTGGCTTTTGGAGTAGAGAGGATGGCTAAATCAAATGCAATAGTAAGAAAACTAGGAGCAATTGAATCCATAGGAAGAATAAATATTATTTGTACTGATAAAACAGGCACTCTAACAAAAAATGAACTAAAGTTAATAGAAATTTATTCGTGCATGACAGCCTATACTAACCTTAAAAAAATAAAATTAAATCCAAAAATCAAAAAAATTTTAGAGATTGGAATATTAGCCTCCCCTGATTCCTTAGCTAAAAAAGAAGAAAGCAAAGCTTCAGGTTCTGATCCTCTTGAAGAAGCAATTTTGGATTTTGCTCTAAAAAAAGGAATTCAACCAAATTTGATTTATTCTAAAAATCCAACTTTATCAGAATTTCCATTTGATCCAAAACACAAACTATCTTTTTTTGTAAGAAAAAATATTTCAACTAATTCTAATTATATATTTTTAAAAGGCTCCCCAGAAGAAGTTTTAAAGCGCTCTGCATTTTATCTAGATAGCAATCTTAAAGAAAAAAAACTATCCAAAGAAAAAATTTTAGAATTAGGGCAAATTATAAGGCATTATTCTATTCAAGCAATTAGGGTTGTTGGTCTGGCCTATAAAAAAACAAATCTAAAAAGTTGTGAAGTAGATAAAATAGATAATTTGGTTTTTGTAGGATTTTTAGGATTTTTTGACGAACCTGTAGAAGGGGTTAGCCATACAATAGAACTTGCCAAAGAATCCAATCTTCAAATAATTATGCTTACTGGTGATTTACCTTATACTGCAAAAGCAGTTGCTTATAAGATTGGGCTGATTGATGACTTAGAGATGGAAGTTCCCTTAGGCTCGGATTTAGAAAAATTAGATGATAAGCAAATATGCTCGCTTTTGTTAAAATCAAAAATATGTGCAAGAGCCACTCCAGAAGATAAATTCAAAATAGTTTCTGCTTTTCAAAAAAACGGCTATGTTGTTGGACTTACTGGAGATGGAGCAAATGATGCCCCTGCTCTTAAACAAGCAGATGTTGGAATTGCAATGGGAATTGGAGGCACAGACATTGCAAGATCAGTTTCAGATATTATTTTAACTGATAACAATCTGAGAACAATTATTAAAGCCATTGAATATAGTAGGTCTGTTTTTGAGAATATAAAATCATTTCTTTCATTTCAACTTACAACAAATATAAGCTTGCTTTTTTTGAGCTTTATTTTTGAATTATTAAACGGCGGCTTAATCTTTAAACCACTTCAAATTCTTTGGATAAATCTAATTATGGATGGTCCTCCTGCTCTTGCTTTAGGTATTCAAAAAAGAGGAGAGGAGATCTTAAAAAAACCTTCCAAATATTTTTCAAAAAAGAATCTTGTAGATAAAAAAGTAATATTTAATATCTTAATTAGCAGTTTATTTATGATTGTTTCAAGTTTAGTTTTATTTTTCTTTTATAAAGAAAATTCTCCACAAAAACTAGTAACCTTAATTTTCAACATATTTGTTTTATTGCAAATTCTAAATGCATTTGTTGTAAGTTCGGAATCTTCCTTTTTTTCAAATCTATTTAAAAACAAATACTTACTTTTAGCAACTCTTTTAGTGTTGCTAATTCATCTTTTGATAATGTTTTATGCTGAAATTGGCAAACACTTTTATATTACTATGTTGGATTTAAATGATTGGTTAATCTCATTAGCAATATGTTTTGCTTTTATAATCTATTCTGACTTATCTAAGTTTTTATTCAAATCTATTTATAAAGAAGAATTCAATTCCAATCCAGCAAATTAAATTAAATTTAAAAAATCTAACAAAATAAAAAATCTAACAAAAAAGACTTTTAAAATTATTTAGTGTTTTATAATTATGAATTTATCAAATGAAGATATAAAAAAAGAAATTAAAAAAGGAAATATTAAAATTGAACCAAAGATTTCAGAGGATCAAATAGGTCCTGGTTCAATAGATCTTACTCTTTCTAATGAGTTTTGGGTAATTAAAAACAAATATAAAAATAGTTTAGTAGATTTAAAACTTCTACATCCTGATCAAATCTTTGAAAAAAAGATTTCAAATTTTATAATTCTTAAGTCCAAAGAACTTTGCCTTGGAATCACAAAAGAAAAATTGACCCTTAGTTCAAATATTATGGGCAGACTAGAAGGAAGATCCAAATATGCTAGAATGGGGCTTGCAGTGCATATCACTTCTTCTTTAGTTCAACCTGGCTCAAGCAATAGGCAGGTTTTAGAGATAGTAAATCTTGCCCCCTACTCTATAAAATTATACGCAGGTATGAGAATAAGCCAGATTTGTTTGTCTTATACAAAAACTAAAACCTCCAAGCCTTATTTTAAATTTGGTCAAATAGCAGTTAAACAATAAATCCCAGTTTAACCAATAATTTTATATATCTCATTTTCATATATTTTTAATAACATTAGTTTAGAGGTAGAATTTATGGATAAAATTTATTTTTTATCAAATGCTAAAAAAAGCATTATGAATCAATATAGTGCAATTTCTCAAGCAAATAAATCTAATCTAACTATTATTTCTAATAAAGATTTTGAGCGCTATTTACTTGTTGAAGACTCAATTTTTAAAGATTCAAAAAATGTTCCTATTTGGACTGGCACTTACATTATCTTTGAAGAACCTAACAAAAAAATTGGTCAGGAGATTATCTATCTAGATTATTCTACTAAAAAGCGATATATTTTTGAGCCTAAGATATATGCTCAAGACGCAATTGGCCAAAAAAACATAGCTTTTGTTATTAATCATGGTTTTAGCAATTTTGATTCAAAAAAGGCATGTTTTGAACTTATACAAGATGGTAAAGACTATATAATTAAAATCAATGATACCTCTGCCCTTAAAATAGTAAATATTCCTCTCTCTTCTGATTGGTATTTAATTGATAAAGAACTTGGTATTCCAACCATGAAAACAGCTCATAGTAAAAATCCAAATGCCTGCTATTTTTTTAGAGATAACAAATATTGCGGTTTGTTATCTAGGACTAATGTAAATCCACATACTATTTATGCCTTTTTTAGGCCTTCTGTTCTTTTTAGAGTATTAGTTAAAAAGGATTTTTCTAACTCTGTTAATTTGTAAAGAGGTTAAAAATTTAAGCATATAGTTCTAAAGTAAATATATGGATGAGTTAGATTTGCAGCAAATAACCTTGCAAGAGGGCCAAAAACTTGTTCAAAAGGCAAGAGAAGCAGTGGAATTATATCTTTCTAATTATCAAAAACCTCAAGCACTTGCTGGTTCAATCTTTGAGAAAAATTTTGGGGTTTTTGTAACCTTGAACTCTTATCCAGATATGGAACTAAGAGGTTGTATTGGTTTTGTAAATCCTATCAAAAAATTAGGAGAAAGTGTAATAGAATCTGCAATTGCTGCAGCAACAAATGATTTTAGATTTGATCCAATTCAAAAAGAGGATTTAAATAAAATTGTGTTTGAAGTAAGTGTTTTAGATAAACCAAAATTATTAGTCTGCCCACCTGAAAAAAGAGAGCAAAAAATAAAGGTTCCAAAAGATGGTCTGATTATTGAATATGGTGGATTTTCTGGGCTTTTGCTTCCTCAGGTTGCAGCAGAATACAAATTTAGCCCAAAACAATTCTTAGAAGCAGTTGCACAAAAAGCAGGCCTGCCAGCCAGAATGTATCTTTCATCCAGTGCAAATATATATACTTTTGGTGCAAGAATATTTTATGAAGAAAGCCCAAAAGGAAAAATAAAAGAAAAAAAATTAATTTTGTGATAAAATGCGCCTAAAAGTTAAAAAAACAGATAAAGAATTAATCTTTGCTTTTGATTTAGATCAAGAAACTAAAAATTTTTTTAAATTTGATCAAGAAGCATATGCTCTTGGGCTAACTCAGGATATATTAGTAATTTTTTCACCAAAAGCCTATAAAGAGTTTTTGTCTAATCAGGATCAATTAAGTGATTTGCCAGTTTTACAAAAGCAACCCAAGCAGCAAGAGAATTTAAAAGATTTAGAAATAAACTCAAAGAAAGAGCAGCCTTTAGCTCCTACTCAAATCACTAAGGCCAAAGAACTAAAGGATTTAAATTCTGATGAGCAAGCCCTAATAAAAAAATTAATTTCTATAAAGTTTTCTGATAGAACTTGCCCGTATGTTCAAAAAATCTTAAATTCCAAAGAAAAGGATATTTTAAACAGATTATTAAATCGAAACTTAATACAAGTTTATAAAAGCAACAAATATCCTCAAGGTGTGTATACATTAAATAAAATTTTTTATTCTGAAAATCAAAGAAAAATTTCTGATAATTTAGATTTTTTAGAAAAATTTGGTTATATTGTTTTTGATGATTATTCTCTTGCTTTTAAATTTATGGAAGAAAACAAAATGAAAATAGAAAAGGCTGCCCAAGCATCAAAAGGTTTTGATAAAAGATATTACATAGTGCTCAATTCATTTTTAGAAAAAAACAAACAAAAGATTTTTTCATTATTGCAAAAAGGTCCAAAATCAAGCTTAGAACTAAGCCAAAAACTCAATATCCAATTAGATGGAGTGCAAGCATTATTGCTTTTCTTAGCTCAAGAAGGAGAGATTATTGAAAAAAGCAAGGATCTTTGGTCAATGGTGGATTAAATATGTGCTTTTGTTTTTTAAATGAATTAAAAAGGTGGGCTAGTGGAACAAATTGTAATTAGGGATCCAATTCATGGACAAATTTCTATTTTTAAAGAGGAAAAATCTATTATTGATAGCAAAAACTTTCAGCGATTAAGATTTATAAAACAAGTTGGTTTTAGTTATTTAGTTTATCCAGGGGCATTACACACTCGTTTTGAGCATTCCTTAGGCACAATGTTTTTAGCAGATAAATTTGCAAATGCTCTAAATTTAGATGCTAAGAAAAAAAGAGAGCTTAGAATTGCTGCTTTAGTTCATGATATTGGACATAGAGCCTTTTCCCATGATAGCGAGACAGTGCTAAAAAAAGTACTAGGTTTAAATCATGAAAAGTTAGGCAAGCAAATAATCTTAAAGTCTGAAATAGCAGATTTTCTAAACGATGCTGGCTTTGATCCAAAAAAGATTTCAGAACTTTCCTTTGGCAAAGGGCTTGGAAAATTAATCTCTTTTGATACTGGGGCAGATAGATTGGATTATCTTTTAAGAGATGCTTATTATTCAGGTGTTGCATACGGAATTATAGATTGGCAAAGAATTATTGATTGCACAAAATGGTCAAATTCTATTCCAATTATTAGTTATGGTGGGCTTGAAGCTGCAGAATCTGTTATTTTGGCTAGATTTATGATGTTTCACACTGTTTATTATCATCATACAATAAAAATAGCAAGGGCAATGTTTCAAAAAGCACTCCAATTAGCTATAGAAAACAAAGAAATTGGACTTCAAGATTTAGAACTTACTGATTTAGAGCTTTTAATACATCTTAAAAATACTTCTGCTTCTTTTTTAGTGAATGGACTATTAGATAGAAATTTATATAAAAGAGCATTAGTATTAAATTGGGCTTCTCTAACAAAAAATCAAAAAAAATATATTCTGGAAGATTTGGAAAAAGACCTTGAAAATGAATTTTATTTGGATGCTATTTTAATTGTGCCTGAGAGCTTTTCATCTAATCTCAGCCTTAAAATAGAAGACAAAAACAAAAAAATAATTGAGATTAAAAAACTCTCCCCGCTCACAAATTCTCTTATTAAATCAGCAGCAAATAGAGCAAATCTAATAATTTGTGCAAAAAAAGATATTAAAAATAAGGTCAAAAACTTAGCTGAAAAATTAATTTTAAAAGAAAAATAAATCAATCAAAATAAATGCAATCAATTAACTAAAAATCCCTAAGTATTAAAATTAAAAATACCAAATTTTATTATTATTTTGTGGATGTATTAATCAAACAATTTTTAAATGTTAATTTAGAAGGAAAAGAGCTTTTAAAAACAATTGAAAAAGAATATACTGCTCTTGCCTCTAATTTTGGCTATTTTCCCGTCCAATCAGAATTATTTTTATGCTTTAAAAAAGCAGATAGCCAGATAGGAGTGGAGGTGCAATTTGGAGGAGAAAAATCAATTTTAGAAAGTCTAGAAAAATTAGTAAGATCAAAATCAGATATTTGTATTCTTTTAACCTCTTCAAAAACACCCTCGCCTTCTCTTTCCTGGATAAGGGCAATGCTATTAAAAAAATTTTCTATAGGAAATCAAAAATATATATTTTTTGATATACACACCAAAAGAGTGCTAAAAGTAGAACAAGAAATAGATAAATTTTTTTCAGAATTAAATAGACCGGAGTGGGCAAGACCTCTTCCTCCCCCTAAGCCCCCTATATTTAAAAAAAGAAAAAAATTTGTTTAGGATCATATTTAAAAATTTTCTATAACAATATATTTATAAGCCAAAGGTGGTTTAGTGTCATTAAAGAATTTATTAATTATATTCACTTTATTTAGTTTAGTTTATCCACAAATTCTTTTAGATAGTGGATTTATTACAATTGAAAAAGAAGGCCTGCTAATTATAAAAGATTATAAACTTGAAAAAACGTCTATATTCTCTCCCACAACAAAAACCATTACTGAGAAATATTTAACCAAACTTACTATAAATATACAAAATTCTGCCTATCCAAAAGAAAATTTTGTAATAGAACAAGATAATTCTTTTATAGCGCCAAACTCTAACGTGGAATTTAGCCTCAAACCATCTTACACTAAAGGAAATTATTATGTTTGGAATTTATCCACCCTAGACTCTAATCAGAAAGTAAATATTAGTATTTATGTTTATTCTCTAGTACCAAAATCTAGATTCTTAAAAGAAGAAAATTTAATTGTAAAGTTTAAAAAGCCGCAAGCCTTTCTAAAAACTATTTCTCCATTAAGTTTAGGCACTATTAAAATAAAGTTGTCTGATAGTTCAAACAATCCACTTAAAAATATAAAATTTGGAATTAAAAAACCAGATGGCACTATACTAGAATATGTTACTAATTTTGATGGGGAAGTAAACTTTGTTGCAGATCAGGTTGGTTTTTATAATTTCTTTAGCGATAATTATGAAATTAAGCCCGATTATATTTTTATTCAGCAACCAAGTCAAGCATCTATAAATCAATCGCAAAAAAGTACAACTCAGCAAACAAACCCTCCAAACAATGATTTATTCTCATTTGGGCAAATAATATTTTTTATAATTTTTATAATTGCAGTTGGGGCAGGACTTTATTATTTATATTCGCAATTAAACAAAAAAGAAGAAAAGCAAGTGTATGTTGAACTTGCTAAAGATGGACAGCAAAATCAGCAAGAGCAATCCCAAGAGCAAGAGGATGATTTTGTAGCCCAAACAAAAGAACTTCTAGAAAAAAGAAAAAAGTATCTATTAGCTGAAAAAGTACAGCAAGAAGTATTCCCCTCTAGTGAGCAAATGGTCAAACAAACTATAAAATTACCTGATGATTTAGAAGAAACTGAAGAGTATGAACAAAATAGCCAAGGCCAACAAGAGCAGCAGCCTCAAGAGCAAGAGGAGGAGCTCACACAAGCACAACAAGCACAACAAACACAAGAAGAAGACTTATTAAACGAAGAAGAAATTGATGAAGAGGCTATACAAAAAACAATAAAAGAGCTTGAGCAATTAAGAGAAGAATTAAGAAGAAAACAACAAGCAAAATTTTTAGGCCTAGAATCAGCTCTAAGTTATGAGCAACAAGCACCTTTACAAACAGTTCCTAAAAAAGAACCAAAAGTTGCTCAAACTCCTCAAAAAGAACCGCAAGAAGTTATAGAACCTCAAGAAAAGCAAGAAAAAAAAGCACAAAAACAAAAAAAGGTCAAATCAAAGAAGTTTGAGGAAAGCTCTGATTTTGATAAAGAGCTATCATCTATTTTAAAATCTATAGAAAAAGAAGAAAAAGAACAGCCAAAAGAGCAAATTAAATTAAAAAAGCAAAGCCCAAAGTCAAAATCAAAAAAATCTACTAAGTCTTCAGTTGAGTCTAAAAAAACTGAGCCAAAAAAGAAAAATCCATAAGAAAACATAAGAAAACTTTATAGTATAATTTTATATATCTTAATTACTTTATACATTCTATGAAATATTTTAGTTTAGTTTTTTTTATAGCATTATTCTCCCTTTTTTCTTTTTTATTAGCACAAAACATTTCAAATGAATCTTTGGTTTTTGAAAATAATCAAACTTGTAACCAAACTCATAATCAAACTGATTTTAATAATACAAACTCTTCTGGCACTACTCCAACCAATGAATTAGAAATTGAACTTATAAGCCCACAAAATGGGGCTTTTATAGAAGGCTCTGATTTATCTTTTAGGTTTATTGTAAAAAATAATACACCTAAAACAAATATTAGTTGTTTTTTAAGAGTGCAATCTGGCTTTAGGTTTCAGCAATTTGGGCCTTTGTATTTAGAGCCAAATAAATTGGCAGAATTTGAATTTTCCAATGTAAAGCCAAATAATTATATTTGGAGAATTCTTTGTGAGGATTATTCCTCTGCTGCATACGTGGTAATAGTCTCTAATGTTTCTTATGAGCAGTTTTTAGAAGATCTGGCAAAACAAAAACAAGAGCAATCAAACTTAAATAATACTCAAACTCCAGCTAACAAGTCCAATTTATCTTTTAGCAATGTTTCTAATAAATCAAATGCAAACTTATCTAAAAAAGTTGTTAGCCCTTCTAACAATCAATCTAACAATCAAACTAATCTTTTTAATCTTTTATTATTAATACCTTTTTTGATTATAATTGCAATAGTTTTTTATTTTCTATTCTTTCAAAAAGATAAAAATTCTAATTCAACTAATAAAATACAAAATACTAAAGAAGATAATCCTGATAAATAGCAATGCCCAGAGGTTAATTATGAAAAAATTAATTTGGTTAGTATTTTTTTTATTTATATTTGGGTGTCTGAGTTTAAATAAAAATCCTCAAAATTTAGATTTATCTAAGCAAAATATATCTCTTAATGAAAAAAATTTGCCAAACAAAGAATGTTTAAATGACGAGGATTGCGCATGTGGAAAACATATCTATACTAGGCAGTGTTATTTTGGTCCAAAGGAACTTGTAGACATTTCTGATCAATGCCCTGATTTTTGCACTGGAATTGCAAATCAATTTGAAATAAAATGTATAAACTATACCTGTATGCAAGTTAAAAAAACTACTAAATCTTTTTGTAAGGATCTTTGTGGAGATGGGGTCTGCCAAGAAATAGTTTGTTTAGCAGAAGGATGTCCTTGTGCAGAAAATAAAAACACTTGCCCAAATGATTGCAAATGATTTTAAATAAGTGTTTTTATGAGATTGTGGTCAATACATCCTAAATATTTAGATACTAAAGGGTTAATTGCAGTTTGGAGGGAGGCTTTGTTAGCAAAAGCAGTTTTAGAAGGAAAAACAAAGGGTTATAGATTCCATCCACAATTAACTAGATTTAAAAATTTTTCAGACCCAATTAAGGCAATAAATCTTTATCTTTTTTTTATTTTTCTTGAGGCTAAAAAAAGAAACTATGATTTTGATAAAAACAAGTTTTATGTATCTAATATTCAAACCAAACTTATTGCTGTTTCTAAAAATCAAGTTAGTTTTGAATTTTTTCATTTACTTAAAAAACTAAAAAAAAGAGATAAAAAAACATTTAACTATCTTTCTAGATTAAAATTAAAAGATTTAGAATTAAACCCTATTTTTTATTTAGGAAAAACAAAATTTGATCCAGGTTAAAAAATTCAGAACTATTAGATTTGATTTTGCAATATCTTTAGTACTTTTTTAATTTTTTCAAAAGCATTTTTTGTATTTTCAAGATAGATCTGCTCTAAAGCCATGCCTAAATCTTTACTTTCTAGTTGGCTAGGTAAGGCAAAAAAATACTTTCCATCCTTTTTGGTTAAAATACCTAATTTTTTTAGTTCAAAAAGATGATATCTTATTGCTTTTATGTTTGCCTGTGGTTTATTTTCTTCTGAGCGTATTTGATTTATTTTTTGAATAATTTGATGAATATCTGGGTTTATTTCTTTATAATGAAAAAAAATTAAAGCCTCTATAATATCAAAAATTAAAGTCCTTGTTTCATTTGGATTTATTAAACCTAAGGAGAGGCACAAATATCTTATAAGGCCTTTTTTTGTCAGTTTAACCTCTCCAAGCAATTGCATATCTCTAATTATATACTCATTTCTAATAAGTTCTTTTTCTGGTATCATAAAAAACTAAAATATTTCTATCCAAAGAAATTTTTAAATCTATTTGAATTTTTTATTATTAAAAACATAGATTTTTAAATTGTTATTAGCTAAATAATTTTATGGATATTACTTATGATCAGTTAGATTACGGCTCATGCTATACTATAGCAAGCCAATATTTAGAAAATGCTATTAAGTCCAAGGGGGCAGCTGGTAGTCTAGGTGCTTTTAAGATTCATATTGAAAAAATTTATATTAAAAGACAGCTTAATAATAAAGAAGTTAGCTTTAAGATTGATCTAACACCTTTTTTTATTAGAGATATTCTAAGATTTTCAATAAAAGAATTTAACAACCTTATATATTGTTTTTATAGTGTTAAAAATCCATCCTCCATTTTAGAAAAAATAAATAGAGATGTAGCTATTGATCATGAGAAAATACCCTCTGACCCCCTCTCAGATCAAAAAATAGATTCAATAGAACAATATAAATTTATTGAGAATTTGAATTCTATGATTGATGAAATAAATTCAATTATAATCTATAAGCTCAAAAATGAAGTGTTAAATATAGATGATTTAAAAAAATTTTCTCTTCCGAAAAAAGATGGCATAAGCATTATTTTTGAAACAAATGCTAAAATAAAAAAATTAGTTAATGATTATGATTTTTTCAAGGAAAATTATTCCCTATTGATCGAATTAAAAAATATTTTAACTTCATATACAAAAGAAAAGAAAAAAGCCTTAGATTTGATAGCAAAACTTGAATCTTATGCAACTAATTCAAATGAACAATTAACTTATAAAACTATTTTAAAAAGATATTCTAAGATCTTAAATTCAATTGGAAAAGGCTATGAGGATTTATATTCCATTTTTATCCAGTCAAGAGAAGCAAGAAAAATAGTAATCTATGAGTGGCTTAGTCTTTCTCTTCCAAATTGGCCTTTTTCAACTCAATTGTTTAAAAGCTTATTAAACAAGTGCAAATCCGACCCTGCCAAGATGAAAAAATTATCAAATTTTTTAGATTCATATTATGTTTCTGTTCTAAGCCAAACAAGTTTTATTTCCTCCCCAAGAAGACATCTTTTGAGAGCAATTATATCTAATTTGAATGCAAATAAAGCTATAAATAGCCAGTATTATACTTACATAGAGGCATTTGAAAAATCTGCAAAAAAATATGAAAAGCAATCTAGTTTACTTTTATTTGGTTTTTCTGAATCAGACCCAATAAAAAGATTTCAAACTCTAAACCAATTTTTATCTATTTATAAAAAGGTATTTGATGATGCAACCTCTCTTCTAGCCGCTTTAAGTACTAACAAAAAAAATAACACATTAGTAGCCGGAGCAGAAATGAAAGCAATAGTCTTTTATCTTCAGTATATCTCTCTAAGAAGATTTGATATTGAAAAAAATGCAATGAATAATTTGCTTAGTGTTTTAGATGAAGATAAAAAGAATTATTATGCAAAAAAAGTCGAAGAATTTTTGCAATCCTATACTGAAATATGCACTAAATCAAAAGAGTTTATTAAAAAAATGGGTTATGATTCTAAAGAGGCTTCTAAAGATGAATTTAAAGCACAAAGAACCAAAGCTGCTAAATCTCTTAAAAACGCAATTAATAAGTTAGAACATATTTTGCCTATTCATTATCAAAGAGCAAAAGATAGATACACTATTTATGAGTCGCACACAAACTATAAATTTGGGCCTTGGTATGACAACATCTCCTCAGAGCAAATCTTTAGTGCAGAAATGCTTCTTATCACAGCCTTCCACATGCTAAAAAAAGCTTTAGGTGAAAAACAAAGCATAAAAGAAAAGAGAGCTAATCCTTTATATCAAACTCCACAAAGACTGGCTTATCTTAAAAAAAGAGAGGAAGAATTCAAAAAAACCCCATTTTTTAATTTAACTCAGACTAAATTACAAAATCTAATAGATAATGTTGATCTTTCTTATATTAAGCTTGTACGTCTACACAAACAAACAATACAAATAATCGATAAGTTGTTAGCACTAAATCAATCTAAAAATAAAAATAGTTGGAATGATTTAATATTCCCAGAAGATGCTAAATTGTTTTATCATTATGAAAGAGATATCCAAGACCAACTTGGAGATGAATCACGTTCTAAACAAGGCTTTACTAATAAACAACTAAATACTAAAGTATATGTAGAATTAAACAAAAAAAGAAAATTCCAACCAAAAATAACTCTTGAACTAGAAAACTATACTTTTAATTTCAGTTTTAATGCCAAAGATCCATCTAAACTTTCAATAGCCCCATCCTCTCATTCAGCACTAGGTAAAAATATTTTAGCTGCCAATGCATTTAGTAAAGAAGAACTCCAGCAAGCCAAATTTGTTAAAGATATAGAATTTTTAAGCTTTTTAGAAAATGCACATTATGAGTTAGATAATCTAAACTATTATTTGCATAAAGCCTTTTGTCCGGCTATAAAGCATAATGATGAAAACCAAGAATTATTATATACTCTATTATCAGATGCAACTTCAAACGAAAAGGGGTTAGTTATATTCAACAAAGAACTTAATAGACATGTTTTATCTTTAGCACCGCACCTTCCAAACACAAAACAAAATGTTATTTATGCGGATCCTTCTATTAATTTATCTAAAATAAGAAAAGACAAAGATTTGGCTGAAAGACAAAGAATTGCTATTTTACAACTTAAAAGAGCAAATGCATTTTTTGAAAGAAATCATTATGCACTATCAAAAGTTCTACAAATGGTTCGCTCTAAATTACTTTAGTTCCATTTAGTCATAAATGCATTTTCCTACTAAAGGTTTAGTGCCTTTAAAAGTTATATTCGAAATATCTGCTGTATCATAGTTAATATAAATATCATAACTAAAGTAATCATAGTTTGCAGAGCATTGGGTAAGCCCATTTATAGCAACTGTTTTTTCATTTCCAGGTGCAAATGTCCAACCTGTGCCAAAACTTGAGGTTACATTAGAAGCTATAATCGATTTTAAGATTACTCTTTTTTGATCCATATTTTTTAGTTTAATATAAAGTGTGCTATTGGTTTGGACCCACTCTGTTATAGCCAATGGCCTAGTAGAACTCCAATACATTTTTGTTTGTGTATCTACAGCATTTGTTGTACTTTCAGTAAATCCACCTAAAAGCACTATTCCTATTAAGGAAACAATTAGTATAATTCCAAGTAAGATTAAATATTCTGCCGCACCTTGGCCTTTTTTTGGATAGCCCATAAACTAATAAACAAAGATAAAATTATTAAATCCTTTTATTAATAAATTTTTATGGTTTTTTTTGGTACATCTGGAATTAGGGATTTATCTCCAGAAATTTTAGATTGCAATTTTGCATTCAAATTTGGTCAAGCCATTAGCAATTTCAAAAAAAAATTTATAATTGGTTATGACGGAAGACCAACTGGTCAGATGTTGCTAAATGCTTCTATTGCTGGGCTTTTGCAGCAAGGTAAAGATGTTTATAATCTTGATCTTTGCACAAGTCCAACCTTAGCAAATTATTCAAACAAATTAAATACTATTGGTATTATGATCACTGCCTCGCACAATCCTCTTTGTTATAATGGAATTAAAATTTTTGAAAATGGAAAAGAGTTTGACAAAAATAAAGAAAAAAAGCTTGAGTCTATTTTAGAAAAAAAAATTACAACTAAACCAGTGCAATGGAATAAAGTTGGAAAAATTTTTTTTGCACAAGAGGATGCAAAGGCTAGCCATATTAGTTTGTTAGAAAAAATTTTTGACATCAATACTATAAAACAAAGAAAAATAAGAATTCTTTTGGATTGTGCAAATCTAGCAGCCGTTGCAGTTGCACCTATGATGTTTAGAAAATTTGATGCAATTGTTTTGGAAAAAAATTGTACTCCATTTTTATCTCCAGATAGAGCAATAGAGCCAAATTATGAGAATTTAAAAAAATTAAGCCAAGAAATAAAAAACCTAGATATTGATTTTGCAATTGCTTTTGATGGGGATGGGGATAGAGCAGTAGTGTTGGACGAAAAAGGGGAGATGATTGGTTTAGATGTACAGCTTGCTATTGCAATCGATTATATTTTAGAAAAAACAAAAGCAAAGGCAGTTGTGTGCACAGTAGAATCTTCTTTACTAATAAAAGATATTGTTAAAAAACATAATGCAAAATTATTCTTAACTCCAGTTGGAAGCAGAAATGTTGCAATCAAAATGAGGCAAACTAATGCGGTTTTTGGTGGGGAGCCTTGTGGGGAATATATTTTTAAAAATGCACTATCTAGTCCAGATGGACTAGCCACTAGTTTACTATTTGCAGAAATTTTTTCAAAAAAAGAAAGTTTACATAATTTAAAAAAGGTTTATAAAACCTATCCCATCAAGAGATTAAAAATAAGTTGTCAGAAAAATCAAAAGTCTTTATTTATGAAAAAATTAGAAAAAAACTGGCCTTTTAAAACAAAATTAAAAATAGATGGATTAATGGCCCAGGAAGATTGGGGATGGGTTTTAGTAAGACCATCTGGCACAGAGAATTTTATTAGAATAACAATAGAGGCCTATACTCAAAAAGATTTAGATCAAAATCTAAAAAAATTGGAGGAGGTTATAAATGAGTGATCCAGCACTCAAAGAAAAAAATAATCAAAATAAAACTATATCTAATCAAATTCTGCACATTTTATCACTTATCCCAAACAAAACAGAAGCTTTAGATTTTAGTTTGTTGGATTTTAAATTTATCTCTAATTATTTTCAATTAAACGAAGCTTCTGCTAAAGAATTTTTATTACAAAATTCAAAAAGAGCAGATTTTTTATTTAATTTACTCCGCCAATGCAAAGACAAAAATGTTTTTTTAGGAAAAAAATACTATTTTGTCAAGAAGAATGTAAGTGATAATGATCTAAGAAGCTTTATTATGTATTCATTGTTGGCAGAAAAAACCTTTGGGATTAGGGCAGAATTTCTTTTAGCAATAGCCGCCCAAGAATCTAATTATAATAAAAATGCTTATTCGTCTGGGCAGCATGGTCCATTTCAATTTACAAATTCTACAATTAATGATCTTTTAAAGAGGCAAAATCATTTAAAAACATTATTTTCTAAAAATTTTTCCGATAAACCTATGTTGTTAAATGCTTTAAATAAGTCATTTGATTTACTTAAAGACAAAAATAATCTTTACAACATAAACAATGCAGTTTATTTAGCAGCTTCTTTAATTAGAATTAAAGCAATGGAAAGAAAAATACCCTTAGATAATCTAAAAAGACTCGCAAAGGCTTATAATGGGGGAGGAACTAAAAATTACTCAGAAGATGTTTATCTTAGATATCTTTTTTTAACAGGCCAACAACAAGGAAAAATAGTTTTTTTTGAATTTCAAAAATAAATCAAAAATAAATCAAAAGTATTTTATTTTCTAAATCATTTATAAATTTGGTGGAAATATGACAAAAGTATTAATAACTGGCTCAAGTGGGCAAATAGGCTCTGAATTAATTGAGGAATTGGCAAAAAAATTTGGGCAAAAAAATGTTATTGGTTTGGATTTGAATAAACCAGCAGATTTAAAATACGAATTTGTTAAATTAGATGCAACTGATTTTGAAGGCTTAAAAAAAGTAGTGGAGGATTATCAAATCAATGAAATTTATCATTTGGTTAGTTTATTATCTGCAACTGGTGAGAAAAATCCTGATTTAGCATGGAAGGTAAATATGCAATCATTAAAAAATGTTCTTGATATTGCAAAAGAAAAAAAATTAAAGGTTTTTTGGCCTTCTTCAATAGCAGCTTTTGGGCCAACTACACCTAAAGAAAACACACCGCAGAGAACTATTTTAGAACCAAATACTATGTATGGTGTTACAAAGGTTGCTGGAGAGCTTCTTTGTAATTATTATTTTTATAAATTTGGTGTGGATGTAAGATCAGTTAGATTCCCAGGTCTTATTTCTTGGAAAACACCGCCTGGAGGCGGAACAACTGATTATGCAGTTGCAATTTTTTATGAGGCAATACAAAAAGGCTATTATCAATGTTTTGTTTTGCCAGATACAACTTTACCTATGATGTATATGCCAGATGCAATAAGATCAATTATTCAAATCATGGATGCTCCGCCAGAAAAAATAAAAATAAGAACAAGTTATAACTTAGCAGCAATTTCTTTTAAAGCAAAAGAATTGGCAGAGGAATTAAAAAAATACATTGATTTTAAAATCGATTATGTTCCAGATTATAGACAAAAAATTGCAGATTCCTGGCCAAAATCCATTGATGATTCAGCTGCAAGAGCTGATTGGGGCTGGAAGCACAAATTTGGTCTAAAGGAAATGACAAAGGATATGTTTGAAAATCTTTCAAAGAAATTAAAAAAATAAAAAGAAAAAATTAAAAAAAATTACAAAAAAATAAAAAATTTATTTATGGATTTTTAAGCGTTTTTCATTTTGGCTTCGTAGACATATCCGTCTTTGCCTACATAATACATATATCCAGATTTCTTTTCAATCTTTTCAGTTCCAACCTTCTTTTTCTTACCTTTTTTATTGTGCTTCATTGGTGAAGCCCAGACATAGCCGTCCTTTCCAATATAATATATGTATCCATCTTCTCTTTGTATTTTTTCAGTTCCAACTTTCTTTCCCATTTGCACAACCTCCTTTTTTTGCTGATTTTTTAGACGTAGTTAGAGTTTTTAATACTTTTGTTAAAAAAATTTTTTTGTTTTATTTAAAAATTTATCTCTAAAAGCAAATTTTATAAATATTTTTATTCCACCAAAATATAATTCTAAATTTTTAATAGGATTTAATTAGGCAAAGATTTAAAAGAATTATCCTTTTTATTTATTTAGAAAAATTTAATTGGAGGGAAACCATGTTTGGTTATAAGAAAGGTCAAGGAGCAACGGAATATCTTGTATTGCTAGCAGTAGTATTAATAGTTGCATTAGTTGCTATGGCTCTGTTAGGTTTTTTCCCTGGTCTTAGCACAGATGCTAAAATCTCACAATCTGATAGCTATTGGCAAGGGGTGGCAAGACCATTTGCAATAACTGAAAGTGCTCAATCTTCAACCTCATCAAATCTTATAATGGTAGTTGAAAACAGAGATGCAGATCAAAGAGTACTTACACAAATTCAAGTTAGTGGTACTGGAGTAGCTACAAATTATACTGTGAGTGGAAATAGCAAATATTTCTCTGCTGGTGAAAAAAGAACATTTACTATTCCTCTGTCTGCAAACTGCACTGCAGGATCAGTTTATGAATACAAGATTAATTTCAATTACACAAACGCAGATGGAACTATAGCTAAGGTACAAATTGGAGACAAGCCTTTGATGGGCAAGTGCTCTTAAATTCTTTTCTTTTTTCTTTTTAATTCTTTTAAAATTTTTTAAAAAATTAAAGGTGGAAAATTGGCAATAAAAAAAGCCCAAGGAGCTGCTGAATATTTAATTTTGTTAGCAGTTGTGCTTATTGTAGGTTTAGTTGCTATGACTTTGTTAGGTGGATTTTCTGAATTTGGATCAACTTCAAGAGAGTCTGAAGGTGCTCAATATTGGAAAGGAATTGCAAGGCCTTTTTCAATTCAAGAATGGGCTCAGCATAATTCTACCTTGACTTTAACCATAAAAAACATGGAACCTGATAAATTAATTATAACTAATATTACTATTGGAAATGTAAGTTATGTACCAAGCGGTGGAATAAGTTTTGGAGGAGGGACAAGCAAAACAATATCAATTAGCGGCCTTCCAACCTGTGATGCTAATACTTATGATTATTATGACTATGATGTAGTTATCATTTATTCCTCGCTCAACATTCAAGGAAAGGTTCAAAAGGGAGAGAAAAAACTTAGCGGTCCTTGCTTCACAAGCTAATTATAATTTAATATAATTTAAAATTTAAATTCTTTGAATTGATTTGATATGAAAGTGAAAGCACAGGTTTCAGTAGAATATATTGTTTTAATTGCATTGGTTTTAACATTTGGCTTGCTTCTTTTAGCAATAAGTGGAAACTTACCTTCCTTTTCTTTTTCAGCACAAAAGCAAAGTGCAATTAGTTATTGGGAAGGGGCTAGCCCTATTGCTATTTTAGACACTAGACAAGTTTCTAATTCAAATACTTTGTTTTTAGTTTTACAAAACAAAGCAAATTTAGTTTTAAATGTAACAAATATAAAATTAACATATGGCCTTAAGGAGGTTTATCAAAATAGCAGTTGGTTTTTGATCTTTCCAGGAGAAATAAAAAACATTTCTATTAATGCAAAATCTTGCAATTTAAACCAAGAAATTTTTTATGATTTAGAAATAAATTATTCCACACAAGAATATAATGCTTTGATTGAAAAGGGCCTAAAACCAATTTATATAAAATGTATCTAAAAAATGTATCTAAATAGCTAACTTTGCCCTTAAGTTTTTAGCACTTATTTTCATTTTGGTATATTCCAGAATATAATTTTTTAGGCTTTTTTTGCATTTTTATAAAAATTATTTGCACAATTCTTGCGTTTTTATAAAGCGTAAGTCCATATGGATTAAAAACAGCTAACAAAGCTTCACTTCTTCCACTATATCCTGGATCCCATATTGCATTAAAAATAGCATTTCCAGTTCTCAGCAAAGAAGATCGGCTTTGTGCAATTCCTATTGCATTTTCAGGCACAGAAATTATTTCATTGAAAACTATTTTATACACGCCGGCTTTAAGATGAATTTTTTCATCTCTGCCCCAATCTAAAATCTTTGTCTTTGGAAGAACTCTATATTTGTTTTCAGCATCTATTGCTCCAGGTTCTAGAAATTCTTCTATTTGCTTTATTGTTAAGTCCACTCCTGCTGGTTGAATTTGAGAATCAAATTTTATTTCTTTTATAAAATCCTTAGGCTGGATAATCATTTTAATCAGCAAAACTATTTTTAATAATAAAAAATATATATTTAACTATTATTAATATTCAATCATTGATGTTCAAATATTCAATCAACCTAATTTGTGAACCTTTAGGTGTTTATGATGAATCTTCGCTCTCCAATTGTTTGTATTTTAGCCCATGTAGATCATGGTAAAACCTCCTTGTTAGATCATATCAGAGGAAGTGCAATAGCAAAAAAAGAGCCTGGTGCAATCACTCAAATGATTGGGGCATATTATCTTCCTAAAAAAACCATTATTGAATTAGCAGAGGATTTTGGCAAAAAAATAGAAGCTACGCTGCAAGTTCCAGGAATTTTATTTATTGATACACCTGGTCATGAAGCATTTACTTCTATGCGCCAGAGGGGGGGTTCAATTTCAGACATGGCTATTTTATTAATTGATATTACTCAAGGCGTGCAACAACAAACAATAGAATCTTTAGATATTTTGATCTCTAATAAAACTCCATTTATTGTAGCCTTAAATAAAGTAGATTTGATTGATGGTTGGATTCCACAACAAACTGCCTCTATTCAAAAATCCTTAAGTTTACAACCTCAATTTGTTAGTCAAAGATTAGAAGAAAAGTTGTATTCTATTATTGGTCAACTATCCCAAAAGGGCTTAAATGCAGAGCGATTTGATAGAGTAACTGATTTTACAAAAGAGTTGGTGGTTATTCCTTGTTCAGCAAAAACAGGAGAGGGCACTGCTGAGATTTTGCTTTATTTATCTGGGTTGGCTCAAAAATATTTATCAAAAAATCTTTATCTAAACTTGGATAGTCCTGCAAAAGGTTCAATTTTAGAAATAAAAGAAGAAAAAGGTCTTGGAATTACTTTAGATGCAATAATCTATGATGGTGTGTTAGAAAAAAATGATTGGATAGTTTTTGCAAAAACAACTCAAGTTGCAAAAACAAAAATAAGAGCACTGCTCAGGCCATTTTATCCTGATGAAAAGCCCCAAGCTGGACAAAAATACAAATATGTTGATAGTGTGTCTGCCAGTGCAGGTATAAAAATTTATGCAAAAGATTTAGAGGGAGCAATCTCAGGCTCACCACTTTATTCACTTAAAAACGAGGCTGATTTTCAAAAGGTAGCAGAGGAAATAAATCAAACTATAAAAAATATTTTGTTGGATAATGCGCAATCTAATATTGGTGTGATTGTAAAAACAGACAGCTTAGGCTCGGCAGAAGCTTTCTTAAATCTTTTAAAATCAAAGTCTATTCCAATAAAAAGAATCGGTATTGGTCCAATAACAAAAAAAGATGTAATCGATGCCTATAATGTTAGGCTGCAAGATAAATTTAGTGCTGTTATTTTAGGATTTAATGTTGATATTTTACCAGAAGCACAAAAAGAGATTGCTAAAAATTCAATAAAAGTTTTCAATTCAAATATAATTTTTAGGGCTTTTGAAGAATATCTTGCCTGGATAGAAGAAGAAAAGAAAAAAGAGCAAGAACTTTTGTTATGTTCAGTTTCTTATCCAGTAAAATTAAGAGTTTTGCCAAATTGCTTTTTTAGATTGTGCAAGCCTGCTATTTTTGGGGTGGAGGTTTTAGTAGGAAAACTAAAACCAAAATCAGTAATTCAAAAAGAAGACGGAACTATTCTTGGAGAAGTTAGATCAATACAACATGAAAAACAACCAGTAGATCAAGCACTTGCAAAATGGCAAGTTGCAATCTCAATTGACGAATGTTATTGTGGAAAAACAATTAAAGAAGGAGATATTTTGTATAGTTATCTTACCAAGGCTCAAATTTCTCTACTTAAAAAAAATTGTGAAAATATTTTTAGCAAAGAAGAATTAGAATTATTAGATGAGATTTCTAAAATAACAAAATCCTAAATAGCAAAAAATTAAGTTTATATATCTAAATTTTATAAATTTTATATGTTAAACCTACAAAATTTGTTAAATAGACTTGCAGATGCTATAGATGATGGAATTTCCTTAGTGCTAACAACTTTAAATTTTTTTAGAGATCTTCAACTTCTAAAAAAATTTGCAAAATATTTTATTCCTATCTCAGGTTCATTTTTACTATTTCTTGCAGCCACCTCTCTCTTAATTTTTGGTATCGCAGGACTTAAAAGTTCAGGAAAGCAACTTTCTTTTCTTTCAAATGAGGAATCTTTAAAATCTATTTCTCTTGTTTTAAGTATTATTTTACTTCTTATATCTATCTTTCTAATGATATTTTTTTCTTTTGATCTTATTTATTTAGTTATTTTTAAAACACTTGGAATTAGCGTAGATAAAAAAATTTCTTCAATAAAAGATAAGGCTATTTTGTATCTAAAAGCAGCTCTTAGTAGTCTTTTATCTTTATTTGGAAGTTTGTTTTGTGTTTTTGATTTAAAATATTTTTTAGCTGGTGTAATTGGCTTTGGAATGCTAATAGCTGCAATTATATATTTACCAATAAATATTATTATCTCTATTCTACTAGGAGTACTAGCTCTTATTTTTCTTAGTTATTGGTCTATAGGTTATTACATCCATTATTATAGTAGATTAATATTTACTCCTTATTACGTTCTTTTAGGAAATGGAGTTATTGAGTCATTAAAACTTTCCTGGAACAAAACCCCTAATTTTAAAAGAATTTTTGTTGTAAGATTTATTGGAGATTTTGCTATCCTAGCTCTTTGGTACATCATCAGCATAATGGCAGAGCTCTCCATTGTATCTCTTATTCTTTTTTTGCTAGGATTAATTTTATTTGTTTTAGGTATTTTCATTATTTATAGTTTTCAAGCTTTGTTTTTAGTTATATTATTTAAAAAATATGTTCTAAAAAAAGAGTTATTCCCTAAGCCAACTAAGGCTTCTGCAAAAAGAGAAAAACAAAAAAAAGTTATTGTACATCTATTTTAATTTCTTTAGACTTTAGTTTTTCTTGATCTTTTGGAATTCTTATTGTGAGTACTCCGTCTTTGTATTCTGCCTTTGCATCAGTAGCTTTTATGTATGGGGGCACTGGCAATGATCTATAAAAGCCAGCATAGGATCTTTCCATAAAGTAAAAGTCTTTGCCTTTTTCTTCTTTTTCTGCTTTTTTTTCTACTCTTACAGAGAGCCTGTCTTCAGTCAATTTAATATCTATATCTTTTTTGTCTATGCCTGGCAAATCAAATTTTGCAATTACTTCTTTGTCTGTTTCATACAAATCTGCTGCTGCTCTGGCTAGATGGGTGCTAAATGTTTGTTCTTTTGCTGGTGCAAGATTTGCTTTTGAACCTGGAAGGGCTACTAGTCCACCTATATTAAAAAACTCGTCAAATATTCTGTCCATCTCTTCGTGCATTCTTCTTATTCTGTTCCACATTGGGCCGTTCATTTTTATCACCTCCTATTTATTTGTTAATATCAAATTAACATAAAAAATAAAACTGAAAATTTACAAGAACAAAATTTTTAAAAATATGTCAATAACTTATTTACAATATTAATATTATGCAAACTTATATTTAAATTTTTCGGTTTGTTTTTGTTTCACAGCTTAGAGGAAAAATTTGGCTAGAATCAAGCTTAGGTGAACAGATATTTCAGCATATTTATAAAGTATTTAGTGGATCTAATTAATATGAAACAGGATTATAAGGATAAATATCTAGAGTTTGCTTCAAATATATCCTTTTTTGAGTTTTTAGAGGAAGAGTTTAAGGAGCCCCATTTTAAAGTTGAAGATTATACGGCAGAGATTAAAGAGTTATCTGAAAAAGATAAATGGGACATAAGAGAATTAGCAAGGTTTTTAAGGGAACATCCAAAATCTTTTGAAATTTTTGAGGAAATTTTTCAATTAGCAAGACAATACAACCGAAAGCTTTAAATATTAGTTTATTCATATTTTATGCTACCTAAATCAGCACATGCTGACATCAGCACCGCAAGACTACTCTTAAATTATGCGGTTGCGATGCAAAATAATTTTTATATAGGTTTAGGGTATTTAATGCATCTTGACAGCTGTCAAGAGCAAAAGAGGTTTGAAGTGCAGCCAAAGTGTAGATAGGGAGTAATTGAGTGTGGTATGCTGTTAGCACCACTTAGTGGATAGCTTGGCTTGGATTAGTCTGATGCCCTAGCAAGCTGGGATAAGCTTAGGGGAGGAGCAAGCATCCTACGATCCTAAGATCGCATCAGTCCCTGTGATGGGCAAACACGCTCCGAATTAAAACATTCTAGTAGGGGCAGGAAAAGAAACCAACATGGGATTTGGCAAGTAACGGTGAGTGAAAGCCAAAGAGCACAATCCGAATCCTAGTCTGGCAACAGACAGGAGATGTGGGGCGGATTAGCCATGCACTAAAGCACAATTAGCTGGAAAGCTAAGCCAAAGAGGGTGATAGCCCCGTGTGCGAATAGTGTGTGGCAAGAAGCCAAATAAGAGTACTCTCACTTGAGTATGTGGGAGGAATATGGGAGAATCAACTTCCAATGCTAAATAGTAATCCAAGACCGATAGCGAACTAGTAGCGAGAGCGAAAGCTGAAAAGTACCCAAAATCTGGGGGTGAAAAGATCTTGAAACTAAGTGGTCACAGTTTGATATGGCAGGAAAGGATAGCCTTCTAAAAGTGGCTAGTTGCAAAACTAGTTGCGATAGAAGGTTGCCACTGTCATATCGTTCTTCTCGAAGCAAGAGCCAGGGAGTTGTTAGGCCTGGCAAGGCGAAAGCCGAAGCGAAAGCGAGTGGGTTTTAAACCCGTCGTCAGAAATGGCGATTAGTCAGTCCTAACAGACCCGAAGCCGATGTGATCTACGCGTGGGCAGGTCGAAGTCCGCCTGAAGGTGGATGGAGGACCGCAACCAATGCTAGTATATTCTGCTTGGGTGACCCACGGGTAGGGGTGATAGTCCAGTCGAACTCGGCAATAGCGGGTTCCCCTCGAAGTATATCTCAGTATAGCCCCTTCGGAGATTGATTATAGGGTAGGGCACTGATTATCAGGAGCGGGGTCGAAAGGCCTCACCTGATCGTCAAACCTCGAATCTATAATCATCGAAGAAGAAGGGAGTCGGGTTCAGCTGGGTAAGCTAGCTGGCCGTTACGGGAACGACCGTACCTAAGGTTAAGGTCCCAAAATCTAGGCTAAGTGTTAATCTCAAATGAGGTTATACTCTAAGACAGCTGGAAGGTAGGCTTAGAAGCAGCCATCCTTTAAACAACGCGTAATAGCGGACCAGTCTAGAGTATAGCTTCAAAAGAGGCTCGGGACTAAGCCTAGTACCGATACCTTAGAGTTTGCACCAAAAGTGCAAAGTTGGTAGGGGGGCGAGCAGATTGGGCAGAAGTAGGGGCGTAAGCTCCTATGGACCGATCTGTTATGAATATCCTGGTATTAGTAACAGCATATCAAGGTGAAAATCCTTGACGCCGCATAGCACACGGTTTTCTAGGAGATGTTTTTCAGCCTAGAGTTAGGCGGTCCTAAGTAGGGGGGTAATTCCTACCCTACAAAAGGGAAGCTGGTTAATATTCCAGCCCTGACCAAGTAGACGCGGCAACGCAAGTTTTGCTCTCGACGGTTTGGGATAGGCCTAGCAGCTTTAGCTGTCTAACTAAGCCAATGCCATGGAGACTGATTGTCAGGAGAAGTGGCATAAGCTTAGGAATGCGCAAGTAGGCTGATTCCTGGACTCCATGAAAAGAGAGCAAAAAGCGATCTTGGTCAACCGTACCTAGAACTAATACAGGTGCTGCTGGCTGAACAAGCCAAGGCGTGTCGGGATAACTTGGCATAGGGAACTCGGCAAATTAGTCGCGTAACTTCGGGAGAAGCGATGCCTGCAGATGTGTTGAGCATCAGCAGGTCTCAGTGACAAGGGGAGAGCGACTGTTTACCAAAAACACAACTCGCAGCAAACCAGAAATGGTTAGTATTGCGGGTGACGCCTGCTCACTACCGGTACGTGAAAGCCTGTTCCAACGGGCCTAAGCGCCGGCAAAGAGCGGGGGTAACTCTGACCCTCTTGAGGTAGCGTAATACCTCGCCGCTTAATTGGTGGCTTGCATGAAGGGCGTAACGACTCTCCCACTGTCCCATGCCAGGACCCGGTGAACCTACTACACTGTGAGTATGCAGTGGACTTCCAGGGGGAAACGAAGACCCCGTGGAGCTTTACTATAGCCTGATGTTGCGATATAGGGTGGCTAACGGAGCGTAAATGGGAGCCGCTATGCTAATGCTCTTGGGCATTAGATAGGCGACAATGTAACACCATTTTAGCTGCCTTGTATTGCTAATGCTTTTGCAGACAGCGTCAGGTGGATAGTTTGGCTGGGGCGGTACACCCTCGATAAATAAACAAGGGTGCCCAATGCTTAGCTTAGATGCGTCAGAAATGCATCGTTAAGGGTCAAAGACAAATGCTAGGCTGACTGTTCTCCTAACAGCGTGGGGAGCAGAGGCGAAAGCCGGGCTTAGCGAACCTTGGTAGCCTTTTGATGGGGCTCCAAGCTGTCAGACAAGCTACCCCGGGGGTAACAGGCTCGTCGCGGGCGAGAGTACACATCGACCCCGCGGTTTGGTACATCGCTGTCGGCTTAGGACATCCTGGTGGTGTAGGAGCCACCAAGGGTTGGGTTGTTCATCCATTAAAGTCCTACATGAGCTGGGTTCAGTACGTCGCGAGACAGTACGGTAGTATCTCCTGGGAGTGCCGCCTGACTGAGAGTAACTAGCCATGAGTACGAGAGGAACATGGCTAGGGCGCCTCTGGTTTAGCAGTTGTGTTGTAGCACTGCTGCGCAGCTACGCGCCATCTGATAAGACCTGAAAGCATCTAAGGTCGAAGCAGATCTCAAAACGAGTCAGGCTAATGGGCGGATAGCAGATCCGTTTGATAGGGCAGGGGTGTAAGTCACAAGCCAAAAGCGAGTGATTCAGCCCGCTGCTACTAAACCAATATACCACACTCAACTCAAATCTATTTTACACTTTTTAGGCTGCACTTAAAACTCTTTGAATTTTTTGCATTATTTTTGCAATTTTTTTGCACTTTTTGTATTTTGCTTTAATCCTCATAATTTAGATATTTTATTCCAACTAGTGTATTTTCAGTTAAATATTCAATTAGTGCTTTTCCAGATAAAGAAACATAGCCAAAATTCTCTTGCTTTAGGTGGAATTTTTCAAGTGCATCTGTAGTGTTTCCCCCTCCAATTAATGAAAATGCTTTTGATTGAGACACAAGTTTTAATATATTCTTTGTACCTAATCCAAAACCTTTTTTTTCATAAACCCCCATTGGCCCATTTACTAAAATAGACTTAGCCAAAGCAATTATTTGACCATATTTTTTAATTGTTTTTGGACCAATGTCTAATATTGCTTGTGGATTTAACTCAGGCTGTAATTTTATTATTTTCTTTTGTCCATTTTCTTCTATTGCACCATCCAAAGGAAGAAATATTTTTTGGCTATATTTTTGATAAATCTCTTTTAGTTCTTTTAGTCCTTGTTCATCAATATGTTTTGAAACATCCATATTTAGTTTTGAAGCAGCAACAAGAACTATATTTGCAAACAATCCACCGCAAAGTACATAATCTGCTTTGTTTTCTATCCAATTTTTTAAAATCTTTATTGAATCTTTTGGTTTTGCACCACCAAGTATTAAAACCACTGGTCTATCTGGATTATTAAATTTTTCAAGAGCTTTTAGTTCTTTTTCCATTACTCTCCCGGCAACTCTAATTGGTTTTTTAAAACCAACTACTGAAGCATGTGCCCTATGTGCAACAGATAATGCATCTAAAACAAATACATCGCAATATTTTTCCAAATTGTCTATTAAAATACATTGCTTAGTTTTTTCATATTCTGTTTCACAATCTAAAAATCTTGTATTTTCTAAAAGTAGGATCTGACCAGCTGGAAGTTTTTCAATAGCTTTTTGTGCTTTAGTTGAGCATACATCTTCAACAAATTTTATTTTAATATTTGGATTTTGTTTTTTTAGCTCTCTTTTTAATATTTTATAATGCGGCTTTAGACTTGTAAAATCATTATCACCTTTTCTTCCTTGATGAGCAAGCACAACTACCTTGGCTGATTTAGCTACAAGTTCAAGCAATGTTTTAATATGCTCTTGTATTCTTGGACCTTTTTTTATCTTGCCGTTTTCTAAAGGGGAATTTAAATCCACTCTAACAAAAACAGCCTTTTGTGCTAATTCTACTTCATCTAATGTTTTAAATTTCATAACTCTTTTTTTAGCTTTTAGTTTTTTAATCTTTTCTTTCCTTATTTTAAGTAGGTGGATTTTATGAAGGTTGCAATAAATGGCTTTGGAAGAATTGGAAGAATAATTCTACGAGCAGCTCTTGAAAGAAAACTTTTAGGCAAAAAATTAGACATAGTTGCAATAAACAATCCGTCTGGGCCTCAAGCTGCTTTAACTCTTTTAAAATATGATTCTACTTATGGAAAACTTACTTCTAAGTTGGATTTTGGGCCTGATTGGATTTCTATTGATGATTATAAAATAAAAGTTGTGACTGACAAAGACCCAGAAAAACTTCCCTGGAAGGATTTAGGTGTGGATGTAGTTTTAGAATGCACTGGTGCATTCACTGATAGGGCAGGTGCCTCCAAACATCTTAAGGCAGGAGCAAAAAGAGTTATAATTTCTGCACCATGCAAAAACAATGAGGCAGATATAACTATTGTAATGGGGGTAAACGATGAGCAATATGATCCAAAAAAGCATTTTATTATTTCAAATGCCTCTTGTACAACAAATTCTTTAGCCCCCGTGCTAAAAGTTTTAGATGAGAATTTTAAAATAAAAAGAGGATTTATGACTACAACTCATGCCTACACTAATGATCAAAGGCTTTTAGATGGTGAGCACAAGGATTTAAGAAGAGCAAGAAGTGCTGCAATTAATATAATTCCAACAAAAACAGGGGCTGCTTCTGCAATTGGTCAGGTTTTGCCTTCTTTAGATGGCAAAATGGATGGAGTTGCACTAAGAGTTCCAGTAGTGTGTGGATCTATTACTGATATTGTTGTAAGTGTGGAAAAACAAACTAATGCGCAAGAGGTAAATGAGGTATTAAAAAAAGCTTCACAAACAAAACTAAAAGGGATTTTAGAATTTAGCACTGATCCACTTGTGTCTACTGACATAATAAAAAATCCACACTCTGCTATTGTTGATGGTTCACTCACAAAGGTTATTGGCGATTTAGTAAAAGTGTTTTCTTGGTATGATAATGAATGGGGCTATTCAAATAGAATGCTTGATCTTGCACTAAAATTAAGTAAGTAAATTAAATCAAAATGTAATTAAATCAAAATTTGTAATTTTTTATTGTCAATGAATTAGTTACTACACTTATTGAGCTAAGTGACATTGCACCTGCAGCAAGTATTGGGCTAATTGTAAGCGAAGGGTAAAATACCCCTGCTGCAACTGCTATTAAACTAACATTATAAATAAATGCCCAAAAAAGATTTTGCTTTATTTTTTTAAAAGTATATTCACTTAATTTGATAGCTTTAACAACATCTCTTAAATCGTTTTTTAGAAGTATTATTTGCGCACTTTCAAAAGCAATATCTGTTCCAGAGCCAATAGTAATGGCTATATCTGAGCGCTGGAGTGCAGCTGCATCATTTATTCCATCTCCAACCATTGCAACTATTTTGTTTTGTTGTTTTAGTTTTCTAATTTCTTTTTCTTTTTGATCCGGAAGCAGATTAGCCACATATTTTTTTATTTTTAATTGTTTTGCAATTTCAAAAGCAGTACTTTCATTATCTCCAGTTAGCATTATAACTTCTTTTTTGTTTTTTTGCAATTGCTCAATTGCTTCTTTTGCAGACTTTCTTATTTTGTCTGATATTGCTATCAGTCCTACAATTTTTTTATTAATTGCTAAAAAAACAGTAGTTTTTAAATTTTCAAAATCTTTTATTTTTTGTTCATATTCTTTTATGTTTACAGAATACAATTTTAGCAGATTTTTATTTCCAAAAACAATTAAAGAATTTTTAAATTTTCCAACAATGCCTTTCCCAGCTATTTCCTTAAAATCTTTAATTTGAAGCAATTTTAATTTTAGATGCCTTGCTTTTTCTAATATTGCGCTTGCGATTGGATGGGAAGATTTTTTTTCTAAACTTGCAGCATATAATAAAATTTCTTTTTCTGTGAGTGAACTAAGGCTTATTATTTGATTCACTTTTGGCTTTCCATAAGTAAGAGTTGCTGTTTTATCAAATACTATTGTATTTATTTTATGAGCAAGTTCTAATACTACAGGATCTTTTATTAATATTCCTTCTTGTGCACCCTTTGCACTTGCAACCATAATGGCTGTTGGTGTAGCTAGACCTAACGCACATGGGCAAGCAATTACTAAAACTGCAATAAACATGCTCAAAGCAAAAGCAAAGCTTTTAAGTGCTATTACATACCAATAAAAAAAGCTTGCAAAAGCAATTAACATTACTATTGGTATAAAATATTTGCTCACCTCATCTGCAAATCTTTGAATCGGTGGCTTGTTTTGCTGAGCCTGTTCTATTAAATCTATTATTTGGCCAAGAAGTGTATCCTTCCCTATAGCATGGGCCTTTATTTTCAAATATCCTGTTTTATTTAATGTACCCCCAATTACATGATCCCCTTTGCTTTTTTTAACAGGCATGCTTTCTCCTGTCATTGCAGATTGATCTACATAAGAATGTCCAAAAACAACAATTCCATCTACTGGTATTCTTTGGCCAGGTTTTATTATAATTATATCCCCCACTTTAATTTCATCTAAAGGCAAGCGCTTTTCTTTTTTATTAACTTCAACTATTACTGTTTTTGTTTGGAGTTTTAGAAGGTTTTTGATTGTTTCTGAGGCTTTGTTTTTCATTTTTAGTTCAATATATTTTCCTAAAAGAACAAAAAATATTATCAATGAGGAAGTTTCAAAATATGTTTCATAACCAAATTCATTTGGATAAACCAAAACCAAGATACTATAGATATAAGCTGCAGATGTACCAAGCGCTATAAGACTATCCATGTTAGCAGTTTTATCCTTTAAGGCTGCAAATGCACTTTTATAAAATCTAGCACCTCCAAAGATTTGTACTATGCTTGCAAATAAAAACAAAATAAAATTCTTATATGGAATTTCAATTCCAAGCCATTGCATTGGCATAGATATTAAAAAAACAGGGAATGCAAAAACAAAACAAATAATTAATAGCCGCTCAAGCTGTTTTATTTCATTTTCTTTAAGTTTGTTTTCTTGTTCTATTGCTTGCTCAATATCATTTTGTTTAATAGCATCATAACCCATTTGTTTTATAATTTCTATTATTTTATTTTCATCAATTAAATTTGAATCGTATTCAACATGGCCTTTTTGTGTGGCAAAATTTATGGCAGCTTGTTCTATTCCTTTTGTTTTTTTTAGTTTTTGCTCTATTTGATTTGCACAAGAAGTGCAATGCATCTGTCCAATTAATAATTTAACTTTTTGTATAGACATATTTTCCACTTAAATTTTATGCTTTAGGTTCTTTTTATATTACAGCCACAGCCAGAAGTTCTTCTTTGATTTTGAGTGTTTAGTGTATTGTTTGGAATGGGCATAAAATATTGATTTTGTTGTTTGCTAACCTCTTGCAGTGTAGAGCTTGATAGCAATTTTGCACTATAGGTTTTAAAAACCTCAAGGGAAAGTATTTTATCTTTATTTGTAAGAGTGCTATCATATTCCACTAAAAATATATTTGGAAATTGAAATTCAACTTTTCTAACTCCATTTATTTTAGAAAGCTCATCACTGATTAATGGTGCATGGCCAGAACAAGGTATTTGTACTTCTAGGCTTATTTTTTCAATATTTGTCTGAGGGCTGGATTGGGGGATTGATGCAGAATTTTGTAAATCTATTTTATTTTGGTTTTGTGCATAAACAAAATTTGTTGCATATGGAAAAACTATTAAAAAAAGCAATAAATTAACTGTTAGTGTAGAACCATAGAGCACTAAGAGGTATTTCCATTTTCTTTTTATACCTGAAAAAGACAAAAAATTATTAGTTTTTAGATAAATAGCTGCTGAAATGCTTGCAAAGATTAGGGATAAAAGTATTAAAATATAAAAAAAGTTTGGATCTAATAAAAATGATTTAAATATATTTGTTGCAAAGCTTACTCCTAATATACTAAATATAATAAATCCAATACAGCCAATATGGGGCATAAATCCATAAATTATTCCTTGAACAAAGCCATTTTCTTTATTTTTATATTTGCAATTTTTCTCGCTTTCACAAGTGCAATAATTAAGATTATGAATTTCCTTTTCTATTTTTTCTAAAGTAATTTTTTGTTCATCAAAAGTAATCTTTGCTGTATTTGTGTTTAAATCTACTTTTATATCTTTTATTCCGTCCATGGTTTTTAGATTATTTTCTATAGTTTGTTTGCACCCGATGCAGTGCATTTTATTTATTTTTAATTCAATTTCCTTTTCCATGAAAAAATTAGGTTTGATACAGCTTTTAATTTATTGTTTGAAACTGGTTTCAGGCTTAATTACAACAAAGTTAGTCATCCCTCTTCTCTTTCTTTCAATTAAATTTTTTGCCTCAAGTTTATCTAGAATTCTACTAACTTTTACTTTTGATAAATTTGATTTTTCTACCAAGTCTGATTGAAATATTCCTCCGCCTTCATTTACAATAATTTGAAAAATATTTTTTTCTTCATTTTTTAATTGAGATAAAATATTTTGATAATCCTCTTTTTTTATTGATTTTTCATTTTTGGTTTTTATTTTCTTTATTTTTAATATTGTTTCTTCTTGTTTGAAAAATAAATAAATACCTATGCCTAAAACAAAAATTAAAATTATAAGAGAAATATTTGTTTGAAATTCAATGCTCCCCCACATGGGACAGCTTGGACCATGTGTGCAAGAAGATGAAACTATTTCAGTTAATGCCCTGTTAAATAAATATATTATTAAACCAATCAAAATTGCAATTATTATTATAATTGTCCCAACAATCCTATTTTTCATAAAATTCTTTAAATAATAAAATTTAAAAATATTTTAAGTGTTAGATTTAATATGCCTCCAGGTCCTGGTCTAAAAGTAAAAGAAAAAGAAAACAAAACATATAGTCCTAAAAAAGCATATAGTCTTCTTCCTAAAGAACTTTATGATAGCTATTGGAAGGCAGTTGAATCCTATTTTCTTAATCCTCTTTATTCTGACATAAAGGAACATTTGCGTAATTTTTCCACACCGGTGTCTGAACATAGTAGTTCATCCATTCAATATGGTTTTTCTATTAAGACTGATAGTAAAATTACAAATGCAATTAAGATATCTGATTATTTTATGAAACTTTTCCCCTTTATACTATATACAAGGGACGCAGTAGAGAACTTTACTACTTCAAATATTCAAACAAATGAAAGCATTGTTTATTATGATATTGTGCGTAAAATAGCTTGGTTTTTAAATCCATTTATGGATCCAAAATCAAGACCAAAATTAATAGAAGGAAATACATCAACTTTTATAACTAACTTGAACAATAAAACTCTAGATTCTAACGTAATCGAGGCTTTTCACCAGACACAGATGTTTTTAGCGCAGAACAAGTTAACTACAATAGTTACTGCAACACATGATAATAGGCAGAAAGATCCATCCAATGAACGCGATTGGGAAGATCATTCAACAAAACAAAATTTAAGTCTAATAGATAGGATATATAATGAGTTAAATAATAAGATGGATAAGTTAAAAAACATGGCTCATCACCCATATCTTACTCTTTATTTAGACCGAAATAATGGAAATATTGAAGAACAAAAAGAAAGATTAAAAGGTGAACTAGATGAACTTATTAAAATATTAGAAAATTATAAATCTGACTATGAAAATCTAACCACAGAAGGTCGAAATTCCATAGATGATTGTTTTAAAGCAATCGGAGTTGATCCTAACGATAAGACAACTAAAACAGAAATTTTAACTACTATTCTTGATAAACTTAAAACCATACGGGACGAGTTTGACAAAGATTCTTCTAATGCTGCACATCTTCTTATTAATCTTAAATATAACTCTCAGAATGTAAGATTTAAAAATACTGGTAATCAATCTTTAGAAGATGAAACCTTTGCCTTTTTTTCATACTTTTTAGACCGTAGTGCAAGAGCAGTTCCTATCATCCCACCAGATAATGCTCAAATACTATCGGTTAATCTATATTTTGAACCAAGAAAAGATAATACTAATATTACAAGTAATATTGACTTTGATAATGATGATAATGAAATTGGATATCTAAATGTAAGTAGCGTAGGAGATTTTAAGGTAGAAATTGAATTAAATTCTTATTCTATCTTTGATCCTAACGTTGCTAAAAAATATATTACAAAAGCCTTTGAATTAGCTAACCCTGGTGCTACAATTTCAATAGAAAACGAAGTTTTGAAAAATAATAAATATACTTGTGATCTTTCAGTTAAAAATACAAGGTCTTTTCAAATATCTGGCAGTAAAACAGGTAAAACAGAAGTTGATGCACCTACCATCTATATGCCAATTACTATACATCCAGATCATATCAGTAAAATTACAAAAGAAAATAACGGGAGGCTGGCTGTTGTAGAAGGAACAGTGGATGCTGAAAAAAGAATAATAATTCCAAAAGAAAAAATAACAATAGGTACAAATAAAAAAACAGAAAAAGCTAGCTGGATTTATTCAAACTTTCAGATTCCAGAACCTCTTAAGTCTATAAGTTATCCGGAAAATGAAAGAATATTTACTTCACTCTCTTATTTGTTTAGTGCCCTTTTAGTAAATGAGAACCTAAAATTATCACAAGGATTTATTTTGTCTTGTCTTACTGGGATAAGTCCATCAATAGCATTGAATTTAGATTCTACAGCTATTGCTAATTATATAAAATCTGAAGCAGATAAATACAAAGATCTTCTTAATAAGCTGGACCCTAAGGCATATGACGAAATAGTTAAGGACCCCATCGTAACAGGAAATTTTAATTTTTCAGCAGATAATATAAATGAATTAAAAAAGAACTTAAATTTTTTTAATACTTTAATTATTTTTCATTATCTAAAAGCAGATGCCATTAATGAAACTAATAAAGAAACAGCAAAGGAAAAGTTGAAAGAGGCATACAATTCTCTTTTTGATTTTTTCAGTAAACACATAGACGAAGGTTCTTTTATTTTCGGTCTAAACATTATAGAATCAGTTACTCGTTCTCTGATAAATACTAGTGGGGTGGGGTTTTATTGGCAGGGACTTTTAGGATCTTCAAACAAAACGGACAAGTTTTTAGACAATGCAAAAATTTTTCTATCTTTTAGTTGGCCTTGGGGCGGAGGTACAAAGCGAGGGTCTCCAAATACCTCTCTTCCTACTCCTGGTACACCAACAAACAACATTCCTTTTCCAGTATTTGGGCAGAATTATTGGTCTTTGGGTAGTAAGTTAAATTATAATCTTGATTATACGTTCTTTTCTAACTATATAGACTCTATTGCTACTCATATAAAAAGCACTTTAAAAGTTAATGTAGATTTCGCAGCAGTAGTGATTTTTCCCACTAGCCCCTTTAAGGGTATAGCTAAAAACTCAGATTTAAATAGACTAATTAGAGGAGACACTGTTAATAGTTTTAATGCACAGGTTGGGAAGTTTGAACAGAACATTAAGAAGTACACACCCTCAACTATCAATATTCTGCCTCCAAATGCAAAGAAGACACCTCGTGAGATTTTTATACAGGATTTACAAAATATTAATAATAAACTTCAGGATGAGATCAGGGAACATGTTAAAGATAATGAAAATTTAATACGTTTAATAGATGATTTTAATGACTATATAACAAAAGAGGAATATAATACGGATGCATCGCTTCTTTTTAATAAAGGAATAGGGATGCTAGAAAGGATAAAAGATTTTTTTGATACTTTCTATTTTGAAGAAGGTAGTAAAAAAGAACTTCCACAAACAGCACTTTTTTTTGGCGGATATGGTGATAGTGGTAAACATTTTGGTTTAATGATACCACTTGATAAACCTTTAATTTTTGGTTATGCAAAGGCAACGGTTTCAGCTCCAATTTCAGCTACAACTACTCTTTCAGATGGTCATTATCTTAATTTAACATTAGAGCCAGGAGCAGATCTTTATCTTAATCCTTTTAAATTTTCTGACATCTTTTTAAACGCTCTTTCTCGTAGAAATATTTATGATAATATAGATTTAAGCCCACATGATGTTGCAAATTTAGCTCTGAACAAATTTAATATCCCTAAGGGTTTATTCTTAGCAGATCCTTTTTTGAGATCCTATGGATCTTATAATTTCCCTATTTCTGAAAATATTGAGCTGAACCCTTCGGTTATGTTTATGTATAATTTTAATTCAAGACAGTTATTATTAAATCTTAATTTTACACCTGAAATATATGGTTATACTCCATTATCTTTAAACTTTAATTATAACGTAGTTAGACCAACTAAGCAGGCTTATTGGAAGTTTGTTGGTGGTGAGGCAAATTTAGATATATCTCAATTATGGAAAGCAGCAACAGACTCAAAATTACCTCTCAACATGCAAATAGGTACAGGTTTTTATTTTAAACATCAAGTTGGTACTCCTGGAGGGGTAGGATTTTCTCAGTATGGGGTTAAATTTAATTTATTAATACCTCTCGCTAATCCTGAAATAATTCCAACAGAAGATGAAATTTCAATAATATATAAAAAAGAAGAAGCAGAACATCTAAAAGAGTGTTTCAATGAAACATTTCGGCATGATAAAGTTGCTAAAAGCCAATTTGAGAACTATCTAAAAGTTAATTATAAGATAGAAGGCATTAATTCAATTAAATATTACGATGTTGATCGAGCAGTTAAGGCTTTTAACGAATTTAGACAAAATAAAGAAGTTGAGCAAATAGTGGATGATTATATAAATGAACATCCAGAATTAAATATAAGAAAAATGAATATTTCTTCTTTACAGTCAGAATATATTCCAAGATATATTTTAAGTTCAAATGAAAAGAAAGTTGAATTATCTTTAGTAGATGCATTTTCTGAGGTAGTGTATAATGAAGCAAAGAAAATTTACAAGACCAATCTACCAAATGATGTTATACAAAAAATAGAAACTGCTAAAAAAAATAATAATGTTAATAAGTTATTAATTATTTATCAAAATGTTCAATCATCTATTGAATCTAGAGATAAAGCCATAGATAAACTACTTAGTAAATAATAAGATTTAAAAAGTTTCTACGAGTTTCTATATTATGTTTTTTAGGCCAATTGCTCTACTTGATCCATATGAAGGTTCTAAACAAAATCAGCAAAAGCAAGATCAAAGTATTCCATCTATTTATGATGTAAGAAATATCTATGAGACGTCTCATTCTATCCCAAATGCAATAATTGGGCCTAAGCCTAATGGACAAATATTTCAAGTTTATGATCTTTATAATACTTTAAGTCAGTTTATGTCTATTATCAAGGGTGCTACTGACATTTCTGCAGGAGATCAACTTGCCCAGAAACTTATTGAGAACTATTTATTTTTTTTTGATGTTACAAAACTGAGAAGTGCAATTTATCTTTTTGCTCTAGTGGAGAGTTTTCCAGATGCAGAAAAAATTTTAACAGATAACGATAAGTTTTATAAGGCAATTAACTCTCTCAAAAATGAAAATGTTGAAGATCTCAAACATAAAATTTTTCATGCAGATAATCCTGCTTATATCGATTCTAATACAGAAGTTTCTTTAACTAAAGTTTATGCAGATCCGACATATAAGTATTCTGATGTTCCTGGGGTACGCAGGAGAAAATTGGATCATTTTATCTTTAATCCATATTTTTTAGGAGAGGCAAGTGATGATAATTTTTTAGTCAAAAGTTTTGAAGAAGTATTAAATTTTTCTTTTAGACAAAATATAAGTATTAATCCTCAAGAACTAATAAATTACCTATCTCATCAAAAAGGTATCAAATTAGAAGATTTTAATGGAGGAAAGATTGATATAGGTCAGAAGAATTTGGATAATCTTAAACCACATCTTAAAGGTATTCTTAAAGATTTAGGTATCGAAGAAGGTATAGATAAGTTTAACTTCAATGATAAGCATATACAACAGATAGTATTTAATCATTTGCTTGTAGCTGTAAACAGAGATTTTGGACAGCTTATTTTTGCAGTATTTGCAGATTTATTAAATAAACCTGTAAATGATAGTAATGCGGATAAGAATTTTGAGAATATTTTTGGATTTAAGAGATATATAGCAAGACAACACTTTGATGATTTATCATTATTTAAAATGGATTCTAGTGGTAATTTTTCTCTTAAACCAGAAAAAATAGATAAGATAAAGAAGTTTTTTGAGAGTTTAAAAGAATACGAAAATTATATTCCTGAAGATTTAAAAGATATTCTAACTGACTATAACAATGCTGCTGATAAAGATAAATTTATTAGTGGACTTGATATAACCAAACTAAAGTCAATACAACTCTTTATGCTATATTCCTCATTTAATTTTTCTATTGTTCAATTTGCTTCTGCAGAAACTGCAGCAGCAACCGATGAAGAAAGAGAATTAATTAAACTATTGGAGGAGGCAATAAATAATAATTTTGTAATTGATAAAGTATTCCCACAGCTTGGGGGAAATAAATCATTTTATGAGAATGTTATTAATTTTATTAAGCAAACAAGGAATAGATTTTATTTACCAATATCAATAGTAAATGTTTATTATCTATGCCCAGATGTAGACGAATCTGGAAATAAATTAAATCCTAAAGAGTATTACACTGTTAGTGATCTATTTGATGATGTAAGGCGTATTAAACCAGGTATCCAACAATCTTCTTATGAAAAGTTAGCTAGTAATATGGGTTTAGAAAAGACCTATGACGGTTATTATAAAGTTGTTAACACCAACAAATTTAGAAATTTTCCGAAGGAGGTGATCGATAAGGTTGAGAATAATAACTGGGATGATCTTGATCCTACGATGCAAGAGCTTTATAGGGCACTTTATAAAGCACTTATTACTGATAAAAGATTAAGTTTGGTAGGAACTTCTAACTCTTCTTTTATCTCTAGTAAGGTTGACTTTGATAAAGATAAAAGAACTTTTCAGGTTTCTATTGAAGCAGTGCAATTTCATTATGATCCCTCAACAGGTAAGGTAGATATAAATAAAGTAGAATCAAAAAATTGCTCCGTTAACTCTGAAAAAATTGTTGTTGTTCAAAACGGAGAGCAAACTCCTCTTACGCGGGATAAGGATTATACGGTGTCTGTGTCTAAGTCTGTGTCTAAAAATGACAACAAGGTAGTTTATACTTATACCATAACTAACCTTACTAATTTCAGCTCAAAAGTAATGCCCGAGGGGGAGTCCCTTAGTTTGGGCAACGTTCGTTTTGACTCAAACACATCCTCAATTTACAATGACTTTGTCTATGGCCTGCCAATAGTGGCTGCTTTTGACCTTAGCATTGATGCATCATTTAATCCTTCGAATAATAAGATTACTAGCTCAGAATTAAATAAGGAGCAAATTGTCCCACTCAGCGGAGAAGGAATAATTCCAAATGCAGGAAAAACAACTATGGATACTCCTGTAGTCGTTAATCTTCCTCAGTTCACTCAACAATCTATCTCTGAGTCTATTACAGCATATGGAGGAGATAGTAATAAATCTACCATACCTATAACGTTTAAAGCAAGCAATGTATATCTAAATGAAGAACTAAATGGAGAAATTTTTGTATGTTCTAATGTATATTATGAAAATAATCAATTTAAAATTAAAATACTTAATAAGCAAGATAATAAGCAAGATTTTAAATGGAAAGATTATACTCTAGAGCCTACATCTGAGATATCTAATGACATTAAGCCTGGAGAAATAGGAGAAGCTGTTTTTAGAGTAAACATAAAAGATGAAAATAATAAGACTTTGGGTTATGGTGGATTATCTAAACCTCCTGGAGATAAATTTTATTGTTTTTATCCAGATCTTGGCACTATTGACAAAAGTCTCCTAATTAATAAAGAATTAAAAAAGAATGAGTCAAACACGTTTACAACAGATATTTTATTTGAAGGAGACCAACCAAATGCTGTGTTCGCATTTGGACGGCCATCAAACCTACCTCTTAGTGGATTAAATGTTAACATAAACGATATGTATGTTTTTAAACCAAAAAGTGAAGACAAATTGAAAGATTATGGCTATCAACTTAAAAATGGAGAGAAGCTAGATGATATATATGTTATATATAGTAATAGGACCTCTTCTAATAATCTTGATAACTGGCTTTATATAGTTTCTATAACATTTGATAATGGAAAGATAAAGAATATAGATTTTAAAAAAACAAATGATAAGGAAATTATCGAGCATTTTAAGAAAAAGCACTAAAAAGGGCGATTGATTATGTTCGCACCAGATGCACAAAAACAGAATTTCACCCAAAAGGTTATTTCATTTCCACAAGAAAATATTGTTGAAATAAGCTCTTCAAATGATCTTGTTAATTTCATTGACCAAGCAAAAAAAGATTTTGAAAATAATAATTATAACAATCTCTACTTTTTAGCATATCTTATATCTGATAAATGTAGATTACAATATAAAAAAGAAAAATCTTCTAATAAAGAAGAATCTTCTAATAACACTATTAATATTGGTATTGACTCTATAAGCAATAACTTAAAGCAAATGATTGAAATGGAAGTGAACAATGATAATTCAGAATTTAGTAAAGCTTTAATGGGCCTTAAAAATAAAATTAATAGTAATAATTTTAACTATATTCATAATGGTCAAATTTTAAGTCCATATTCCTATTTTCAATTAGTTTATAATAGGAAGATTGAACCAGCAAAACCATCATATTCTGTAGAAGCAAAAAAAACATCAAATTTAGATTTGGAAGGAATCACACCAAAAAAAACTATCGACATTCAAGAAATGTCTACAGAGGATTTTTCTGTTTATGTCCAATCTTTATTTTTTAATGTAACTAATAACAACCTCGCTAATAAAGATATAAGTGTTCTTAAAATTGATTCCCCAAATAGTCCAATAAACAGCATAGTCTTGCAATTAAAAAACTATTTTGAACCGGACGAAAATGACAAAAATGTTGTTCATCCTCAAAATGAAGAAAAAAACATGCTTGAAAAGGCATTTTTATTTTTTTATTTTTATTTTAAACGTGGAATGATAGATGATAACTTAGCATCTAATTTTACTCTCTTCTTAGCATCTAATTTTACTCTCTCTAATACAAAAGAAAAAACAAATTTTCAAAAAATCATAGACTTTTTTAAGAGTGAATCTCTTGATAAAAATAGCGATAAAGTTCGCAGCGTTTCTAATATTTTTTCAAATAGTTATCTTTCTTCTTATTTTAATAGCCTAATTGACAATATAATAGAAATTAAGAAAAAGAAATAAAAGAAAAGAAAAATGATTAGAAAAATATTTAAACCTTATCTGTATTTTTAATTTATGCCTCTTGCTGTATACTCAAATAATCCTTCCGGAAGCCAAAAGTCAGTAGAAAAAACTATAGCTAATTTAAAGGATATGGTTGACAACAGTCAGTGGCATAATGTTAATATAGTTTTTAACATGTTAGATGATCTAGCTAACAGTGTGTCCTCTTTATCTAATGAACAAAAAGAGGAAGTAAAGAGGATTATTGAAAAGATGGTAAATAACATAGATAGCCTTGATGCTACAAAGAAAAATATTCTCCAAGAGGCTGCCAAGAAATTTGGTGTTGAAATTAATAAGTCTAATGAAGAGCAAGGACCTACAAAATTAATCTTTCAAAATGCCCAAGGCTTAAAAATCCTATTTTTTTCCATTCCTTTATCTGTAACACAGAGTAGGGCTGAGTTTCAGTTATCAATGAAAGATCTGAATAGGTTTGCTAGTCACCTCGCCACTGGCGAGGGTAACCGTTTTAGCAATGATTTAGAAAATGGAAATAAAGATACAATTAAGCTGGTTTTAGAGTATGCTCACAAATTGTATTATGCTAATGAACAGGAGAAGACTAATATAGTAAAAGATTTTATAAAAAAACTAAGTAAGATGTATACCATTGATCCGCAGTTCTTAGTAAAGCAGGATGATGGTACTACTACTCCATCAGACGACCTTATTAATAATGCAAAAAATTTTCTTAGTAATATATCTCCTATTGATGATAAAAAAAATCAGATAAGTTTATATCCACTCATTGAAGTTCATTATCCTATTAGTTTTTGGAATCTACTTGTTGATCCTTTTGTTGGATTAGACTTGATCAACAAGGTTTATCCGTTTGGAGGGGTTTCTACTCATTGGGATATAACAAGTGTTCCAAAACTCGGTGATATTTTATTTTCTACAGGGGCGTCTTTTTATCGTTCTGGCATCCGCAATGTGTTTGCTTCCATTGGTAATATATCTCAATTTAATTATGATTCAAATAAGGCTACATCTAGATATCAATTTCAGTTTTATTTTGAAGCTCGTAAATCTCCATTTCCGATAGAAACAGTATCCGGCTCAATTGAAAAAACTACACAAAAAGTTACTGTGTATGAGATAAATCCTTGGCAACCTATAGGTAGGATAAATTTTGGCGTTGCACTTAACCCTAATTTAGTTTTAGGAATTTGGACCTACTATAATTTTTCTAGTAAATCTCCTCAGTTTGGGGTTGATGCATCTTATTTTCTTAATATCACTCGAGATGACTTAAAATTTTTAAAGTATATTAGTGGGAATATTACATATGATCCTAAAAGATCCTCTAAAGTGCTTGACAACTTCTATTTGGGTGTTTCAACTATTGTTGATGTTTTTGGGGTTAAGGGTAAAATATCAGTGATTGTAGATCCATGGAGGCGTTAGATATGAAAAAATTTTTTTTAATTTTTGTTTTTTTGATTGGCTGCATTTTTGCAGAAGAATTTACGACTTTTTATTCTTCAGTGTATACAGAAGGGGGAAACTTGGGTCAGAAACGTCATGCTACTACTGATTTTAATTTTTCCACTAGTGCAAATGCTTATTTTGATCAAGGTACTATTGTATTTCTTCCTAAAAATTTTGATACCTCAAAATCTTTAAGTAGTTCAGAGACTTATTATGTATGTCCAACTAACATTAATTTTATTTTATCCACCTCAGGTTCGTATAATATAACTAAGTTTGATGCAAGTGAGATACACTTTGATCCAAATATTTGTAAGTGTGGTACTGGTTTCCAAGATTGTAATGGTTGTGCGCAATATGTAAGTGGTGAAGAGAATAATCTTCCTCCATTTAGCATTTCTTTTATTTCAGATAAGTTAAATAATGATTTATCTCAGTATGCTATTTTTGGGGAGATTGATGGTCCTGAGTGGCCATCTCGTTATCTTGGTGATCGTTGGGACGAAGTTTCAGGCTGGATGAATGGTTCCAAGATCGGTTCTTCCATGAAGCCAAAAAAAATTAAAGTTAAACCTGATGTTGATATTTGGAGCGACTTTTTATCCTACACAGATTTATTTTTAGCAGGAAATCATTTTATTGATATAACAAAAGATGGATCAACAAGTGTTTATCAAGTACCTCATACTTGGCAAAATGGCAATATCTCCTCAAAACTAGAAGACACCTATAAATATCAACTTGTTAATTCAAAGGGAACTAATATTAACATTGGTGCCTACAATTACCAAGGCTCAACATATTCTTTTTCCCCAACATTTAAATTTTTAAATCTTTATTTACTATTTTTCAATCCTCCAATTGAACCCCCACCAATAACTTTTGATGGTGGTAAGAATTATCATTCTTATACTCGTTCAATTTATTATCAGCGAGACATCACTTTCAGTGACCCATCTTTTTCTTTAAAATCTCTTCGCATCTATGTTGTAGAGCCTAATAGTTGTAGTGATGTAACTATAACTGGTCCAGGTTCTTTGTCAAATCTTAAGATAAACCAAGGTCAACAAATAACATTTTATGCTAGTCATAACTACGAACTTTTTGATATGAATGCTACAGATATTAAAATAACTAATCCTTCCAACTGGAAGGTTAAACCTATTAGTGGATTTAACCAACCTATTCCAGCTGGTTCTATTCATGACCTAGTGGTGGAGATTACCCCAACTAGTATGATAAGTGCAAAAACACAAGTGTGCTTTAACATAACTTTTGAAACAGTTGTTCCATTTTGTGATGGGAAAAAATGCAACACTACAAAACAAATATGTTTAGATTATGAGCCATCTTTTAAATGTTCTTTAGTTTTACCGCCAGGAGAGGATAACCGTCTAATTGAAGGAGAAAGTATAATTATTAGTGCAAATTGCACATTGGATAATAATCCTTATCCTTGTCCTGATTTGCATTGGGTAGCACTTGGTTTTCAGCCTTATGATAAAACTAAATTAAACAACAATGTAGCAAGAGTAAGTATTGTTAATACAACTAAAAGTCTAATCCCACCAACAAAACCACAACCTTTTGAGCCAGGGCTATTTTATTCCATTTCAAGGTCTTTAGATTCATATAAAGTTCCTCTCATAGGTGGTCTTCAGGGATATGCAATCCAAAAAATAAAACTATTCACTTATTCAAAAGAAGAAAATAAAATTTGGCCAACTGGTGATTCTAAAGGTGTAGTTTACGCTCAAGGTTTAACTGATGATGGTAAAAAATTTGATTGTGATCCAGTAGAGTTATTTGTTTTTTCTCAGATTTTACCAGATTTAGTTCCAATTTTAAGTGTTCAATCTAAGCCTCAAGGTAGTAGTGGTAAAATTGATCTTGTAGTAAAATGGGGAGTAGAAAATAAAGTAGACAAACAAACATCCTATAAATTAGTTACTCCGCCAGGAGGCGAGCAGCTGCCTTACCTTAAAGAAGTTGTTGAAGAGATTGGTGCTGATATTAACAAACCATTTAAAATTACATTGTCAAGATGGATAACTGATTATAGAGGGAGTAGATGGGAACCACTTGAATCTAGAACTGTAAATTCTCTTAGGAAAGGAGATAAATTTTATGGCACAGAGTTTTCTGTAGAGTGCTCAGATAAAACTGTTGATTGGTTTAGAGTAGAAGTAGATGTTGATAACTCTATTTTAGAGAGAAATGAAAATAACAATGAACAAAATGATGTTGGTTTTTGTGTAATGAAATTTGTTTGCCCAGACTATGTATAAAAATTTAGATGCAAATTATTTTATATTAGATTTATTCTATTCTTTATTATGGCAGTGAAGATTCCAAATCTAAAAAATTTTGATATTTCTTTTTTTAAAAATAGCAGCCAAGCCTCTGGAGCAGAAGATAAAGTTTCTAAACTTGAACAAGAAATTGAAATTTTAAAATTACAAATAGATGTGCTTTTTATGATAATAGAGCGCTATAGAGCAATGATTGAAGAAACAGAAGCAAAATCAGTTGCAGAATTATCTACTTTAGTAAAACCAACAGATGGTACTATAACCGAACTTAAGGTATATATTGAAGATCATTTTCATCCTTATATTTATTCTGAAAATTTTATACTTGCAACTCAGAAAGCTTTAGACATTGTATTCTCTTGGAAAAAAATAAAATTGCCAATTTCTTTTTGGATGAGTTTTGATCAAATGCTAAAATTAAAAGCTGCAGATGATATTGATTTAGCAGTTCTTATTTGCTCGCTTTTTAGAGCATTAGGTTCAGATTCTGCAAAAGTGGTTATAGGTAAAGATAAATCTGCTTGGGTTTTTTTCACATTTAACAATAAAGATTATATTGTAGATATTGCTAAAAAATCCATGAGCGCATATCCACATGATAGTTCTGAAATAAAAGAATTTTTTTATTTGGCAGCATATGCATTCAATGATTTGGAGCATGCAGATTTTACAGATTAATTTAGTGGTATTTTTATAAAGAAAAAGGTTAAAAACATGTTTTTATATTAATATTTTATGCCTCCAAGATATTTGGATAAAAAAATAAAATTAATTTGGTTTTTACCAGCACTATCTGTAATTATTTTTTTAAATCTTATTTTTAGTTTTTTCGTTTTGTTCTTGTCTTCAGAGCCAACTCTTCTTTCTTTAGATAAAAAATTTGTAGTTTTTGTATTCTTTTTATTTACAATGATTTTTATAGCATTGCCTTGGTATTTATGGACACATTTAGAATATATATCATTTACTTATGAATTAGCAGAAAATGAGCTAGTAATAAGATATGGAATACTAACAAGGCACACAATAGTCATTCCTTATGTTAGAATTCAGAATATAAATTCAACAAGAACAATTATTGAAAGATTGCTTGGGCTTGCAACCTTACAAATAGAAACCGCAGGTACAAATGTAGGAGCATCTGAGGCATACTTGCCAGGAATAACAAAAAAGGACTTATTAATTAAAGAGATTATGCAAAGGGTAGAACAAGCAAAGGAAAACGAAGAAAAAAAAGAAAAGTTTAATAATAATACTGATATATTTAATAGTATACACCAAGAACTTATTAAAATAAATAAAAATTTAGAAAAGGTTTTAGAAAAAGAAAAAGTTTTTAAAGAAGATAAATTTAATAAAGACTTTAAGCATTTAAAATAAAAACAGGTGAGTTAAATGTTAAACAAGTACGAAAAGGCTAGAGTGATTGGTGCAAGAGCATTGCAAATTTTTGCAGGTGCACCGCCTTTAATAAAAGTAAAGCCAGATCAAACCCCACTTCAAATTGCACTAGAAGAATTTAGAACAGGAGTTATTCCTCTAGTTGTAATAAGAGAAGGCTAACAAACGTGTGCACCTTTTTTTGCAATTTTAAATCTATAAACCTCAAAACCATTTTTTTGTAGTTGTTTTTTTATTTTTTTATAATCCTTAATTTTTATTAGAGCTATTAAGCCACCACCTTTTCCACCCGCCCCGGTTAATTTTGAACCTAAGCAATTGTTTTTTAGCAATATCTCTCTAACTTTTTCTATGCTTTTAGAGCTAACCTTTGCTTTTTTTAATAATTCATGGTTTGCATTCATTAATTGAGCAATTTTATTTATGTCTGAGGACTTAAGGGCTTTTTTTGCTTGCCTAAAAATTTTTTTATAATCTTCTAGCATTGCTGGATTTAAATTTTTTGCAAAAGTTTCTATTTGTTTTTTTGTAGAGGATATTTTCTTATCTTTTTTAGAAGTGCTAACTAAAATAAATTCATAGCCTTTTTTTAGTGAAAAAGAAAATATTTTTGGTTTTTTATTTTTTTGAAATTCAAGCATATTTCCAAAAGTAATTGCATTTGCATCTATCCCAGAAGGCCTTCCATGAGCAATCTTATCACTTTCTTGCACATAATAAAGCAATTTTTGTTTTGAGACTTTTTTATTTAGCATTTTCATAATCGAAAGAAAAAAACAAGCTGCTATTGCAGAGGAATTTCCAACCCCTTTTATTGGCCAGGATTTTTTAATCTCAAAAAAAATAGAAAATTTTTTTAGTTCTTGAAAATCCTCAAGCAATCTTAAATAAAATTTTGCTAAAAAATGTTCTGAAGTTTTAGTTTTATTTACAACAAAAAAAAATCCCTGATCTGATTTATATTTAAAAGAATAATCTTTGCTTTTTTTAAAAGTTAGCACACATTTATTATAAGGTTCAATTGCAGCAACAAGTCCTTTTTTTTGATACACAACAAAATGTTCTCCAAAAAGTATTACCTTGCCAGGCGCAAAAGATAGAATTTTCATATTTAGTATTGGTATTAAAGTTTTTTAAATATTTTATACCTTTTTATTTAAAGAGGTTGTTAAAATGGACAAAATAGAACTTCTAGTAATTTGTTTATTAATCTCTTTTATTTTAACTCTTCTTGGCATTAGGGAAGCCTTAAGTTCAAATTGGCAGCAAATCTCTTCTCAATTAAAAAAAGAACTAAACAATTAATCACAATCTAAAAGTTTTTGTTTGATTTTTAAATTTTATATTTGATTAATTTAAGATATTTAGGATTTTTAAATTTTATATTTGATTAATTTAAGATATTTAGATTTGAGATTTTAGTATTTTTGCTTTATCTGTTTTTTCCCATGTAAATTCTGGTTCCTCTCTTCCAAAATGACCATAAGCTGCAGTTTTTTTATAAATCGGTCTTCTAAGATCTAAATCTGCAATTATTTGACCTGGTTTAAGTCTAAAGTTCTTTTTTATAAGTTCAATTATTTTTTCCTCACTGATTTTTGCAGTGCCATCACAATCCACCCAAATAGAAACTGGGTCTGTTTTTCCAATAACATAACCTAACTGAACAGTGCATCTTTGCGCAATATCTGCAGCAACAATGTTTTTTGCAATGTACCTTGCCATATAAGAAGCGGATCTATCTACTTTAGTTGGATCTTTACCTGAAAAGCATCCTCCTCCGTGTGGTGCTGCTCCGCCATAAGTGTCTGCAATTATTTTTCTTCCAGTTACTCCTGTATCAGAAGCAGGACCGCCTATAACAAATCTTCCAGTACCATTTACTATTACATCAGTATCTTCAGTGTAATATTTTCCAAGAACTGGCTTTATTGCATTTTTAATCAAATCCTCTTTTATTCTTTCTTGAGTAATCTCTTTTCCTTTCAAATCTTTTTCTGCATGTTGTTGAGCAACAACAACCTTTGAAGCATAAAGAGGTTTTCCTTTTTCTTCGTATTCTATTGTTATTTGCACCTTGCCATCTGGCCTTAAATAATCTAAAACTTTATTTTTTCTTATTTCTGCTAATTTAGATGCAAGTTTATTTGCAAGGCTTATTGGCAATGGCATAAGTTCTTTTGTTTCCTTTGTTGCATATCCAAACATGATTCCCTGATCCCCTGCACCAATTTCTTCTAAATTTTCCTCTTTTACTCCCATTGCAATATCTGGAGATTGCTCTTTTATATCTACTAGTATTCCAGAACTTCTGTAATCAAAATGAAGATTTGGGTCCGTGTAGCCAATATCTTTAATTGTGTTTTGTACAATTTTTTGTATGTTAACATAACAATCAGTTGTGATCTCTCCGCAAACTACAACCAACCCAGTGCTTACTAAACATTCCACTGCAACATGAGCCTTTTTATCTCTTGCAATTATTTCATCTAAAATACTATCGGAGATAAGATCGCAAACCTTATCAGGATGTCCTTCCGTAACAGATTCAGAAGTAAATTGATAACTCATTTTCTCACTTTTTTTGTTCAATATCCCCATGACCTGGGCATAGTAATACATAATTTAGAGATTGAAGTTTTTTTAAACTATTCCTAATCTCTTTTTCTGAGCCACCAAGGTCTGTTCTTCCATACACCCCATCTGCAAACAAAGTATCTCCACTAAAAAGTATTTTGTTATTTCTTTCAAAAAAACAAAGACTTCCAGGTGTATGTCCAGGAGTTGGAATAATCTCTATTAAATATTTTCCAAAGTTTATTAAATTCTTTTCAAATTTTTTTGCATTTGGTGGTATTTTCATATAAGGCAAATTTGGATCTTCTTTAGGGCTTATATATGCATTCCAATCTTTTTGTACACCTAAACAATGATCAAAATGCCCATGTGTAAGAAGACAAATAGTGGGTTTAAAGCCTAAGCTGTCTTCTCCATCTCCGCTATCAATTAATAAAATTCCAGCATCTTTGTCTATTAATAAATATCTATTTGAGCAAAGCCTATTTGTTTGATATAAATAAACTGGGAAATTGTCAATCTTTTTAAAATCATTTAATCTAATGGTTTCCATAATTTATACCTTTTTTATACCTTTTTATTTATTTTGAAAAAAATCCACCGCTTGGCAATCTTTTTAAAAGCTCTTGGCTATCAATTTTTATTTTCAAATTTTTAAATTTTTTTTCAATTTCTTTAACAAAAATTTCTTTGTCACTATCTCCCGGATAAATCTCTAAATTAATTTTTATTTTTTTATTTAAACTCTCAATCGGATAATCAAGGGGGACAAGTTTTAGATAGTTTTCTTGCTCAAAGTATAAAATTCTTAATCCAAGCCTAATATTTTTGAGCCAATTTCTTTTTCCATTTATAACAAAAGCACCTCTTCCAACATATGCCCCATCCATGTGTTTTGAAACCTGATTTTTGTTTACATAAAAAACATCAATATTGCTCATCTTTCTTTTCCACGCCGAAGAAAAACATGCTGCCCACTGAGCAGCCTCTTTTATGTCTTGTTCATTTGCATTATTAGAATTTTTTAAAATTGTTGTGCTTGCACCATAAATATCTGCATGGAAAAAAAGATCATTTTCTTTTAAGTGTTTTGATACTAATTCATCATTTTGTTTTGCATTTTTTCCTGAGACAACCAATAAATTGTTAGATGTAAAAAACCAGCAGTATTGCTCAAACCATTTAGTTTTGGTTTTTTGTCTGATAACAGTTGCTTGCTGCTCTGAAGTTTTTTGAGATTGTTTTATTTTTTCTATTTCTTGAGTGGTTTTTTGAATTTCTTTGCTAATTTTCTGTTCTTTTTCCTTTAGATCTTTTAGCTTATCATAAAGGTTCTGAAGATTTTTCCAGCTGCTAGTTGCTTGTAGTTCAATTTCCATATTAAATTATAAATAAAAAATGTATTAATATTTTACTATGGACAAAAACATGCAACTTATAATTATTGATACAAATTTTTGGCTTTTATTTTTTGAAAAGGCAATTAATATCTTAGAGGGAATTGAAGATCTTTTTTTATACAAACCATTTTTTATTCTTATACCCTCAGCTGTAATCAAAGAACTTGAAAATTTTTCAAATCAAAAAAACAAAAAAGCCTTGGCAGCAAAATCTTCTCTTAGATTAATAGATAGTTTAATAAAGCAAAAAAAAGCAAAGATTGTAAAATCCTTTAGTTTAAATGCAGATGATGCTATTTTAGATCTGGCAAAACAAAAAAAGGCACTTGTTGCTACAGCAGATTTAAAGCTTATTAAAAGACTAAAAGCAAAAAAGATTTTAGCAATAACTCTAAAGGATAAACATCTTATAAGATTTGTCTAAAAATTAAGTTTTAGTTAGGTTTTTATATTTTATTTTTCAATTTCTATTTGTTGTATTGGCGCATTTAAAATATGAGGTGAAAAAATGTTTGAACAATATATATTTGTTCCAGTAATTATATCCATTCTTTTACTTTTGCATGGATTTTTTACAGCAAGAAAAGTACTTTCTTATCCTTCAGGTACTCAAAAAATGATTGAAATTTCTAATTTGTTTGCAGCTGGATCAGATGCATATTTAAAAAGGCAGTTTAAATCAATAAGTTTAGCTGTTGGATTAATTTTTATATTACTTATTTTAGCATTTGGCCTAGATTCTGCTTTAGCATTCTTATTAGGGGCTGCTTTTTCTGGTTTAGTTGGTTATTTTGGAATGTATGTCGCTGTTAGATCCAATGTAAAGGCAGCTAAAGCAGCAGAGGATTCCTTAGGCAAATCTTTAAAAGTAGCATTTGATGGAGGACTTATTAATGGTGTTGCTTTAGTTAGTTTTGGACTTTTAGGAATATCATTAATATTTTTGTATTTGATTACTCTTTATCCAAATTTGGCTGAGAAAGAAGTTTTTAATATATTAACTTCAAAATTAGTAATTTTACTTTCTAGTTTTGGTTTAGGTGCAAATCTTTTAGCTTTGTTTATGAGAGTAGGTGGAGGAATTTATACAAAGGCAGCAGATGTTGGTGCAGACTTAGTTGGGAAAATAGAATCAAATATACCTGAAAACGACCCAAGAAATCCAGCAGTAATTGCAGATAATGTAGGAGATAATGTAGGTGATTGTGCTGGAATGGCATCTGATGTTTTTGAATCTTATGTTGTAAGTGTGATTGCAGCAATTTTAATTGGTGCTAGTCTTGGAATAGTTGGAATTATCTTCCCACTTTTATTGTATTCTGTTGGTGCAATTGCTTCAATTTTAGGTACTCTTTTTGTTAAGCTAAAATCTGAAAAAGAGCACCCGATCAATGCCTTGTTTAGAGGATTTTATGTATCTGCTATATTTGGTGCCTTGCTAGGCTTAGTTGTTTCTTACTTTGTTTTGGGCCAGTCATGGTTTAATCCTTTCTTATCATTTTTAATAGGTTTAATTTCAGTAGGTCTAATTGCTTTTATTACAGATTACTTTACAAATGAAAATTATCCGCCAGTAAAAGAGATTTATAATTCTTCACACACTGGTGCAGCTACTAATATAATTACTGGAATTGGCATAGGTCTTAAATCATCTGTTGCAATGGCAGTTTTAATTTCTGTTGCAATCTATTTAGGATTTTTATTAAATGGATTTTATGGAATTGCTTTGGTTGGAATTGGAATACTAAGCTTAACTGGATTTTTAATGGCAATGGATACATTTGGGCCAATATCAGACAATGCTGGCGGAATAAGTGAAATGGCAAATATGCCTAAATTAGCACAAGAAAGATTAGCTAAATTAGATGCACTAGGAAATACAACAAAAGCACTAACAAAGGGATTTGCTGTTGGTTCTGCAGCAATAGCAGCAATTTCTTTATTTAGCACATTTACTACTCAAGCTTCAATTACAGGCGTGAATGTTTCTTTACCAAATGTATTTATTGGATTGATTTTAGGTGCAGCTTTACCATTTTTATTTGCTGCATTAACTATGCTTTCTGTAGGAAAAGCTGCATCTGAAATAGTCAGAGAGGTAAGAGAACAATTTAAAGATGGTTTAATTCTTAAAGGAAAGAAAAATCCAGATTATACTAGATGCATTGATATTTCTACAAAGGCAGCAATTAGTGAACTTTTAACCCCAGCACTTTTGGCATTATTAACTCCTATCGCAATTGGAGCTTTGTTAGGCCTTGAGGCTTTAGGAGGTTTTATAATAGGAGCAATCAGCGCAGGATTTTTATTAGCAGTATTTATGACAACAACTGGTGCAGCTTGGGACAATGCTAAAAAGTTTATTGAAAGTCAAAATAAGAAAGGCACAGATTTACACAAAGCAGCTGTAGTTGGAGATACTGTTGGTGATCCATTTAAAGATACCTCTGGACCTGCAATTAATCCATTACTTAAAGTGATTAACATTGTATCTATTTTAATTGCAGGTATTTTGGCAGGAAAAGGCTTAGGTTTAATTTAAATTTTTCTTAGAATTTGTTTTTTATAATTAGTTTTTTCTTTTTTCTTTTTATTTTTTGTTTTCATTATTTATTAATCAGTGGATTTTTCAATCTTTATTTATTCATATCTTAAACTCTCTGTTGGTTGAACATCTGCTGCTTTTTTTGCAGGTAAATAACCTGCTATTGCACCTACAATTGCTCCAAATAAAATTGCACCAATCATTATTGATATATCTAAAATTGTTTTTATATTAAAAAGATTTAATACAAAGAAAATAATTAATGTTAAAATACAAGCAATTATTCCAGCAGCAAGCCCTAGTATTGCACTTTCTGCTAAAAAAATAATTAAAATATCTTTTTTTGTTGCGCCCACTGCTCTTAAAACTCCTATTTCATATGTTCTTTCCAATAGTGAGGTATACATTGTGTTCACAATACCTATACCTCCAACAATTAATGAAACTGCTGCTATTGCTAGCACAAAAATAGAAATAATTGATAATATGTTATCTAATCTTTGTTTTATTGATTCTGCAGTGGAAACAGTAAAGTCTTTATCATCTACGCTAACCTTATGCAATGCAGCTAATTTTTGTGTTATTAAATCTGCAACCTCAGAAACATTGCCCTCTTTTTCTACATTTATTATTATAGCATCAATTTCTTTATTTTGTTTAACATTGCTAAAAATATCCCTTCCATCCTCATAAGTCATAAAAATAGATTTATCTACATCCATACCCTCAAGCGAGCCTTTTTTTTGCAATATTCCAACCACTTTAAATTTTTTGCTATTTTGAGAATCCTTATAAATTTGAAGAGTTTGGCCAACATATACCTCTTTATCAAATATTTTGTTTGCAATATCCCAACCGAGCACTACTGCTCCCTTATCTGTATTTTTCAATTCTCTTCCAGATTCAATTACATAATACTCTGGATAAAGTATTTTGAGTTCTTCTGGTTTAGAAGCCATAATTGTTATATCTACTTTTTTCTTTTCATATTCAACTGGTTTTGGAGAATAAAGATAAGGAATTGCTATTTTTACTTGTGGTATTGATTTTATTACATCCAATTCTTTTTCAAAAAGTTTGCCTTTTTTTGCTGAGGCTGCTCCTGTTTGAATCTGTAGTTGTGTTGTGCCTGGGGATACTATTATATTATCTTTACCAAATTTATCCACTAGCTCATCAATTGATGCTTTTAGGCCTTGGCTTAATCCTATCAAAATCAAAATAGCCATTATTCCAATAACTATGCCTGTAAGTGTAAGAATTGTTCTTATTTTTGCACCTTTTAGTGTTTTTATATTATAGTTAATATAATCCATTGGTTTCATTTTCTCACTTTTTATCTTCCAGCCGAACTTATTGCTTTTATTGGATCAATTTCTGAGGCTATCTTTGCAGGAATATAGCTTGCGAGCACTCCTACTAAAGTGCTTAGTGTTATACCAATAATCATATTGGCAATTGTTATATTAGTCCAAATACCAAAATTACTCACTATCCATCCAATAGCAAATGCTAATAATATACCTACTATTGAGCCTATTAATCCAAATATTGCACCTTCAATTAAAAATATTAAAAGCACATCTTTTTTTGTTGCACCAACTGCTCGCAATATTCCAATTTCCTTTGTTCTTTCTACTACTCCCATGTATATGGTATTTGCGATTCCAATACTTCCAATCAAAAAAGAAACTCCTGCAATAAAACCAAAAAATAAGGTTACTAAACCAAGTATGGAATTTACTTGCTGAAGTATAAATTCAACAGTTACTATTGTAAAATCTTTTTGATCACTTTTTAGTTTTCTTGTAGCCTTTAGTTTATTTTCAATTATATCAACTGCTTCAGATAGACTATAACCTTCTGCTATTTGTACTCCAATTGCAGAAAGCTCATTTTTTTCTATCTTAGCATTTTTTGTGGCTATCTCTTTAGCATCCTCAATATTTACTATAATTGAATTTTTTGTTACCTGATTTGATGCATCTAATATCCCTATAACTCTAAATTCTTTTTTTTCACCACCAGCATATGCATAAAATTTTGATCCTATATCCATTTGATTCTTTTTAAAAAAACTTCCATCAGTGTATTGTTGTCCTATAACCGCAACTCCTCTTTCATTATCTTCAATAAATCTTCCTTTTGCTAGTCCAATTTTCATCATATTCAAAAAATTTGTTGGCTCCACTCCAGCTAAAGTTGCACTGAAATTATTTTTTTTATATTCAATACTTGTTTGTGTGTTTATTCTTCTTGTAATATACTTTACTGGCGGAGTAGATTTTATGTTATAATAATCCTTTTCATAAAGTTTTCCTTCTGTAGGATTTCTAAAGTTACCTAACTGAATACCCCCGGATATTGAGCCTGGGATAACTACCAAATTTCTTGGCCCAAATGCTTCAAGTTGGGATTTTATTTGATCCTGTGCACCTTCACTTATTGCAAATATGCTGATGACTGCTGCTATACCTATGGCTATTGCTAGAAGTGTAAGATAAACCCTTATCTTTTTATATTTCATATATTTTAGGGAATAATTAAAGATGTCAAGTTGCTTTAGCATGTTTATCAGTTTTTCTAAATTTAAACCAATATACTAAAAATGCAATGACTAAAACAACTATTCCAATGCCAATAAGCATTGGATTGAACTTGTTATTTGCATTCACTTGATTTTGATTTAAGATATTTACTGTTAGTTCTTTTGTAATAGTTTGTTGTTTATTTTTATTATCTAAAAATTTAAGTATTATTTTTACAGGATATGTTCCTGTTTTTGGTTTTGTTTTAATTTTAAATTGGACTGATGAAAAGTCATCTGCTGCCAATGACCCAATATACTGCTCATTTTGTATATCTTGGACCTCAAAAGCATCTGATTGCACTGAAGCAGTGAGCGATTTTATTTCTGAAATCCCAATATTAGATACCAACAAGGTTAAAGTATGTTCTGAATTTTCTACTAATGGTGCTGGTTTAGCTGATAAGAAAACTCCTAATTCTGGCTTTGCTTGGATATCTAAACCAAGATTGTAAATTAGTGGTGATTTTTCATCCCCATTTTCATCTTTTGTTTTTATTAGAAATTTTTCAATATAATATCCTGGTTTTACGTCCTTTATTCCTACTTTCAATTCAACTGTTTTATATGCATTTGGTTCTATATCTCCTAATTCATAATAATTTTTTTCTAAAATTGTAAGAATATCTGAAGTATCCTGCCCAACTCTAACAGAGTAAGCTTTTTTCTCACCATTGTTTTTTACTTTTAGAGTAATTTGATTTATTGCACCTGGAACAAGTATTTGTTCTTCCCCAAGTTCTAAGCTAATGTCAGGATTTTTTTTCATAATATTTAGTTTAATATTCTCTATAACACTTTCTTCATTACCTGTGTCAGAAAGATAACTTATATTTATTGGGATAGTATATAGTCCTGAAGTTTGTAATTGTTCAGCACTTAATTTTATAGATAAATTTACCTCTTGATTCTTTTCTAAAGATGGAATAGCTATTTTATTTGTTTTTAGTTGGTATAACTGGTCAGATAAAACTTCTAGTTTTATGTTTTTTACTTCTTGCCCAATGTTTTTCAATTTTAATTTTAAATAAAACTCTCCATCTGTGTATATTCTTTCATCTTCGCTTGTGATGATGAAAATAGGATCATTTCTAATGGCTATTGGTATTTGTACAGTTTTTACAATATTTCTTGTAGAATTGGAATAAGTGAATTTCACATTAATAAAATATGAACCTGCGGATGCATTATCGTTTACAGAAAATGGTATTGTAAAGTATGTGCTAGTAGATGGATAATAATCCCCAAGCACTTGTCTACCATAAGCGCTAATTGGCCCAATTCCTTCATAATCTGCAGTAAGTGTAGAAATTTGAATGTTTGCAGTGTTTGTTATAGTCATGGTAATTGTTCCTTTTGTACCTGGTCTTATTATACCTGGATTTTGGACAACATTAGAGACTGATATATCTGCAAATATTAGCCCCATTATACCCAAAATTATAGCAAATAAAAAAATCTTTTTCATTATCTCACCTCTTTTTTTGAGTTTTATCAAATTCAATTTTTCCATCTAAGATTCCAATTATTCTTGGACTTTTTTTTGCAATAGATGGATCATGAGTAACAATGACAAGAGTTTTTCCTTCATGATTTAATTTATCAAATATTTCTAAAACCTCATGGCCTGTTTTTGTATCTAAATCTCCAGTTGGCTCATCTGCTAAGATTATAGAAGGGTCATTTATTAGTGCCCTTGCAATTGCAACCCTTTGCTTTCCTCCTCCAGATAATTGGGATGGATAATAATCTAATCTATCCCCAAGGTCAACTTTTTCTAATAAAGATTTTGCTTTTTCATATCTTTTTTTATAATCTACATTATAAAACATTAAAGGGAGCATTACATTTTCAATAGCAGTTAGGGAGGGAGTAAGATTGAAATTCTGAAAAACAAAGCCTATTTTTTTACCTCTTAAATATGTTAATTCATCATCATTTAGTATGCTTGGATCTTTGCCTTCGATGTAAATCTTACCTGAGGTTGGTTTATCTAAAAGGCCCAGAATATGCATTAGTGTACTTTTTCCAGAACCAGATGGACCAACAATTGAGACTTTTTCACCTTCTTTGATACTAAAGCTAATCCCATCTAAGGCTTTGGTTTGTACTCCTTCTGAGTAATATATTTTTTTGACATTTTCTAATTTTATAACTTCCTTCATTCTATCTCCTTTGATAATTTTGAAAACAATTTTTCAAATTTTTCTATAAACATATTGATTTTTTTATGCTGTATTTTTAGGATTTTAAGTTGTTCTAATTCCTCTTTGTTGAGCTCATTTATATTATACTTAGATATAATTTTTTCAAACATCATTTTTGTTAAAACTAAAAGTGTTCTATATCTTTGATTCATATGTTCAAAAATCATTTTATCAATATTTTTTTCAAAATAAAACCCAATCTTTTTAGAGTTTTTTTCTTTTATTTTTTTGATAACCTCGAGGTTTTCAAGCCTTTTTATTTTTAAAAAGCAATTTGTTTTACTAGCACCAACTTTTTTATATATTTCATCTAAGGATAAAGGTTTTTTTGATAAATAAAGCACTGCAATAATTTTAGCAGTGGTTTGATCAAAGTTAGCACACTGATGTAAATCGTCTAAAGCATTTGCTGCTTGCTGTTCTATTTTATTTAGCATTATAAAAACCTCTTATTGATAAAAGAGTAAACATTCCAAATATTTAAAATATTCTAAATATATTGAATATTATAAGTATATATTGCTAGAAAAAGTTTTTAAATTTATATTTTGTTATCTTTTTATGAGCTCTGCTACAAAAACAATAATGGATATTTTAAGAGTTTTATTAGCAGCAGGAGGAGCATATATTATGTATTATGGTTGGAAAACCATTGGCAAGAACTATCCTTCTGACTATCCATTAATCGTTGGAGTAGTTTCATTCGTTATACTTTTCTTTTTGCTAAAAGGCTTTGCTAAAGATGGTGGAGGGGGAGGTTAAATTAAATCCTAAATCCTAGTAAAATCAAAATATTTCTCAATACTTTCTCTTTTTGGCATTCCCCCAGCTCCAGGATGCATTACTTTTGCTGCTGCTGCAGCATGCCCAAACTTAACTGCTTGTATTATTGGTTTTTGTTCTAGTATACTAACTATCAAACCAGCTGCAAATGCATCTCCTGCGCCTAAAGTATCTACTACCTTTTGTGCTTTAAATGGGCTAACATAATAAGTTTTAGAAGAGCTTTCACAAACCAAACAATCCTTAGAGCCATTTTTTACAATCACTGTTAAAGAAAATTCTTTTGAAAGGGCTTTTGCACTCTCCTCAGATGCAGAACCACTTAAAGCTGCTAGCTCTTTTTTATTTAAAAGTAATATTTCTGTTCTTTCTAAAATTCTTGATAATTTTTCTATGCCAAATCTTGCAGCTGCCCTTCCAGGGTCAAAAGAAATGGGTTTGTTATTTTTGAATGCAACGCTAGAAGTTTTTTCCAACCACCAAATGTTTGTACCGCTCAAATGCAGCCAATCTGATTGTATTATCTTTTTTTCATCAAATTTTCTTTTATCTTCAATACAACCTTTATCTTCAATAACCATTACCTCGCCTTGTCTATCTATCAAAATAATTGATAAGCCACTTCGCCCTCCTTTGATTTTTTTAACTTCACTTATATCTAATTTTTGTTTTTTTAATTCTTTTAATAAAAATTCTCCGTGAGGATCATCCCCAACATTTGCAATTAGGGCTGCATCATGTCCAAGTTTTATCACATTGAGTGCAACATTTGTTGCGCTTCCCCCTGCACCTATCTGAGGAGGTCTAAACATAAAAGTAGTTTTGTCTAGTTGTGGCATTTGCTCTACATAATCTCTTATATCATAAACCAAATGTCCGCAAGTAATTATTTTTTTTGTTTCCTTTTTCATGATTTTAAATCAGCTCTAAGATATAAAAATTTATTTTTAAATTCAAATAATTCAAATAAAAGTTTTATTATAAGTTAATTCTTAAAAAGTTAAAAAACAAGTTAAAAAAAGTTAAGAATATAAATCTTTATCTTCCAAATACAATTGGATAGGTTTTTTTAATCCTTTAGTGTTCATAAGGTATCTCAATGAAAAAAATTGTTTATTTTACTTACCTTAGATGGTTTACTATATTCATAATTTCTTTTTTATTTTTTTTACTAATTTCTTCTGAAGATAGAACTATAAGATTTATATCTGCTACTTTATTAATAGTTTTTGGTCAATTAAGAGAGATTCTAATTTTTGGAGCAAAATATAGCGACTAAAATACTTTATAAATCTTTAAACAAATAAATATTATTAAGCCCTCGTAGCTCAGTGGTAGAGCGCTTGCATGGTAAGCAAGAGGTCGCGAGTTCAATCCTCGCCGGGGGCTTTTTAAGAAGTTTTTAAAAGAAGTTTTTAAATTAACTAAACTTTTATTCCTTTTTCTTTTCTTACATCTATTATATCATAAACTTCTTGCCCAGTTCCTATCAATCCAACTGGCACATCCAATTTACTTTCTAGATCTTCTATAAATTCCTTTGCTTTCTTTGACAATTTTTGATATTCAGTTATGCCTTTTGCATCTTTAAATTTTACATCTAATTTTGTGAGTGCAATGCAATTTGCACTATTTATACTAGCTGCCATTTGCAATTCTTCAAAAATTAAATTAGGATTTACTCTTCTTTGTCTTCCAGTTACTGTGCCATATTCGTCCATTCCTAGCTGTTTTGCCTGTATTGGATCAATTTCTCCTTTTAGAGGGCCATTGCCAACTCTTGTTGTGTAAGACTTTACTACCATAATTACATTATCTACTTTTCTTGGGCCCAAGCCTACCTCTGCACATATTGTAGATGCACTAACATCTTTTGCAGTGCAATAAGGATAAGTTCCATAAAGATTTGAGAGCATAAAGCCCTGACTTCCTTCTACTAAGACATCTGAATAAGAATTAATTATTTTGTATGTGTCATCTAAATACTTTTCCAATTTTGGTTGGGAATATGCTAAAGAAGCATCCCTTAGTGCTCTATGTGCAGTTGCTGGTCCAATTCCACTTTTTGTAGTGCCAATTTCTTTTGCTATTGAAGAATTTGCATCCTCTTGTTTATATTTTGGATCTATTATGGTTGCTCTTTTATCTACTTTAATTCTATCTTGAACTTTAAATTGTTCAATCTCTTCTAATAATACATCAACATCTATCAAAACCCCTGCACCTATAAGAAGTTTTGCTTCTTTGTACAAAAATCCAGAAGGCACAAGTCTTATTTTATATTTTGTCCCTTGATATTGCACAGTATGGCCTGCATTTGGTCCTCCTCCGCCTCTTGCAACTACTTTTGGTTTATCTTTAAGTGCTAGATAGGAGATTATTTTTCCTTTTCCTTCGTCTCCGTATTGTCCACCTACAACTATGTTTATTGCCATAATACTTTTTTTAATCTAAAATTTATAAACAATTGCCTAGAATTGCCTAGAAGTATTGTTTGTAAAAAATATACACATCTTTTTCATAATGTTTTGCCAACAAATAGCCAGCAACTAATCCTCCTAGATGTGCTGCAGATGCAATCCCAGAACTTATATCAAATGTTCCAACTAGCTCTAGCACAAACCACAATATCGCAGCTTCTTTTATTTTTAGAGGTATAATTCCAAAAACCAATAAAGTAAGTTCTGGGGCAAATATTACTAGAGCACCAAGAATTCCATAAATTGCACCAGATGCTCCAAGAGCAGGTATAGGCGGAATTATATTAATATAAACTGTTAACAAATAAAGCAGGTTTCCAACAATTCCACTAATAAAAAAAATTTCTAAAAATTTTCTTTGCCCTATTTTTTGTTCAAGCACCTGCCCAAAAAAATACAATGCATAACAATTAAGAAAAAGATGGAAAAAAGATCCATGTAAAAAAATAGAACTTACAAGTTGCAAAATTTTTAGATCTCTTGGATTTAAAATAAACAAGTAAACAAAATTATCTGCCCTATCACTTAAAATAATTTGAAGAAAATAAACTAATATTAAAATAAATACTAAAATCTGTGAAATTCTCATTATTTTTTAATTTAACATTAAGCTTTTTAAAATTGTAAGTACTTTTCTATTTATGAGCATTAAGTTTTTTTTCTTTTCATTATTCTTATTAGCTTCATTTTTATCATTGCTATATTCAGATAATTCTATTTTTATAAAAGAAAAGGCTATAAAAGAAGAGATCTTAAAATTGGGATTTAAAAATTCTACTCTAAATTTTGATAATTTTATTTCAAAAAATGGTTCAGAATATGCAATAGTCTATTTGAATAGCACAGCATTTTTTTTATTTGAAATAAAATATATAAACAAAAGCATTTTTTTAAATCCTATTTTGGGCGATGATGTAGAAAAAGTAATTCTATCTAGGCCAGCATATGGTTTTCTAGAACAATCAAATATTTCTTTCCAAAATATTTTTAGTGCAAAAGAAAAATTAAAAAAAGAAATAAACCTATCTATCTTGAAGTATTCTTTACTTACTGGCTTATCTAATTCAACTTGTTTTGATTTAAATTCCTGTAAAGAAGTATGTGGTTTGTCCAACTATTGTCAAGCTGTTTATTCTATTAATAATAATTCAGATGAAATTTTAATTAGTTTGATTGAATTTTCTAATACAAAAAAGCAATTAAATGAACTTTTTAGTTCCGAAGATAAATTTTATTTAAATATTTCAAATAAATCAAGAAAAGAAGTTCTTTTATTTTATTATGAATTTTTTGATTCTCTTAACAAAATTGTACAAAATTATAATCAATTAAGAATTCAAAAAGAAAATAATCCTTTTTATGCAGGTCAAATTTTATCTAATCCAGATTTTTCTAATACTTTAAATTTAATTCAAAAAGATCTTATTGTTTTAAATAACTCAGAATTTATTTTTAATATGATTGATTCCATTAAAGAAAATTCAAATAAGTATTTATTAAACATTTCAAACAGCATTGAATTTTCTAATTTTTCAGAAGTTAATCAGTCTAATTTAGAAAATCAAGCTAACTTTTCAGCAAATTTAGAGCCAACTTCAAAGCAATTAGAATTAACCAAAGAGGAATTTTCTGTGCAAAAGCCAACTTATTTAGTTCTTGAACCTATAAATAGTACTGTGTTATTTACCCCACAAAATAATTTCTCAAGAAAAATTACTCTGTCTTTTTTAGGTCGAGAACTGGATTTATTAATCACCACAATAGCCATTATTTTAGTTTTATTTGCTCTTATCAAAATATTAGTTCTTTATTTTTCAAGACTTACAAAAGAGCAAGCAAGACCTAGATTTTCTGATCTTTTTAGAGAATTTAGCAAAAAAAAGATAAAGAGTTTAGAAGATCTCAACTAGATATTTTTTTATTAACTAACTATTTTTTTTATTATCCTGTTTGCAAGATTTTTATTTTTCTTATTGATTGATAAATTAACCATGCCTTTTTTTGGCAGCCCATAGAAAACTAAATCTTTTTTTGAGCAAAATTTTAAAACCACTAATGCTGCTAAATCTTCCTCTCCATCTACCTCTATAAAAATAGATTTGTCTTTAAATTTCTTTTTGAATTTTAAACATTCTTGAAATTTTTTTATAAGATCTTTTGTTATTGTGCTTTTTGGATTTTTTGCTTTTTTTATTTCAAAAGCAGTAGAATAAAATTTTTTAATATAATTTTTAGGGGCAGGTTTTCGTTGTACTTTTTTATCAAATATACCAATATCTACTTTTTTTCCAATACCTAAAAGAGAATATGTGCTTCTATCTCCAACACTTATTAAATATCTATATTTTTTTTTGTTTATAATATGTTGCAATTGCTTTTTTGTTTTTAGCAAAGGTCCAAATGGTTTAGCAAGTAATGTTCTTAATTTTTGATTTAGCATATAAATCCTTTATTGATTTTTTTTAGGCACTGCTTTAAATATATCCTTCGGAGCAGATTGCTGAAATTGTTTTTCTTGTCCTGAAGAAGGCTGTTTAGGCTGTATCTTTGTTTTATAAAAATAATAAGAGCCAATTCCTACAATTATTAATATTATGAAAATAAAAATATTTTGAGTATTTAGCATTTCTGATAAATTCTGCCGATTTTGAGGCTCTTGTGTTATACTACTTTCCTTTCTTTCTAAAACATACACATCAGAACTTACAGCAGTGTTGGAATTAGCATCGGTTGCTTCTATAGTATATTTTATATTTTTTGTGTCCGGGTCTATTCTTATAAGTGCTTCATATGTATTGTATGCAACTAAATACATAGGCACAAATCCTTCTTTTTCTTCATTAATTTTATAAATCAACTTTAAATTTGCCTTTCCAGTTAGACCAGAAGCATATTTTCCAGGATCTTCTATAACTGCTCTTATTTGAAGTTTATCTCCCTCTCTTGTGGTGTGTATATCTTTAATTAAAGGGGGAGTTCTATCTATTACAACTGTGCCTTGGTTAGATTTTTCTAAATCAAAGCTAGCCTGTATACTATATTTTTGATAATTAATCTGAGCCCAAATATTCTTTTTTGTTAAATTATAAAATTGTGCAGACCCATTTTGGTCAGTTTTATATAAAAAAGGACCAATTGTTACAGATGCCTTTTCTATTGGTTGGCCATTTTCATCAATCACTTTTAAATTAAAGCTGTATAATTCAAGTTTTAGATTAATGGTAGTCCTATTTTCTATTTTGACTTGTTTAACTTGTTCAAGATCATAAAATATTGGTTTTATCGTGTGTTCTTCAGCTGTCATTATGCATTCAGCATATCCATTTTGATCTGTAGTAAGTTCTATTTTATTATCAATAAGTATTTTTATACTCATAGGTTTATTGTCATTATCAGTAGCCCTTATTACAACTGGATAAGCGTCTATTACAACAGTTCTTGGCATCACACCAGTATTAGCAGTAAACTTTTTAGAAAATTTAGAATTTTGATATTCAACATATACGATATAGTCTTTATTAGCATCACTATCTTTAAACTCTACATTTGTAAGTTTAAAATATGCCCTTCCTTTTTCATTTGTTAGGGAAGGCTTTGTGGTTGCATTTCCTCTTGTTTTTGAAATCTCCCATTGAATATAAACTGTAGCGTTTGAAACAGGACTATAACTTTTATCCAGAACTCTAACTTCTACTTCTTCATACCATCCAGCAAATAGGCTAGAAATAATAATTAACATAAAAAAGCATAGAAAAAAAATTTTTTTCATAATTTGTTTAAGAAGGAAAATTTTAAAATAGTTAGTTAGAGCAAAAATAAGTTTAAAGTGTCAGCAACAACTGGCTTTCGCGCAAGATTGCACTAGCAGCCAGTCACAAGCAGGCTTAACTACCGAGTTCGAAATGGGTTCGGGTGTTTCCCTGCTCTTATGGTCGCTGACATTTATTATATTATATCTATAGATTTTTAAATATTTAAGTTAATCTATTCTATAGGTGAAAGTATGAAAAAAGGCCAATTGTCTGCAGAAATGCTAATTGTTTTAGTGCTTTTGCTTGGTATTGTTTTTATTGTATACTCTCAGTTGAGTTCAAATGTAAAAAAAGTTGGGGCTGCAACCGAAGGAAAAACTCAGGCAATTATAAATATGACTGCTGCTTCTCCTTCTGATATAAGTTGTTATACTGACCAGGATTGTCAAAAGATAGACGAAAGCTGGACTTGTGATACTAATGTTGGCAAGTGCCAAGGCTAGCTGCTTTAGAAGGTTTGCTAAAGCCCAAATAACTTTAGAGGCATTATTAATATTTCTTATTTCATTAAGTTTAGTTGTGATTGCACTTAGTTCAATAATTTTAATAGATAAAAATCAACAAAAAGTAGCCTATAGTGGAATACTTAATATGCAAGCAGATCAAATAGAAGAATTTGCAAACCAAGCCTGTATTTTAGGGGAAGGAAATTTTTATACCCTTAATGCAGCAAGAATTAATTTTTATATTGAGCAATCCGCACAAAATTCCTTAGTTTTTAAAACTTCAAACTCAAAAACATCAAGAACATTTATCTGTCAAGTTGAGGTTCTAGATCAAGGACCATACAACAACAAAATTTTTATTTGGTATGAAAACGGCAAGGTTTTTATAAGTAATAAAAAATAAGTAATAAAAAGTCAAAAGTATTAATCCCTTAAACTCTTTTTAATACCTGTCTAATAAACCGCAAGTATTCTGCCTGCTATTTTAACAATTATTATAAAGGCTATGGTAAAACTTAACACTGCCTTTGGATCTATTTTATAACCTCCCATATTGGTATTCGCAGAAATTCCTAATATTCCTGCTTGGGATTGAATTTGATTTGTAATTTTCATATTCTTTTATTTTGAAATAAAAAATTTATAAATACTACTTAAGATGAGTTTAGAGATAGTTTTAAAAATTCTTATTCTTTATTATAATATGTTTTCCATGAAAACTGAACAAAAAAATGCATTTATATTTTCTTTTGATGCATTTGTTGCTACTACAATTATTTTTTTTAGTATCCAATATCTAATTTTGCTAAGTTATACCCCCTCTGCAAATTTTTATTCTCTAAGACAAGCACAACTACTGGCTCATGATGTAGTGGAAGTTATTTCTTTATTAGATAAAGAAAACAATACTCAAATCATTGCAAGCGCAATTAAAGGAAATCCTGTAGATCTTTCAAAATATTCGAATTTTTTGATTCCTCCTCAATATGATTTTTCTTATGATTTTTATGATTTTTCTACTAACACTTGGAAAAATATTTTACCAGGTCTTAGAAAAAGAAATTTTGAAAAAATTTCTGCCTCTTCATCTATTCTTGTTATTGTTTTGGTAGATCCAATAGTGGCTGGAGATTCACCTTATTGTAATGTTGCATGTAAAGGTTATGATCCAGCTAGCAGGGGGTATACCGATCCACCAACAAATTGTACTCAAGTACCTTGCAGTTTAAAATCTGGTTCAACTTATAATCCTGGAAATATGAAAATAGGGCTTTTAAGGTTGACATTATGGGGTTAAAAAAAGGATTTTTTTTCACAATAGCAGCATTAGTTTTGCTTGGTTTATTAGTGCTTTCTTTGCAGCTTTTTGTTCAGCAAAAAGCATCTGAATATAGTGCATTAGAGGATAGAATGTCAGAAAGTTTGAGTGCAGTGCCATTTCAATTTATAGATGAAAATAATATTGCAACCTTTACAAATATTTCTGCAATTTATGCTACAAATAAATTGGCTGAGGCTCTTATCTATTATAACTCTTTCAAGCCGCAAGTTGTTGCCATAAATTACACGCCATCTTATTCCAACAAGCCTTTTAACTTTTTGCCAATTGACGATGGGATTGGTTATGTAAACACATCCATCTTTGAACTTATGTACTATGGAAATACCTCTGGTTATTTATCTGATAGCAGCATCTTCGGAAAGTCATTTTACCCTAGTGGTTCAAATCTAACATATTCACAAAACGAATATGTTTATACTCTTTCAAATTATTTTGAGCAAACATCTAAAGTTGCTAAAGACTATGGTTATAATCTTACATGGGGACCAATTAAAAATTTTTCTTTAAACCAAACAGATTATAGAACAATTTTAGTTTCATATCAAGTGGATGTAAATCTTTCTTCTAAGTTAACTGATATTAAAAAAACATTGAAAATAAAAACTTCTTTTAATATTGATGGACTTCCAGATCCTTATTTAGCAGTTAGATATACTTATCTTTTAAATTCGAATAATGGTGCTGTACAACCTCCGAGTGGTTATTCTCCTATGCCTCTTAGCCTTGTTCCATTTAAAAATGTTTATTTTAATAATGCATATAAAAGTGCACAAGATATACAGCCTAAAAAAATTGCATCAGGGTCTCAAGGTTTAGGTTGGTTTTATGGACCTCTAACAAACAAAACACATAATCAATTTTCTCCAAATGACCAAATTTATAATACTAGTAAACTTTCAAGATTTATTTTTGTAACTTCAAATGAAACTCTTGCTAGAAGTGAATCCCAATATTTTGGAGCAGTGATTTTACTTGGAACACCTTATACCACTACAGAAGTGCGTAGTGATAGGGTTATTACTGAGGAACATAATTGTATTTGGTGCGTAGATAAAGTAATCGAGCGGTCTTTGCCTGGTTCTCAGAAGACCACATACGAAGTGTCTCAAGCACCTATAAAAAGAGCTATACCCTTTTTAATTATAGATCCAGGTAGTTTTTCTTCTGCTCTTAGTAACGTTCAAAGAAAGTACCAATATTCTTTAATGAGTTTTTCAGGGCCATCTGCTAATTATGAATTAAAAGAAGTTTTGATAACCTCTAAATATAACATTAAAGATGCTTGTAGCAATTATAATGATAACCCTCCATTATCTCAATGCGCCAAGTCTTTACTTGACAAAAAAAGCAATTCAGAACCTTCAATTTATGACCTGACTGGTTTAAGAGATATGGCAATTTGTGGATTCTATATTCCCTCTGATTATGGGCCTTCTTATTTACAAAGATTTACTAATATACAAACTATTGTAGCAGGGTACGACCCTAGGTTATCTGTGCTTGGATTTGGAATTGAATCTTTTGATGTAGGTGCATGGGCAGGAGGTTATTTATCTACGATTTTTGGCCTAGATGAAGAATCGGCATATGTTTCAAAATTAGATTATCATTTTCCAACTTACTTTGATCCATATAAACGTGCAGGGCTTGATTATTGTAGAGGTGTTTTTATAAAAGGAATGCCTGGCCTAAAAGACAGTCAAATGGCACAAAGCCTAGACCCAATTACTAATGGAACTGGTAAATTTTCTTTAACAAACTTTAGTTCAAATCCAGTAGAAAGATATTTCATTCCAAAAGATTTAGTAATAGATACTACTGAGCCTGGTAAATTGAGGGATTGTAGATGAATTTTAAAAAAGCCCAAGCTGCATTAGAAAGCCTTATAATAATTGGTTTTATAGTATTGCTAAGCATACCCATTATTTTTTACTTTTTTCTTTATTCTGGAGAAAAATTAGCTCAAGTAGCAGATTTTCAAATAGAATCTATTTTAGGCCAAATTGTAGATTCTGCAACTGAAGTTTGGTATCAAGGAGAAGGCAGCTCAAAAATAATAACTCTTTATATACCCCCAGGAATAACTAATATTTATTTTGGAGGGGATAATCAAATTAGTCCTACAAAAGAAGTAATAATTTATTATGAAAGCTATGGTCAGCAAAAACAATTTATAAAATATAGTCCAGCTTTTATTAAAAATTCTCCATTAACTCGATCTCTACCTAATGAAGCATTTGTTAATTATAGACCTCCGAATAGTGATAGCAAGTATCTTCCATCTGGTCTTATAATTTTAAAATTATCTTATCAAAGAGCCCAGTCATTGTCGTTTCCGGATGATTATATTTTGATAGAGAGGCTGAATAAATGAAAAAGGCTCAAATTGCACTAGAAACAATGCTTTATGTAAGCTTTTTTATGATTTTGTTAGCATTTTTAAGTTTTTATTTATTATCAAATTTTAAGGCAGAGCTTGAGAAAAGAGAATACTTAATTTTAAGAAGTTTAGGTGAGCAAATTGCCTTTAAATTTTTTTTTGTAATAAATTCTATTCCGCCAACTGATTATTCTTTTACTCTTCCAAATTTAAATTATTTTAATTATAATTATGAATTAATTTTATCAAATAATAATGGAATGCTTTATTTTGTAGCAAAGGAGGGTAATTCTAGAAAAACATCTTTTTCTTATCCACTAGGATTTAGAAACTTTGTTTGTGCACCAGTTTCCTGTTGCACTTATGATCAGACTAATAATTTATTAGTTGTTGATCTTATAGCAGTAAAAAAAATAAATCTAAATGCAACATATTCAGCTCAAAAAACTAAAATAGAAGTGAGGTGTTTACCTTGAAAAAAAAAGCTCAATATTTTTCTTTGGATGTTATAATTGCGGTAATCATTTTTATTTTTGCATTTTATCTTTTGCTAAATTATTGGAATGGTGTTTCTTCTCAATTAAATGAAGAAAAAAGTTTTATGTATTCAGAAGCCCTCAGACTATCAGAAATATTACTTACAGTTGGAGATTATTATAATAATAATGGTGGCTGGATAGCTAAGCCTGAGAATGCACTTAAAGCAGGTTTAGCTACAAATGATTCACCAAATAAACTTGTTTATTATCCACAAGGTTCATACACTAGTTTATATAATGGGGCATCAATTACTAATTTACAAGAGTATACAAATCCAAATGATATAAAATATATAAATTATAAAAATCTTTTAGGAACTCCATTGGACTTTTATGTAGAAATAAATTTATTTAAACCAGAAAATATTGGAAAAATATCTACGCCAGATAGTCTTATTAAATTTGGTTTAACAAAGAACAAGATACCTATTTCTGGAGCAGATGTTTATAAGGTTAGAAGAATAGTTTATACCTCTTATAAGACAATCATACCTCGTCCTCTTAGTCCTATGATTGGTTATATGGATGTTTACGTTTGGAATTCTAATCAAAAAATTCCATAAATCTTTTAATCAAGAAAAAACTTATTTCCTATAAGATGGCTTAGTTTTATTTTGAGTGCATTTTCAATATTTACATCTTGAGGAATATTAACTAAATCAAAAATATTTAGTGCTTGGTCTAAGCTTAATTCAATTTGTTTACTATCTGTATAAAGAATTAATTTTTTGTTTTTAATTTCAAATGATTTTAAGATATATGGATTTTTTTCTTTTTGCTCATATACAATTCTTGAATTAAAATTTAGTTGAATCTGAGCATTTTTTACTATTCCATTCTCTATTCTTATTTGCATGCCTTCTTTTAATTCAGAAGAAATTTTTTGAGGTATATCCCAATACACACATTTAACTAATTTTTTATCCATCAATAAATCAAAAACTTGCATAAATTTTTTCTCAGAATTTTTTGTATTATACTCTTTTTGAGGATATATTTTTTTTATTATCCCTTCAAAATTTCCTTTTGAATTTTCTACAAGATCCTTTTGTAATGGTGCTTTTTGTATTATAAAAAAATCACCTTTATTAATCAATCTAAACTCATTGTTTGTATATCTTACAGGCCCTATTCTTATTAGATCTTTTGCAATTATCTTTTGATTTATTTTTTTTGCATTCTCATCAAACGCAACTAAAATTTCCTCTCCAGTTTTGTCAGCAACAAGTAATCTTTGTGTAATGAATTTTTCTGTTCCTTTATTCTTTTCTTGCATCAAATAAACCTTTTTTACTTGGACTTCTAAATTAACTAAAAATGGTGTTTTTTTTGCTTCTGAAATTGTGATAGTTTTTATTTGTTTTGAAGAGCTTTCTAATTCTACTAAGTATTTAGCATATTCCTTTGAGATAAGATAATTATATTCTTTGAGTTTTTGTTCAATTTTTTGTTCAATATTTTGGTTTTGTTGCTTAGTAGAAAGCTCTTCATCTAAGAAATCAGTTAAATTGGTCATATTCTTATTTTTTTTAAATAAATTTTAATATTTTTCTTTAATAATCTCAAAAAAATTATTTTTTGCTATCTCTAAGATTTTATCTATTGTTTTATCATCAGTTATTTCAAAAGAAGCAGCAGCTGCCATTGGATGGCCTCCTCCATTACCTTTAAACATTTGGCCAACTCTTCCCATCAACAAAGAAAGATCAACAAAAGTGGAATTTTTTTTGTTTAATCTTGCAACAATTATTGTGGATTTATCTTTCTTGCTTGCAACAAAAGCAACATCTACTCCCACTTTAATAAAATTTTCAGCTATTGAAGTTTCATATCTATCTACTTTAGCAGTCATTGCAATAAAGCCATATTGCGAATAAATTTTTGCAGCTGAAAATGATTTTATAATCTCCAATCTTTTTTCTAGTTTATCATAATAATAAAGCTCTTTTTCAATATCCTCAAATTTTATGTTATTGTCTTTTAATAATTTACCTGTTATCAAAAAAGTATTATAATTAGCATGAGAAAAATTTGCAGAATCATTTACTATCCCAAGCAATAAAAGTTTTGCTATTTGGGGTTGTTTTTTTGGTTTAATTAGTTGTGCAATCATTTGTGCACTAGAACTTGCTTCAGGATCAATCCAATAATATTTAGATTTGATTGTTTTTTGTTGGAGTGCATGATGATCTATTAGCACATCTACCTGTTTTATGTTGTGTTTTAGCATTCCTGGTTCATTGCAATCTAAAACTATTATTTTTGCATTTGGAAACTTTTTGATCGCCTTTTTAAATTTTACAAATTCTTTTAAGTAATCTTTTAGTACATTTTTTGCTTGAGAATTTATAGTATCCTGAAGTGCTATTATTGCAGCAGGGCCTAAAAATCTTTTAAGCGCTAAAGCACTAGTGCAGCTGTCAATATCTCCAAAACTATGAAATGTGATTATTAAAGGTGTATTTTTTAAAGAAATTAAATATTTTTTTAAATCTTTTGGGCAATTTTGCTTGTATTCTATCATGGCTCTCTATTTGTTTGTGATCCTATTTGTTTTTCAATATTTTTTTTGAGCTCTTCTACTTTTTGTTTAAGTTGTTCTTTATATTTTTTGAGTGATTCCAATCTTGTGCTATAGAGCTCTATTTTGTCTGTTAATTCACTAAGAGCTTCTTTTTTTGTTGTTTGTATCATCACACTTCCAATTGTTAAATAGATTTCCTTATCTGCTTTCTCTAGATGTTTTTGTGCTTCTTTTAGTTCCTCTACAAGAAAACTTAGTTGCCTTTCCTGATTTTCATACATTTGTATTTGCCCTAAAAGTTCTTGGTAAAGACCTACTTGTACTTCTAATTCTTGTGGATCTCTAAGTGGTTGTGCCATTTTTAAACACCTCAATTTATATTATCTAATCTTTCTAGCAAATCCATTAAGGTTTTTAAGTTTTTTAAAACCCTATCCTTTGAGCTAGAGCTTTTAGTTTTTATTAAATATTCTATCTCATTATCCTTTAGTGTTATACCCAAATCTATATTTCTGTTTTTTAAATATTGGGCTTGGTTTTTTATAATCCAAATTGCATTTAGAGCATCTTTTTTATTTTTAAACATCTACCCACCTAAAGTCTGCTTCAAAAACTAAATTATTATTATATAAAAAACAAATCTTTTTATTTTCTTTTATTAAAAATTTATTTTTTTTACCAATATATATTTCATTTAAAGCAGAATTTTGAATAGAAAAAAATTTTTTTAATCTTGTTTTATTTTTTGATTGATATTCTATATCTAGAGGCTGTTTGTAATCTAATTCCTTCTCAATTTTAATATTCTTAATTAAAAGAGCATTTTCTCTCCAGATCCAAAATCCTTTTTTATCATACTCATATTTAAGAATCATTAAATATTCTTCTTTTTTTCTAAAAACAAATATTTGATAAATATTTTTTTTAAGTGCAAAATTAGAAATTTTTTGTATTGATAATCTTTTTCTTGATTTATAATAATTTCTACAAGGTAAGATTTTAGAAAAGTTTTTAGCAATCTTTTTTATTTGCTTTGTTGCATTTTTTGAAGTAGTAATAATCATATTTATTCATTTAATCAGTTGAAACTTCTTTTGCAGTTGGAGGTCTTTTTTTAAACAATATCCTATGCCCGCATTCTGGGCATCTAATGTATTTATCATCAAGCGACTTTATTTCTTTTTTACATTTTCCGCACACATACATTTTTATTCCCTCTTTAATCATTAATTATTTTTTGTTTCTTTCTTTGTATTCTTTTAGCATTCTATCAAATACTTCACCATTAGCAGTGCTAAAGCTGTATGCTCCTCCAGCATAAACATATCCTGCATAGGACTTCCATATTGCATTTGATATTCTCTTTAACTTTTTGCCACTCTTTGGGCAAACATATTTGGTCTTCTTACTTTTTTTTATCTTCATTACTCTTTTTCTTAATTCAGGACCACTTCTAACATTTAAATCTGTCATAGCAATCACTTTAACTTTTGGTAAACTTTTGTATTAATATTTAGAAAAGATTATATTTTAAGCATTTGCCTTAACTCTTTTGCCTTTTGCATAGATATATCTACTAATTCAAGTATCTCTTTTTTGCTAAACCCTGCCCCTTTAGATTTTTGAACAGCACATACATACTGGTCTGATGTTGTTATTGTAATCATTCCTTCTATTGCCATTTCCTCTCCAAATGTTGGATCAAGAATTATGTATTCATCAATTTTTCCAAAAGTGCAACTTATAGGTGTAGCATAGGTTTGCAATTTTTCTTCTCTGCTAGTATATACTACCTTGTTGTCCTCTATCTTTGGAAGAAAAGTGTTTTTTAGTGCAGCCACTGCTGCTAGTGTAGAAGCATCAAATAAATTTCCATCGTGGTCCATTATCCAAAGATCCACATATATTGCTTTTACAAATTCTGAATTTTCTATTTTTAATGACTTAAGATCCACAATATTTGAGGATCTAATTCCTCTATCCACTACTCTGGCAAGTTCTACTGCTTCTACTGGAGGAGGCCCAGGTTCAAAATGTGATGCACCTATTGGTGTAAATTCTGCATTTGTGGATAATATACCTTCATCAGGTTTATCTGGAAATGGAGTTGCAAGACCAATCTTTATAGCAGCAAGCACTTGTGTGTTTCCTATTCTGCACAAAGCAGAACCTTCAGCATTTGGTATAACTCCAACATCTATATTTATCTCTCTATATTGTAATTTTCCTCTACCATCTGCTCTTTTAGCTTGCTTTAATAAATTTTTGATAAGTTCACTGTTTATCTCTCTTTGTATTTCCATTTTTTCACCTTAAATCTTTTTTTGTTCGATATTCATATCTAAAAATTTATCATGTGTTGGCAAATAGGCCTCTTGAAGTGCTTCTAGTTGCAATTTTGCAATCTTTTTTATAGCATCAGTTGCAAGTTCTAGACCTTTTTCTACTTCTTCTTTTGTTAAAAGCCCATCCATTTGATACAAAAGTATTTGCTCATCTCTTATACTCATAGCAATCGGATTGTCTGATTGACCATAATTATCTTCATCTTTTGATAGGTCTAAAACAATTTTATTTTCGATTTTTCCAACAGCAACTGCAGCCACCATGTCCTTTAGTGGAATTCCTGCATCTGCCAATGCAACTGAGGTAGCTGTAACTGCTGCACATCTTGTGCCTCCATCTGATTGTAAAACATCAATATAAACATCAATTGCTGTCTTTGGAAAATTTTCAGCAATCACTATTTTTTCAAAGGTTTCTGAAATTATTTTAGATAGTTCTAAGCTTCTTCTAGAAGGGCCTGCCTTTCCATGTTCTTCTAGAGAACAAAAAGGAGTCATAGTGTATCTGCATCTAAGCTGTGCTTTGTAAGGGGAAGCTTCATGCTTTGGAATGCATTCTCTTGGCCCATAAACCGCTACTAAAATTTTATTTTTTCCCCATCTAATAAAAGCAGAGCCATCTGCATTATTTAAAACTCTTGCTTTTATTCCTATTGGTCTGAGCTCATCAATAGCTCTGCCGTCTAATCTTTTTCCATTTTCATCAATAAGTTTTGGAGTTTCCATTTTTTCACCTTCTAAATCTAAAAGATTTTTTTTGTCTTGGTCTAGAGGTTTCAAACCTGCTTTTATGATAGTAATTAACAGAATTATTTTGTTTTTCAGGGAGAATATAACTTACAGTTTGGCTTTTTTGTTGCACATCTTCAATTGAAATTTGCTTGTTTGTTTTTTGTGCCAAAAAATCAGCAATCTTTTGTGTAAGTCCTTGAACATGAGCTTGTTTTTCTATTATCTTTATTGCTTCTATAGCTAAGGTATAATTGCCATCCTGAGATATAAACACAAGTCCGTTTTTACCTACATATATCTTGGTTTCTGTTGCATATGTCAAAATGTTTAACATCGAATTTCTTTTTCCAATCAATCTTGGAACCTTTAGAGGAGTTATTCTTATTAAAACTCCATTTTTTAAAATCCTTGGGTCTTCTAATTCAACATCTCTTACTTCATTTACTGTTTTTACCTTTGCTATTATTATATCTCCTAAAGAAAGTTTTAGATTAAATGCATTTGCCATCGGAAGAAATGCCTTATAAGGACTATTTATATCTATTTCATATCCACCAAATTTTACATCGGATACATGCCCAATCACATAGTCGTTTGGGGTTGGCTGATATGGTCCTTCAAGCGGTATGATTTTTCCATCTTCTGTCTGAAGGCTTATCACACTTGCATAAGTACCCTTCTCATCAGTATATGAATAGTTAGGTGTTGTTTTTTCTTGTTCTATTTCCTCCCCAGGCATTATAATTTTTGACATTTTATTTCCCTCCAAATCTTAATCAAAAAATAAAATTTTATTCAATGATTTTTGTTTGCGCAGAACCAGCAGTTAATTTATTTATTTTATCATAAAATTCGTTTACAATTCCTGCCGGTATACTTATAACACAAATTAAATCACCACTATTTGTCCATTCCTCTTTTTCAATTCCATAATTTTTTAAAGTACCATATATTTTTTTAGCATATTCTGGACCTATCTTAATTGCAATTTTTCTTTTTACCATTTTAATTGGCAATATAATTTTTATTGCATCTAAAACAGCAGGCACTTGTTCAGCAGCACTTTTTAGAGGATCTATTTTTACTTTTGCTTGTTCTACTGCTTGTGTTATTCTTAATATTGTGTGCGGTGCCCCAGTCCTTGGATCTATTGCTTCTTGTGCTATAAGTGAAATAATTTGCTGCTGTTTTTGCTCAGTCATTTTTCTTTTTTGTTCAGTTGTGAGAGCAAGTTCACCTTCTTTTAATATAATCTGAGTTATCTGATATATATCCTCTGTTCCAAATGCCTTTTTTAATTCATTGCTTTTATGTCTTTCAGCTTTTTTTGCATCTTTGTATACTTCCTCCACTACTAAAATATTATTTAAATCTTTTTTTTGTCCTAATCTATACATCAAAGCAAGATCAGGATCAACTAAAATTTCAAAATCCAAGCCATCTTTTTTTATTTTTGCAACTATTGCTTTATCTAAAGTCGTCATTTTCTCTCTACTCTTTTAAATATTTTTCTATTTCTTTTTCATTATAAAGATAGAATTTTTTAGTTGAAACATCTGCAACTGCTATTTCAAGATTTTTTGTTTCTATCTTTAATTCAGTATTCTTCTTTAAAGCTTTAATAGCAAGCGCAACTGCTTCTTCAAGCTTAAGTTTTTCATTATATTCCTTTTCCAAAAATTCCTCTACTTCTTTTTTATCTGATCCAATAGCACATGCCACATAACCTGTCATTGCACCCGAGGGTTCTATTTCATATAATCTTGGTTGATCATCAATTCCAGCTATTAATAATGATACCCCAAATGGTCTTACTCCTCCATATTGTGTGTAAGCCTGCATTAGGTCTGAAATTTCTTTTGCTAAAGCCAAAATGGTTATTTTTTCCCCATAGGCAAGCTGATGTTTTTGAGCCTCAAGTCTTGCAGTATCCACTAATCTTCTTGCATCTGCAATAAGTCCTGCTGCAGTAGCACAAACATGTTCATCTATTTCGAATATTTTTTTCATTGATTCTGGGACCAAGAGCTTGGAAAGAGCACTTTTATAAGCAACAACGCATACTCCTTCTTTTGTAGTAATTCCAATTGCAGTTGAACCTCTTTTTACAGCTTCTTTAGCATATTCTACCTGAAAAAGCCTTCCATCAGGTGAGAATGTGGTTATTCCTCTATCATATCCTTGAATAGCAGTAGGATACATATTTCACACCTCAACTTTTAAGTAGGTCTAATACCTATCTTTTCTTTTCTATTTTAATATTGTTTAGTTAATATTTAAAACTTTCACTTTAAATTGCCTCTAAGTAAGTATTTAGTTTATTCAAAAGAAATATTAGTATTATAATAGAACCAATTAATATAATTGGCAGAAATATTTTTAGCAAAGCAAAAATTGCATTTAATGTGGCAGGTATTTCAACTGTTTGATATGGTCCAAGAACCTTTATATTTAATTCTTGCACTGCTGCACCATATTCTGCTTCTTCTCTAGTTTCATATGCCTCGTGAGCAAGATTTAATATTGTTTTTTGTAATTTGTCAATATCCTTGCCTGCAGGATTAAACACTCCTTTAACTGCATTAAGTTCATGTGTATCTGTGGTATAAACTTCTACAAATTTAACATTTTTGAACTCTTTTTTTATTTCATTTACTATTTTTTCTCTTGCATCAGGTTGAATAGAATTTGAATCTAATAATACAATAAAATATAAAGAATTATTCTCAGAACTAATACAAAGAACTTTAATGCCAGCGCCTCCTATAGCAGATATGTCATTTGGGTAGAATTGTGCAGCCCCTACTTTAATTTTTGTTGCAAGGGAAGTTTTAGATAAACAGTTTTCAAGGGCTTTGGTCATTTCCATTGCAATAGTTGATCCAGCTTGTACATATTCTACTTCTTCAGTTTCACAGTTATGACAATCTATAGCAATTGCTGTTGGGGCTTTTTGTTTCATTTTTTCTATTAACATCAGGCCTACTCCTAAATCTATATCCTCAGTAGATTTTGGGAATCTGCTAAATGAAGCAATCAGACTATCATTAATTTCAAAAAGATAGCAAATACTATCCTGATATTTTGACTCAGAAAAAGAAAAAAAGGCTTTTTTATATTTTATTTTTTTAATTGCCTTTGAAATTGCCTCTGTAACTTGGTTTATACTACTTGATCTTACTGGGTCCATAGAATGTGTAGCCGTACCATGAAAAACAAAAATTGTTTGGTTTGTAGTTTTAAGCATATTATCTATCAAATAAGGAAATTCGCTACCACCTAAATTTCCAAATGGGCCAAAGTGAATATATGGAACAATTAAATGAATCACCTTTGATTTAGTTTTAAATGAAGCAACTGCTATAAATGTAGCTGCATCCTGGCTCTTTTTTTCAAAAGCTTCCTCCATCTGCTGCTCTTTGTATAGCCATTGAGAGGAAAACATTTCTATAACTTGGTTAGTGCTTAATTTTAAATTCTTTTTAAGTGGCCTAGAAATAATATAAATTAAAAATTCTGCCACGAATAGAAAAAACAATATAGTGAGCAATGCTTTAATCAGAAGAGAAGTGCTCTCTAAATTTATAAATCCTATTGTAAAATTAAAAGTAATTAAATACATTACCACTTGTAATAAAGAAAAGATTATTGCAGAACGCTTTATTCTAAAAATCATGCTTAAGCTCAAAAACCAAATTAAAAAAGAGAGTGCAAAACCACTAAAAACAAATACATTAGAATTTTCTTTTAGAATTGGAAAAAACAAAAATCCTAAAAAAGAGAAAAAAACATTTGTAAGCATTGAGATTAATGCAAGAAATAGGGCTTGATTTAGCTTAACTTTTCTTCTAAAAAGTTTTAAAATAAAAGCACTTGTAATAGAAGGTAAAGCAAAACCAAATGTTGTTTTAGCTATTTCAGTTAGATCAAAAATATTATTTGCTACTACTTCTATAAAAAAAGAACCGACTAAAGAGCATAAGACTATATAAAAAAATAGCTTTCTTGAAGTTGGGAGTGTAATAAAATATTTAGTTATACCTAAGGCAGTTTTTGCTGATTCCATAATCCTTGCCGCTAAATCTTAGTTTTTCTTTTATTTGTTTTTATATTCTCTTTTTCTTGATAATACTTTTTAACATTTTTTATTATAGTTTGTTCAAGCGTAAATACATTTCTAACATATTCTTGGGCTATTTTTTCAAATGGAGTTTTGGTTTTTTTTGCAAGTTTTGTAAGCTCTAATGCCAAATATCTTATTTCTGAATTAGCATTTGCTTTGTCTTCATCCATAACCTTATTTTTGTTAATAAGTATTATAAATACTTTTGTATCTATTTTTTTTGTGGTTAAATATTGCCCAGTCTGCTCAAGAAGTTCAGAACAAGTGCCTTTTTTAGGCCAATTTTGTATATTTGATGCAATAGACCAAAAACTAAAACATTTTAATAAAAAAATTATTCTAAAAAGATGTCCTAGTTGTAAAAAATTTAAAATCTTAGTTAATGGAAATGAGTTTTGGGTAGAACCAAACCAAAAACTATTTTTGGATTACATATTAGAAAAATTAAGTATGGCTTTTGGCGAGGATTTTTTTCTTTTTCTTAAAAAATATTCATCCAATATCTTATTAGAAGATTTTACTTTGGAGTTTCAAATAGAAAAAAAAGTTTACAAAATAAAACTTTTGGTGCAATTTTTAGATTCTCTTTGTCCTGTATGCAAAGAAAAATCTTCTCAATCTTATGAAGCAATAGTACAATTAAGAGGGGAAGGACAAAAGATTTTAGATTATGAATCCTATTTAGAAAAAAATTTTAAAAAATTTCAAATAAGAATTGTTAAAAAACAAAGTCTTAAAGAAGGATTAAATCTTTTTTGTAAGCCAAAAAGCAGGATAGTTGAATTTTTTTCAGAAAAAGGAATAAAATTTATTAGAACTACTAAGTTAGTAGGGCAAAGAAAAAATGGTCAGAGAATTTATTTAGATACTTTTCTATTAAGATTATAAAATTTTTTAATCGAATCTTTTAGGTATTTTATTGCAAAATTTAAATCCGGAAGTTTTGCGTCCAGCCCTATTCTTAAGGCAAGGTTTTCTGTCAATGGTGCAACAGTTATTGATGGATTTAGACTCTGTAAAAAATCTTTCATAGCAATGGCTTGCTCAAATGGAAATGTATGAAAAGCAATTATGTCATCTACGCAATTAAATCTATTTACATTTAGATAAATGTTTTTTTGGGCATTTAAAAATTCTGCTATTTCTTGTTTGTAAGGAGATATAATAAGTTTTTCTTTAAAAAAATTATTTTTATTATCCTCAAGAGCAACTTTTAGGCAAACTGCTTCAGGTAAAGATATAAGATAATACTCTCTTTGCTGTTTTTTTGCAAGAAATATTGTTTTTTCATTTAATTCATCACTTTCAAATCTAAAAATTTTCAAATAAAATAATTTTGTTTTTTCTATTGATTTAGAAATGAGTTCTTCAATCTTATTTTTTATAATCATTGCTGCACTAACAAATCCATCCAGAGCTTTATGTCCAACTATCAAATAGCCATCTGCTAGTTTTATACTTCTTTTTATTTTTTCATAACTTAATCTTCCAATTGCTTGTGCACCATCTACAAAAATTAAAATATCTTCTCTTTTTTGTCTTGTGATTTTTATTAACTCCTCAATTGGTAAAATTCTTCCAGTTCTTGAAACTTCCAACAAAAAAGCAATCTTGATTTTTGGATCCAAAATCTGTTTTGAATATTCATCAATTATTTGTGCATCTGATTTGTAAGTAAGGTTAGGATTGAATATATCAATTATTCTTATTTTTTCTTTTTCAGGATAAGGATTTTTGATTTGTATTTTATTGCTTATTAGCGGGGATTCAAATAATCTAATCTGTTGCTCAAAATTTGCCACATATTTATAAATACTTTCTTCTTCGTTTGCTAAAGCTGCATAGATTAATCTTCCTTGGTCAGAGAATGTTAATGCTATATTATTTTCATTTTTTAGTAATTTTGTTAGGAGTGAAACAAGCACAGAACCATTGGCTTCAAAAATTATTTTATACTTCTTTTCATCCAATTCAAAAATATCTTTTATTTTTTTTCTTATGTTTTTAAATTGTTTATATTCTTCTTTTATCAGGGTATACTTTTGGCCTTCTAAATAGTATTTTCTTATTTTTCTATATACTTCTGCAGGTTCTCCTGCAATATATTTCGAATAAGGAATAGCTATTCCTGGATTTGCAAACCAGCATCCCCTAATTTCTTCTATTTTTTTATATCTTATTCCCTGTTGTTTTGCTTTTTGGATATTTTGTTCATATCTACCATAAACATTAAGTTTTTTGAAATCATGGGCCGAAAGCTCAATTTTTTTATACCACATATTTATATTTTTAGATACAAAAACTTATAAATAATTTTGTTATATATAATTTTATATATGTCTATGCCTAACAATGCATTTAAACAAATTTCAAATAATTTGCCATTTAGCTCAGCTTCTGATTCAGAAAATAACAAAACTATAAATTTTTTTAAGAAAAAACAAAAAAATAAAGATTTAGCAGAACCACTAAAATATTTTATTAAAAAGGATTTTGTGAATACTATTGAAAGTAGCCTAAAACTCTTGTCCAATGATTCAAATCCAAAAGCCCTATATGTTATTCTCATATATTCCTATCTGAAAACAAAAAATTATCAAAGAGCGGTCTTTCTTTTACAAAAAGCTCTAAAAGAATATAATAATTCTCCTTCTCTTTATTGGCTAAGCGGCAGGTTTTATTTAGAAAAAGAAAAATTTTCTCTTGCTTTAAAAAATTTTAAAATTGCATTAAACTTACTAACAAACAAAAGAAATATCTCCTCACTTGATCCAGATGAATTTAATATTAAACAAAAAAAGCGAATTTCCATTATCCTATCTGATATTGGTAAACTATATTCAAAAAAATTTGACTATTATAGGTCTCTTCTTTATTTTAAAAAAGCTCTATTATTCCATCCCATTAGCAGAATAACCTATAAGCGATTAGCCTATCTTTTCTTTAAAATAGCTAATAGTTATAGTGCACTAAACCAGTTTAAACCAGAGAACCAAACAGAATCTGAATTTAAAAAATATCTTTTCAAAAAAGCAATTAAATTTTTTTCTTTAAGTCTTTCAATTTACGATGAAAGATTAAATTGTTTTGTTTATTATTGGCAAGGAGTTAGTTATTTTAACATAGGAGATTTTAAAAAAGCAGCAGAATGCTTTTACAATGTACTAGCTATTTCAGAGAAATATTCTTTTAACTCTAGTTATATCCCCTATTCAAGGGCTCTTTTAGATTTTTGTCTTAAGAATTCTAAAAATTTATAACCAGCCAATTTATAAGCCAATTTAGCACAATTAAACTCAGTAATATTTTCACCTTGAATGGGTGCAAGTTCTACAATATCAAATCCAACTACTTCTTTTTTTTCAAAAACTTTTTTTAGAAATCTTAGTGTGGTTTTCCATTCTAATCCGTCTGGCTCAGGCGTACCTGTGGCAGGCATTATTGATGGATCAAAGCCATCAATGTCAATTGTTATATAAACATTTTGGGTTAGTTGACTTATTATTTTTTCAAAATCCTTTTCTTTTAGTTCTGGCCCGTAAACTTGTTTTTTATAAAATTTTTCTATTAGTTCTGCTTCCTCTAAACAATAGCTTCTTATACCAATTGATACTACCTTTACTATCTCTCTTGCTCTTCTCATTACACAAGCATGGTTGTACTTAGAGCCTTCATAACTATCTCTCATATCTGCATGGGCATCTATTTGTAGCACGCTCAAGTTAGAAAAGGTTTCAAAGGCAGCCTTTATTGGTCCAAATGAAATAGAATGTTCCCCCCCAAAGATTATTGGAAATTTTTTATTTTCAAATTGTTTTTTTGTTTCTTTATATAAAACTTCAATTGCCTGCTCTATCCCAAGCTCTTGAATTGGAAGTTTATCCAATGTGCAAAAACCAATTTTATCAATATAATCTGCTTGAAGTTCAATATCATAAGTTTCTACTTGATTGGATGCATCTATTATAAAGTCTGGTCCAGCTGCTTGGCCTTTTCTATAAGTAGCAGTTTTTTCATAAGGGGCTAAGATTACAACTGCTTTTGAAAATTCATAAGGATAATTAAAGCCCATAAAAGCTTTTTTTTCATTTTTTATTTCCATTGCCTTCATATTAAGTATTTATACAAAATAAGTTTTAAAATCATTAAAGAAAAGCTTTTTATTTTTCAATCACATTTTTTATTTAATGGGAGGTATTGTTAATTTAATTTTAAATTGGGCTAGATTAACTAGAATTGAGCATGCCTTTTTATCTCTTTTTGGAATAGCAACTGGTCTAATCATTGCAGCAAAGTATTTATATTTTGTAGAATCTGCTCAAACTTTAATTTTAATATTTTTATTTCCCTTCTTAATTAACTTAGGGTCTTTTGCATTAAATGACTATTTTGATATGCAAGCAGACAGAATAAATAAAAGAGATAGAGTACTTCTAAAAGGTTTAATTTTACCAAAGCATGCTTTTTATTTTTCATTAATTTGCTTAATTATTGGAGGTCTTGGTGGATTCTTAGTCAATGCACTTTCAGGATTAATCACAATGATTTTTTCTATTTTAGCATTTTTGTATAACTATAAATTAAAAGAAATGGCTTTTGTTGGAAATATAATAATCTCAATTTCTATGGGAATAGCCTTTATTTTTGGTTATGTTGCAGCAGCAAATAATCTTATTATCCCTAATTTAGTTTGGATTTTATTTTTTGGTGCTAGTTTTGCAGGACTTGGAAGGGAAATAGTTAAAACAGTGCAGGATGTTGAAGGGGATCTAAAAGCTAGAAAAGCAAAAACAATTGCAATTTTGCTTGGAGTAAAAAATTCCCTTATGTTAGCTTCATTATTTTTTTTAGCTTATATTCTTACAATTTTTTTCTTATTATTTCTAACCTCTTATGATAATACTATAATAAAATGGAACTATTTTTATTTAGGTTTGCTTTTTATATCTGCTGCGGTTTATTTTGTTTTGATTATAAAAACATTAAAAAATCAGGATCTTGAGATTGTACGAAAGCAATCGCTTTTAGCATTGGGTTTAGCTTTAGCAGCCATATTTTTAGCTTTGTTAGGGTGATTTAATGAATTTAGAAGAAGTTGTTTTGGAGACAAATTTACCTTTAGAAAAGTTTTACAGAGGAAAAGTAAGAGACAGCTATATTCTTGGGGATGATATTTTATTTGTAGCTACAGATAGATTAAGCGCTTTTGATGTAGTTTTTAAACAGGGAATTCCTTATAAAGGAATAATATTAAATCAATTATCTATTTTTTGGTTTGATTTTCTAAAAGATGTAATAAAATCCCATTATATAAAAGATTTAAATTTACCTCCCAATCTTAGAAATAGAAAAGAAAAATTAGAAAAAAGAGCAATGAGAGTTTTAAGGGCAAAGCCAATTAAATTGGAATGTGTAGTGCGAGGTTATTTGGCAGGTTCAGCCTATAAAGAATACCAAAAAACTAAAAGAGTTTGTGGTATAAAACTTCCTGATGGTCTAGAACTTGCTTCTAAGTTGCCTCAACCTATATTTACTCCTTCTACAAAATCAGATAAAGGTCATGATGAAAATATTACTGAAAAACAAGCAATTGAGTTAGTGGGCCAAAAAACCTATTCTTTTTTAAAATCAAAAAGTTTAGAAATTTATTTAAAAGCATCCGATTATCTTGAAAAAAAAGGCCTTATTTTAGCAGATACTAAATTTGAGTTTGGTTTTTATAATGATCAGATCATTTTAATAGACGAGGTGCTAACTCCTGATTCTTCAAGATATTGGCCAGTAGATTCTTATAAAGTTGGTACAAGTCCTCCTTCATTTGATAAACAGTATGTTAGAGATTATTTGGAGAGCATAGGTTGGAACAAACAGCCCCCGCCTCCAGACCTTCCCAAAGAAATAATAATTAATACTGCAAAAAAATATATTGAAGCATATGAATTAATAGTTGGAAAAAAATTTGTCGGTGAGTAAAATGGAAAAGGTTTTGATTGTAATCGGAAGCAATTCTGATTTAGAATTTGCAAAGCAATGTTCTGAAATTTTAAACAAGTACAATGTAGAAAACAAAATTGAAGTTGCCTCTGCGCACCGCGATCCTGAGAAATTGGATCAGCTTATCAAAAACTCAAAGGCTCAAGTATTTATTGCAATGGCAGGCCTATCAGCAGCCCTTCCTGGAGTAATAGCTTCAAAAACATTAAAACCAGTTATCGGAGTTCCTTTAGCTGTTAAGCTTGGTGGTTTAGACTCTCTTTTATCAATAGTAAATCTACCTTCAGGAGTGCCAGTTGCCACTGTAGGAATTGACAATGCAAAAAATGCAGCATTTTTAGCCATAAGAATACTTGCACTAAATAGCAAAGAATTAGAAGAAAAATTAAAAAGCATTAAAAACATCTAACTAAAAGGTCTTTATGAAAGCCCAAATATTTTTTATCTTGCTTTTTAATTTTTTGATTGCAGAAATCTATATAAGTCAGGCTAATTTGGTTGGCCAGACTTTAGATATTTTAGTAGAAAATGGTGCTAATCAAACTATAACTATTCAAGCCCCAAATGGAGATAAAATTGAAAAAAAGTTAGATGAAGCAGGGCAAACAAAAATTTTTTTGGATCAAGAAGGCTTATGGAAAATATATTACAATGAAGAATCCAAATCTTTTTATGTGAAAGATACTCAAAAAAAAGTAATAAAAAATGAAAAGCAAGATCTAACTTTTTTATTTGTCATAGTAGTATTTTTATTAGTTTTTGGAGCTGTTTATTTGCTTTTTTATATTTATAAAAATCTCTATCCACCATTACCAAAACTTTTTAAAACAAAAAAAGAAAGTCTTTTTGTTATAACCTTTCAAGCAGCAAAAAATTTAATAAAAAATGTACATCTTGAATTGACTTTAAAGAACTCCCAAAAACCTCTTTTTATCTTAAGAGAAAAAATGCAGCCATTTGAAAAAATTCAAATATCTTGTAATGCAGAGGAATTTGAAAAAGCAGTTTGTATCTGGCAAGAAAATAATCAAAAATTTAGTTTAGAACTAAAAGATGAAAATCTAGTTAGTTTGGATTCAACACAAGTTCTTAGCCAGCCATCTTTTTCTTCAGAAAATACCATTCAACAAAAACAAAAAAGAAAATTAAAAAAAGCACAAGATTAATGTTTTTTATGAAGCTTTTGCTCAGGGTAGATTATATTAAAATAATAAAAAGCCAAAATGACTGCCAAGTCTAAAATAAAGAAAAAAATTCCAATATAAAATTTATCTATTTTGATAATATCTATTTGTAAAGGTATAAACACAAGCTCTTCTTTTAATAGATTATAAAATAAAAGCTCACTGAGAACCAAATTTAAAAAAATTGATATTTGATTAGTTTTTAGTGAATCTAAAATCAAAAAAAGATTTACAAAAAAGTATAAAATTATTAAAAGCTGAACAATTAATCCAAATTTTATTTCTGAGAGATAAAATAAAAATATAAAAGAAGCACAAAGCACTATTCCAAAAAGCATATTTAACAATCTATAAAACTGATATTTTTCTTTATATTCAAGTGGAACTTTCTTATTTTTATTTATAATATTATTAAATCTCATTTTTAGCACCTTGAAATTGATTTGCAATTTCTATAATCTCATTTAAATTCAACATAAATACTTTTTTATCATTTTTAATTTTTTTGATAATTTCTTTTATTTGTGTTTTATCTAGATTTAGCATTTTTCTAGAATGATATAGAGCATTCTTTACATTCATAAGTCTATGTGAAAATAAAGCAGCAGTTATTAATTCGAAATTCTCTGGCAATTTAATAAAAGGTTTTTTTATTATTTTTATTATAGTTGAATCAACTTTTGGTTTTGGATAAAAATTTTCTTTAGAAACCTCTAAAATAGTGGTAATCTCAAAATATGCACTCATAATTACACTCAGTCTTCCATATTCACTAGTGGCTGGTTTTGCAATTATTCTATTGCACACTTCTTTTTGAAGCATCAAAATAGCATAATCAAATTCTATTTTAGTTAGTTTTAATAAAATCTTACTAGTTATGCTATAAGGAATATTTCCAACTATTAGTTCTACTTTTTTTATATCCAAATCTAAAAAGTTAGCTTGTTTTATTAGCACATTTTTTTTATTTTCAAATTTATTTTTTAAAATAGAGCATAATTCTGGGTCTATTTCTACTAAAATCAATTTTTTTGGTTTTAAACTCAATAAAATTTCACTTAGGCGACCATCCCCTGCACCGATCTCTAAAACTTGCTTTCCTGTTGGATTTGCTGCTCTAGCCTCAAATTCCAAAATTTCTGGATTTTGTAAAAAATGTTGTCCGAATTTTTTTATTTTTTTATAAACCATTTTTCTTCCTTATGGATTTTTTTGCGGCTTTACAAAAAGATAATTTTTTTCTTTACCTTCTATCTCACTTAGTATTCTTTGCACAATCATATTTACCGGATCTGGAAGAAAATTTATTCTGTTCTTTATATCTGCATATGATTCAAAAGGTTTTTTTTCTCGTTCTTCTAATATTTGAGTAAGGTGTTTTTTTCCAATTCCTTGCAAAAATTCTAATTGGTGTAATCTAATCGAAAGAGGCCCTGCTTTATTATAAAAATTTACAAATTCCTTTTCTTTAAATTCTACTATTTTTCTTAGTGTGGATGGAAGTTCTGCCTTTGCAGTTGCTGTTAGTTCTTCATAGCTTATTTTTCTTTTAACCTTTTCAATTTCATTTCTTTGATTTTTTCCAATATATACTCTTTGCCCAAATTTAAGTTCAACATTTGGTCTAACACTTGCCTCAAGCAACATAAAATATTTTTCACCTACAAGTTGCACTAACATCTCTTGAGTTTTTTGATTTGATCTACCAAAAGGAAGAAAATCAATAACCCAACCATACTCTTCTCTTTCTTCCATAAATTCACCTTTTATTAGCTTTTAAAAAGCTTTTTATTTTTTGTTTTTAGATTCTTTGTCTTTTTCTTTTTTTGAGCTGGCAGCGGTTGGTTGTTTTTTTTCTTTTTCAGATTCTTGTGCTATTTTATTTTCTTCTTTTTCAATCTCTTCTTTTTCCTTTTTGGTAGTTTGAGAAGAAGAATACATTGCTTGATCTAAAAATTTTTTTATTTCAGCCAATATTTGTTCTTTTTTTTCATCATCTAGTTCTATCTTATCTTTTGATAAAATAACCTCTAATGTTGGCTTAAACATAGGCAGTGTATCTGCTATTTTTATAGAGGTTTGAATATCTAAGTTTGCAATCTCCATCAATCTGTTGACTAACTCTCTACTTTTTTCTTTATTTAATTTTTGTATTTTATTAACATATTCTAATGTTTTTTGTTGTTCATATCCAAATTCAGCCTCAGCAGATCTTTTTTCTAATATCTCTTTAACCTCTGCTATTGTAAGTGGAGTTAACTCTTTTTCTATTCTCCCTACCATTTTCTCCCCCTTTTTAAATCCTTCTATTTCTATTTATTTTATTGGTCTAATATGTTCTGGCTTGGTTGTAATTATCTTTTTCTTTTTGCCATCTTTTATTTCAATCACATAGCCGTTTCCTCTTTTTCCAATTACTAAACCATTTTTTCCTTTAAATCTAGGATGGGGCATTCCTTGGTATCTTGGATTTGGTTCTATTACTACTCTATCATTTGGATTATACTGTTGTGTTAATCTTGAAGCAGTGAGCACAGCAGCACTTTTTCCTAAAATTTTTGTTCTTTTTGACATTTTTCCAAGTGAGCGTTTTACCATTTTTCCATCCTCCTTATGTGTATTTTTATTTAATACTATTTTTTAATTTAATAATATTAATTAATTAAACTATATAAGGCTTTGTTTTTTAGCCTTGTTTTTAAATCTAATAATCTAATTCTAATAATCTAATTGTGCACTTAGTTATTTGTCAATACTCTTATTTTGCTAATAGGAAGCTTTTTAAATTTATTATTCACCTTTTTAAATATATCGGAATGGTGTTTTTTATGACAAAGAACTTAAGACTAAAATCAGATTTTAATATAGAAAATATTGTTGCATCTGCAGATTTAGACTTAGAGCTTGATTTATATTCTATAGCTTACAAGGTTTATGATGTAGAATATGAACCAGAGCAATTTCCAGGCGCAATCTTTAAAATGAAAGAGCCAAAATCCTCACTACTTTTATTTAAAAATGGTAAAATAATTTGCACTGGCTGTAAATCTGAAAAAGAAGTGCGCCAGGTTATTGATAAAACTCAAAAACTATTATTTAAGCATGCTAAGGCAATTCACAAAAAAGGAAAAGTAGATTTTGTTGTAGAAAACATTGTTGCATCTGCAAACTTTAATGTAGTCTTGGATCTTTATAAAATTGCATCTGAGGTAGAAGGGGTAGAATATGAACCAGAGCAATTTCCAGGCGCAATCTTTAAAATGAAAGAGCCAAAATCCTCACTACTTTTATTTAAAAATGGTAAAATAATTTGCACTGGCTGTAAATCTGAAAAGGATGTAAAAATAGTGCTTGAAAAAACAGCCAAGATATTAAGACCTTATGCTTCCAAGAGAGTGGATTAAGTGACAAATTTATTTTTGTTAGATAAACAAGGTCTTGTATTAGCTTTTTTGTTAGGGCTAGCAGTATATTTTTTTGGAGGTTTGGAATTTCTTGCAATATTTTTTGTATTTTTAATTAGTTCAGTTGTAGTAACTAAATATGGTTATCATAAAAAAAGAGAACTTGGTTTGTATGAACATGAGCGAAGTTGGGAAAATGTGATTTCAAATGGCCTGGTGCCTGTTCTAGTTTTATTTCTCCCATTTTTTGGTTTTAGCTCAATTGGAGCATTTTTGGGAGCAGTTGCTGCTATAAATGCAGATAAGTTTGCTTCTGAACTTGGTGTGTTAAGTCCGGATCCTATTGATCTTGCCAACTTAAAAAAAGCAAGAAATGGTAAAAGCGGCTGCATCTCTTTATTTGGAACTTTTGCTTCTTTTGTTGGTGCTATTACGATTGGTGTTTTTGCTCATTTCTTATTTCCATCAAGCGTTGATTCCTGGAAAATAGTTTTTATAGGTCTAATTGGTTTTATTGGTTCATTTGCAGATTCGATTGCTGGTGTCTTCGAAGAAAAGGGAATTGGAAACAAATCAACTTCTAATATTATTGGTTCAGCAGTAGGTGCTATTTTAGGATTGGCATTTATCTAAACCTTTTTTGGAAAAAAGTTTTAAAAGAATTAAAATCCAAACTAACATATGCAAATTCTTGTAAAAAAATCTGATGGCTCGCTAGAACAACTAGATTTTAATAAAGTGAGAACAGCTCTAAGAAGAGCAGGTGCAAATTATTCTCTAATTGAAGAAGTAATAGATGCACTTCAACAAGAAATCCATCCAAATATCTCCACAAAGGAAATATATAAATTAGCTTTTAAATATCTCAAAGATTTTGAGCCTTCAGTGGCAGCAAGATTTGGTTTAAAAAATGCTTTAATAAAACTTGGGCCGAATGGTTATCCATTTGAAACATTTATTGCTGCTTTGCTAAAAGGGCGAGGGTATGAAACTCAATTAAGACAACTAATACAAGGAAAATGTTTAATCCATGAAATAGATGTGATTGCATTTAGAGGTCCACCATTAGTAGAAAAACCAACAAAAAGTATTTTAGAATGCAAGTTTCACAATCAACCTCATATTAAATGCAATGTGCAAGTTGCACTCTATAGTTGGGCTAGATTTTTAGACATAAAAGATGTAAATCCATCTATCACTGATTGTTGGTTGGTAACAAATACAAAGTTTAGTGGGGATGTAATTCAATATGCAGATTGTGTTGGCCTAAAACTTCTTGGCTGGTCTTTTCCAAAAGATGAAAGTATTCAGGTTAGAATAGAAGAAAACAAACTTTATCCAATCACACTAATAAAGGATTTAAAAAGACATGAATTTGAGACTTTACATTCAAAGAATATAATTCTATTAAAAGATTTACTTGCAACCGATAATAAAGTTTTATTATCATTAGGTTTTAAAGAAAAAAGGATTGAAAAACTAAAAGAAATTTCCAGAATAATTTTACAAAAATAAAAAACAAAAATAAAAAAGTGCGATTGCCGGGATTTGAACCCGGATTCCGAGATTGGCAATCTCGTGTCCTAACCAGGTTAGACTACAATCGCTTCAGCTATATATATTTTAATTATATTTAAAAGGTAATTATATTTTAAAAGGTGTAGATTAAAAAATATTAATGCTTTTATTTTATATAGGTGAGTATTATGGCTGGGCATAAAACTAGGCTTTCTAGAATAATGAGAAATGGAAAAGTTATGTTGCTTGCTATGGACCAAGGGCTAGAACACGGTCCAAGTGATTTTAATGAAAAAAACATTGATCCAGATTATGTTTTAGATATTGCACTAAAAGGAGGATTTACTGGAGTTGCAATACAAAAAGGAATTGCATATAAATATTTTGAAAAATACGCCGGGCAAGTGCCACTTGTTTTAAAACTCAATGGAAAAACAAATATTGTACCAAAAGACGAGGCATATTCTCCTCCAATAGCATCTGTGCATGAAGCAATAAAACTTGGAGCAGATGCAGTTGGTTATACTATTTATGTAGGCTCTCCAAATGAGGCTAAGATGTTTGCAGAATTTGGAAAGATTAGAGAAGAATGTGAAAACTATGGCATTCCAACAATTATTTGGTCTTACCCAAGAGGAAAATATGTGCAAAATGAAAAGGATCCTGCAGTAGTTGCTTATGCTGCAAGAGTTGCTTTAGAACTTGGTGCAGATATAGTTAAAGTAAATTACACTGGCAGTGTAGAAAGTTTTAGATATGTAGTGCAAGCAGCACAAAAATGTAAGGTTATTTCTGCAGGAGGTTCAAAGCAATCAGATGAAGAATTCTTAGCAAAGGCAAAAGAAGTTATGGATGCAGGTGCTGTTGGTTTTGCAGTAGGTAGAAATGTTTGGCAACATCCAAATCCCTTAGAGATAACTGCTAAACTTAAAAAAATAATATTTGGCTAAATATTTAGTATTTGGCTAAATATCTAGAAGTGTTTTTTATGGATGAAGAGGAGATTTCTTTAATCAATTTTTTAGACTCTATAAAGGCAGATCAGGAAATCAAAAATATTTTATTAAGATTTGCATTTCATTCTCTAAAAATGCAGGATAATTTTCCAAAATATTTAAAAGGAATGGAACAAAATGCAAACAAATATGGGGAGGCAGTTGCTAAATTGGATGCTTGGGCTAATCAATCATTAGTAAATCATTTATCTTCTAACAATTCAATAAATCTTATTTATTCTGAAGAATTGGATAAGCCTTTTTTAGTAAATCCAAAAGGTTTATATTATATAACCCTTGATCCATTAGATGGTTCTTCAAATATAATAGCTAACAATGTATTTGGAATAATTCTAGGAGTGTATAATAAACCTCTTCCGCAAAAAGGAAGAAATTTGCTTTTAGCAGCAATCAAAGTTTATGGGCCAGTGAACACTCTTATTTTTTCTTTTGGTTCAGGCACTCATGAGTTTGTAAAACATTATAATCAAAATTCAGAGCCAGAGTTTTATTTGTTAAACAAAAACATGCAATTTCCCCAAAAAGGAGAAGTTTTTGGAATAGGTGGTCAGCCTTTAGAATGGGATAAAAAATTTTTAAACTTTGCAAAAGATCTTTTCAAACAAGAGAATCTAAAGGTAAGATATTGTGGATCATTAGTTGGAGACTTTGCCCAGATTTTGCATAGGGGTGGATTTTTTGCTTATCCATCAACAAACAAATCTCCAGCTGGAAAATTAAGACTAACTTATGAGTGTAATCCAGTTGCATTTTTAGCAGAAAATGCAAATGCAATTGCAATCGATGGAAAAATAAATATTCTTAATAAAGAAGTGGAAGATGTAGATCAAAGAACTCCTTTTTATGTTGGAAACAAATATCTTATTGACAAATTAAAAGAATATTTGGCTTAATTTGGCTTAAAATTTTTAAGGCAAAATCCATTCAAATTGATAATATTCATAATCTGATTGTGGAATATTAATTCTGCTTACTAAGTAGAAAGTGACAGAAGATTCTCTATCTGCAATTGCAACTATTAAATTAAGCCCAAATGCTTTTGCATTTTCAATTGCCCTGGCAAGTTCTTCGCCAGAAAGATATTCATCTTCAGACAAAGAGAGCATTAAATATTCTGGCTCAAAATTAGAATTCTCAGTTTTTCTTGGATAGAGTATAAAGTCTAAATTGTCTATCGTTATATCTTTTTTGATATCTTTTTTTTGTCCATCTATTGCAAGCACAAAAGTTTTTTTAACAGAGTGAGCAAGTCTTATTGCCCTTGCCCATTTATAAATAATTTGTTTATTTTGCCTTGAAAATACTTCTAAAACATGTTTGCTATGATCCCATTCTTCTTTGGAATTTTGTTTTGGAAAATATACCCTAAAATGAGTTCCAAATTTAAAACCTGTTTTAAGAACAAATCCATTCATTCTCCAATCTTCATAAACTTGGTATATTTTTTCAAAGTCAGAATGTTTTTGTTTAGCCAATTTTACTATTTCATTTAAATTGCAGTTTAGTATCTTTAAATTTGCATGCTTTGCTAAAAAAATTGTTTCAAAAACGTCAAACTTTGCAATCTTTGCTTTTTGTTCTGCTTTGTATTCTCCAATCTGGCCAAACCAATATTTTTTATAAAGTTCTTGTACTTTTTCTTTATCTTCTATTACTAAAATCAAGTCGTCCTTATAAAAATAGCCTTCAACATTTAGCTGGATTTCTGAAAGCTTTTTTCCTTTATATTGGATTATCCTACTTTTTTTATAATCTTTTATATCTTCAGGAGAAATCTCTTTTGCTATCAGTCCTCTTGACCTCCAAGCAGCATAGGTTAGGTATCTGGCAAGTTGCTTTTTTTCATCAAACAAATTAGCTAAATCATTAAAGCCGATTTCTTTATTGCTTTGTTTATCAATGCATTTTGCATTTCTAAAATCTATTAAATAAAGAGCTTCAATTAAACTCAAATATAAAACTCTAGATTCTATTTTGCCAATCTTACTTTTTTGAAGTAAACTAATGCTCTGAGGATCTTTTACAAAAATTTTTTTATTTTTCACATCAACTTTTATTATCATACTATTATCTATGGTCCTGATTAGAATTATAAATATTAACTACATCTATTGCCTTTAATAATTGGAGGTTGTTAATATGGCTTTTGAGCAAGAGATTCAAGAAGCATTATCTAATATTTTAGTTAAAGGAGTAGAGTTCGTGCCAAATCTTTTTGTAGCAGCAGTGGTGTTTTTAATAGGTTATTTTGTTAGCCTATTTCTCACAAAGCTTTTTGAAAGAATTTTAGAATACATAAAATTAGAAGAAGTTTTTAAAAGAAATAATTTAGAAAAATCTCTTGGTGGGAATGAACTTGTTCCAATCTTTACAAACTTATTTAAGTGGTATTTGCTTTTTTTTGTAATTATAGTTTCTCTTAGTTTTCTTAATCTTTATCAGTTGAATCTATTTTTAGGCCCTATACAAGTTTTTGGGCATTTACTTTTTGGTTGTGCTTTATTATTAATCAGTGCTGCCATAATTGGTCAGTGGATTCAAAATTCAATCCTAAATGTTCATGAGTTTTTTGGTCAACAACAACTAGCAAGTTTTTCAAAAATCTTTGTGATTTTAGTTGCAGTTTTAATTTCGTTAGACACATTAGGTTTTAAAATCCAGCTTTTAAATGAGTTGATAATTTCATTTTTTCAGGCAATCTTTTTTGGCTTAGCAATTGCCTTTGGACTTGCATTTGGTTTAGGAGGTAAGGAGGAAGCTGCATATATTATAAAAAAATTTAGAAAAAGCCTTAAACTTTGAATTTGTATTTTAATAAAAGCCAGGTGAGGGAATCGAACCCCCCTTCTCCGCTCTGCAGGCGGACGCATAGCCACTCTGCCAACCTGGCACATTTTATATTTTTATGTTTATATATATTAATTTAAAAACTTATATTTTTTATTTTTATATATAAAGGTGAAAACTGTGCTAGAGCAAATTTATTCTTATCTCATTTCAAATAAATTATTTTATGTTTCATTGAGCAGTTTAACATTATTTGCATTATTTAGTTTTTTAAGATATCTTTTTTTAAAGCCCCTTAAAGAATTTTCAGAAAAAACAAAAAATAAAATTGATGATATTTTCTATTATGCATTAGAAAAATTAGGTGGAATATTTTTATTATCCTTAGCAATTTTTATTTCTATTCATTATTTTTATTTTGATCAAAACGAGATTTTGCAATTAACAGACAAGATTATTTTTGTTATTGCCTTAATCTATCTAGTTAACATTTCAAAAATAGCAATAGACTTAATTGCAGAAGATATAATTGAAAGAAATAAAAAAGACGATGGGGATAAAGAAATTATATATCTTGGCGCAAGTTTTGTCAAATACCTTGTTTTTATATTAGCCATTTTGTTTTTGTTATCAAATCTTGGATTTGAAATTGGTCCACTTTTAGCAGGTGCATCAATTGGTGGAATTGCAATTGCATTTGCAATGCAAAATGTCCTGAGTGATATCTTTGCATCTTTTTCAATTTATTTTGATAAACCATTTAGAGTTGGAGATTATATTATGCTTGGGGATAAACAAAATATTGCTGGAACTGTAAAAAAAATTGGCATAAAATCTACTAGGCTGCAGTCTTTGCAAGGGGAAGAAGTAATTATATCAAATAGACTACTTACTGATTCAATTGTAAATAATTTTAAAAGAATGCAAAAAAGAAGAGTGGTTTTTCAATTTGGTGTAGAATATGATACTGACCTAAGCAAGCTAAAACTCATTCCAGAGATAATAAAAAATATTATTTCAAGCATTCCTGATTTGGAATTAGATCGGGCTAATTTTATAAAATTTGGAGATTATGCTTTAATCTTTGAGGTCTCTTATTTTATAAATTCAAATAGTTTTAGTGTTTTTACATCTAAGCAAGAGCAAATAAATCTCAAATTAATAGAAGAATTCAAAAAGCACAAAATCTCATTTGCCTTTCCAACAAATGTTGTTTATCTTTTTAAACAAAATTAATTTTTAGTTTATTTTTAGCTTATTTGTCCATCTTTAATTTTTTTTGTTCTTATCTCTTTTCCATTTATTAGCAATTTTTTATTTTCTGCATAGCACACATTATTTTTTACAAACATTTTTATTTTTAGAAATTCTTCAATTGTTATTTCTTTAAGCTTAGGGTTTTTTTCTATACCTTCAATCTTAATTTTTTGGCCCTCAGAGGAATCTTCTATTTCTAACACTTCTAAATTACTCTCATCTTTAGCTGCAAGCAGCATTCCCTTACTTTCTATTCCTCTTAATTTTTTTGGTTTTAAATTTTTTACAATTATACATTTTTTGTTAACAAGTTCTTCTGGCGTGTAATATTTAACCAATCCAGAAACAATTTCCCTTTGTTCATCTTGAAGTTGAATTTTTTCTATATATAAATTATCTGCATTTGGGTGCTTTTTTACTTCTAGAATTCTTCCAACTTCTAAATCAAGATTTTTAAGAATTTGATAATTTTGATTTTCTTGAGGTTCTTGGGGGGCTTGTTCTTTTTTGGCATTAAATCTTTCTTTGAGTTCTGTAATTTTTTTCTCATCAATAATTTCAAACAAGTGCTTTGGCTTAGAAATCTTGTGTCCAGGTTTTATCTTTAGGCTTGCAATATCTTTCCAAAAGATTTTTTGATCATAATTTAATTGTTTTAAAATTTCTTTAGTTGTATTTGGCAAAAATGGCTCGATTAATATTGCCAAGTCAAATATTGAATTTATTAAAAAAAACATAGTGGTTTGTGCATTTAGTTTATCAGTTTTTATTTTTTTCCAAGGCTCTTTAGTTTGAAAATATTTGTTTGCATTTGCGCAATACTCCATAACTGTTTCAAGCGCTTTTCTTAAATTTACTTTTTCTAATTCTTCATCCACTCTAGCAGCAATAATTTTTTGTTGTTCAAAAAATTCATTATCCTCTTTTTTTGGATTTGGTGAAGGTATTATTTGTTCAAAATTTCTTTCTATAAAAACAAGAGTTCTGTTTACAAGATTTGCAAGATTTGCTACAAGTTCATTATTTATTCTTTTTTGAAAATCTTCCCAAGTAAATGTAGTATCTGAGGTTTCAGGTCTATTTATTAAAAGATAATATCTCCACACATCTGCTTTCAGACCGCTTTCTATAGCATCATCTCCAAATACACCGATTTTTTTTGATTTTGAAAATTTTCCACCTTCATAATTCAAAAATTCTGTTGAAGAAATAAAATATGGTAAAACCCATCTTTTTTTTGTTCCAATCAAAGTAGCCGGAAAGATTATTGCATGAAAAGGCACATTGTCCTTTCCAATAAATTCATAATGTTCTACATCCTCTCCTGTCCACCATTCCATATATTGCTCAGTAAGATTTGCAGTGATTGAAATATATCCTATTGGTGCATCAAACCAAACATAAAAAACTTTGTTTTCCCAACCTTGTAGTGGTACCTTAACGCCCCATTGTAAATCCCTAGTTATTGCTCTTGGTTCAAGCCCATTTTCTAACCAGCTTTTTGCAATTGCAATTGTGTTTTTAGACCATAGCCCTTTTTGTTCCATTTGCTCTACAAATTTTTTTATTTCTGGTTCAATTTTTGGCAGATCTAAAAACAAATGTTTAGATTTTTTTAAAATTGGTTTTGTTTTACTTAAAGTACTAACTGGGTCTATTAGTTTTGAATAATCAAGCAATCTTCCACACACATCGCACTGATCTGCCTTAGCGTCCTTTGAGCCACAATAAGGGCATTGGCCAACAATAAACCTATCTGCTAAAAATATTCCAAGTTTTTGATCAAATGGCTGTTCAATTTCTTTTTCAAATATATACCCATTTTTATAAAGATCTAAAAAAATACTTTGCACTAGTTGAGTGTGTTTTTGTGTGCTAGTTCTTCCAAAAATATCAAATGAAATATTAAACCATTCATAGATTTGCTTGTGGATTTTATAATATCTATCGCAAAGTTCCTTTGGACTTATTCCTTCTTCTAAAGCCTTTATTTCAGTGGCAGTACCATATTCGTCCGTCCCGCAAATATAAATGCATTTATTTTCTTTTAGACGGTTGTATCTAGCAAAAACATCTGCAGATAGCACACAGCCAATAAGAGTTCCTAAATGAGGAATATTATTTGCATAAGGTAAAGCTGCAGTTATAAGTATTTTTCTCATGTATCTATTTTCTTTATAAAAAATTAAAAAGCTTGGTAATTTTTTTAATTTTTCTAATCTAGTTTAATTTTTTTATTTTAAGTTTAATTTTTTTATTTTAATTTTTTTATTTAAAGCAATCTCATTGAATCTAAATTCATAGGGGCTCTACTTTCTGCTTTTATCATATGACTGGAGGATCTAGCTAAATCTTCACATTTTTCTTCTTCACCATGCATTGTAAATATTCTTCTTGGATGTGGTCTAATATTTTTAATATATTTCATAAGTTGGGTTCTATCAGAATGTCCAGAATAGCCTTCTATGGTTGTTACCTCCATATTCACTTTTAAAACTTCGGTTTTTCCATCTTCGCCAGCTATTGGCACTTCCTTTAATCCATTTTGTATTTTTCTTCCAAGAGAAATTGCAGATTGATACCCAACAAAAACAAGAGCATTTTTTTCATCTTGGCACATATATCTAAAGTAGTCCACTACCGGACCACCTACCATCATTCCAGATGGTGCTAATATAACTGAAGGCTCATCTTCTTCTACTATGTCTTTTCTATCCTTTTTTGCTACAGTAAATATACTTGATTCAAATGGGGAATCATTGGTAAGTATTCTTCTTTGAATATTGTGCTTTAGATATTCTGGATAAGCAGTATGAATTGCAGATGCTTCTAATACCATTCCATCAATATAAACATTAAACTTTTCAGATGGATTTTTTGAACAAAATTCTTCTAGCACAAGCATTATTTCTTGACTTCTACCTACAGAAAAAACAGGAATTAAAACCTTACCCCTTCTTTTTATCACGCTTTGTATGAACTCTATAAGTTTTTTATCTGCTTCAAATCTTGAAGACATTATATCTTTTTTTGAGCCATATGTAGATTCTATAAATAATGTTTCTACTCTTGGGAATGAGGTCTCTGCAGGTTCAAGAAGTTTTGTAAAACCATATTTTATGTCCCCGCTAAATACAATATTGTGGATGCCTTCTCCTATATGTAAATGTGCTTGTGCAGAACCTAAAATATGCCCTGCGTTATAAAATGTTAGTTTAATATCATCAGTTATATCTACTACCTCTCCATAATCAACTGTTATTGTGTGAATAAGTTCTTTTTGTATATCTCTTACCCCATAAGGTGGCTTTCCATTGTTTGATTTTTGAAATATATTAATTAAATCATTTTGCAATAATATTGTTAAATCTCTTGTAGGTGGGGTACAATAAATTGGGCCATCATATCCATAAGCATATAAATAAGGTATGAATCCAGAGTGATCCAAATGTGCATGAGTTAAAACAACAGCATCAATTTTATCAAGTTCTAGTTGCATTGCTGAAAGGTGTGGATATGCCTTCTGAGCGTCAAATGTTTCAGGGTTTATACCACAGTCAATTAAAATCTTTGATTTAGAGGTTTCTAATAGTGTGCAGCTTCTTCCAACCTCTTTATAACCACCAAGAGCAGTAACTTTTACAAATTCTGTTTTTTGAGAATTAGTGCAGATTTTTTTTCCTAAGTTAAGCAGTATTTTTTTTCTAGCAGCAGCTTCTTTAATTAAGGAGGTCCTTATTCCCTTTAGAGTTGAAGAAGGCATTGTCGGTTTTCTTTCTACTCTTGGAGTCCATCTTGTAGTATTAATTATTTTTTTTAGATTTTCTCCGCCTTTTCCTATCACCAATCCAGGTTTTAGTGCTTCTATAATAACTTCTGAAAATTCTTCAGAGAATCTAATCTCTTCTATCTCTGCTTGTGGAGGAACTATTTTTTTTATTTCTTCTATTGCATTTTCTTTTGGAAGAAGTTTTGAAGGATCAGAGCGTATTATTACTCTTTTTTTGATAGCACTTGCCATTTTCTTTATTAAATGTTCATTTTCATAAAATTTAGAAATGTCATTTAGATAAATTACTATTTCTAAGCCTTCGGGTTCTATTTTTGTAATAGAGCAATCTTTTGGTACAAGTTCGTTTATTTTTTTTTCTATCTCTTTTAATTCCATTTAAAAAACCTAAATTGGTCGGGTTATATCAAAATAAAAAGTTTAGGCTAATTTTGCTATTTCTGATTTTTCAAGTCTTTTTATTCCATTTTTATTAATTATTACTACATCTACTGACTCTCCAGATGCTGCATCTCTTTTCATAGCAATATTTATTGCTTTAATAGCAACCGGTATCATTTCTTTAATAGTAGCAGATTCTTTGTAAGAGGCTTCTAAAACTCCAAAGGCTATAGGAGAGCCAGAGCCTGTAGATGTATAAATCTCTTCTGTTATTCCACCTATTGCATCTATAGAATATATTTTATATTTGTCATTATCCTTACCTGCTAAAATAAGTTGCACATAATAAGGAAAAAATTTATATTGAAACAATATATTAGAAAGCAAAGTAGCAGCATTACTTGCCCCCATTTCTTTAGCATATTTTAATTTGTATAAACTTGCTTCTGCTTTCATTAATCTAACTAGAGATTGGGCATCAGATACCGAGCCTGCAACAGTCATTGCTAAAGACTCACTAATTGGATAAATTTTGGTCACATCTTTTGAAGCAATAAAATACCCCATAGTTGCTCTTTTATCAGATGCTAGTACTATTCCATCTGAGCAGACTAATCCGACAGTAGTTGTTCCAGTATTGATCTGGGCTTTTTTATTTTCCATAAAATTCACCTAATGAAATTCTAATAAAAATAAAAGCAAAAACCCCTCCGCCTTAATTATTTTTTTATGTTTATAATATATAAATCTATTGTTTTTTAATTGCTTTTAAAATTTTTCAAAAATCTAAAGGGCCAAGACTGGGATTTGAACCCAGACTAAGGGAGTTTTGCAGCATTGATTACAATCAATCATAGGGCTTCCACAATCCCTTGTGCTGCCGTTACACCATCTTGGCCATAAATTGATTAAATACTAAAATAATAATCTAAAAATTTGGATATAAATATTTTTCTAGTTATGTTTTTAAATTTTTAGTTAATTATCTAAATATGCTGCAAAGATCCAAGACAGAATTTCTCTTAATATTTTTAACATTTTTATTAATTTTTATATCTTATAGCATGGCTGTTGACAATTCTCAATCTGTTTGCCAAGAAAATTTAGATAAATCTTTTTTAAAAGTGATTTATTCTCTTGAAGGCAGTAAAGTAAGTTTTAATATTAAATTGTTAAATGTTAGTTATGATGATAACAAACGAGAACAAATAAGTCCTATTAATGGAGGGCTTATAATTATTAAAAATGTTTCTTCTGATGAAGATATCTGTTATGTAGTTACAAATAATGAAGGAGATGCACTTACAGAATTTGATATTCGTCCAGGAATGTGCCAGGACTTTTTATTAGAATTTAAACCAGATGGTAATTATGATGGTGTTAAGTCTTGTGGTTCAGAAAATTCTCCAATTATTTACACCAATAGTTTTATAGGCTCAAGATTTAGTGCACATATTTGTGCTCCTCCAAAAACATCAGCTAATATCGCTGTTTGTTGGTTTGCAACTTTAATTGGTGGGCTGATATTTGCAGCAAGTTTTATAATGGGAAGAAATCCATTTTTATTTTTTGATTTTAGTTCATCTAGATCCTTAAGCCCAAGATTTTCTTCAGCCCAAGCAGGCTATAATCCTATGACAAAAAGCACAGATTCTCAAACTACATCTGAAAAAGTTCGTGGTGTGGCTATGGGAGCTTTAGATACTTCTACGCAGGCTATAAATACTCTAAATAATTTTGGGATATCCACAGGTTCTGTTAAGGAAAAGTTGAGCGATATAGAACAGTGGGCAGAAGATCCAACAAGGAAAGCCTCTAATCTTGTTTTCTCTAAACAAACAGAACAAGATCAAACAAAGGAACCCTCTAATCTTGTTTCCTCTAAACCAATAGGAAATGAGCCTCAACCAACAGGAAATGAGCCTCAAAAAATAGGAAATGAGAAAATTAATATAACGGTAGGTGATCTTGTAGCAGGTGGAGTAAAGACAATGGTAACTACAGTTGCATTTGCAGTAGCGCCTAGAAGAGCAAAAACACAAAAAAAACCAACTTTAGGTACAATATCAAAAACTTTTGGAGGAACTCTTTTCTCTCAAGTTTATTCTAATGCTTTAGGTATCCTTAAGCAGTTTTTAATTCAAAATATGGCACAGAATCCACCTAGTAATCAAGATCATCCCTTTGAATTAATAGATTTATTTATAAGTAGGGATGATAAGAAAAGTCAATCACCAGAAGAGACTATGAAGCGACTAATAAATTTAGCTTCTAAAAAACTTGATAAATTATGTTCAGCTCTTGAAAAAGCACATTATGTACCAGATAGCTATACATCTAGAGAAGTAAGTTCTGTTATATCTTTCTTTTTTTCTATGCCTTCCTCTAGTGATTCTGTAACTTCCTCTAGTGATTCTGTATCCGACTGGGTAAATAAGACGCAGACAATTAAAAATCAAAAATAAAAATTAAAGTGGTGTATAATTTATGCAAATTAAAAATATTTTAAATGATTTGAGTGTTTTATCACAAAAAAATGATAGATTAAATATCCTAAATTCAATCTCAAAATTAAAAGATATTATAAATAAAGAAAAGCAAGATCTTGCAATTAAATTTGTAAAGGAAATGGTAATTTTATCTCCAATAAAATTTTTAGAAAAATATGTTCAAGATACTTATCCAGAAATATTAGTTGGACTTTTTGCTTATTTAAATCAAATGCTTGATTCTTTGGATCAAATGCATCAAAAAGTTAGCTCAAATAATTTTAATATAAATGAACTTGTAAATGAAATTGATAATAAAAATAAAGAGTATGAAAGAAAGTTTTTAGTTTTAGATACTTATTTTAAACTTTTTGAATTATTTGCTTTAGTGCATTTTTATTATAAAGCAAATCAACAATTAATTGATCATTTTATTCTCAGTAAAAAAAAGTCTTTAATGTTTGACAAATTTGATACACTTTCCTTAAATGATCTTGAAAAAATAAGGCAAAAAATAGATCTTGAAATTGAGCATTATTCTAAAAAACTTAATATAAAATTATCTTAATGGTGAGTTAAAATTGATAAACTTAATTTATGGAAATATTTTTACTTCAAGTGTTCTACTTGCCTCATTGGTACTTGGAATTTCATATATGTTTGCAAAACTATTTAATTCAGATATGTTTGCAGCATGGACAAAAAAAGAAATAGCAGAACTTTTTTTCTCAATCATTTTAATTTTTGTTTTATTAGTGTATATAACCCCACCTGTTTCTAACAAATCTATTAACAACTTAATTGAAACAAAACAAAAGGAAGTAAATATAACTATTTTTAAATCTATTTTTTTTGGGGCTGCCAAAGCACTTACAAAAAATGTTTATTATTATTCAATAGTTTCTACTTATAACTCTAATTATAATCTTGGTTTAAACCTAGGTGAGTTGGTAGACATACCATTTACTGTAGGCTATAATAGAATATCTTCAATTTATCCTGGTTATGGTTCAAACTTTTTGCTCAATCAACTTTATTTTGGAGTGGATAGTGCTTTTAATATTTTATTTTTTCTTCTAGCAACAAAGGAAGTGTATGATTATTTGGTTTTTTGTATTTATATGTTTTTATTTCCATTAGCAATATTTCTTAGAATTTTCCCTTTCAGTAGAAAAGCAGGAGGATATTTGCTTGGTTTTTGCCTTGCTATTTTATTTGTTTTTCCATTTGCTTTTAATATTGGTTTTAGCCTTTCAAATGCAATATATTCTAAAGCAAAATCAGACCAAAACTTTTCTTCTATTATTATTGATTTGAAAATGACTGAAAATTACATTGAAAATGAAGTAGAAAATCGTTTAGTTTTTAAAAATGTTAAACCGCCTAAGGATACTCTATCCCTTAGTACTTTAATTCCAATTGATATTTTTTATATTGCTACACCTTCTGGAATTGCTCAAGGATTAGCTTTATTAATCAGCTTAATTTCAGGAGGATTTATCCCAGCAGGATCTGCTACCTTCCAGCCTAGCTTATTTCCAATCGGTAGTGGGCTTGCAGGCATATTAGAAATTATTTTAAAGCTTCTTGGAAAAACAATTCCTATACTTATAAGCAGTGATTTATCTAAGATTCCTTATTCTGTCGATGACATAATAAATAATTATTATACTCCAACAGTAGATATAATACTTCCTTTCATGGTATTTTATATTTTACTAACATTATTTTTACTTATCTTTTCTATAGCATTTACTATTATTTTGGGAAGAAGTTTTGCTCATTATCTTGGGCAAGAAGGCCAACTCTATTCGCTGTATAGGTTGATTTGATGGTAACACTAAAAACATTTTTAATTTTATTTTTTATTGTTGGATTAATTTTTGCAGATGATTTTATTGAACAAACTAAAAAAAGTTCTTTATTTGCTCCATTTACATGCTCTCTTATTTCTATTAATTATCTTTTAAATTCTTCTGATTCTTTAATAAAACTTGCTTTTGCTTTTGTAGCAGTTTTAATAGCAGTAGTTTATATGCTAGGCAATATTCTAAAAAACCCAAATCTTATTCTTTGGGCAAAAAACGAACTAGTTAATTTTTTTTGGTCTGCTGTTTTAATTCTTATTGTAGGTGTTGCACTCTCTATATCTTGTCTTTCTATTGTATATTTTGCTTCTGGGGCTTATCCTGAAAATTTTAAAACTATAAACTCTCCTACTGACATTATTTTGAATTATCTACAGATTTTAATGTCTAGCGGTAGGGATCACTACTTTGATCTTCTTTCTTCATCATTAGATAATATTTTTGATTCTACTGAAACTATTGTAGTAAGTGATGGTGGTTTTTTACCCTGGACTGGAAGCGGAGGAATTAGTTATAATGCAGGAAAAAGAGAATGGGCAGCATATAAAGAAATGCTTGGAATGTATCTTGCTTCTCTTTTAGGATCAATTTATGCACAATATTTATTATTTTCAAATCTATTTCCATTAATTTTAAGTTTTGTTCTTCCAACAGGTATTTTTTTAAGAATTATACCAATATTTAGAGATGTGGGGGATTTTCTAATAGCTTTAAGTATTGTTTTATATCTATTTCTTCCTACATTTTATTTAATAATGCTTGCATCTATACAAAAAACACAACTTAATTCTTGGTTAGTTGATCCTCAAAAAGCAAATGAATTTATTGATCTTTATGATGCTTTAGTAAGTGATAACTTGATTTTTATTTCATATCTATCCATTCATGCAATATTTATTCCAAATTTATTATTGGTATTGGTGGTGACTGCATCTATGGAATTATACAAAGCTATTAAAGGTTTTTTTAGCTAAATATTTATTAGTTGGGGTGAAAAACTTGAGATTTTATTTTCTTTTATTTGGGCTATTAATTTTAAGTTTATCTTTAGCACAAACTCAACAAAATGATCTTTCCAAATTTATTAATGATTATACTACTACTAACTCTAATTTGAACATCAAACTTATTTCTGACTATAATACTATTTTATTTGTATCTTTACTGGTTGCAGTGAATTTATTAATTTTAGGCTATCTTGGTGCAAATCTTTTTGAACTTCCAGAACTAAAAGTATTTTTTAAACAAGAACTGATGCAAGTTTTTGCAACTGCACTAATAGCAGTAAGCATAGTTGGTATATTCTACTTTTTAAATACTCTTTTAGACAGCTCTACTAATTATTTGAAATCACCGTGTGTGTATACCCCTCAAAATATACCAAAATCTTTAGCATATGCTAATTGCTATTTGGACAATTTGATAGATACAGTAAAGAAAATTCTTCAAGAAAATATAAGAACTTCTATTAATTTTGGAAGAGAAACTTTTAAGTCTGTAGGTTATCAAGTAGCAACTGGTGGATTTTATACGGGGGAGACAGCAAGGCCTAAAGCATATCAAAGACTAGATGTAGAAATAAAAACTACAGAAGCTCATTTTTTAAATTCTTTTTTAATAAGCCTTTTGTTTCAGAAAGTTTTTTTAAACTATTTTATCCCAGTTGTTGGTCCATTTTTTATATTGCTAGGCTTGGTTGCTAGAGTTTTCTTTTTTACAAGAAGGTTAGGTGGTCTTTTAATTGCATTTGGGTTTGGCCTTTTAGTTGTTTGGCCTCTAACCTATCTAATCTCTTGGTTGACATTTCAAGGTTCTTTAGCAGGATCGCAATTTTCTTCTGAGCAAAACCAATATTGCCCTCCAGAATGTATGATTGAGCCACCTGCAGCTTATAATTCATCTATGAATCAAAAGGGGGAGTATAATCCAAAATCATTTATTAGTAGAAAAGACCTCAGTATTCTTATTAGCACTCTTGGGGGTTCTGATAAAAAAGACATTTATAATAAGCTTAAATCTAATGGAATTCAGCCCTGCTTTTTAGAGCAATTTTTAAAGGAAAGTGATATACCCTCTCTTTCATCTCCTCCTCCATTTAGTATTTCTGATTCTAAAAATTGCTCTGTAGAATGTAGGAAAATTCCTTTAGATCTTAGAATTTGTAATGAAACTGCTTGCAGTAATATCCCTCCAGCCTGCAAGATAATTCCAGCAATGGGTTTGGAAAACTTTACACACTACAAAGAAAAAAACTCAGCATATTGTTCTAATGAGTCTCATTGCTCTAATTGTCCAAAAGAATGTAAAGGAGAACTTAAAGAAGTTAACTTTTCTAATCCATCTAATGATTATCCTACAGATCAAGAAGGCATTGCTATAGGTCTAAAAAGGGATCCATATAACTGTTTTGATCAATGTTCTACGTGCCCAAGTACTTGTAGATATTATACAAAAGATTCTAGTGGCAGTAATATCTTATTGTTTGCAAATACTGCAGAATGCAAAAATTGTGGCAATTGCTTAGGTTATGTTAATAGCGAAAACAAACCAATATGTATGAGTTATGTTCCAGATATAGCAGCCACAGATTGTTTTTATAGTTGCGGTCCTGCACGTTCTTTAAGGGAGGTAATAACCAGCGGTATTAGTGGAGTTTGTCCTTATGAATGCAGATTATATTTTGACCCTAACTCAGAAGATTATAAAGATCCAATTTTTAAAGATTTTTGTGAAAATATACCTGCATGCAATAGATGTCCTATTGGTTGTAAATTGAATGTTTCTGCTGTTATTGCTCAAATACAAGAACAAAATAAAAATAATCAAGTCTGTTCTGAGCCACCAAACGTTAAGTCATCTTTTCCTCAAACAGAGTTTAATTATAATTGTGCAAGATGTCCTTTAAGTTGCAGATTTAATGATAAAGAAGTTGCCCTTAAACCATTTCTTTCAAAAGTTTTTTATCCAATTTTTTGCAGCTATAATGAAAATTATAAGATACGTTGTAATTCTCAAGAAATTGTTGATGGTATTTATCTTTATACTGGCTGCTCTTGGGAGGGGGGTGCTCCTCCTCCTGATGCGCCTTCTAGCCCAAAATACTCCCCAGCTATAAATGCCTACTTGGTGACAAACAATAGAGAAATTTGTCCTGATTTTATAGCCCCTTATATCACTGATCCAACACTAAAGCAAGTTCTTTATTTACAGGTAGATACAACCAAAAAAGAAGTTCAGCTAAGACCAAATCCTTATTCTTCTCCAGAATGTGTTTTAGATAAAGATGCAGCAGTATTTTGTACTGCTCCTTATTGCTCTGCTAAAATTGATTATCCTAATTTTGCTTATTTGGTAAATATTTCTGATATTAATTCAATGATTTATCCAAATATTTCTAATTGTGAATTAAGTACTGCCTTAGTAAATATTCTTACAAATTCAAGCAAATATCAATTTGCAGTTTATTTAAATATTTCAAATAGCTTAGATGATAGTTTACTTGGAAATCTTAGTATAAGCAATTTAAATACTGCACAAGAAGCTTGTATTCCTATTATTAATGTTCCAGATACTTCCATAAGTCCTTCTTGTGGAAGTTATGTTCAATCTTCTAATCAAAATAGACCTATGCTAAATGGTGCAGCATGCCCTGAGGTTTGTAGATATTTACCTTTATTTAATAGTTCTAATAAAATAGCTCAAGAGTTTGTTTCAAAATATTGTGCTAATCTTACTTTAACTTTTTCATCTAGAAACAAACAGCACAATTGCGAGCCATTTTGTAATGGCTTGGTAAGGCCACAAGATGTTTCTTATTGCCAATCAGAAGGTTATAGTTGTCAGCAACTTAGTCCAGATAAATATTGGGTAAGAAATACATCTATTCCATTAAATGTTTCACATCCTCAGCCATATTGTAATAAAAGTGTTATACTAAATGATTCAAACACTTGGATAAGAGGTAATGAAGTATGGTGGAACTCTTCTAGCGGATGTCGAGATAGTCGTTATGGTTATATTAATTTTACATTAGAGAATAGTTATGCTCCATATAGATGTACTAGACAAAGTAAATATGAAGGGTTAGATAAATTAATAAATCAACGACTTAAAGATTTAGGTTATTCTAATCCTGATTATAGAGAATGTGGCGAAATAGTTTCAAATCCAGATTACATATTTTGTGGAAACTATACAATAAATTATTATCAGAATACCATAACAATAAATGCTTTGGATAATATTTGTATTGCAAGATATAATGCAAGAGCAGCACCTGCTCTTTCTTATGAATGCTATAACAATGATATGAGTACATTTGTAAATTCTAAAGAAATCCAACCAATTAAAAAAGATGATAATTGTCAGCAAGTGCCTTTAGTATATAGGACAGATCCTTCTTATTTTCCCTCTCCTTGGCCATTTGGAGGTATAGTGCCAACATCACAAGGCCTAAATAAATGCTCATATAAAACTAATGCACCTAATAATAACTTTAAAGCAATAAAAGGAATTGGATGGGCTTGCCCAATAAGATGTAGAATAGTAAATGAAGATGGCAAAGCAGGCCTTGGTTGTACTCCTGAGGATTTGAAATTGCAACAGCTTGCTGGATATCAAGATTTTATAAAGAATGTTAGTTATGCTTGCGATAATTATCATCTTTCAAATCAATGCAAGTTATCTATTAAAGAAGTAGCCTGTAGCGATTGTATAGAGTTTTGTGAAGAAGATTGTAGATTTTTACCTTATGTAAGAACAGATTGTTCAATGTGTATGCCTAGCACAAAATTTAGTTCAGCCACAGCTATGGATGAGCTTTCAGTTCAAGCAGGGCTTTTTGCCCCAACAGCTTGGATGACAATCGGATTGCTTTTAATTCCATCTTTAATACTTCCATCTTTTTCAATAGTAATTCTTTTGAGTTTTGTAAGAGGTCTATCTGCATTTTTAGGAGGAGATATAGATATCCCAGGGCTGTTCAGGTTGATATAAATGAGAAAAGAATTTGGTTTTATATTTTTTATTATTTTTATTTTGGCAATGGTTTTTGCTGGAGGTACTAATCAAAATCCTTCAAGTGCCCCTCAGCTAAAAGATTGTATTTTTAGATCTTTTTTTGTTTCAGTATCTATTGCATTATCTATAGTAATTTTGCTTTATTTTGCAGGTTCTATTTTAAATTTTCAGCAATTAATTTTAATTTCAAAAAGCCAAGCAAGTGAAATTTTAATAACCATTTTAATTTTAGCTGCTTTTGTTAGTTTACAGCAAGATATATCTACTTTTTTATCATATTTAACAGATAAACTGAACTTTTTTAGTCTTCCAAATGATCTCAAAGGCCAAACAATTCAAGAAAGGGCAGATAAAATTTTAAATGCTACTTTAAATAATCTAACTGCTGTTATAGATAACTCTCAGAATTACTTTAATATTGCAATGGCCGAATCTTCTAAGACATCTTTTGTAAACCTTTTATCTTCAGGTTATGGTTATTCTCTTTGCTCAACTTATTCTGTTATAAGAGGCCCGGCTTCATTATTTTTAAATTCTCTTGCAACTGGCTCTATTGCAGTAGTTGTAGCTAAGTTGATTTTATCATTTTCAACATCTTTTAGTATTTGTTATCTTATTCCACTTGGTTTGCTTTTAAGAATGTTAAATTTTACAAGAAAGGTAGGCTCTTTGCTTTTGGCACTTACTATCTCATTTTATTTAGTTTTTCCAACCTCAATTGTTTGGTTTAGTGAATTATTTTATAACTATTCTGCTGGCGGGAATGGCCAAGCTTTTGCAGTTGCCAACAATTCAATTAAATTTTTTTCTAGCAACACAATAAAATGTGATCCAGACCCATCTAATGGTGATGATATACGCAACGGTGCTGTTAATGCAATTTCTTCTCTTCAGTCAAACATATCTAATATAGTTAAATTTATAGTAATTCAAATTTTATTTATTTTATTTTTGTCTTTAGCCATTACTTTGGCATTTGCAAATTCCTTATCATCAGTTTTAGGTTTAGAAATAGATTTAAATGTATTAGCGAGGTTGAGTTAATTATGAAAACATCATTATTTTTGCTTTTTTTTATAGGATTTTTTATAGGAATTTTATTAGCCCAGACACCCAATCTAATACGTATTCATTTTATTACAGAACCACCTCCTGAACAACCTTCTGGAGAACTTAATTCCACTAAGCCTTATAATCTTACTTTGCAATTTATTTGTACCAGCGATCCTAACACATGTTTTAGTTATAGTATTTCTTTCCTAGAACTTAATACTTCAGACAATAGACAAATTTTCTTTCTTCCTACGCAAAAACAATTACTTTTTCAAGAGCAAAACGGAATATGGGTATATAACTATAATTTTTTGATAGATTTTTTTCCTTACAAATATTTGCAGTGTGATATTAGCAAGCCATTGAAATTAACTGTTAATATTTCAAATGGTTCAGATAATTACTTTTTTTCGTCTACTAAAGGTGTCATATTATACGAACCAGATAAAATAGAGATAGGAAGAAGGCTTACTCCTAGCTCTTCAGAGGTTAAAATTAATTTTAGTTTAAACATAAGTGATAAGGATACTCCATCTAATAATTTATCCCTTAAGATGGACATGTATGATGATATAGGCATATTACTTTGTAATTGCTCTGTAGGTAGTTCAAAAAACTTTATTTGCACTAAACCAGGTGGAGGGATTTGCCCGATTTCTTTTTCTAGGGAGGTAGATGTTCAATCTAGTCCAGTTAATCAAATTCCTGGGTATTTAAATGTTAGTCTAAATTTATCTTTTAGTTGTGCCAATCTACCTATAAATTCAATTCATTTTTCAGCTGTAAGTTCATGTTGGCAATCTTCCCCTGTTGAGTTTTCTAACTTAAAAGCATCCTGTAATTTATTTCCTGTAACTTTAACTGAAGAACATATTTATGATCAAAAAAATAATTTACTTGATGTTAATTATAGTGCATTTGCATCCCAGGGAATGAGTAATTCTTCTATTACTATTAAAGCATATAAAGATGGAAACTTAGTAGATAGTTATCAGTGGATTTTCAATTACACAAGAGGTAGTTTAAATAGATATGATTATCCTCAGAAAGAGGCTTTAAGGGATAGTATTATTAATCCTTCAACTATTCAACAATCTAATATTAAATATAATCATTCATTTACAATTAATCTAACTAAGCTTTGTGAAATTCTTTCTAATCCTCAAAGTGTTAAGTTATCCTGGGAAGGATATATAAATACTACTCAGCCTAAAACACATAATTTTAATGGGGAAATTGAAACTTTTTATTGCCCACAAGAAAGCATAAAAGGAAATCTTTATATCTATGCCAAACAGCAAAAAAAATCTACTACTCAACCTGAAGGAAAAGAAATTACTCTCAGTCCATTTCAAAATAATAATGATCAAAATAATGATGACTATAATGATGACAATGAAGGGGATCAAGGAGGCGGTGGAGGTGGTCGCGGGGGTGGTGGCTGGCAGAATGCAATTCCTGCTGGTCAACTTAATGCCAAAGATGATAAATATTTAGTTGTTGGCAATATATTTCCTAATGGTAAGATAACTTATCCTTTACACTTAATTATAGAAGCAGAGGCATTTCATTTTAAAAAAACAAAAGTAGGTGAAGATAAATTTGAAGAAGGAGAAATTGATAGTTCTAAAAGTTTTAAATTTTATCTTAATCCAATTTATTTTATTTTTGAAAATCTAACTCTAACTGTTAAATCCTCAGATAATCCTCCAATCGAGGCTCAAGCAGTGGTAAAGTTAAATAATCTTCCAAAACCTTCTGTTGAAATTCTAAAAATTAATAATGAGGAAAATAAAACAGCAGCGGAGGCTCTTAATAAGGATCATGAGCTTTCCATTAACAAAGAAAACCCAAAGATATCTTTAGTTTTTTCTCACCCTATTGTTTCTTATGTAAATATGGAATTTCAAATTCGTGGAGATTATGATGGGTTTAATAAGAAATCAAATTCAGTAGAGTTTAAATGTAAGAAAACATGTTCTTTAAATGTACTTGTATATACTCCTCAAAAACTCAGACACTCCTCAGAGTATTATAAATTTTATACTGCAAAGAGTTTTAGATTAACCCCTGTAAAAACCTTTTGTGATGAAAATGATACTTTAATTCAAACTTATTATAAGGCTTATGTACCATCCCTTATGATTTTAATTTTAACAATAGCATTGGCATATGCAGCAGGATCAGTATTTTTAAATCCTGTTCTTTTAGATTGGGCAAAAAGAGAAATAGCAGAGCTTTTACTTTTGGCAGTTTTATTCTTAGTTTTGCCACAATTTCTTTTGATTACTTGCTCTAAAACTCTAACTGTTTCTTATCTTACTTCATTATTTGTAAATAGTCCAGCAGTTCCATCAAGCTTTTTTTCCCAACAGCCTTTATTAGATTTAGTTCAATCTACAATGTCAAAGATAATTAGTTTTACACATTCTAATATAGCTTTATTAAGAAGAGACATTGCTTATTTTTATATTCGAGGTTCTTACTATAAATACGAGCCTAATGTTTTTCTTGACGTGTTGAGCTCTTTAGGTGGAGTTGCAACTAAGGGTGAGTCTTCTTCACCATATTCCTCAGATTATCTTTTTGCAGGATTATTTAGCTTTTTGTTAAATCTAAATAACTTTTACTTATTTAATATTCTTAGTCATTATTTCTTATTATTTTTTCTCAGTTCATCTGAAGGTTTGATTGTATTTTTACTTCCTTTTGGAATGTTTTTAAGATGTTTGCCTTTTTTCAAAAAACTTGGCGGGGTATTAATTGCAATTGGTCTTGGATTTTATATTTTCTATCCCTTAGCCTTTGGGCTTTATTCCATTCTTTTAGATATAGATAATGCTTCCTCCTGGGTTGGTGTTTCATTTGAGGCTATGATTAAGGATGTTGATTCTATAGCTGCTTTTTCAAGTAAAAAAACAGAATTTATGAGCAAGGAACTGGATGAATTTAGTAAAGATGATTTTCAGCAAGAGGAAGAATTATCATATTTAAATCCTTATTTTCCAAATAGCAAAGAACGAGATAGCATTGCTGGCCCAGTTTTAATAAACTATTTCAAACTAAGTGCATTTAGCTTTTTATTAGCATTCTTTTTTCCAACATTAATTCTTTTATTTGTTTTAGCATTTATTAGAGATATAGCTTCAATCCTAGGTGAGGATATTGATGTATCAAGAATTGCATATTTGGCATAAGAGTTTTTTAATTTTTATATTTGTATTTATTGGTTTAGTTAGTTTTTTATATGCCCAAGAGCAAGACTGGGGAACAATTGCAAGCAAGGCAAGCAAGCCTTCTGATCAGAATTGGTTTTCTTTTCTTAACAAACCTTGGATTGATAAAAATCAGCCTTATTCTTCTTGGATTGGCATTGTTAGCATTGCCCTTGCAATAAATCTTTTGGCAAATACTCTAATCTTTGTTTTAGGTAAAGTACTTGAATCTGAGAATATTAAAAGATTTGCAATAAGTGAGTTTTTTCAAACCAGCGCAACAGCATTTGCAATTGTTTTTTTGATTTCTCTTATATCACTTAGTTTTGTTTATATTCAATCTTTCTTTTTTCCTTCTGACATTCAATTTAAGTGTTTTGATCCTATCTCAAAAACAAGTTCTGTAGTTAAATTTTGGGATACTGATTCGGGGGCATTTAAAGCTTTAAAATGTAAAATACAAGAGCAGTTGTATGTTATTTTCAATCTTTATAAAAGTGCATATTCGCAAAATATGGAAAAAGAAGTGGAAGCTTCAGAATGCACAACTACATTTAACTGGCAAAACTGTAAAATATGGAACCCACAAACATATAAAGAAGTTGAAACATATCATCTTATTGCAAACAGGGCAGCATCTTTATCAATCTCTTTAGTTGCTCAGTACTTTTTTGTTGATTATTTAGAAAAGAACCTATTATCTTTCTTTTTACCAGCAGGTTTATTATTAAGGTTGTTTCCTCCACTAAGAGGAATTGGTGGAATATTTATAGCAGTAGCACTTGGATTTTATTTTGTTTTGCCTTTAGTTTATCTTTTATTGCAGCCATCATTTGTGCAAGCTAATTCTATTGAATTCAAAAATCAACCTAAAACTAGCAAATATCTTTGTTTTGATAAACTTAGTTCATTTAATTCTCTTTATACTGAATTAAAAATAGCTACTCAAGATTCTAAATTAGATATTCCTTCATTAGATAAAAATCAATTTTATGAATTTACTTTGGCGGCTTTCTTTTATCCATTTATAGCCTTGTCAGTAACAATTATATTTATAAATTTTTTAGCAGGTTTTCTATCATCAGATGCAGGTTATCTTGTACATTTTATTGCAAAGAATTTATAAAAGAGGTGAAATTTTTTGAAAAAATTAATTTTTGTTGTTGCAATTTTTTTGTTAGGTGTTTTAATATTTTTAAGTGGATGTACCTATACAAACAATCAACCTGCAAAATTTGTACATTGTTGTAATCAATCAGATAAATTTTATAATTGTGTTTTGGGCAAACAGGAAAACCAACCAGGAGTCTATAAATTAAGTGGAAATTGTGGGGATTATAACTCTATAAAGTGTTCATATTATAATAGTTCTTCTTCTGAAGTTTTAGATGATAAGTATGAGGTGATTAAAGATTTGGCTGGAAATCCAATATCCCCAAATCAATGTTCAGGTATTTGTAATTTTGCTAATGCAAACTGTACCAATGAGGACAAAAAAAACACTTGCTATGACTTAGATAACAAAGCAATAACCTATCCTATTTGTGTAGATGACAAGCCAAATCCATGTATCCAAAACTCCTGTAAAATATTAATTTGTGGAGAAAAGAAGGCAACAGTTAAAAAATCCGCTTCTATTTATATTCAAGATGAAAGCAAAAACTACCAAAAATCAACAAGATCAGTTTTTGAATCTCCAAAAGGTTTAGTTAGAAAAATTTGTGAGTTTAGATTTATGAATGCTTCTACCGCAAGACTTGCATCTGATGCTCAATGGGTAGTAAGTCCTATAAAATTTGGCTTTTTAGGTTCTTTTTCAGATTATGAAATAGCAAAGTTTTATTTTCCACCCTCTGACTTTTTTTGTGCTGTTTATTCAAATGCTGTAGTGGATAGATTTACAAATTATCTTAATTATTCCTCTTCCACTTCAAAATTATCTAAATTAGATGTGTTCAATCAACAAGGTTACAAAGCACCATTACATTTTTGCAATAAAATTAAAGATAAAGATGGCAACGAGTTTTATCAATGTGCAGCTGATCCATCTATAAATTTTTCCTCATCAGGCTCATCTTCCTCACCAATCAATGCACTTTTTCTTTGCAACTTTTATTGTTCAAAAATTTATTCTTGCTCTAATAATTTGGTTTTAGCAAAACAAGAGATTGAAGTAAATCGTTCTAAGCAAAAAGTAGTTCATTATAATGTAAATCTTAGTTCGTATCTTTCTTCGCTTGAAAAGGAATATCCTGCTGAAGCAGTTGATTACTATAGAAAAGAAAATGAACAAGGGGTTGGTCCTGCAGGTGCAAAGGTTTTTGAATGCACTTCTGATCAGGATTGTCTTTCTGGTGTGTGCAACAAGGCTCTTTATTTTAGATCAAGTTGTTTTAGTAAATCAGATGGTTCATCAATAGCTTGCAATTGTACTGAAGCAAAATCCTGTATTGATGCATTTAAGTGCGATTTATATCCAATCGGGTCTATAGAGCATGAGCAATGTTTATCAAACAAATTCTTTTGTGAATTATTTAATGGCGAGGAATCTTCGGCTGTTGTGCTTTGCAATTTTGTTCCAAACACCACTGATTTATATGCATATGATATAAATAACAAATTATATACTCTAGGTGATCCAAAAAAGAGCTCATACTCTGTACTTGGTCCTAATAGCGCCAATGGTGACTGGGGCGTATATGATTTTCATGAGTTTAATAAATACTTAGATAAGAAGAATCCTCCTCCAATAGAATTTGCAAATGTGATGGTAAAAAAATCTGTTTATGGCTGTTATAATCAATCTTCTGATAAGATTGTAGATCCTATTTGTAACAACAAAGATACATTAGTTGATGATCCAAAGAACAAAGGATCTAAAAAATGTAAAGATAGTAATAATAATCTCTACAATCCACATTGTCCTAGCGGTACAGGAATTTCAGGAGATCCGCAGCTTTATCAGTTTTATATTGATAATGATGAGCTTTGGAACTCTATCTACTTATTAAATAATATAAATGATAAAAATAACGAAATGCGTTGGTATTGGAGAAATGTATTTTTCTTAGTTCCAAACAAAGTAATAGTAAGTGCAAAATCAAATAAAATCTTTTTTGTTACCTCAAGAAATACTACATTTGATGATCTTAAATCAAGATTTCCATTTATTGATAAATGCAAGCTTAGTCGTTCTACTCTTAAAGATATAATCGATGGAAATGGAGACCCAAATGCAGACCTAATAGAAGTTTCAATTAGAGATATACCAAAAATTAATCATAGTCAAATAGAAAAGTACCTCTCTCCTATTGTTTATGGAAGTGTAATTAATGAAGTTTATTCCGACTACTATGCTTTACTTGACAAAACATGGATTTTAAACGGTTTTGGAGAGTGCAACTTCACTGAAATAACCCAAGATGATGCAACACTAAAAAGATTATTAACAAAGTCTTATGGAATTTGTGAAAGCTGCGGTTCATTTATTTCAGTTGCCTATCAAAAAGTTTCAGATGCAGATAGATATACACCAGCTGAATATACTCAACGATCCTCTCTTGGGGCTACTGACCCTATAATGATTTATACTGACCCAGATTTTACTTATTTAACTAATAAAATTCATTCTTATTTAGAAAATAATGTAATGCCAATTTTGGATCTTACAAATTATTCAAAGAACTTGAATTTTCCTACAAGCTATCAAGAGCAAATTTCTTTTGAGATTGAGAATATGGCTGATGTAGAATCTCTAGAAAATCTTGAGAAGACTTATAGTTGTTTAGATAAGCTTAATTGCGAGCAAAAGGAAGATTCTAATGGAGATGGTACTCTTGACAAATATATATGTTCTTGTAAAGTAAATCTTGGAAAAGATGGTCTTTTGGCTTATCTTCAAAAGGACCACCAGGCAGTATTTTTGATAGTAGATTATATGGACAGTCCTTTAGAGCAAATTTCTACTAGAGTTAACAATGTTAAGGCCCTTTGTCCTTATTGTTTGGTTGGCTTAGAATATAAGCCAGTTATTTCAATTTCTTCTTTAACTGACCTAGAGAATTTGTATGGTCAAACACTAAACAAATCTATATACGACCTTTGGGAAATCAAACTTCCAGATAAAGACCTTAGAGGTTTACCGCCAGAGAATCTTTCTCCAAAAGCAGGAGTACAACCTCCTACCACACTACAAAAGATTGATTTTATTGTGCTAAATCTAAATCTTTCAAATATTAATAATCCTAATGAATATGATAAAACTATTAAAAATTCAGCAGAATTTTCAAGATTGCTATTAAATCATATTGGCAAGCCTTCTATTTGGAAATTAAGATTTAATCCTTCAGCTCCAAGCACAGCAAATTCTTATAGAGATCCAGTATTTTTTGATAAACTTTTCCAATACCAAAGAAATCTTAGCTTAAGTGGTTTGGTTGCTATTTTAATGCCATCACTTTTTGATAAAGAAAACATTTCATTTAAGTTTGAAACCCCATATGATCCATTCTTTTGCTCAGTTCAAAATGGAAGCCTTAGTTTTCTAAATCTTGATATTCAAAATGATGTAACTAAATTAAATTCTCAACAACAACCCTGCAATTCAAATTCCTGTTTTCCTTGTTCAGGTAATCTTTGTCAGAAAACTTGCTTAGATGGAACTCAATGTCCTGAAGTTCAATCTGGAGATCAAACTTGTAATAGTTATTGTATTTCAGATCCTTATTGCTCTAAGAATAAATGTCAAGAGAAGTTTGATACCTATAACTTAACTTGTTTATATGTTGAAAAGAATTCTAAATATGTTGAAAGCTCTAAGAAAGTTGAATTTTCTAATTTTAATGATGTTTTGTCATCACCTTATGCAGAGCAGATTCTTGCATCTATTCAGCCACCTTGTTGTTTGAACGAAACCAAAGCAGATGGTACTGAGAATTATTATATCTATGTCTCTTCACCACAAATAAGTTATAATATTGAAACTGCTTCATATCCATTTTTTGGAGGAAATGATACTGAGTGCTCGAAGAATTTAGAAAGACTTGAAGAAAACAAAGATCAAAATACTTGTGGGCCAGTTAATCTAAACCCATATTCATTTTCAAATAGAATTTATTATTGTTTTTGGGTACCAAAGTAATGTAAATAAAAATTAGAGGGGTTTTATTTAAAAATCTAAACCTTGTAATTAATTTATATCAACTTTTTATTTTTTAGAGGGTGATAGTGTGGCAAAGAAAAACTTAGATGAAATTCTATCCATGATAAATTTTTTATTAGAAGATACTACCTTACCTAGAAATATAAAAAGAGTTATTCAAGAAGCAAAAAATACTCTCCTTTCAGAGCAAGATTTTCAGACAAAAGTATCTTCTGCAATTCAAATGCTTGTAGAAGTATCTGAAGATGTAAATATGCCCTCTCATATTCGCACTTATGTTTGGGATATTCTAATGCGTCTGGAATCTATTTAAATTTTTTAAATTTTTAGTGGGGCTGCTGAGATTTGAACTCAGATCACAGCGTCCCGAACGCTGCAGCATAACCAGATTAGCCCACAGCCCCATCACAAAGGCTGCTATATTTATTTTTAATCTATTATAATAAAATCCTTTTTATTAAAAAGAAAAAAAGAAGGCCTATTCTAAGCTAAAAAATCTAAAAAAAGACTATTTAGTCGTATTTTAGATCCTTTATATTTGTTTTTGAGACTTTTGTTAAAATCTTATTTATTTTTTGTTCAAGATTTAGTTTTTGCATTTTTTTCACCTTAATCATTCATATTATTATAAAGTTGTTCTTCCCAAATTTCTCCTTTTGAGCCAAAAATTATTTCTCCAATAACCTTTAGCGGAGTGAATCTAGATCTTTTTAATTTCATTTCTATCCATCTCATTTGATTCACCCCCCTTTTGGTTTATTACATTATTCTTAGTGTGTTTATTGAATTTAAATATATCTAACAAAAATTTTTGAAAATTTTTAATTTTAAGCATAAAAATTAAAAAAATTAAAAAAAGTTAGCTTATTTTTTAATTTTTGTATGTAAGGGAAGAGTTTTATTAGTTTTTTAAAATTTTTTAGAATTTTTTTTATTTTTTTGTATTAAAACTAATAAAAAAACTAAATTAAGAAAATTTTTAAACACTAAATTTATATTTTTATTATTACAAAAAACAAATTAGAGATAATATGGAAAAATACATTTTGGATGCTCTGGATAAAAAAATTCTTTATTTTTTAGCATTAAATTCAAGAACTAAAATAAGTAAAATAGCAAAAAAAACACATTGCTCTGTTGCAAAGGTTTCTTATAGAATAAATAATCTAATCAAAAACAAGGTTATTGTTTTTTTTCCAACTCTTATAAATTATCGTGCATTAGGTTTTAATGCAATTTCTATTGATTATCGTCTAAAAGATTTAGATCAAAAAACTTTAGATAATCTAATAGAACAAATTTCAAAAATAAAAAATGTTGCAGATATAATCCAAGTTAATGGAATTTATAATCTGCATGTTGTTTTATTAGAGAAAAATTTATCTGCAGCATCTGTTAGTATTTGGGAATTAAGACAACTTTTATCACAACACATAATAAGTGAATCAATCTCTTTTTATTTATCCTCAATTTTTTTTGAAAGAAAAGTATTTTATAATGATATTAAACTTCATTCCCATCCTGGTTTGGTGGCAGTAGAAGAGCCAAAAAAAATTTTTGATTTAACTAAAGAGCAAAGAAGTGTTTTAAGTATTCTGGCAAATAACTCTACAATATCTACTTTTGAATTAGCAAAGAGACTTGGTTGCTCAGCCCAAAAAGTTTTTAATATAATAAAAACTTTAGAAGAAAACAAGATTATTCGCGGATATACAATAAAAATAAATCCTGCTTTAGAAAATTATTTGTATTTCAGAGTGCTTTTAAAATTAAAAAACATAACACATGATAAAAGACATACAATTTTAAATTTCTTAAATGAACATCCAAGGGTTTATCGTTCAATTGTAATGTTAGGGGATTATGATTTATGTTATGATGTAAGGTGTGCAGACTTAGAGCAATTAAGTTTAATACTTCAAGATGTTTATTCTAATTTTCCTGATGAAATTATAAAACAGGATTGGATACAAATATATAAAATATTTAAGTACACATTTTATATTGATGAAGAAACTTAAAATCCAACTAGCAAATATTTTACATAAGATTAGTGGTCTAGATAAAAAAGAATGTTTTAAATCTATTATTCGACCTAAAATTAAAGCAGCACATTTATCTAGCACAATAGCTTTTATTGCTGCTAAAAAACTCAATAAATCCCCTCAGACTTTGGCCTTGGAATTTAGCAAATTTGAAAACTGGCCAAAATATTTTAGCAAAATAGAAGCACAGGGTCCTTATCTTAATTTTTATTTTAATTCAAAATTTTTTGTTGAATTTTTGGATTCAGAAATAAAATTTTCAAAAAAATCTAAAAAATTAGTTATAGAATATCCTTCTGTAAATCCAAACAAACCTTGGCATGTTGGACATTTGAGAAATGCACTCCTAGGAGATAGCATTGCAAATCTTTTTTCTGTTTATGGCTATGCTGTCTTAAGATTGGACTATATTGATGATCTTGGCCTTCAAGTGGCTCAATCTTTTTGGGGACTTAAGAACATCAAAAATTTTTCAATAGAACAAGATTTTAAATACAAAGATAAGTTTGATCATTTAATTGGACGGGAGTATGTAGAGGTATCTAAATTATTTGAAAATGAAAATGTTGCAAAAGAGGTCAGAGTAATTCTCAAAGAACTTGAGGAAGGAAAAAGTCCAATTGCACTGGAGGCAAAAGAATTTGTTTTAAAGGTTCTTAATGCGCAATATCAAACAGCTTTTAGATTTAATATTGAACATGATTTAATTATTTTTGAATCAGATATAATCAGATCTCTTTTTGATAGAGGTTTGAAAAAAATAAAAGATTCTGGAGTACTTGTTTTTGAGAAGGAAGGAAAAAATGCAAACTGTTGGATAATTAACTTGGAAGGTGAGGAATTTAAAAATCTAGAGCACTCTAGCAAGGTGGTTATAAGAAGCGATGGTACTTCTACATATATTGCAAAGGATATTATTTTTCAGTTATGGAAATTTGGTATTTTAGAAGATAAATTTTTATATGACATTTATTATGAAAAAGAAGGCAAGAAAACTTATATGTCCTCTAATTTAGGAAAAGAAAAATACAAATTTATTCCTGCAGACATTGTTGTAAATATAATTGGGGCAGAACAAGCATATTTACAAAATATAATAAGATATGTTATCAAGAAAATGGGATATGAAAAACAAGCAAAAAACTATATTCATTTAGGCTATGAACATGTAATGCTAGCAGATACAAAATTTTCTGGAAGATCAGGAACTTGGATTGGAAAAGAAGGGCAAATTGGTTATAGTGCGGATGAATTAGCAGATGAGGCAATAAGGCAAGCATATCAAAAGGTATCTAAGGATTATTCTGAAGATGAAAGAATTAAGATAGCCCAAGCAATTGCAATAAATGCAATAAAGTTTTGGTTTTTGAAAACATCGGCAAATCAAAAAATAATTTTTGATTTTCAAAGAGCACTTTCTTTTGAAGGAGATTCTGCCCCCTATGTTCAATATTCTTATATTCGAGCAAAAAATATTTTGCAAAAAGCTGGCGAGAGTGAACTTGATTTGAATTTAGAAGAATTTTCATTAAATGAGCATGAACTAAATTTAGTTTTGGAAATGGTATACTTTAGTGAAGTGATTGAAGGTTGTGTAAATAATTTTAATATCCATTCGCTTTGCCAATATTCCCTTGACTTGGCAGAAAAATTTAACAAATTTTATGAAAATTGTCCAGTATTAACAGCTTCTATCAAAGAAAAAAAGATAAGATTAAAAATAATAAAAAAATATGTTCAATTAATGAAAATAATTTTTGATATTTTAGGTTTTTTTGATATAAAAAGAATGTAAGGTGTGTAATTATGAAATTTGTAAATTTGGAAAAAGTAGATGCTTCTAGTCTTGTATCCCAAGCCCTAACTAAGATTCAAAAAAGCGGCTTGCCTGTTTTGGTTTATGATAAAAACAAATTAGTTGGAATCATAGAAGAAAAGGACATTATTTTTAGAGCTGTTTCAAAAAACACAAAATGTAAAAGTATAGCAAAAATGCCCCCAATTATTCAGATAGACACCCCTTTAATTCAAATATGTAAAAAGTTTTATTCTGGAAAAAATAAAATTGTCCTAGTTAGCGACAAAGATAAAATTGTTGGTGCAATCGACAGATGGCTTTTATTAAAACTTTTAATTGAAAACAATCTTTTAGAAGAAAAAGAGCTGAGTACTATAATGTCAAGCCCAATTATAGCAATTGATGAAAATGCAAAGGTTTCATTTGCTTTTGCAACACTAAAAAAATATGGTGTGAGAAGACTTGCTGTGCTAAAGGATTCAAAACTTAGTGGAATAATCTCAATTTTTGATATAACTAAACTTAAAATGCAAGGGGAAAGAAAACCGATTTTGAACACAGCTAAAAAATCAGTTTTAGATTTAGAAATAAAGTCTTTTGTTAAAAGGGAAGTTCACACAATAACTAAAGAAAACTCCGTGCCTTTGGCAGCTAAAAAAATGATAGAATTAAGAACAACTAATCTTATTGTAATTGATAGTCAATCCCATCCGGTTGGAATAATAACCATAAAAGATATTCTAAAAGATGTTTTAAAGCGTACGGCTAAAATTCCCATAATCCTATCCAATCTTCCAGATCCGATCTTTTATTCTGAAATAAATTCTATATTAGAAAAATTTTTAACTAAAGCAAAAAAAATTTTAAAAATAAATTCAATTGAACTTAGATTTAAAAAAGAAGGCTCAACTTATTTAGTGCATGCTCGATTGCACGGAGAAAAAAATATTGTTGTCCAAAGCTCATCTAATAATTTACTAGACGCAGTAAGGCAAGTCAGCCTTGAATTAGAAAAGATTGTGCTAAAAGAGAAGGAAAAAAAGCTTCAAAAAAGAAAGAAAATAGAATTTGAAAATGAATAAAAATATATATGGTGTAATTTTAATATGCCTAAGAGATCTAAACAGCTAAATTTTAATTCTCTAAGAGCACAACTTTCATTAGAATTTATGGTCATAATTGGTTTTTTTCTTGTAGTCTTTTTACCATTATTAGCTTTTGTTTATACTAATGTTTGGTCAAAAAATTCTACTTATGATTCAGCTAAACTGGCCGAGAGTGTTTTTAAACTCAAATCAGCAATAAACATAGTTGGAAGTATGGGACCAGGTTCAGCTTTAGAACTATCTTTATATCTTCCAAATGTGCAAAGCATTTCAACAAACAATCAAAATTTAGCAATAAATTATCTTACTTCAGATGGTCTTACTCATTCCTATGTAATTTATTCTGATTCTAATTTAGTAGGTCTTAATGAAGGTCCTAAACTTGCTGGAGTTTATACTTTTGTTGTGAATTGTACTGATCAAAATTATGTGCACATTTATTTAAGATAAATTAAGATAATTTAAAAAAATCCATAAACCTCTTTAGAGTGTTTTTTCAAAAACAACGGGATAGAATTTTGTGTAGTTTTTATTCTCTGGAGAGGTTTTCCATAACCTGGTTTTATTAATATTTTATCTTCCCAATAAGCGAGCGTGCCTCTGATTATTGTGCCAATGATCTTTCCTTTTAGAGTTCTGCCTAAATATGGGCTCCACTTTGTTTTGGAGGCAAGATCTGATTCTTTAATAGTCCAACTTGCATTTGGATCAAAAACAACAAAGTCTGCATCATAACCTGCTGCTATCTTACCTTTTGAATAAATATTAAAAACCTGTGCTGGTTTTATAGTCAATAAATTTACAGCCAAGTTTAATGATATTCTTTTTTGTAATACTGCATCTAACATAAGTGGTAATAATGTTTGCACACCTATAAATCCACAAGCACCTTTCTCTTTTTCTTCAAGTGTATGTGGAGCATGATCACTTACAATACAATCAACTTTTGAGAGCATTTTCCATAGTTTGTTAACTTCATTTGGTGGACGAAGTGGAGGATTAACATTTGCTTTTAGTCCAAGTTTTTCAATATCTTTTGTACTTAAAAATAAATGATGTGTTGCAACCTCGCAGCTAATTAGTTTTTTATATAATACCTCCTCAAAGCCCTTAGGCAAATTTTTATTATTTAATTTTGCATATTTTATCTCTTTTGAAGTGCTTAGATGACAAAAGTGCACTCTTCTTTTATATTTAGTTGCTAATTTGTTTACTTTTTTTACTGCTTCTATTGCTGCTTGTATTGAGCGGATTTTGTGATGTTCTTTATAAATTTTTTTATTTTTTTCAATAATATCTTTGTCTTCACAATGCACTAAAATTGGATAAGCAGGATAGGCAGCAAGGAACAATTTTTCTAATCCATTTTCTGAAAGAGTAAGAGGGGAGTGGGTTTCTGCTAAAAATGCTTTTATGGAAGGGGGCTTAAGTTTTTTTATAAGCTCAGAATTTGTTTCTGTTGCCCCAAAATGAAATCCAAAATCACAAAAAGATTTTTTAGAGGCAAGTTTTTCTTTTTCAGCAAGTGCACCTACTGTAGTTGTTGGAGGTGAATTATAACAAGGCATATCTATAAAGGCGCTCACACCCCCTTTTAAAGCAGCCATAGAACCGCTAAAAAAATCCTCTTTGTTGCTAGCCTCTGGCTCTCTCATATGCACATGGCCATCAATTGCAGCAGGTAAAACAATCAAATCGTTTAAATCTAAAAGCTCATCCTTTGGGGCAGAGCTATAAGAAGATATTTTAGTTATCTTTTCCGATAATATCTCTATTGTTGCTGGCCTTAATTTGTTATCTATGAAAACTCTTTTAGATCTTATATACATTTATTTCACCTAAATTTGTTTTTTTGCACCTGTTTTATCTTTATAATAAAAACCAAAATCCTTAAGTTTTAGAGCATCCGAGCCAAAAATAACTGGGCCATCTTTGCATGAAAGCCAACCATTCACTGAGCAATGTCCACATAATCCAAATCCGCATTTGTAATATCTTTCTATAGAAATTTGAGTTGGTATTGATTTTTTTTCTCCTAGCAAAGCAATTTGATACATCATTTTTTCTGGCCCACAGCAATAAATGCAATCATAATTATTTTTTTCAAGCAAAGGTTCAACTGCAGCTAGCACATTTCCTTTTATTCCAAATGAGCCATCGTCTGTAGTATAATATGTTTTTATATTTTTATGCTTAACTTCTTGCATAAGAAGATTTTTTGTTTTTGCCCCGATCACACAATCTATTTTTGCATTCCTATTTTTCTTTAATCCTTCTTTTATTAAAAATCTTAAAGGAGCAAAACCATAGCCTCCTCCAACCACTAGCCATTTTTTCCCCATCAAACTATATGCTTTTCCATATGGTCCTCTATAAAATAATTCCGCTCCTTTCTCAAGTTTGCAGATGTTATTTGTGGTAGGTCCTATTGCTGCGATTGCAAGCTCAAGTGGATTTGCATTTGCAACTGAAAAGGGTTTTTCATCTTCACCTGCTAACCAGAGCATTATAAATTGTCCTGGCTTTGCATTTATTTTTTTGTCAAATACAAAATAACTAACAATATCTGTTTCTTGTTTTTTATCCACTATCTTTATTTTTTTATATGGCGTATTCATTTATTTCACTTCTAAGAAAATTTTATATCAGAAATTTTTTCAAATCCCATATCTGACATATAGGCAATCAATTCATTTTTTAATTTTTTGAAAGCATTTTTTCTTTTATAAAGTACGCTTCCAACAGAAACTGCATTTGCTCCAGCCATTATCATCGCTGCCGCATCCTTCCCACTGCTTACTCCACCGCCACCTATTATTGGTATTTTGCAATATTGTCTTATTTGATTTACAGCCCTAAGTGCAATTGGCAATATTGCTGGACCTGAAAGTCCACCATATTTGTTTGCAAGTATTGGTTTTTTAGCATATATATCTATTGCCATTGCAGGGATAGTATTAATTGCACTAATGCAATCTGCACCTGCACTTTGTGCAGCATAAGCTATTTCCCCAATATTTTCTGTGGCAGCAGAAAGTTTTACAGAAATAGGAATTTTTATTTCTTTTTTTATTTCCTTAACAAGATCTGCTACTAAGTTAATATCTGAGCAAAAAAGTTTTCCTTCTAGATTTGGACAGGAGGTATCAAGTTCAATCATATCTGGTTTGGCTAAGGATATTTTCTTTGCAACTTCTACAAATCTAGATATATTTTTTTCATATACTGAGGCTATTAATGGAGTAGTGGTATTGCTTTTTACATATTTTAAATGTTCTATTTCTTCTTCTACACCTGGGTTTGATAAGCCTACTGCATTTATCACATAATATTTAAATTCTATTACTGTTGGATTTTTATGGCCCGGCCTTGGCTCCAGAGAACAAGATTTTGAGGTTATTGCACCTGCCCCTTCTTTTGCTGCTCTCAGAAGGCTTTCTCCATCGCAACCTTTTATTCCAGATGCTAATATGAATGGATTTTTTAATTTCATTCCACAAAAAGAAACAGATAAATCTATCATTAATATTTATTTTGTAATAAAATATTTTAAACTTATTTCTCATTTTTAGTCTGAGAAATATAAATCATTAAACCTACCCAAAACCAGCAGGCAATCACAAAGAATTTAACAATCTAATAAGTTTTATAAATCTAATCTTTTTTATTTATTTATGGCAAACGATAAACAAATAGAAATTTTACAAAATAATTTTTTAAAAATAGAAAAACAAGAAAATGAAAGCTTGGAGCAAGCTGTATCTAATTTTTTAGAAAAAAATTTTATTATAGAAAAAGATCAGCTTGAGACTGCCACAAAGAAAATAATAAAAAACGGCCTAATTTTTATTGACGACGAAGGAAAGGTAAGCTCCAGATATTCAAAGGATAAAAATATTTTTGTATCTGAGAAGTTTTTGGAAAAATTGCTCAGAAAACCAAAAGCTGAAATTCCAAAACACCTAGAAGATGTTTTAAAAGAAAGAATAGAAAATTTACTTAAATTTTTCAGCGAAGCAATTGAGGAAGATAAGAAAAGCAAATACAAGATTTTAAAGGATTATGCCATCAGTATGCAAAAAGAAATAGCCTCAAAGAAAGAGTTAAAAAACGAGGAGATAGCAAAAATAATGGAATATCTAAATTCAAGGCAAATCTTTTTTTCAAATTTAGAAAATGCTAAAGTCTTTGCTAATTCTGATTTAAAATCTTCAAATAAATTGCTAGCCCAAACTGCCAATGAAATACTTAAATTAATAGATAATCCAAACATGAGCTTGCAGCAGGCTCAACAAATAAGTGTTTATGTAATGCAAAGAATGCAATATGATTATGTTCTATCTAGTGCATTCTCTTATGCAGAAAAAGATTTAAGAGAAAATCCTTCAGATAAGCAAAAGGTTGAAAAAGCAAGAGAGGTTCTTTCAATACTATCTAAGGATCAGCCAAGCCAAGAAGAACTATTTAAGCTTGCAGACTATGTAACCAGAAAAGAATTCGAAGGTTCAATAAAAATTATTGAGTATTTCTTAGAACAAGAAGAAAATGAATTTCAAAAAAATTATCTCTCTTCATTAATACGCAACATTAAAGAGAACAAAGAATTGACAATGTTTGATTTGGCCAGCCTTAGGGCATATTACCAATCGAACTTAAATTCTTTGCTTGACAAAGCAAATAAAATTTTATCAGAAAATGAAGATGCTAAAATAGATAATTCAATAAAAGAAAAACTACAAAAGGGAGGAAACTTTTCAGTATTTGAACTAGAAGCTGTTTTGGAATTTTTAAAATCATATCCACAAGAAGCTAAAACAAAAAAACCAGAACTTCCATCTATGCAAACTCAAGAGATTTTACAATCTCAACAAGATCCAAAAAGTCAAATCTATTCTTATTTAGAAAGTCTTTATAAAGAGGCAAACGACTCGACTGATCCTCAAAAAATAGACCAATTGTTTTTAAGAATAGATAAAATAGAAACAAAATTAAAAGAAATAGAAAATCTAGACGATGAGCAAGAACAGCAAAAATCCTACAAAAAGCTTTTAGATTCCATTAAAAAATCTAAACTTTAAATTTTTTCTTTTTTAATTAATTTAAATATTTTTTTTATTTTTTAAATTAAATTTTTTTAAATTTATAAAAGAAGTAAATTAAAAAAGTAATTATTTTAAGCTTTAGATGTATTGATTTATTAGAATAAAATTTAAATAAGTGATTGGATTGGAAAGAACAATTATTGAAAAAAAAGGTTTGAAATTAACAAATCCAATTTTAATTGAGGGTTTGCCAGGCATTGGTTTTGTTGCAAAGATAGCAGTAGATTATCTTATAAAAAAATCAAATGCAAAATTAGTTGCAAAAATATATTCGCCTTATTTTCCACCGCATGTAATAATGAAAAAAAATGGCTTAGTTAGACTTCCAAGCATGCGCTTTTATTTAATCAAAGGAAAAACAAATGATTTTTTAATTTTGGCAGGGGATGTGCAACCAAACGAATTTATTGCCCAATACAAATTAAATAAAGAAATTGTTAAGTATTTCAAATCAAAGAAAGGAAAATTTATAATAACATTGGGGGGCTATAGCACTGGAAATATAAAAAACGGGCCAGAGATTTATGGTGCTGCAACTTCTGCTAAAATAGTAGAGCAATATTCTAAATTAGGAATAGAATTTGGCAAAACATCTGGTTCTATTGTTGGTGCAGCTGGAATGCTAATAGGTCTTGGTAAATTATATGGCCTTGAGGGAGTTTGTCTTATGGCTCCAACTCATGGAAATTATATTGATCCAAAAGCAGCTTTTAATTTGCTAAACAAATTACTCCAGATAATGGACTTTAAGATAGATACAAATGAATTAGAAAAAAGAGTTTCAGAAGGTGAAAAGTTTATTAAAAAATTAGAAGAGATTGCATCTAGAGAAATTGGTCAATTTCAGCCTCCAAATCAGCCAAAAGATCTAACTTATATTCGTTAGTTTGTAAGTTTATATTAGTTTTTAAATTTCTTTTATCTTTTTATGAATTTGTAAGATATTCTAGTGTGAGTCTTACTCCAAATCCAGTTGCACCTGCCTCTAGGCCAAATTTTGGTTTTTCATAAGCAGCAACTCCTGCAATATCAATGTGCGCCCATCTGGCCTTGTTTACAAAATTTCTAAGAAAAGAATAACCGGCAGTTGCTCCGGCCATGCCTTTTTCACCAATATTTTTTACATCCGCAATCTGACTTTTTACCTTTTCATGATACTCTTCCCAAGTAGGAAGTTCCCATAGCCTTTCATTTACTCTTTCTCCAGCCTCTATAAGCTTTTTGGTTAATTCCTTATCTTCTGAAAGTATTCCTGCTGCAATATCTCCAAGAGCAACCACGCAAGCTCCTGTGAGCGTAGCAAAATCAATCATAATCTTTGGTTTAAATTTATCTTCAGTATATGCCAATGCATCTGCAAGTGCTACTCTTCCCTCTGCATCTGTATTTAGTACTTCTATTGTTTTGTTATTGTATGCTTTTATTATATCTCCTGGTTTATAGGCCGAGCCAGAGGGCAGATTTTCAGCCAATGCAAGAACTCCAAGAACATTTTTATTTAATTTTAATTTACTTATACCTTCCATTATTCCTAAAACTGCACATGCACCTGATTTATCAAATTTCATATCTTCCATATATTCAGATGGCTTGAGCGATAGCCCTCCAGAATCAAATGTAATTCCTTTTCCAACTATAGCCAAATCTATTTCTTTTGAATTTTTATTTCCCTTGTATAAAATTGCAACATAGTGTGGAGGAACAGCAGAACCTCTTCCTACCCAATAGAGTGCATTTAGATTTTTTTGTTTTAATTCCTCACCTTTTATTATAAAAATTTCAAGATTGTTTTTAGAAGCAAGTTCCTTTGCTTTTTGTGCAATATATTCTGGGTTTGCAAGATTGGGCGGTTCGTTTTGCAATTCCCTGGTGTAATTAGCCGCCTGTGCAAAAATTTTTCCTATCTCTATTTCTTTAGTTATATCTTTATCAGATATGAAATAAACTTCTTTAATCTCAGTTTTTTGCTCTTTTTTTTCTTTGTATTTTGAAAAATTATAATTTGCCATTTCTATCTGGGAGGAAAGGGCTTTTGCAAATTTTTCATTTTCTAAAAACAAACCTATTTTTTCATAATTAAGTTGTTTTAATCCAACAAATGCATTTGCATATGCGCTACAAAAACTTAATTGGTTAGATTTGTTTTTTTCACCAAGGCCAACCAAAATTACTTTTCTTATTTTTTGGCCTTCAATTTCAAGATTAGAAAAAGATACCATTTGAGCTAAATTTGCAAAAAAATCTTTTAGCTCAGGAGCTTTTTTATCTATCCAATCTGGAAGCAGGGGCTTTTTATCCTCTCCTTGAGAGTAAATTCCATAAATTAAACCTTCGATTTTTGCATCTTTTATATTCTTTATTGTTTTAAATTCCATTTTCTCACCATGGGTATTTTTTTAATTTAAGCATAAAGGCAACTAAGTTTGCAAATTTGTGAACAAATATTGTAAGCACAACTAAAAATATTAAATTTTCTATTTCAAAAATGTATCTAAACCCAATCATATATGCCCCAAAAAGGGAACCTACCAAAAAACTTAATTGATCCAATATAAAAAATGGTTTGCCTCTTCTTATTTTTAGCCTTCTTTTTATAAAAGAACCTATAAGATCTCCAGCCATTGCACCAAGGGATAAAATAAATCCAGTTTGAACATAAAGCAATGGATTAGACGCAAATATATCAAAGTTTTTACCTATCAGTAATTTTGCTATTAAAATTGAAGAAGTTGTACCTGCTATTATGCCACCAATAAAACCATCAATTGTTTTACCAGGTCCAAAAATATATTGTTTATCAAAAAATTTTTTGTTAAAATCAATAGGATTTTTTCCACCTAAAATTACAGGAGCAGCATTTGCAACATATGCAGGCAAAATAAACAAAATAGTATAAATAATATCAAGCATAAAACTTTTTCTATCTTAAAATTTAAAAATCTATTAAGATTAAATCTTTAGATGTTTAATATACTCTTCTATAGAATCTGCAGTAATCAATTTTATTTTATCACTATTTAGATAAAGCTTAAATAATAAAAATGCTTTGCTTGTGCCATTACTTATTTCTTCAAGAAATTCTTGCTGTTGCTCTTGACTTTCAAATATAATCCAACATGTTGTTTCATTTGCTTTTAGAATAGAATTTTTTATAAAAGAATAATCGTGATCAAATATATATAAATAATATATTGTCTGGTTTATCAATATTTTTATATCATAGCCTTCGGTCATTTTTAGCTTTGAAAACTTTATTGCATTATTAACAAAAATATCTCTTAAAAACCTATACATAAGTATTTTTGTAGATTGATTATTATATGTTTCTTCAACCCATTTTGTAGGTATCCAATATCCAAATTTTGTTTTTAGTAAATTTTTTTCAACCATTCTATCTAGTATCTTTTCAAGATTATATTCTCCAATAACAATCGGGTTTCCATCGAGTGTTAATTTCAAAAATCCATCTTTAATCTCACTTGATGAAAGAGGCATCCTATCCCAGCGATATTCTCTATTTACTATCTCAAAAACCTCTATTATCTGGGATGGTTTTAATCTTATTTCTTTATATTCTTGGAATGGAAAATCAGGAATATCCAAAGCAAAAAGTTCTTTTTTTGGTCTTGTAAGGGCATATGCTATTGCTATAAATACAATTATATTTAACAAACCTAATATCTGCATATCTGTTCTTTCCCAAAGATCTAAGCTTACATCATATTTTTTTGTAATTCTTTTTATATAACCTCCAAAATCAAAAACAAATGTATACTCTCCTCTTTGGAAATTTGTAGGTGTTTCATAAAAAACTTGCTCAACATTTTTATATTCTTTAACTGGTGCATCTCTTTTATTTTCCACATAAATTTTCACATAGGGTACAACTACTGTATTATTTTGAGAATAAAATGTAATGTTAAACTTACCTTCTTTAAATCCAGAAGTTGTACTTACTCCCTTAATGTCAACATCTAGTTCTTTTATTTTAATTTTTGCACCTGCATAATAATTTCCATTACTATCTCTAACCTTTAGAATATATTCTCCAGGTTCTAAAGAAAAAGCAACTGGTGTTGCCCTAGTTACTATTGTTGGTGTAAGGCCTTGCTCAATTGGAAAAGACTGCAAAAGCACACCGTCCTTGTACACCTCATAAGATAATTTTACCTCTCGCAATGGATTTTCATTTAGATTTAGTGTTATTACTTTTCTTGTACCTCCTAAATAAGTAGGTACAAAAATCGAATCATCTACATAAAGATCACTATTAGTAGTTGTGTAAAATGGCCAATCAAAAAATTCATATTTGGTGTTGTTTTTCTTATCCACCATTTTAAAAGTAATTCTTCCAAATGCCCTCGTGGTTTGCATAGGATCAAAAAACAAAGTAATTCTGCTAGTTTGATTTTGTAGTGAAATTTCTTTTTCTACTACACTTATTGGAAGAATGTGTGGCTGACTATTTACTAATCTAGCGATATCTGCTGCAGCCAAGTAAGGATTTGCTGCCCATCCACCATCCAATGCTTGTGGTAAAATTAAAATATAACCATTATTTGGAAGGTTAATCAGGCTTATTGACCCCCAAATCAAATTTGGTTGCCTTTCTTGATAACTTGCTGCATAATATGGGGACTGCAAAGAAAAGTTCTCTGCAGAAGCAAGTTTGGTTTTTGTTTCAAATTTTATTTCTAATTGGCTAACTTTTTGTGCATCTGCTTGCTCTATACTGCCAACTTCGTTTAGAACTTTATCAAAAGGCTGGCCAAGATAAATAATAGTATTTCCTTTTTTAGCAAGATCTACAATGGAAGGAAAATCTTCATTGCCAAGAAGTTTTTTTGGAAGATACCCAGTTAAAATCAAAATAGTTGACTGAGGAGGTAAGTTCTTTAAATCCTCAAGTGTGATATCATTTACTACCCAGCCATAATGTTCCATATATGCTTGAAATCTTTTTCTAAATTCTGGATAAGTGTCTGCACCATCTCTATAATAATCAAGTATAAAAACCTGTTTGGGCAAATCTTCAGAATATAATTTAGCTATCAATTTTAGTGAAGATAGATTTTGTGCTGTTTTGTCCAGAATAATGTATGCTTGGTATTTATGATCTGCCTGTCCGCCATAGCTTAAAACCCCGCTATCAATTACATTATATTTTATATCTCCGCTAAAAGAGGCTAGTGCTTGTGCTTGGGGCTTTTCTTGCTCTGCAGAAAAAGATCCAAATAAACTAAAAATTAGAACTAAAATTACTAAAAAAATTATTGCACCAGCACCTAATATTTTTATGTCTAGGGCTTTTTTTTGCTTTAAATAAGCAGTTGTTTTTACAGATTGCGTTTTTGATTTTGGTGTGATAAGTTCAAGAATTTCATCTATTAATTTTTTTTTAGATTTTTTTATTATAAAATGCATTTTAGGCTGATATTTTTTTATCTGAGTAAACTTGTAAGTTGTTTTTTTTATCTTAAATTCATCTAAATTTGGCTCGTTGACCATTAACCATCACTTATTTTTAGCCTTTAGAACCTTCAAGGTAGCCTTCTGCTATTAAATTATTTAAAATCTGTTCCACCCTAGTTTCTGGAACATTATATACCTTTGCAAATTCTGCTAAATTGAATTCTCCATTGTGCTCTGCAATCCATTCTTGTATTTTAAGAGCAAGCACATCATCAGAATATTTTTCTAAGCCTTGTAATTTTGCATTTAACTCCTGCATTTTATTTTTTAGAGTATAAACTTCATTTTCCAACTCTTTTTTAGAATCCTCAACCATTTTTATTTTTTTATTTAGACCTTCATTTTCTTCCTTTAGTCGGTCATACTTAGTATAAAGCTCTTGATAGTCCATTGAAAAATATTCTGTTGCATCAAGTAAAATATTTTCTGTTATTTGTGCAAGTTGTTCTATTTTTATAGAATAAATATCTGCGCAAAAACTCAATATATTTAAAACATAAGAAAGTACTTCTAGTTTTCTTAGTTTTGATGATTTTTTTGGTGTGATTGTATATATTACATCTATTTCATTTGGTTTGAAATAAATAATAGAAAAGTTATATGGATTATTTGATATGTCTCTAGCCTCCACATTTAAAGCAATGATTGTTTTTGAATCATTAGGATCTATGGTATATGAAATAAATGAAATTTGTGATAATTGTTTTATTAAGTCTTCTGCTCTAGAAACTCTTTTTGCATTTATTCTAAATCCTCTTACTTCTGGTTTTTGAATAGTTTTTTCTTGTTCTTGGGTTTTTGTGCTTTTAATTACATCCTCCACTCCCACTCACCTATTTTTTCTTTTTTAATTTTCTTTCTAGTTTTTTTGTTAATTTTTTTGTTGGCTTAATTTTACTTTTTGATGCTGTTTTTCTTTTTATTTTCTTTCTTGTTATTTTCTTCTTAGCAGGCTTTTTGATCTTTTTAGTTTTAGCAGCCTCAATACCAGTTTTTATTTCTTGTTCAATTTCATTTGCTTTTTGAGCTAAAGAAATTGGCTGAATTGCATTAGGTTGGTTTGCAAGAGGTACAATTGCATTTGTTTGAGCAATTGTTTGGCTTGTTTGTTGTTGCGAAATTGCTTCTGAAGTTGTTTGCACTAAACTTATTTCTTTTTCTATTGCTGGTACATATGTAAAAATGCTTAATAATCCCAAGACGGCTGCTAATATTATTAGCACTATAATATTAGAAATTATATTTCCTATTGATAGGTCTAATCCATTAATGAGTGGAATTAAAAACATTATAATAGTTATTATAATCAAAATAGCTAGGTTTATCTTATTATTTCTTTCAAAATTTGCCCTTCTTTTTTTATAAGTTTCTAAGCAGTTTTCACATACATATAATTGGTTATTTTTTAATATTTTGAATTTTTGCTTTATTTTTCTAATAGCTTCTAAGACAAAGCTGTCCTTTACTTTGTAGCCTTTTTCTACCTCTTTTTCACAAATAAAACAAATATTTGCCATACATTTCACCTTATGAACCATCAAATTCTTCATCTAATGTAACCTTTGTCATTCTTGCACCTTTAACTCCAAGTTTTTTGAAATCTACTCTACCAAATACATCTACAATAACTGAGTCTTCTACCCCAAGATTTTTTAACAAGTTTGTTATGTTTTTTCTAGCAATTCCATATTTTTCTAAAAGTAAAACAAAAGCTACAATGTCTAAGTGTTTGTTGTTTTTTGCAAACTCATTACAAATCTCTTCTATTGACATTTCATTTAAAGCATATCCTCTCAATTGCTTTTTTAGTTCCTCTTTTTCAAAAGATACTGATTTTGCCATATTATCACCAAATTCACCAAGATCTACAAAATATTCTATTATTGGTTCCTCCCCAATTACTTTTTCTAAAATGAATGTGTCTGAGAATTTAACAGAAGTTTGAAAAGCAATGTTTACTGCTGCTTGTCCAACACCAAGTTTTCTTATCTCATTTCTCATATAATTTGAAAAGTTTAGGGTTGTTTGAAGATAATCCAAATACCTTTCAAATTTTATTCTAAAAATAAAGGTTGTGCCAACATTGGAAAATATTGATTCTGAGATATCCGTTGGGTTTTGTGAAGCTACAATTAAACCAAAATTGTATTTTCTTCCTTCTCTTACAATCATAACTGCATCTGAGTTTTCTTCTTTTGCTATCTTCCATGCCTCATCTAGCACCACCAATAATTTAAGTCCTTTTTTTTCTTCCCAACCTTGTGATCTCATTTTTTCTTTTATGAACTGAAGGAATGAAAGTGCAGCCATAGCTCTAAAAATCTCATCTGGTAATCCTGATAAATCCAAACACACTAATCCTGTGTTAAGCAATTCATCCAAGCTCAAGGTGGAGGGCAAAGCAAAAAAATCCTCTCCTTCTCTAGTAAATGTTCTTATTCTATATATTGCATTTTCTAGTTCTGCAGGAAATTCATAAGAGCCGCTTTTTAATTGTTCTTCTAAAATTCTTTGCACATCTTTTAAAGTTGGGGGCTTGAGAGCTCTTCCCAAAGAATCTCTTTGTACATTGCTTGTAATTTTAAATTTTGCCTCCACATAGGCTTTTTCTATTGCAAGTTCAGTCAATCTTCTTTGTTCTGGATATCTTGCTATGTCTGTAAGAATTTCTAAAGATCTCATTATTTGTTTTATTCTATCCGAAGGCTTCATTCCTCCGGTGTCTAAAAGATTAATGCTAGAACCTTTTCCCAATGCAATTACTTTTCCACCAGTTTGTCTTACCCAATCTTTGTACTCTCCAGCCCAATCTATAATAAAAGCATTTGTGCCCCATACATAAGATGCTCTTGTTAAAAATGTTTTTACAAAATAAGATTTTCCAGAACCTGTAATTCCAACAATTGCTATGTGTGGATTTGTAATATTTTTATAGTTCCAATAAAATGGCACATTAAAAATTTTTGTCAAACCTATAAATATAGAGTTTGTAGGTTCGTATATTAAAAATTCTTCTGGAGGCTCGGGCGGTCGAACAAAAAAATTTCTAGAAGCCAATTCTTTATTGCTTGTGTAAACAAATTTTAATCTGCCCATTTTTTAACCTCTTAGTTTACTTTTAGTTTAGTATGTTGCACTTTCCATTCCTTCCCCTGTTGTAGGAATCATGTATTCCCATTCAAAGCATTTTAGCATTTCATCTCCAGTTAGATTTACTATTTCTACATTTAGTGCATTTGCTAATGTTGATCTTAGCTGTGAGGCCTGTATTTTTACTTCTGCAACAGCTGCTTCTTTTGTTATTCCAGATGCAGTGGTCATTGCATAAATTATTGCACCCATTGGTTTGAAGCCTGCAATTAATCTGTTTAGTTGTGCTTCATACATGGCAACCTCTTTTTCATATCTGTCAAGTTTTAAAACATCTGGTTCTGGTTTTTCTCTTTCCCTTGAAAGCTTAAGTTGTGCTTCAGCATATTTTGTTTCAAGTTCTCTTCTGTGATGGCTTATATCAATTACATAAACCATCATTGCAAATTTTACAGGAAATTTTACTGAAGAGATTGCCCTCTCAAAATATTCAGAATAAACCATATTCTCCTCAGGACTTTTATCTGTTGTGGTCTCATAAATTTTTATTCCTAAAAATGCAGAGGCATAATATCTGCCCCCAACATTTTTAATTATCACATCTTGTGCAGGTGGTATTTCATATCCTCCTTCAAATATCTGTACAATATGACTTCGCTGTGTTAAAAAAGGTATTATAAGATAACCATATTTGTAGATAAGTATGGAAGTTATCCCACCGATACCGCAGATAATAGCTGAAATTATAGAAAGAATTCCTCCCTGAGAACTTGTTGCTCCAAAAGCACCTATTAAAGAAATCACAGCAGCTCCATATGCTATATATTTAGCATTTAATTCCATTCAAATCCCCTTGGTGTTATATTTATATTTTATATATTAATTTATAAATTCTATCCTTTAGACTATTTTAGCCTTAGTTGCCAGACTTTTTATTTTATTTTTTGCTTTTAAATCCATTTCATTGTTAAAATTTTTAAAACAAACTTTAGCATAAAATTAATAATTAAATTAACTAAAATTATATATAAACAATATAAACAAAATAAACAAAAATTGCGGTGGTGGGAGAATGCTAAATTACAATATTTTATTTGAACTTTACAAAAAGGAAGAGCAATCAAACAAAATAGAAGCTTTACCAGAAAATTTTGAATCGGATTTAAAGGCATTGATTTTAGATCTTTCTGCAAAATCAGATTTAGAATCTAAAAAAGAACTTGAAAACATAAAATTTATTTTAAATTCTATTATCTGTGCAAGATTAGAAAAAATTGCTCTGAGGGCAATTAGATCTTCTGTATTAGATTTAGCAAATCTTTCTGAAAATGAAAAAAAATTTTTTTCAATATTAAACAATCTTGTGCAAGAACAAAAAAATGCAATTGAAAGTTTAGTAAATAAAGAAGAAAAAAAATTCCTCAAAATCTTAATTCTAAAAGATATAACTGAATATGTTTCACAAGAAGGAAAACTATTAGGTCCATTCAAAAATGGTCAGATATTAGAATTAGATCAATCAGAAGCACTTTGGCTAAAAGAACAGGGTTTAGCTTCAATACTCTGAGATTTTTTATTTTTTAATTTATTTTCAATAACTTTGGCTTTGTTTGGCAAGGATTAAGAATATAAATTAAGATATATAAATATAAATTTATCAAAATATAATCTATACAATTTAAGTTAAATAAGGTGAAAAAATGAAATTTCCAAAAGAAATAAGAACATATTGTAAATTTTGCAATAAACACACAAAACATAGTGTTAAGCTTGCTTCTAAATCTCAACCAAGAGCATTGGCAATCGGCACAAGAAAGCACGAAAGAAAATTAAAAGGGCATGGTGGTAAGCGTGCTGGTAAGGTTCCTGTTAAAAAACAAGGAAAAAGGCAGGTGGTTATATTAACTTGTTTGGAATGCAAAAAGAAATCTCCTAGAACAATAGGCTCAAGAACAAAAAAGAAACTTGAAATCGTTGCTAAGTGAGGTGAGTAAATGAAAACCAAACCTGTTGCAAAATTTTTAAAAGTTAAATGCAGCTGCTCAAATGAGCAAATTATTTTTGAGCATGCAAAATCAGTAGTAAAATGTCTTGTTTGCAATGATGTTTTAGCATATCCTACTGGGGGCAAAGTCAGAATCGACGAAAAGAAAGTGAAAATATTAGAAAAATTAAGCTAAGTTGAGAAAAATGAACCAATATCCAAAATTAGGCGAATTTGTTTTAGTCAAAGTAAAAAAAATATTAAACTATGGGGCTTTTTGTAGTTTAATTGAGTATGATAACAAAGAAGCTTTTTTGCACATCTCTGAAGTTGCCCCAAGATGGATAAAAAATATTCATGAATTTTTACACGAAGGCCAAACCTTGGTTGCAAGGGTAATAAAGGTAGATGAAGAAAAAGACCACATAGATGTTTCTATAAAAAAAGTAAGTGAATATGAAGCAAAGAATAAAATAAAGCTTTATAGGCAAGAAAAAAGAGCATCAAAAATCTTTGAGCTTTTTGTCAAGGAAGCCCAATTAGATGCACAAACTGCAGATAAAACAAAAAGCAATCTAATTGAGCATTTTGGTTCTTTGTTTGACGCTTTTAGTTCAATCGCAGAAGAAGAAAAAATTAATTTTAAAAAACTTGGCATAGAAGAAAACCTAGGAAAAAAATTATTGGAAATAGTTTCAAAAAATATCAAAAAATCAGAGGCAAGATTAAAAAAGGTCTTTAGTTTAGTAAGCTATGCTCCCAATGGAATTGAATTTATTAGAAAAGCACTAAAGGAAATAGAAAATGAAAAAACACAAGATTGCACAATAGAAATAGATTATCTAGGAGCTCCAAATTATCAAATAGTAATTAAATCAAAGGATGCAAAGGCTGCTTCAAAACTTTTGGATAAAATTATAAAGAAATTGGAAAATTTCTCAAAAGAAAACAATTTAATATTTAGCGTGCAAGAGAGTTAGTTATGTCTATTTTGCGCAAATGTCCGAAAACAAAAAAGTATACTCTAAAAAAATTTATTGATGGAAAACAAACAATTAATCCGCATCCTCCAAGATTTGATCCTTTAGATAAATGGGGCGAATATAGAAGAAAATTAAAATTCAATTTGTAGTTTTTGTAGTTCTGCTTAAATTATTTTTTCTTTTAAAAATTGTTCTATAACTTTTGAAATGTTTTCTTTATGATTTGTTTTTGGTTTCCAGGAAAGTTCTTTTTGTGCTTTTGTGCAATCAAATCTTCTATCTTTGTAGAGTTGATCAATCATTTGGGGATTTATTTTGTTTGAATTTGTAATTTTCAAAATAAGTTTTATAATGAGTGGATGAATTTTTTTGAATTGAGTACTTGCTTGTAGTTTTTGAGCAGCTAATCTAAAGAGTTCTTCTTGAGTGAGTTGGGGCTGTTGTACAATTATATAAGTTGAACCAGAAGGAACTCTTTTTTTTATAGATAAATAAATTGCATCTAATAAATCAAGATAATAAACCAATGGAATATAATTTTTTCCATCGCCGATAATCGGCATTTTATTTTCTTTAATTTTTTTTAAAACTTCGCTATAGCCTTCTTTAAATTCAGGTCCATAAATCATTCCAGGTCTTAAAATTATAACATTAAATTTATTTTTGTATTTGAGCACTTCTTTTTCTGCCAAAAGTTTTGTTTTTCCATAATCTGTATTTGGCAAAAGAGGTGAATCCTCATTTAGTATTTGACCTTCCTTTATTTGATGCACTGCTATTGAGCTAATATGAATAAATTTTTTTGTTTTTGGGCCAGTAGCTAAAAGCAAGTCTTTTGTAGCTTGTACATTTGATTGATAAAGTTCTAAATAAGTTTTAGAAAAATCTGCTCTCCCAGCACAATTTATTATAATATCTTTATCTTCAAGTGCTTTTCTTAATTGATTAAAATTTTGTGCAAGTTCATATTTTTTATTTTTAGGCAAGAGATCTTTTGCACTCTCCCTTCTTATGATTGGAGTATAATTTAGTCTTTTTTTAGTTAGATAAAAGCACAAAAGCCTGCCTAATTTTCCGCTGCTTCCAAAAATAGCAATTTTCATAAGAAAATATAAAAGAAAAGAAATAAAACTTTATTTGTTTTTAAATTAATTAAATGATGACGCGAGGTATTTTTGAGCCTATTGGCAATGATATAAAACTTGAGTTCTGATTTTTATTTAATGTTTTATTTAATGTTTTTTTTATCTATGATTATATAATCTGAGGCTGCTAGTACTGCTTCATAAGGTACAGAAATCAGCCCATCCTCTTTTGGAAGATCATTAAATTTTGGGTTGTCAAGATTTGGCTCAAGCAATAGGCTTTGTATTTTTCCTGTTTGCTCTTGAACTACTAAGTCTATTACTTTTCCTACATCCTCACCGTCATTTGTTATTACTCTTTTGCCTCCAAGTTGTTTTGCTATAAAGATTTTTGCCATCAAAAATCACCTTGTTTGCTATATTTTAAATACTACAATTTATTTTAAATACCTTTTTATTGTTTATAAATCTTATATATTTGCAAATGTGGGGCATTTGCTATCATTTTTATGTCCTCTTTTTTTGCGTATCCTAACTCTAAGATAAGTTTTATTGAGTTATAACCAACTGCATTTATGCTATCACATTCATCTATCAATCTTTTTGCATCTTTTTTGTCTAAAAACTCACCCATATAAAAGTTTTTAAATTTATCTAAATCCAAAACAATATCTCCAGATTCAAAAACTTTTCCAATAAGTTCTTCATCACACAAGGCTAAAATTAGTTGTTCTTGCACCAGATGAACTTTATAAAATATCTTCATTTTTCTCTCCTAACCATCTAGCATATTTTTTTGATATATTTTTTATGTTTACATAATATAGCATTGGACATTTATAAGGATGATTTTTTTCTAAAAACCTATAGGCATGAAGTATATTTTTTTCTTTTGCCTCTAAAATCCATTCTGATTCATTATAAATTTTTTTATCCCATTTATAAATAGATTGTACTTTATAATAATTGCAACACTTTGCTAGGGACTTTTTTATCAAAATTTTTGCAAATTTAGCAGCATCTTTTTTTGTTTTAAATGTGGTATATAAAATTTGCATATTAAAAAATATAAAAAATAAAATTAAAATGCTAACTGAAAGTAGAGATTTATTGCATTCCACTTAAGACTTCCCATATTGCTCATATCAAACATAAGCCTTGTCATAGTGCTTTCAGTATTATATTCTATTCCATATGTATTTACAAAGTATTTTTCTTCTGGAGCAAACCCTATCTTTGCATTAAAGTTCCATTTTCCTTTATTTATATTAATTATAGCATTTACTGTTTGATAATTTAGTTGATCTATAACATAGTCATAAGGAGGAAAACTTTTATCATCAAATTTCCAATTAGCGTAATGTTCAATTCCAAATAGCATACTGCCAGAGCTATTTTTGTTTTCAAAAATTATTCCACCAAAATAAAAATAGCCATTAAGGTTACTATCATAATTCACTCTTATTTTAGTCTTTCCAAAATTGTAGTCTTTCTCAGATGGGAATTGAATCGTAGACACAACAAGGACTTTGTAGGCTTTGACTTGTATGGTTGCTTCTAAAATATTATTTTGATCAACATTATAAAAATTAAATCCAACAGCAAGATAAGCTGAATCACTGCCTGCTCCTCCTACTAATCCAAGTCCAATTTTTCTTATAGTTGTTGCTCCTCCAAGTACAGATTCAGATGTATTCCTTTGGCCAAGTTCATCTATAGTGCCTGTGAATTTTTGGGATATAGTTACTTTTTTAAATAAACCAAGGCTACCTCCTCCAACTACCCAAGCCCCTGGGTTTGAAGCTTCAGAAGCCCATAAAACTTTTGTTACAGCTATAGAACCTAATTCATAATATCGGTTCATAAGATCAATTTCGTTAAGTTGAGCTATTTGTTGAGGTGTTAAGTTTTTCAATAATTCTGGATTGATTCCATTTAATAGGTCTGCTGTTTTTTCTTTAAAAATAGTTACAAGAGATTCCCAATTGTTGTATTGCTCTTTCCCAATTCTATAAAAAGGAATTTGATAAATTGGAGTAAAATACTCCACTCTAGATTCTTCTTTATTTTTCTCTTGAGCTTTTAGTACAACAGGAGACTGGGTCAAAGAAGTTAAAACAAAAGCACTAACAATAGCTTTTTTGAAAAATGTTTTTAGTGCACTAAATCTTTTTTTAGTTTTTTGTTGATTTGGTTGCAATTGTTGTTGTGTTTTATCTTTATTCCAAACCTTCATCTTCTCACCACAATTACAAAATATTATAATTTTTATAACATTATTATTTATGTATAGATGTGTTTATAAATCTATCGTTATGTAGAAATTAGATGTATAAATTAGAAATTATTTGCAAACTTTTTTTATTGGGTCGCATACACTATTATAACAATCGCTATCTGTATTGCAAGGCTTTGGAACACATTTATATGCTGTTGGTGAATTAGGATCAAGATCACATCTTTGGTTTATCTTACAATTTGCACTTGATTGACAATAACCTTGCTTTAGAACACAAACATGTTTTGTAGAAGAGCATTCTTCCCATTCGGCACACTCTAAGTCAGAGCTGCAATATCCTGTTTTTGATAGGCATTTTCCAATACTTACATCACAATATTGCCAATATTGGCATTCTTTATCTGTACCACATTTGCTTTTTATTTGCTCACAGCGATGTGTTTTCTTATTGCATGCCTGATATTCTGAGCAATCACTATCAAGATCACAATAACCTGGGGCAGGTAAGCAGCGCTTTAGATAAGAATCACAATATTGATAGTCTTTGCAATCAAAATCATTTTCACAAAAACCTTTTTTAAGAATACAACTGTGTTTAGCTTCATCACATTCCATATAACTTGGGCAATCTGTATCAACATCACATTTTCCTTTTAGTGGAATACATTTATTTTTTTCAAGATCGCACATTTGATAAGATTCACAATCAAATTGGTTAAAGCAATATCCTTTTTTGGGCTGGCATAGATGTGTGCTAATATTGCAATATTCATTTGATCTGCATTGATTATCTATTTCACAATAACCTAACTTTGGCACACATTTGTTTGTAATATTTTGGCACATCTGCCAATTTTCACAATCCTTATCAGAATAGCAAAAACCTTTTTTTAGCACACATACATGGTTAGAACACATTTTCATAGAGCTAGCGCAATCCTCATCATAGTTACACATGCCCTCTTTTGGTGTGCATACGCTTTTGTTTAAATCGCATTTTTCCCATAGGGCACAATCAGAATCTGTTTTACAGCTTGTTTGCATGCATCCACTCAAATATACAAAGGCAATTAATATTCCTAAAATTCCAAAGAAAAAAATATTCTTATTACTTAACATTTTTCCACATTTTTATTTTATTTAAAAAAATTTTTATACCTATCGCCTTTTTAGGTTTTTTTGCTTTCAGTAGATATTGATTTAGATACATTAAGTGGGCATCCAATTATTTTTTTTGTTATTTTTCCATCTTTGCTATATTGTTTGAAATAATCAAAAAAGCAAAATGCACTATAAATTTTTAAAAATTCAAAAAATTTTTGGATTTGTTTTAGTGTAAAATTTGATAGATATTTTTCCATAGTTTTAGCATCTTTGTAAGCTATTTTATCTGGGATTTCTAGTTGTTTTAAAAACCTATAAATTATTTGTGTTCTAAACTTAATTTTAGAAATTAAGCTTTTGCCTTTTTTTGTCAAAATCACTCCTTTATATTTTTGGTATTTTATATAACCTTGCTTTTGAAGTCCTATCAATCTTTCAGAAACAGACGAGGCTTTTATGTTTAGCAGTTTTGCAATATCTGTTGTGCTAGCAACAATATTTTTATTAAGAAGAGAATCAATTGCAATTAAGTATTGTTCTTCTGTTGCCATAATAATTCTTTATCTTTAAGATTTATAAATTTAGGCATACCTAAATTTTTTAGGCAAACCTATATAAATAACTTTAGATATAATTTGAGATATAAGAGATATTTATATATAATCTATATAAGAGGTTGTTTACAAAAGGTTGTTTATTATGCAAAAGATTAATCTTTTTAATAATAATGATAAATCTGTTCCATGCACTCATTGTCAGACAGATTGTTTAAAGGACACATTTAATGATTTGTCTATAAATCAGAATTTATCCCTTAAAAATTTGCCTAATCACATAAGGTTTAAAATTGAACTATTTAGAAATAAAATAATTGACATAAATAATATAGTGCAAAAGCCTAGTTTTGAGTTTTCTATTGATTTAAAAAAACAAGCACAAAAACAAAAAGAAGAAGCCCTAGAGCTTTATGTTGAAATTTTAGAAATGCTAAAAAAAAGCTTTGGTATAAATCACCCAATAAGTCAAAACTTTTTTTATTTTGTGGAGTTAGTAATCTCAAGGCATGCTGAGCAAAAAACTCAGAAATTTTTAGGTGAGGAATAAAAAATTAGGCGATAAATATGACTAGCCAAACCCAAAGAGCAGTTGAAACTTCTAAGCAATTTAATCAGTCTAAAATTTCTAAATTCCAGCAATTAGCTTTAAAAAAAGCACAACAAGCTGGAGTTTTAACTAACTCTGAAAAAAACATAGTTTTAGAAAATATAACTAACTTTAATCACAATTTTAATCAAAATCAAAACAATATTAATCTTAATCTATCTGAAAATAAATTCGAAATTAGGCCATTTGAATCTAATCGATCAATTTCTGGCTGTGAAGGTTGTACTGGTGGTAGAGGTTGTTGCTCAAGTTTTAACAAGGTAGATATAAAAGCATATCTTGCAGCATCTGCTGCAGCCCCAGAGATTTTTTTAAATCCAGATATTAGCAATTTACAACTAAGACAAAAATTAATTCAAGAATACAAAGAAAAATTAGAAAAAGAAATAAAATTATCTGAGGAGAAAATTGCTCTAAAGGCAACTGATTTACTCTTTAGTCAAGCCTCTAGCCAAAAAGAAAATACAACTAATAAAAAAGAAAAAGATGCTTCTGGGTCAAATCTTAGCCAAAGTATTCAAACTAATTTAGAGAACAAAAAACAAGTTAGTAATTCAATCAAGCAATCCTTTGCTCAAACCTTAGAGCAAACTAGTTATTTTAATAGTTCTACTGCCCCCCCTTCTAAGATAATTCTAACGAAACAACAAATAGATTTATTAAATTCAATTAAACAAGCAAACCTTATTTTAAAGCAGCAAGTCCAATCTTTTGGCAATGGCCAGGATTTTTCTTTTTATATCTCCCCTGAACAAAAACAAAACTTGATAAAAAATATTTCAAATCTAAATCGTTTAATTTTAAAATTAGAAAAAATTTATTTAGAGCAGCAAAAGTCAAATAATTCCTTAGATCCAAAATTAAAAACTATTATTTTAACTTCATTAAACAAAAAAATTCATCAATACAAAGATCTTTTAGCCAATTTAAAAGAAAAATTAGACAATTTAAAAACCAAAAATAAATCAAAAAAAGACCCTCAACCTAATTCTAATAAAACTCTTGGCCCAGCAAAAAACAACAAACAAAATCAAAATTTAAATCAAAATAATCAAAATAATAAAAATAACCAAATTAATAAAAATAATAAAAAAGACAAAACAAAAAATACTACTGATCCAAATACCAAATCAAAAGTTCAGTCCAAAGTTTCTGATCAAAAGACTAAAGCTTCTAAAAAAGACAAGCTGCAAATGGATTTAAAATCTAATTTAAAATCAAAAAAAGCTAAGAGTGTAAATAGCTCTATTTTAAATTCTAAGCAAAAAAACAAATTAAACAAATTAAACACTAAATTAAATATTTCAAAAGATTACAATCAAGCATTACTTAGGATTTTGGATATTTTACCAAATGCAGATGAAAAAAAGAAAATCAAATTAGCAAAAAAAATTCAAGAGTTTTTAAAAACAAAAAAACTTACTACTAAGCAAAGATTATTCTTACTAAAAATTTTAGAAATCTTAAAATTTGAAAATTTAGATTCTAAAAAAATTAAAAAACTAAAACTAATCCTGAAATTTCTCAAAACTTCACAAATAAATTCTTGGGCCTAATTTTTATCGGACTAATGGAAAGTTTTTATAATCTAAGGATTAAATTTATTTTATGGAAAAGGCAAAAATAAAAAATTATATCTTAGAATCACTAGAAAAAAAAGGCTCGCTTTTAGCTGCTTTAATTGATCCTTTAGATTATCCAAATTTAGATCAGGCTATTAAGACTGCTAGCTTAGCTGCACAAGCAGGTGCAGATTATATTCTTGTAGGTGGTTCTATAGGTGTAGAAGGAGACACTCTTGATATGATTTGCAAAGAAATCAAATCAAAGATTTCAGTTCCACTGGTTTTATTTCCTGGAAATATCTCCACTGTTTCAAAATACGCAGATGCAATTTATTTTATGTCTTTATTAAACTCTTCAAATCCTTATTGGATAACTAAGGCGCAAATGCTTGCTGCTTTTAGTTTAGAAAAAATAAAAATTGAACCTTTAGCAGTTGGTTATATTGTTGTTGAGCCAGGAGGCACTGTTGGTTGGGTTGGGGATGCAAATTTAGTTCCAAGGTCAAAGCCTTATATTGCAGCTGGTTTAGCAAAAGCAGCAGAATTTATGGGCATGAGTTTTGTTTTAACTGATGCAGGCTCAAATTCTTCTCTTGGGCCAATAGAACCAGAATTTGTTAGAGCAGTGGCATCTAAAATCTCAATACCTTATATTGTTGCAGGTGGAATTTCTCAACCAGACCAGGCCAAAGATATAATTTTTTCAGGTGCAAATATAATTCAAATAGGTTCTGTTCTTGAAAAAAGCAAGGATGTCAAAAAAACAGTTTTATTATTTAAAAAAGCAATTGCAGAGGGTTTTTCCCTAAGAAAAAAGCTCTAAAAATCCAAAATAGATTTTTGTTTTAGTTTTTGTAATGTAATCCATTTTTTTCTTATGTATTTTTGCAACTTAGGCTCATTTAGGTTTTTTTCTAAAAATTCTATTGTTTTTGGATCTGAGGTATAACCTGAATTAAAATCCCCCACTTCTTTTTTTATTATTTCTATTTCTTTATCTCGGGTGTATTTTGCTATTATAGATGCAGCTCCGACTATTGGATAAATATCATCTGCTTTGTTTTGTGCAATTATTTCAATATTATTGTTCTTTAAATATTTTCTAATCCTTTTTTCAAATTTTGTTGGGTCCGGATCTGGAGAATCAATATATACCTTTTTGCAATTAGTACTATCAAGCAATTTTGCACAGTAGTACGCTTCTATTTCATTTAGATTTTTTTCTTGCATAAGTTCATTTATTTTTTGAGCAGGGATTTTAACTTTTTTAATTTTGCAAATTTTTTTTATTTTAAAATACAATCTTTTTCTTTTATTTTTACTAAGAAGTTTTGAATCTCTAACCCCAATTTCTTTTAATTTGTATTCTTCCATAGGATTTATTATTGTGAGTGCAATAACCATTGGGCCTATTATACATCCCCTGCCTGCTTCATCAATTCCACCAATCATCAATTTTATTTAGTTTTTATGTCTTTTAATATTTTAGCTTAAATTTTCAAACCTAAAGATTTAAATATTTTTTTTTAGATTTGAATTTAGACTTAAGGTGATTTTTTGAAAATAAAATACATTTTGTTTTTAATGTTTATCACTTTAGTATTTGCTCTTAATCAGATTCAGCCTGATACTGGCGATTCTGGGAGTGGCAGTCAACTTGAACCTTTTCGCCCTCTTACATCTGGTACTAATACTGCTAATAATATAGGTAATGTACTTGATCAAATATGTGGAGATGTTTACAATCTTCTCCCTCCAGTTGCAATGCTACTTGTAATTGCTGGTGCAGTTACTTATGCAGCAGGCCAATTTGCAGGTGCTGAAATGAGAGCAAGAGCAACAGGCTGGGCAACTGCAATGTTAGTCGGTGCCCTCTTTGCATTTTTAATAGTTTTGCTTTTGGGTGGTTTTCTTAAAACACTTATGACTACAGCAGGCATATCAACAACATTTACTTGTGGAGGAGCTTTTCCGTAAACAGATATTAATCCAGAAACTTTCTACTATTTGATTTAAAAACTTTTTCTTTTTTATTTTTAACATGGAAGTAAAGATTAAACTAATAAAAAATTTGAATCTAAAAAATCCAACGCTTATACAGGGGTTTGCTGGGGCAGGACTTGTAGGAACAATCTCAGCACTTTATTTGGTTGAAAAATTAAAAATGGATTTTGTTGGTTATGTAGATTCTGATAAATTTCCTCCAATTGCAGCAATACACAAAGGCAAGCCATATTTTCCTGCAAGACTTTATGCATCTAAAAAGCACAATCTTATAATTTTATTTTCAGAGTTTATTATTCCAACTCAATTTGTTTATCCTTTAGCTTTTGAAATATATAATTTTGCAAAAAAATATAAAATAAAAAAAATAATTTCTCTTGGTTCTATAGTTAAAAAAGATGAGATTGATTACAAATCAATTTATGCAGTTGCATCCACTGCAGCATTAATCAACGAACTTGAAAAGCAAAATATTCATGTAATAAAAGAAGGGGTTACTACTGGTATAAGTAGTGTTTTATTATCTTTGGGTGCAATAGAAAATTTCCAAGTGATTTCTCTTCTCCCATTGTCTTCAGATAGTGCAGTAGATTTGATGGCTTGTCTTAATCTTCTTTTTACATTAAAAAATTATCTTAATATTGATCTTGACTTACAAGATTTAGAAAAAGATGCTGCTAAAATGAAAGAAGAAATGGAAAAACTTGCACAAAAACCAAAAACAGCAACTGAATTAACAGCAATAAAAGAAAATCTAGACCAATCATCAATGTATCAATAGAAATATTTTTTAATCTGTTTTTTCATAAATCTTTTTGCAGAGGTAGCAAAGCCAGGTCAAATGCGTCAGACTTAAGAAGATCTTAAAATGATTAGATTTTAAGATATCTGATGGCCTAGCGCCTTCGTGGGTTCAAATCCCACCCTCTGCACTTTCTTTTTCTTTAGTTGGGCTATTCTAAAGCAAAGAAAAAGAACCTGCGCTAAGAAAAAGAAAATTTAAAGCACTTTCTTTTTCTTTAGTTTAGCTATTCTAAAGCAAAGAAAAAGAACCTGCGCTAAGAAAAGAAAAACTCTACTTTTAAAAAGTATTTTAAATTTTTATGTGTCTTTATATATTCAAAGGTGAAAATATGTTTGTTTTAGATATAAATAAAATCTTCAAACAAATAAAATTTTTAGTTTTAATTTTAAGTTTATTTTTTGGTTTAATATTTGGTGCAGAATCTGGTTCTGAGAGGCTACAAAATTCACTCAAGACAATCTGTGGTCAGCTTTATAATTTACTTCCACCTGTTGCAATATTATTAGTAGTTGCTGGTGCAGTTGTTTATGGGATAGGACAATTTGCAGGTGCTGAAATGAGAGCAAAATCAACTAGTTGGGCAACTGCAATGATAATTGGTGCTCTATTTGCATTTATATTAGTATTGTTTTTACCAGGTGTAATTGTAGCTTTATTTACAGGTGATCAAAATCAAAATTGGACAGATTATTGCTCGGTTTAATTTTAAAAAGAATTATTTTTAAACCTTTCTATTTATATATTTATATCAAAGGTGATTGTTGTGTTGGTTTTAGATGTAAATAAAATAATAAATAAAATAAATATCTTAGTTTTAGTATTGAGCTTATTTCTTGGCATAATTTTTGCTCAAGGTTCTCAAAATTCTCAAAATTTGCAGCAGCTAACAGATGCTATGAAGAACATATGTGGAGATGTTTACAATCTTCTCCCTCCAGTTGCAATGCTACTTGTAATTGCTGGTGCAGTTACTTATGCAGCAGGCCAATTTGCAGGTGCTGAAATGAGAGCAAGAGCAACAGGCTGGGCAACTGCAATGATTATTGGTGCCCTATTTGCATTTGTAATAGTCTTGCTATTGCCAAGTGTTGTTGTAGCTTTAACTGGTAAAGGTGGTGACTGGAAACAGTACTGTAATGTCCCCTAACATAAAAATTTTTTATTTTATTTTTTGTAATTTTTTTCTTCTTTTTTTCTCTAATTTTGTTAATTCCTCTTTTCCTTTTTTTGCAAATAGTAAATAAGCAGTATGCATTAGTCCAATATTTTCAGGTCTTGTTCCAGCCTCTCTTATAAGTATTTGTCTTTGAATCACTTCTGTTGCATATATTTTTTCCAAGCCATATTTTTTACATTCTTGAGCAAAAATTTTCAATTGTTCAAAATGAGGCAAATACCCAACAATTATGCCATCCTGCTTTATTGCTTTTAATGCTTTTTCTATTGCCAAATGTGAATTGGCCATATCTAAAAAAACCATATCTACATCTTTTTCATCAAAGCCTTCTTGGATAACATCTTTTGTTTTTAATTCAATATTATTTATTTTAAGTTTTTCAAAATTTTTTTTTGCCAATTCCACAAAAGAAGGATTTTTCTCATAACTTATAACCTTTTTTACAAAAAAAGATGCCTCTATTGCAAACCACCCAGATCCAGTCCCAGCTTCAATAATTGTACTATCTTTATTTAGGCCTGCAAATCCAATAATTATAAATGCATCTTTTGGCAAAACTACTTGTGGTCCTCGCTTTAGTTGTTTTAAATAATCAAAAATCATTTTTCAACCTCTTTTGCACTCACTCCATCCTGTACCACATTCATTGCATTCTTTGTATCCAAAATTGCAGCCATCTCCTAAAGCGCAAATCTTTTTTTCTTTTGGAGTGCATATTCTTTCCACATAGCAATTTAGCCATGTTCCTAATACACAGGTTTTTTTTCCAGGACAATTTTTTTCATCCACACAACTTATAGTCTGTCCATCTACACATTCTTGTTTTTTTGTTTGTTCTATATAGGCTTGTTTTGGCTCATTATTAATTGGCAGATTATGCTCTTCTGTTTTATAAAAATTATTTGAATTTAGATCCAAATCTTCTGACTTGCTTTCATAAAAATTTTTATATATTAAAAGTCCAACTCCTACAAACAAACCAATAATAATTAAAATCAAAAATAAATATTTTAGGTTCATTTTTTTACCTTAGGTATATTCTATTAGCGGACTATTTTTTGGTAAATTTATATTTATTTGTATTTTTGGCAAGAGTGGAGTTATAAATTCACCAAGCAATGTACCTATAAGTCCTTGTTTTTTCTTGCCTAATTGGCAGACCTCTAAGTTTTCTTTATATCCTGCTAGCTCAGAGGCTTTTTTTATTGCATCCTCTTCGTCTCCTAATGCATCCACTAATCCTATATTATAAGCCTGTTTGCCGCTGAATATTCCTGCTTGGTAAACATCTTCCAAATATTGTGGTTTTAGTTTGTTTGCTCTATTTTGCAAAAGAATATTTTTAAAGTCCTCAAAAGTTTCATTCACAAGAGCACTTAGCATTTGAATTTCTTTTTCTGTTGGTTTTTTAGAAAAATCTCCAATATCTTTGTATTCTCCTGATTTTATATTGGTTTGATTATAACCTATTTTTTCAAAAAGAGAGGTTAGTTCTATTAATGTCATTTTGGCACCAATTGAGCCTGTAAGTGCATGAGGATCTGAAATTATATAATCTGTGCCCAAGGCAGCATAATATCCACCGGATGCAGCTATCTCCTTTAAATATGCTACCTTTGGTTTTGGAAATTTTTTTAGTGCTCTGTAAATTTCATCACTAGCTACTACTGAACCACCTGGTGAATCAATCAAAACAACTAATGCTTTTATATTATCCTTTTTTTCTATATCTTTTAATAATTCTTTTACTTCTTTGCTAGAAACTATATTATCTGCAGCCCCAAACAAATCTGCACTTGGCACATAAGAAACAATTTCTCCTCGAAGTTCAATATAACCAACACACTTATCATTTAGCGAAACTGCTCTATTTTCAGGACTTAAAAAAATTCCAATAATTCCTATTACTAATATTACAAAAGCTATTAGCAAAAGTGCGTATTCAAATATTCTATTTTTTGTGGGTGCTAAATCTTGAAGATTTTTAGGATTTTGGCCTTTAGGCAAAGATTTTTTTTCCATATTCAAAACCTTTATTTTTAAATTTTTTAAATCTTTTTATTTAGTTTTTATTTAGATTTTATTAATCTAGCTTATTAAATCTAATTATTAATAAATAAAATAGTGATTTTATTAATATTAAATTAGTGATTTTATTTAATTTTTGATTTTTGTTTTTATTGCAATCTTATAAGCCCCTAGGAGTTTTTTAGTGCAATTTTCTATAGAATATTTTTTTGCCTCTTTAGCAGCATTTTTTGAAAAATATTTGTTATTTTCTATTAAGGTTTTAATCCCTAAGACAAGAAGATTGGGCTCTTTATATTCTGCAATTCCAGCATTGTTTTTAACTAATTCCTCAAGTGCAGTATTTTTAAGACAAAGAACAGGTACTCCTGCTGCTAGGGATTCAATTGCACTAAGCCCTTGTGTTTCAAATTCAGATAAATTTATTGTAAGATAAGCTCTGGAGTATAATTGTGCAATATCTTTATCCTCTACTTTTCCAATAAGTCTAATATTAAGTTTGTTTTCTTGCACTTTTTTTGCAATATGCTCTCTATATGGTCCATCACCTGCTATAATAATAGGTAAATCAAGTTCATTGAAGGATTTTAATTTTGCAATTTCTAAAAGCAAATCAAGATTTTTTTCTTTAGCCACTCTTCCAAAATACAAAATATATTCTTTTTGCTCTTTTTTGTTTTTTTGTTTTTTAAATAAATTTAGATCAACTGCCGAAGGCACTACTAAATCTGTTTTTATTTGATTTTTTGAAACTATTTCTTTACAATAAGAAGAAGGGCATAAAACCAAATCAAAATCTTTATAGAGCCATTTTAAATAATCCCATGAAAGTTTTTTGAACCATTCATTAAGCCCTTGATTTGTTGTGATGTAATGTCCAGCATAAGGTAAAAATGTATGAAATGTACCTACTAATGGAACATTTAATTTTTTAGCAGCCTGTTTTGCACTCCATGCCATTAGAACCATTGCATGGCTATGAATAATATCCGGTTTAAATTTTATGCACTCTTTTAGAAGGTTTGATCTATAAATTGGTATTCTATATTGATTATATGTTGGAAATTGTATAGAAGGTGCATATACTACATCTTCTTCTTTGTCTTTTTCATTTTCAGGAGAAGGAGCAAATATTTTTACTTCATGACCTTTTTTTTGAAGACCTTTTTTAAAATTATCTATTGCTCTTACTACGCCATCTATTGTAGGATGATAGGTGTCTGTAAAAAAAGCAATTTTCATTATATCATTTTCTTAGATTAGATTTATTAATTTTTTTGTAGTTAACTTTATGGATGATATTTATGAAGTACTACCAAATTTTTTTTATTCTTGTTTTCTTAAACTTGTTTATAGTTCAAAATCTTGCAACTACGCTTATAGTAAATTCCTTAGATTATAAGGATATAATTTCAAGTGCTGTTTTTGCAAAACACAACGATTATAATTTTTTATTTGCACTCACACCAAATCAATCAATATTTTTGGTAAAGTATTACACTTCTAACAAAAATGAGCCAGTGATTTATCTAGAAGGTTCAGCAATAGTGCTTGCAAACATGGAGGCTATGCTAAGAGAAGCAAATCTAAAAAATCTTACTGTGATTAAAACACAAAGTATTCCTCTTTGGGTTGCAGATAATCTAAATTCAAATCAGGCAATAGTGGTAGGTTCTCAATATGGTCAGGATGCTTTAGCAGTTTCCTCTTATGCTGCTTTGGAGGGAATCCCAATATTTTTTTATGATCCTGAAAAAGAAGGCCAGGTATTTTCTGAACTTTCAAAAAGAAATTATACTAATATTATATTTTATGGTCCAATAAATTCTCAAATTTCACCAACTTACTTAGAAGCAATTAAAAATAAAGAAATTATAGATACTGGAAGCAGATATTCTAACAACATAGAAATAATAAAAAAATTTTTAGAAAAAAAGAAAACAAATCAAGCAATTTTTGTTTCAGGTTATACATTTGAAAAATCTATGATTGATAAAAACTTTCCTTTAATTTTGGTTGGAAAATCTTCTGTTCCAGCTTATTATGCAGAATTTTTAAAACAGGTTAATATAAGCTCTGGGGTAGTGTTTGCTGGTGATGCAGATATTATAGATGGAGTGCAAGCTTTAAGATCAAGTCTAAAAAATATGGACTTTTTTATAAAATTTGGAGAAGGTTATAGAGGTTCAAGTCAGCCATTACCTTTAGTTATAATGGCCATTCCATCCCCTAAATTTAGTATTGAAATATTGGATATTTCTTATAATATTGCTCTAAAATCCTTTGAACTAAAAGTGAAAAATAAAGGAGACTTTGTCGCACTTTCTGCTTCTGTTTCAATAGATAAAATCGGAAGTGGTCAGTCCTCTCAAATTCTTTTAGACTCTTCTAAAACAACTACTTTTTCTATTCCCTTAGATGCATTAGCAGCTATAGAAAAAAACAAGATAAAATCAGTGGTTTTAACTATTATGTACGGAGAGGATATGAAATCTATGGATAATATTGATGTGCTAACACTAAATGATGTTCCTGTTTTAAATTATTCTGATAATTCTTCAGTTTCTATTCTAGGAATTGAATATTCTCCAAAAAGCCAAGAATTTATTTTAACACTTGATGGAAAAGGATTTGTGGAAGGAACAATTTCTTTTAATATTAATAATAGGCCTGTAGCTTTAAGAGTTCCACTTACCAAAGTTTCAGGTATAACTAAAATTAATATTAAGTATCTTCTATCCTCTGAGGAGCAAGCTTATATAGACAAATTAGAAGGAAATTATGCTCTTAGACTTGGACAAAAACAAGATGTGCTGCTAAAAGAAAAAATTGGTCAGGCTCAAATTCAATTGCTAAAAGAAAAATCAAGCCAATCATCTTTAGATGCAAAATCATTTAGCACCTTTATATTTTTCTTAGTAGCTGCACTCATAGTTGGATTTATTATTTTTAAAATTTTAAATAAATCAAAATCAGATCATTTTTAGGAGGTGATTCTAAATTAGGTTTGGAAATTCAAAAAGATAAAGTTCTCAAGGATAAAAAATTTAAATGTTATTGATGTTAAAAAATATGTGAAGGTGATAAAAAATGAAGGGCATGGTTTTGTTGTTTTTATTAGGATTGCTTGGAGCATATTTGGCTGCACCTGTAGGTGCAACTGTTTCTGCAGGAACTCCAGTTACACTTGGTAATATTCCTGCTGGAACTGCTTCTGCTTGGGGTGGAAATATCACACAAGTAAATCTTACTATAAATTCTTCTACATTGCACTGGCAAGGATTTTATGGTTCAATCACTGCTTCGCTAAGACTTGCATCTGGAAGCGGTTCAAATATCTCCACTATGAAGGTTTGGCCTGTTAGCACACTGAGCGGTCAGGTTTATGTTTCAAGATCTTCTAATGTAGATTTCACAGCATTGAGTTCAACATCTGTTAGTTTAAGTGCTCTTGATTCTGTATTTTCATTTTTGTCTGGAGCTGCTGATTCAGCAACAAATTCAGGTAGTGATAATGCAAATCCATCATTTTATGTTGGGCAATATGTTATAAATGCAAATTCAAGACCTTTAATTACTACTCTTAATAATAATTCTCAAGCTGCATGGAAAGAAGTGGTGCTAAGACACGCAAATACTGGCAATCCTGAAGATTTTGTTTTTGTAGGTATAATTAATTCTTCAGGAATAGCTTATAATGGCCAGCCAGCACATTTCCAAATAATAGTGCCTGAGAATTCTGCAGGAGATACCTCAGTTACTACCTATTACTTTTATGGTGAAGTTCAATAAAATGAGAAGTTGGGGGGATAAAAATGAATTTTAAAGCAATCTTTTTTATTTGCATGCTTTTTTTTAGTTTTTTATTTGCAGCAACTGCTAGCATGCAAACTGGAGGCACTATTCTAGTTGTTAATTCAAAGGACTGGAAAGATGTGCTTGCAGGAGGAGTATACGCTGCACAGAACAAATATTCTTATTTATTTATTTTGACTCAAAATCAAGCAGATTATCTAATTTCATTGTTCAAAAATGATGGAAAAAGCACAATTTTATATTATGAATCTAAAGAGCCAGTAGTAGAGGATTTTGTGGCTAAATTAAAACTAGAAGTTCCTAATGCAAAATTAAACAAGCAAGAAAATTTAGCAGATTTTTTTGCTTCAATCTCAACACAAAAAAAAGCAATAATTGTTGGATCTGATGATGTAGAAAATTCTCTTGTTGCTGCCTCATATGCTGCCTTGAGTGGGTCCAATCTTTACTTTGCTTCGAAGGATAATATTCAAAGTTTAGCTTTGGGGCTTTTAGCAAAGAAAAATTCAGTTCTAGTATATGGTAATTTGGCATCAGCAACAAATCTAGAAAATGTAGAAAAAATAAACAAAGGTTCAATCTATCTAAACAATTTAGAACTTTTAGCAAAGCTTCAAGCACAAGGTTATGAAATTAAGCAAGTAGTATTTGCATCTGGAAGAACATTTGAAGAGTCTATTCTTTCTAACCCGGTTGTTTTGGTAGGAAGAACAGAAGTAACTAAAGAATTGTTGGAGTGGATAAAATCTAACCAAGCTCAAGGTAAACTCACTCAGGGAGTAGTATATGCTGGAGATGCAGATATTGAAGGTGCAATTAAAACAATAAAAAAAGAAACAGGATTGGCAGTATTTACAAAATTTGCTACAGGTTTTTCTTCTGATGCAGAAGCAAAGCCAAATATAGTATTAGAGCTTCCAGCTAAATTAGTAAAGTTGCAGCTCAATCCACCAGTATATGATTATGCAACTTCTACTCTATCTCTAGAAGTAATAAACCTTGGAAATACAAATGCTTATGTGAGAGTAGTAGCTCAATTTCCTAATGGAAAGTTTGTTGGCTCAGAACAAAAAAAGCTTGAACCAATGGAAATAGTTCTCTTCTCAGTGCCTTTGTCCTCTGCAGGTCTACAAGGCCAGGATATTGAAAAAGCAGTCTTAAATGTATACTCATCTAAAGAAGAACAAATTGTAGAAGCAATAGATGTAGTAGAATTTAAGAATGTAAAATACATTAACAAACCAGCAGCTCAACCTTCATCTATTACTCAACAACCATCTACTCAACAAGCTCCTCAAACTCAAACTAAACCAGTTCAGCAGGTTAGCCAGCCTAGCAGCAAACAATCTACTAGCCCATTAAGCTATGATTTCTATTCGTGGGCTTTTGTAGCATTGGTTATTATAGTGCTAGTGGTGGTCTATCTTTACTCCTCTAAAAAAATTCAACCAAAAGAATCCAAACATAAAGAGCATCACAAAGCTAAAAAGGATTAAAAAAGGTTGGGGTAGCTTGGAAAGAATTTTGTTTTTTTTCTTTTTTCTTTTTATTTATTTCCTGGTTGCTGTTTTTGCAGATAGTGCAAATAGCGTTGATTCATTTGGGGGAAATATTACTCAAGTAAATATTAGTTTTTTACAAACTACTGATAGGTGGATTGTGTATTATGGTTTTTCTTCTGGTTCTTCTCTTAGTCCAATAAACACAAGTTCTAATACAACTTTATTAAATTTAGCTAATACCTATCTTTATTACTTAATAACAGATCAGCCTTCTATCCCTTCTGGAGAATATTTGACACCTAGTTTAGCAGAAGTGGATGAATATTTTAATCTAAGTGGTTATTCTTCTTCTAGTTATATTTTTGATAATACTTCTAATTTTTCAATTTTAGTTAATGGAAATTTACAAACCTTTGAACTTCCAGCATTATTTTTTAGTGGAAAAAATTCTGATAATTCTACAAATCCATATGCATTTAAATCTGGAATAATAAAAAAAGGTGAAAAATTTTTATTTGTTGTTTTAGCCAATCGCTCATTAGCAGAAGATGGAAACTATTATGATTTTATATTTGCACTTCCAACCAATCCTGAAGGTTTAACTTATTCAGTTTTTTCTGTGCAGCAACCAACAACAAAGTCTGAGCAACAAAGCACAGAAACTCAAAAAGATCTTTTTGTAAGCTGGTCTTATGATGGCCAAAAACTTTTACTTAATTCTTTAGCATCTACTAATATTTTACTTACTAGAGAAGATGGTGTTTCTTATTCCATTATCACTGATGCAAAAGGTGAAGGATCTATCTTTGTTGAACCAGGATTTAAATATTATTTGTCTGCAAGCAAATCAGGTTATAAAAGTTTTCAAACAGTTCTTTATATTCCAAAACCTCTAATCATACAGAACATTACAACAGAACAAACCAAAAATCAAACATTTATTGTAAGTGAAGAAAATCAAACAAAAATAGAAGTTGTGGAAGTAAAAATAATATCTGACAAAGAGGAAAAAACCATGTATTTAGGTGCAGGTGGGTCAGATGCTATAAAAGAAGGAAAAATCTTAATTTGTTTTGAAAATGATTGTTATTTTTCAGATGAAATAGAAAAAGAAAATTTGGAGCAGATTAGGGAGCTAAGCTGTTTAGGAAATCTTTGCAAACTTGAAGGCATAAATAAAATTGAGTTTATAAAAAAATATGACTTAAAGTCAATAGAACTAAAATCTAAACCTGCTCAAAAGCAAGATTTTGTTTTAGATTTAAGTTCTGCATTTGGAAACATGGGCTATAGGCTATCTCAAACTATTGGTTCAATAAATGTTTTTTTATTTAAAGAACAAAAATTTTTATTCTATTTTTTTGTTTTTTTCTCTACGCTGGCAGTTATTTTATATGCATTATTAAATATTTTATTTAAGAAAAAAATTGCACGAGGGCATGATTAGATTAAATCAACATTATTAGAATGACCATCCAAGTTCTAAAATTTGCGTTCTAAAGTTTGAGTTCAAAGCTTTAAATATTTTGCTTTAGTTAGTATTTTAGGTGTGGTTATGACAGTTTGCCCAATTGAAACAAGATACAAGTCTAAACTAAATTCTGTTTTTGATCAAGAAAACATACTAAAAAAATGGTTGGCTGTTGAAGTGGCATTGGCAAAGGCACATGCTGCTGTTGGAAATATTCCCCCACAAGCCCTAGATGAAATTCAAGAAGGTGCAACTAAAGTAAAACTGAACAGAGTGCTTGAAATAGAAGAGCAAATCCATCATGATTTAATGGCTATGGTTAAGGCATTGGATGAGCAATGTCCAAATTATGGTGGGTTTGTTCATCTTGGTGCAACAAGTTATGATATAGAAGATACTGCCCTTGGTTTAATTCTTAAAGAAGCAATAGATGTGATTGTTGAAGATATTGATAATGTTTGCAAAAGTTTAGAAAATATAATCATTCAGAAAAAATCTTTAGTGTGTGTTGGAAGAACTCATGGTCAGCATGCAGTGCCTACTACCTATGGAATGGTATTTGCAAACTATCTTGATCAGCTTAAAAGAGCAAAAAAGATTTTACTAAATTCAAAAGAATATGTTTGCGTTGGAAAAATGTCTGGAGCGGTTGGCACAATGGCTACTTTTGGTCCTAAAGCATTTGAAATAGAAAAATTGGTATTAAAAGAGCTTGATCTAAAGCCAGCCTCAATTTCTACGCAAGTTGTTTCAAGAGATAGACATGCTTACTTTTTATTTTCTCTCTCTTTAATAGCTGCTGTTTTGGAGCAGATTGCAAAGGACATAAGAAATCTATCTAGACCTGAAATAAGAGAATTGGCAGAAGGTTTTTCAAAAGATCAGGTTGGCTCTTCTACAATGCCACACAAAAGAAATCCTCACAAAAGCGAAAGAATTTGTTCATTGGCAAGAGTTTTAAGAGCAAATCTTTTGGTTGGTTTAGAATCAATCGCACTTGAGCATCAGAGAGATCTTACAAATTCTGCTTCTGAAAGATTGGTCTTATCACATTCTGCAATTTTAGTTGATTATATGCTCCAGCAGATGAATCTAATTCTAAAAAATTTAGAATTTTATCCTGAAAATATAAAAAGAAATCTGGAGCTAACAAAAGGGGCAATACTCTCTGAAAGAGTGATGATTGCACTAGCCAACGCCGGCTTAAGCAGACAGCAAGCACACGAACTTTTAAGGCTTGCATCTATGGAAGCAGAACAAAAAAATCTTTCTTTGTTTGAAGTGCTTTCAAAAAACAAAACAGTTTTGCAATATATTAAAAAAGATAAATTAAAAGAGCTTTTTGATTATTCTACTTATATTGGGCAAGCAGAAAAAATTATACAAAGAGTGCTAGAAGAAAAATAAAGGGTGATTTTTTGTTTAAATTTACAGACAAGGAAGTTTTTAAATGGTATTATTTAGAATGGAGAAGGCAAGAAGAAGGTTTGGAATTAATTCCTTCTGAAAACTATGCTTCATTAGAAGTAATGGCTGCAAGCGGTGGAATATTTACAAACAAATATTCAGAAGGTTATCCCTTTAAGCGCTATTATGGTGGAAACGAATATATTGATCAAGTGGAATCAATTGCAATAAATAGATTAAAACAATTATTTGGCTCAGAACATGCAAATGTGCAACCGCATAGTGGATCTTCTGCAAATATGGCTGCTTATTTTGCCTTAGCAAATATTGGGGATAAAATAATGGGTTTAAATCTTCAACATGGCGGGCATCTAACTCATGGTTCAGCAGTTAATTTTTCAGGAAAACTTTATAAAATTGTTCCTTATAGTGTGGATAAAGAATCCCATCTTTTAAATTATGATGAAATTGCTACTATTGCAGATAAAGAAAAACCAAAAATAATAGTGTGCGGTTATACTGCCTATCCAAGAGTTATTGATTTTAAAAGATTTGCAAAAATAGCTAAAGAATGTGGTGCATATCTTTTAGTAGATATGGCTCATATTGCAGGATTAATAGCAGGCAAGGTTTACCCAGATCCAGTGCCATATGCAGATGTGATCACTTCTACCACTCACAAAACTCTAAGAGGTCCAAGAGGAGCAATCATTCTTTCTAAACAAGATTATGCTGCTTCAATAGACAAGGCTGTTTTTCCTGGCTTGCAAGGAGGCCCACTTGAAAATCAAATAATGGCAAAGGCAATATGCTTTAGGGAAGCACTTCAGCCATCTTTTAAGGAATATGCTGCTCAAATTATAAAAAATGCTAAGGTGTTAGCAAAAACATTAATGGATTTAGGTTTTGATTTAATAACAAATGGAACTGATAGCCATCTTATCTTAATTGATTTAAGATCAAAAAATATCACAGGAAAGCAAGCACAAGAAATTCTTGATAGTGTTGGAATAACTACAAATAAAAACACAATTCCATTTGATACCCAAAGTCCATTTATAACCTCTGGCTTGAGAATAGGTACTCCTGCGATAACAACTAGGGGAATGAAAGAAAAAGAAATGGAGCTAGTTGCACATTTAATAAATGATACTTTGAATTCAAGGTCTGATCCTGACAAATTGAAAGAAATAAAACAAAAAGTAAAAGATTTAACTAAAGATTTTCCAATTTATCCAAATCTTTTAGAACAAGAGGTGTAAACTTGGAGGCAAAAATATTAGATGGAAAAGCACTTGCTCTAAAAATCTTAGGAGATTTAAAAAAAGAAATTGCTAGCTTTAAAAAAAAGCCAACCTTAGCTTTAGTGCTAGTTGGTAATAATCCTTCTTCTAAGATTTATATCAAACAAAAAATTTTGGCTTGTAAAAAAATATCTTTGAATTATAAATTTTTACATTTTGAAAATATTTCACAAAATGATTTAGAAAAAAAGATTTTGGAATTAAATCAAGATGAAAATATTGATGGGATTATGGTTCAACTTCCACTTCCAGATAATTTAGATACCTTTCAAATCCAGCAACTAATAGATCCACAAAAGGATGTAGATGGTTTCGGGCCAACTAATTTAGCTTATGTTTTTTTAGGAAAACCTAAGATTATTCCAGCGACCCCAAAAGGAATTTTAGAATTATTAGATTATTACAATTTAAATTTGGAAGGAAAACTAGCAACTGTAGTTGGAAGGTCTAATATTGTTGGAAAGCCGCTTTCTTTGCTTTTGTTGCAAAGAAATGCTACTGTGATTTGCACTCATTCTAAAACAAAAGATTTGGCTCGCTTTACAAAACTAGCAGATTTTTTGTTTGTTGCTGTTGGAAAGCCTAAATTTATAACTCAGGATATGGTAAAACCAGGGGCAGTGGTTGTGGATGTTGGCATAAACAAAACTTCTGAGGGAAAGATAGTTGGTGATGTAGATTTTGAAAATGTAAAAAAAGTTGCAAGTTTTATCACACCTGTTCCTGGCGGTGTTGGGCCATTAACCGTTGCAAGTTTACTTTCTAATACGATTTATGCTTATAAGTTAAGAAATGGCTTATACTGATGTTTTATGTGTAAAACTTACTCTTATCAAGAGTCTCTCAAATTATTGTATTCTGTTTCAAAATTTGGCTCAAAACCAGGTTTGAGCAGAATAAAAAAATTGCTAAAACTTTTTAATAATCCTCAAAAAAATCTAAAAACAATCTTAGTGACTGGCACAAACGGCAAGGGTTCCACTACTTATTTTATTTCCAAAATATTATTGGATGCTAAATACAAGGTAGGTACTTTTATCTCTCCTCCAATTTTTTCAATTAGAGAAAGAATTCAACTAAATCTAAAATATATTCCAAAAAAAGATTTTGCTAGGATGTTTTTTGAAGTATATGAAAAGTCAAAATCAAATAAAATAAATCTAACTTTTTTTGAGATATTGACTGCAATGGCAATTTTATATTTTCATCGAAAAAATGTAGATTGGGCAGTGCTTGAAATTGGCATGGGGGGAAGATTAGATGCTACTAATATTACCAATCCCAAGATTTCTATCATAACCTCTATTGGTTATGATCATACAAAACATCTTGGCTCAACATATAAGCAAATAGCTTTTGAAAAATGCGGAATATTTAGAAAGAATTCTTTTGCTTTAGTTCCTAGTAATATTGCTGCACTAAAATGGATTAAAAAATTTGCAAAAGAAAAAAAAGCAAAATTGTTAGTAGTTCCAATTAAAAGATTTAATTATCCAAATTTTCAGAACTCAAATATTTCTTTAAGTTTAGAGGTTGCAAGATTGCTTGCTATAGATTCAAAAAAAGCATATTCTTCAATAAAAAATCTTAAATTAAAAGGAAGATGGGAAAGGATTTCAACAAAACCAAAAATAATAATAGATAGTGCTCACAACCCTCCTGCAGCAAAAGCAATTTTAGATTGCTTAAAAAAAGATTTTAAAAATCCTAAAAAAAATATCTTGGTTTATGCTTCTGTCAAAGATAAAGATTATAAAAAAATTCTTAAGATAATTTTGCCTTTTTTTGATAGAGTAATTTTTAGCGCACCTCTTTTACAAAGGGCAGAGGATCCGGCAGTTTTAGAATCTATTTCAAAAAAATTCTATCCAAATAAATTTTATTTTGTTGAAAAAAATCCAAAAAAAGCATACATTTTGGCAAAAAAATTAGCTTCTAAAAACGATAATATTTTAGTGGTGGGCTCAATCTATCTTTTGCAAGCGATTTTTGCAAAGGAAAAATTTTTTGTATCAGGTTAATTAATTTTATTGTGTTCATTTTTTTATGACAAATGCAAAAGAAAAAATTAGAAAAAAATTTTTGAGTTTGAGAAATAGATTATTTTCTTTGATTTCAGAAGCACAAAAAGATAGCATAATTCAAAATCTAGTTAGTTTAGAGGAGTTTAAAAATGCAAATTGTATTCTTGCATATTTTTCAAAGGATAGCGAGGTTCCAACACTCAAGCTTATAGAAAAATTGCTCCAAGAAAAAAAAATTGTTTGCTTGCCCCGAACAGATTTTGAATCAAAACTTCTTATTCCTAGAAGAATAAATTCTTTTTCAGATTTAATCAAAAATAAATTTGGGGTGTATGAGCCTAAGCCAGAATGTTTAGAAGTTGAACCATCAAAAATAGACTTAGCGATTGTTCCAGGAATTGTATTTGATAGAAACGGCTATAGGCTTGGTTATGGTTATGGTTTTTATGATAGATTTTTATCAAATAAAAATTTTTTTAAGATCGGCCTTGCTTTTAGTTTTCAAATAATAGAGCAATTGCCATTTGAAGAGCATGATGTTAGATTAGATTGCATTGTATCTGAAAAAGAGATTATAAGATTAAAAAAATAAATCTTTGTGCAGTATTATTTATATGACAATAAATTTGGCTGTGTTTGCTTCTGGTAGAGGTTCAAATTTTAAAGCAATTTTAGATGCAATAAAAAATAAAAAATGCGATGCAAAGGTTCTTTGCCTTATTTCTGATAATCCAAATGCACAAGCAATAAATTATGCAAAAGAGGAAAATATTCCTGTGCATATTTTTGAAAGAAAAAATTATTCTTCTGCAATAGAGTTTGATGATGCCATTTTAGAAGTTTTAAAAAAATATAATCCAGATTTAATAGTTTTAGCTGGTTATATGCGTCTAATAAGATCTAAAAATTTTTTAGATTATTTTAAAAACAAAATTATAAACATTCACCCCTCACTTTTACCAAAATATCCTGGGCTTGAAGCACAAAAACAAGCATTCTTAGCAAATGAAAAAGTTTCAGGTCTAACTATTCATATTGTGAATGAAAAATTAGATGCTGGTCCAATTCTCTACCAAAAAAAAGTAGATATTTCTGGTTGCAAATCTGCCCAAGAAGTAGCAGATAAAATTTTAAAATATGAGCACATTGCTTACCCAAAAGTAATAGACAAAATAGCAAAAGGAAAAATTAACCTCTCAAACTATTAACTTTAAATATATTAAAAATTTATAAATTTTATCATTTTAATCTATTTATACATCTAAATGAGGGATAAAATTATTATGCTAAGAAAAAGCTTAAAGATAATATTTTTATTAATTTTTATTTTTGGTTCAAATTTTTTGTTCTCTGTTCCAATAGGTTCTTGTACCACTCTTTCTAATCCAGGAGATACCTATACTCTAACAAATCCAATAACCTCTACTTCAGGCACTTGTTTGTCTATAACTGCCCCAAATGTTGTTTTAGATTGTGTTGGTTTTTCAATAACTGGTTCTAACAATTCAGGTTCAATTGCAATATACTCTGATCAACCAAACACTACAATTAGAAATTGTATTATTTCTAATTTCTCATCAGGTATACAAATAGTTGGAGATTCAGCTGATTACTTTAATATAACAAATAATACAATTAATCTAACTTATTCATCATCTTGTT